>Ga0180223_1001223_pt1 | contig 20994 bp, 22 predicted proteins | sample eDN5th30CKraftOP_FD_151337 | JGI IMG/M metagenome (GOLD analysis project Ga0180223, IMG submission 151337) | Enriched Organic Plus compost microbial communities from Emeryville, California, USA - eDNA 5th pass 30_C Kraft OP (version 2) (version 2) ... | reverse complement strand
CGGTGGCTGCTGGGCCTCGTTTCGACGCTTCTCTTCATCGTCCCCTTCGTCAACCTGCTTGCGCCGGTGTGGAGCGCGGCTATGGCGGTGCACATGCTGCATGGCGTCAGAAGGAAAAGCGCATGAACCCGACCCGTCTCTTGCTGACCGGCCTGCTGTCGCTGCCGCTCGCCGCCTGCGGGGCCGGGACGGTGGTGCCCCAGACGCGCCAGCCAGCCCCGCCCGCCGGTCCGCCCGCCAGTGCTTTCATGAAGACTGGCCCGCTCATGGGCATGGACGCGAAGCATCTGACCGGGATGTTCGGCACGCCGCGCCTCGACATTCGCGAAAGCAGCATGCGGAAACTGCAATTCGGCAATGGCCGCTGCGTGCTGGACGCCTATCTCTATTCGCCGGGGCGGGGGAAGGAACCGGTCGTGACCCATGTCGACGCCCGCGCGCCTTCGGGCGCCGATGTCGATCCGGCGAGCTGCGCTACATCCTTGCAGGGACGTTAGGGCCGATCGCCAATTCAGTTCTGGCGAACTGCAAATGCCGTCTTTCCGTGCTTCCGGTGTTCACGGACTTGGTGTCCGCTGCGCGCCGGGTCACGCAATTCCACCATTTTCGCTCCACCATCTCCTGAATGGCATTGGCTCTAGGCCGAAAGCCGCGCGATCGCCCATGTCGCCGCTTCGGCCACGACAGGATCGCCATCGCTCGTCAGCGGTCGCAGCTTTGCGATCAGGCGCGGCTCGCCGCTGTTCCCGGCGGCGACGGCGGCGTTGCGGACCATGCGGCCGCGCCCGATCCGCTTGATCGGCGAGCCGGAGAAAATCTCCCGGAACGCCGCATCGTCCAGCGCCAGCAGATCCTCTATCGCGGGCGCGGCCAGTTCCGCCCGGCCCAGAAAGGCGCGGTTCGCCGCTGCGGCATCGGCGAACTTGTTCCACGGGCACACCGCCAGGCAATCGTCGCAGCCATAGACGCGATTGCCGATGCCGGGGCGCAACGCTTCCGGGATCGGCCCCTTATGCTCGATGGTGAGGTAGGAAATGCATCGCCGCGCATCGACCACATAGGGCGATGGGAAGGCGTCGGTCGGACAAGCGGTCTGGCAGGCGGTGCAACTGCCGCAATGATCGTGTTCCCCTTCATCCGGCGTCAGCGCGATCTCGCTATAGATCGCGCCCAGGAACAGCCAGCTTCCATGGGTGCGGCTGACAAGATTGCTATGCTTGCCCTGCCATCCCAGCCCCGCCGCCATGGCAAGCGGCTTTTCCATGACCGGGGCGGTGTCGACGAAAACCTTGAGCGCGTTGTCCTGCTGTTCGACCAGCCAGCGCGCCAGCGCCTTCAATCCCTTCTTGACGGTGTCGTGATAATCCTTGCCCTGCGCGTAGACCGAAATCCGCGCCCGGTCTCCCGCCTCCGCCAGCGCCAGTGGATCGCGCCCCGGCGCATAGCTTATTCCCAGCATGATGACGCTGCGGACATCGGGCCACAGTCCCCGGGGCGATCCGCGTTGCTCCGCGCGCTCCTCCATCCACAGCATGTCGCCATGATGCCCCGCGTCCAGCCAGTCGCGCAGCCGCCGTCCCGCCATGGGCGCGGCGTCCGCCGAGGCGATCGCGCAGGCGGCAAAGCCCAGTTGCGCGGCCTGTCTTTTCAGGCGCTGTTCCAATGTTTCGATTTGCGTTGGCATCGGCTGTCACTATTTGGGGAGCATATGACCGCTGATATGCTAACCCTGCAACCCGCCTATGCCGTCGAAGCCCACGGGCTTGTCAAGACATTCGGCGATTTTCGGGCGGTGGACGGCATCGACATCGCGGTGCCCGCCGGGACGATCTACGGCGTGCTCGGTCCCAATGGCGCGGGCAAGACCACATTGCTGCGGACGTTGCTCGGCATCGTCGATCCCGACGAAGGCGAACGCACATTGCTGGGCGATCCGCAACCGCTGCGGCAATCGCGCCTCATCGGTTATCTGCCGGAGGAGCGCGGCCTCTATCCGTCGATGAAGGCCTTTGATGCCATTGCCTTCATGGGCGCGCTGCGCGGTCTGCCGCTCAAGGTCGGGCGGGAACGCGCCCGCGCCATGCTGGAGGCGCACGGCATGGGTGCTTCCGCCGACAAGCCGATCCGCCAGCTTTCCAAGGGCATGGCGCAAACCGTTCAGCTTTTCGGCACCATCGTCCACGAACCGCGCCTGATCGTCCTCGACGAACCCTTTTCCGGTCTCGACGCCATCAATCAGGGCAAGCTGGAGGTGTTGATCCGCGAACAGGCGCGGGCCGGGGTGACGGTGTTGTTCTCCACCCATGTCATCGCCCATGCCGAACGATTGTGCGAGCGCATCGCCATTGTCGCGGGTGGCCGCATCCGTTTCGAAGGGTCGGTCGCCCGCGCGCGCGACCGGTTGCGCCCGCAGGTGACGCTCCGCACGCGGGCGAGCGACGGGCCATGGCGGCGCGCCTTGCCGCCCGAAACGTTGGCGCAGGACGGAAACTGGCATTTCGCGCTGCCCGATGGCGGGATAGAACCGCTGCTGCGCGCCTTGCTGGACAGCAATGCGGGGATTGAAAGCCTGTCGATCGAACGACCTGGCCTGCATGACGCTTTCGTTGCCATCGCCGGGGAATCGGTCGCCCGCCAGATGACGGAAGACCGGACGCGGGAGGACGCGGCATGAAGGATATATTGCGCGCCGCCATGGTGATTGCGCGGCGGGATTTTTCGGCGGTCATCTTCACCCGGACCTTCCTCTTTTTCCTGCTGGGGCCGCTTCTTCCGATCCTGATCGGCATGGCGTTCGGCGGCCTCAGTGAAAAGATCAGCACGGACAGCCTGCGCCCTGCGGCGGGGCTTTCGATGTCGCCTGACGAAACCGCCCGGATGCTCGCCGCGCGCGAAGCCGTCGCCCGCCGGATCGGCGCGGATCACATTTCCGCGCTGGAAAAGGCGCCATGGCCGGTCGATCCGCGCAGCCTGCTGGCGCATAGCGATGCGGGCTATGTGGCGGTCGTTTCCGGCTCGGTCGACCGGCCGGTCCTGACGGGGCAGCCGTCCGATATCGACCGGCTGGAAGGCGATGTCCGGTTGATCGCCAGCGCCGCCAAGACCCGCGCCGTGCTGCCCGAAGTGCATGTCGAACGGCATCCGGTCGCGCAAAGCGTCAGCGGCCAGACGCAGGCGCGGCTGACCATGGGGCGGGCGGCGCAAATCCTGATATTCCTTCTCACCATGCTGTTGGCGGGCATGGTGCTGTCCAACATGGTGGAGGAAAAGAACAACAAGGTGATCGAGATACTGGCCGCTGCCGTCCCCATCGACGCCGTATTCCTGGGCAAGCTGATGGCGATGCTGTCGATGAGCTTCATCGGCATCATTTTCTGGGGCGGCTGCGCGGTGGCGGGCTTGGCGCTTCTCGCCGGGCCGGGCTTTGCGCTGCCCACGCCAGCGGTTGGCTGGCCGGTCTTCATCCTGCTTGCGGTGCTCTATTTCGCCATGGCTTATTGCCTGCTCGGCTCGCTGTTCCTCAGCATCGGGGCGCAGGCGGCGACGGTGCGGGAAGTGCAGACGCTCAACATGCCCGTCACCATGGCCCAGATGGTCATATTCTTCTTCGCGACCTATGCCGTCGATCATATGGGGTCCGCGCCGGAAATCGCGGCGGCGGTCTTTCCCCTCTCATCCCCCTTCGCGATGATAGCGCGGGCGGCGCAGGATGGCGCGATCTGGCCGCATGTTCTGGCGCTGCTGTGGCAGGCGATGTGGGTTGGGCTCATCATCCGCATGGGCGTGTGGCTGTTTCGCCGCCATGTGCTCAATTCCGGTGCGAAGCGCCCGCTGTTCAGGCGCCGCTCAGCTCCGCGCGCTTAGCTTCGCTGCATGAACCGGCGGCAGTTCCTGAGCGGCGGCGTGACAGGCGCCGTGGCGCTCGCGTTATGGCAGTTCGGTCCGGGCCGGGCGGAAGCCGCCTATCCCTTCACCCTGTCCGACGCGGAATGGCGCAAGCGGCTGTCCCCATGGGCCTATAAGGTGCTGCGCCAGCGGGCGACCGAGCCGCCCTTCTCCAGCCCCCTCGATCGCGAGCATCGCGCGGGCACTTTCGTCTGCGCGGGCTGCGCGTTGCCTCTGTTCAGTTCAAAGACCAAGTTCGACAGCGGCACCGGCTGGCCCAGTTTCTGGGCGCCGCTTCGCAAGGCGGTGGGCACGTCACGCGACTTCGATCTGGGCACGATCCGGACCGAAGTGCACTGCGCGCGCTGCGGCGGGCATCTGGGCCATGTCTTTGACGACGGCCCGCGACCCACCGGCAAACGCTATTGCATGAACGGCGTCGCGCTGCGCTTCCAGCCCGCCTGATTGGGCGAGCCGACCGGCTTCTTCGCTTACCCTGTTCGCCCTGAGTCTGCCGAAGGTCGCACGCTAATCGCCGATTCATGGGGAAGGAGCTTCCGCCTTCACGGCAGCACGGCCATGATTGCTCAATGCCGGAAGTGGCGCATCCCGGTGAACACCATCGCCAGCCCGGCTTCGTCCGCCGCCGCGATCACTTCCTCGTCCCGGATCGACCCGCCCGGCTGGATCACCGCGCTCGCGCCCGCCTCGACCGCCGCCAGCAGCCCGTCGGCGAAGGGGAAGAAAGCGTCCGAAGCCACCGCTGAACCGATCGTGCGCGGTTCGGCCCAACCGGCCTTGTCCGCCGCATCCTTTGCCTTCCACGCCGCGATGCGCGCGGATTCAAGGCGGTTCATCTGCCCCGCGCCGATGCCCGCTATGCTGCCGCCCTTGGCATAGACGATGGCGTTCGACTTCACATGCTTGGCGACGGTCCAGGCGAACAGGCAGTCGGCCAGTTCCTGCTCGGTCGGCGCGCGTCTGGTGACGACTTTCAGCATGTCGCGCGTCACCCGGCCATTGTCGCGGCTCTGTACCAGCAGCCCGCCCGCGATGCTCTTCATCATCAGTCCCTCGCGCGCCGGATCGGGCAGGTCGCCGGTCAGCAGCAGGCGCAGATTCTTCTTCTTCGCGAAGATCGCCTTGGCGTCCTCATCGGCGGAGGGGGCGGCGACGACTTCGGTGAAAATGCCGCTGATCGCCTCCGCCGTGGGGCCATCGAGCGGCCGGTTGACCGCAATAATCCCCCCGAACGCCGAAACGCTGTCGCAGGCGAGCGCCGCTTCATAGGCTTCGATCAGCGTCGCGCCCGTCGCCACGCCGCAGGGATTGGCGTGCTTCACGATCACCACGGTCGGCGGGCCATCGCGAAATTCGCTTACCAGTTCCAGCGCTGCGTCGGCGTCGTTATAATTATTGTAGCTCAGTTCCTTGCCCTGCACCTGGCTTGCCTGCGCGATGCCGTTCGCGGTCGGCCCCACCGGCAGGTAAAGCGCAGCCGACTGGTGCGGATTTTCGCCATAACGCAGCGTCGCGCCCAGCTTGCTCGACACGGCCAGCGTTTCGGGAAATTGCACCCCTTGATCGGCAAAGGCGAACCAGCTCGCGATCATCGAATCATAGGCCGCCGTCGCCGCATAGGCCTTGGCCGCCAGCATCCGCCGGAAATCAGAGCTGGTCGCGCCGCCCTTTTTCGCCATTTCGGCGATCAGGCGCGCATAGTCGGCGGGATCGGTGACGATGGCCACGCTTTCATGATTTTTCGCGGCGGAGCGCACCATGGACGGCCCGCCAATGTCGATATTCTCGATGATCTCGTCCCGGTCCGCGCCCCGCGCCACCGTCGCGGCAAAGGGATAGAGGTTGACGATCACCAGGTCGATCGCGCCGATCTCATGCTCCTGCATCGACGCCACATGCTCGGCATTGCCCCGCACCGCGAGCAGGCCGCCATGCACCTTGGGATGCAGCGTCTTGACCCGCCCGTCCATCATCTCGGGAAAGCCGGTGAGGTCGGAAATATCCTTCACTTCCAGCCCCGCCTCGCGCAGCGCCTTGGCCGTGCCGCCGGTCGACACCAGTTCCACCCCATGCTTCCCCAGCGCCTGCCCCAGTTCGATGAGGCCGCTCTTGTCGGATACGGACAGAAGGGCGCGCTTGATGGTGACGTCTGTGGGTGAAGGGTTCATGGAGATGGGCTTTCCTGCTTTTCGGACTCGTCGGGACGATTTTGCCCAGCGCCTTAGTGCGGAGCGGGAGAAAAATACAGCCCCGTGGGCACTCTTCCCCGCCAGGCGGCATCGGGCTATGCCCGGCCCATGGTGAGAATAAAGGAATCGAGGGCAGAAGATGGCGCGCGCATCATCGCTATCTGGCGCGAAGCGGTGGACGTCACGCATGATTTCCTGACGGCGGCCGACCGCGCCGCGATAGAAGAGGAAGTGCGGGCCTTCCTCCCGTTCGCGCCGCTCTGGCTGGCGGTGGACGGTCAGGATCGTCCTCTCGGTTTCATGCTGCTGAATGGCGCGCGGATGGAGGCGCTGTTCATCGATCCGGCTTGTCGCGGTCAGGGCGTCGGGCGCGCGCTGGTGGATCATGCCCTGACGCTCCATTTAGCGGTCACGACCGATGTGAACGAACAGAATGGGCAGGCCGTCGGCTTCTACGAGCATCTGGGCTTTGTTGCGACGGGCCGGTCGGACCGGGACGGGCAGGGGCGACCCTATCCGCTCATCCATTTGCGGATGGATGGCCGGGGTCTCAGCCCACCCGCTTGAACAGCCAGCCGATGCTCGATCCGCCCGGCAGCGCCTCGCCGGTCACGACAAGCTGTTGCGTGGAATGTGGACGTCCATCGGCATCAACCCACAGGCTTTCCTCGACGCTCAGCTTCCCCGCGCTCGCCCGGAATTGCCACAGCGCGCCCATGTCGATCCGCAGCAGTGCGCCCATGCCGTCCGCCGTCGTCGTCGGCTCTACGCCCGGCGCCAGATGGAACCGCAGTTGCAGGGGCAGGCGGGAGGGCTTCTTGCGCCGTTCCGCCGGGGTCAGCATATCCTCGCCCCGGATTTCCTTGCCATCCGCGCTCATCAGCAGCAGGCGGCGGTGGATATAGCCCATGCGCCGGACATAGCCGTCATGGCTCAGGTCCACGCGGCTGCCGTTTTCCAGTTCCTGCCGGTTGAGTTCGACTTCCGTCACCCCCCGACCCAGCGTGCCGTCGGGCAGCAGCGCGGTCGAATTGCAGTCGTTCAGGATCAGCGTGCTGTGCGCCGCCGTGGTCCGCAGGCCCTGCGCCAGATCGCGGGTGATCCATTGCCCCTCCAGCGCCGCGCCGCCGCAATTGACGACCAGACGGTGGGGGCCGTCGCTGATCTCTATCGCGCCGGTCGATCCGCACCCCGCCTCCGCCAGCCGCGCGACGGGCGGCGGCGCGGCGTCGATCTGGGCCACGGTGGTGCCAGCCGCCAGCCGCTGATACCCCCATTCGCGCGCTTGCCGCAGCGGGCGGGTCCGCACGCGGCTGGCCTGGACCACGGCCTGCACATGACCGGGCGGGATCGCGCCCGCGCCCTGCCAGTTGCCAAGGCCGCCGTCGCCATGGGTCAGCCCCAGCAGTGCGGGAATGGCGCGGGCCAGCCCTTCATGCAGGAAAGCCGGGGCCTGTTCGCGCCTTACGTCATAGACCGACGCGACCATTGACAGGAGCATGATGCCTTCCAGCTGGTCGATCGGCGAACGGGACACGATGCCGCCATCGCCGTGGAAGGCGCTGTCGATCGCGCGCTTCAGGCCTGCTTCGCCGAACACCTTGCGCGCCGCGCCGCCGGGGATCAGCATGGATGCGGCGACGATGGCGCCCCATGCGACCAGACGGGGGAGGCCCACGGGCGTCTTGTCCGCGATCTGGTCCAGATGGCGGGCCGTCCGCGCGATGCAGTTCAGCACCAGCGAGCGATAGACCAGATCGCTCGACGACAGGATCAGCGGCGCATGGGTCGTCCAGAACAGCAGCCGCCAGCCCGCATTGTCCGCCCGCCATGCCGGTTCGCTCGGCACGTCGGCATGGGCGGCCAGCCATTTACGCATCACATTTTCCGCCACCGGCGCGCCCTGTTCGCGCGTCGCGACGCTCGACAGGTCGCGCAGCCAGCGGAAGCTTTGGATATGGTCGACAAAGCCGGGGGTCAGGTCCAGCCGGGCGAAATCCAGCGTGTCCACGGGCTGCTTCATGCCCCGGAACAGGAAATATCCCGCGCGGATGGATTGCCCCGCCAGCTGGTCGCCGGGGATCTCATCCTCCGGCACCGCCAGCAGCTTCAGGGGATATTTGCCCTTCAGCCGGCGGCCATGCAGCGGCGTCTTCCAGCTGAGCAGATAGAAACGATTGGCGATCCGCTGGGTCAGCGACAGCCCCTTGTCATCCGCCAGACGGATGAGACGCTTGCCCTGCTCGATTCCGTCTTCCTGCTTCTCGGCCTCGAAATCCTCGGTTCCGGCCGCGTCGGAAGCGGAATGGGGGGGAAGGCGCTTGCGGTCCTTCACCCGCCCCTGAGCTTTCGGATATTGTCGGCATAGGCCGCCGCGCCGCCGCGGAAGGTCGCCGTGCCCGCCACCAGCACGTCCGCGCCCGCCGCGATGGCGCGCGGCGCGGTGGTGAAATCGATGCCGCCATCGACCTGCAAGCGGATGTCGCGCCCGCTCTTGTCGATCATCTTGCGGATCGCTTCGATCTTGCGAAGCTGGTTCTCGATGAAGCTCTGCCCGCCGAAACCCGGATTGACGCTCATGACGAGGATCAGGTCCACATCATCGATCAGATAATCCAGCATCTTGGCCGGCGTGCCGGGATTGAGCACCACGCCTGCCTTCACGCCCAGGGACTTGATGTGCTGGACGGAACGGTGGATATGCGGTCCCGCTTCGGGATGCACGGTGATGATGTCCGCGCCCGCCTGCGCGAAGGCGTCCAGATACAGGTCCACCGGCGAAATCATCAGATGGACGTCGAACGGCTTTTTCGTGTGCGGGCGCAATGCTTTCACCACGCCGGGGCCGATGGTGATATTAGGCACGAAATGCCCGTCCATCACGTCGATATGGACCCAATCGCATCCCGCTTCGTCGATGGCGCGAACCTCCTCGCCCAGGCGGGCGAAGTCGGCGGAGAGGATGGAGGGCGAAATGAGGATCGGACTGGTCATTAACCGTTCGCCTTAGCGGCGGGAAAAGGGCAGGGCAACGCATCATTTGGCCTGTGCGCGCTTTCCACGGCCGTGACGCTAGAGCAGGTTGAAGGTCATCGGGTTCAACCCGCGCGAAGCCGCCGCGCCCTTTGGCAATATCTGTTTCACGCCATGCAGGGCGGTGACGGCGTCGTCGGCGATGATCGGCGCGGCGATCAGCCGCATCGCGCATTGCCCGCCTTCGGCCCCGTTGATGTCGACATCCAGCGTGAAACCGCGCCGGTAGCGAATCGCATAAGCCCGCAGCCTTTCCATCGCCTCACGCGAATCCGGCACGTAAAGCGACACGGTATGGGGGCGTGCGATTTCTTGATGCCGTTCCAGCCCGAAAATGTCGAAAACCCCGGCGGTCCAACTGAGCTTTTCGGTCGCAAGGTCGCAATGCCACAGGCCGATCCCGCGCTCCGCCAGCGCCGCGTCACTGCGAGCGATGCCGTCGTCCAGCGTCAGCGGCGCCAGATGGTCCCGCAATTCGTAGAGCGGCCAGCTATGATGCAAGGGAAGAGGCTCGATAGGGCGCATGGCGAAAGCCTATATATCAGGGGTTAAACTCTGGTTGCCGTCCGCTCCAGTCTGGCCACGAAAAATCCGTCCGCGCCGCCCTGCGCGTCCAGCGCGCCGGGCAGGGTGCGGACCCATCCGTCCTGCGTCGGCGCGATCCCGGCGGGCAGTTCGGCTACCAGCGCGGGGCGGGTCGCGAAATCCGGCCGCCGATTCAGGAAAGTCGCGATCTGTTCCTCTCCCTCCGCCTGCTCCAGTGAACAGGTGGCGTAAATGATCGTCCCGCCCGGCTTCACCCAGTCGGCGCAGCGGTCCAGCAATTCCGCCTGCAATTCGGCCAGTTCCGCGATCTGGCGCGGGCCGATGCGGTGCAGCACGTCGGGATGGCGGCGATAGATGCCGGTCGCGCTGCACGGCGCGTCCAGCAGCACCGCGTCGACGGGAGCATCGGGCGCCCACTGCCGCAGGTCGGCCTGCACGATATCGGCGGAAAGACCCGTGCGCTCCATATTCTCGCGCAGCCGCTCCAGCCGCTTCTTCGACTGGTCCACCGCGCTTACCCGCCATCCGGCGGCGGCGAGCTGCATCGTCTTGCCGCCCGGCGCGGCGCACAGGTCCAGCGCCGCGCGCCCTTCGCCTGGTCCCAGCAGCCGCGCCGGGCAGGATGCCGCAATATCCTGCACCCACCAGGCGCCCTCGCCAAAGCCGGGCAGGTCCGTGATCGCGGCGCCATCGGGCAGGCGGACATGGCCGGGCGCAAGGCTGATCCCCCCCAGCCGCTCGGCCCACCTATCGCTATCCCCCGCATCGCGCAGGCTGACATCGACCGGCGGTCGCACGGCAAAGCTTCGCGCCGCCGTTTCGGGCATGGCCTCGCCCCATTGCGCCGCCCAGCGCGCCGCCACCTCCGGCGGCAGGGTCGGTGGATCGGGCAGGACCGGCTGCGCCCGCGTCACCGTGCTGAACACGCCATGGACCAGCTTGCGCGGCCCGCCATCGACCAGCGGCAGCGCCGTCGCAATGGCGGCATGGGGCGCCGTGCCGAGCGCCAGCACCTGCACCAGCGCGATCCGCAGCACCATCCGCGCCTTGGCGTCATCGGGCAGCGGTTGCCGGGTCGCCCCGTCGATCAAGGCATCCAGATCGGGCAGATGGCGCAAAGTCTCCGCCGCGATGGCATGGACCAGCGCCCGGTCGGCAGACGGCAGGCCCTGCGCCGCGCCATGCAACGCCAGTTCCAGCGGATCGCCTCGCCGCAATACGGCATCAAGCAGCCTGAGCGCCGCGCGTCGCGCGGGCAGGCCGGGAATATCATCGGGTCGGGGGGATCGTGCCATCATTCGCGCCTAGAGCATTTTCAAGGCAGGTGGAATGACCTGACGCGCAGGAAATGCGGAAAGCAGGGCGCTGTCCCGCCCCGGTGCCAAGCTGCTTCAGTCCCGCCGCAAGGGATCGAGCGCGCTCGACCGCCTGCGCGTCGGCGCGGAAACCGGCGACAGCGCTGAAGCGCGGGCGGCGGGTGCGCTGACCGCCGGCGCGCCCATTTGCGCCGCCATATCCTGCAAGGCCGCGATGCGCTTTTCCGTCGCAGGGTGGGTGGAAAACAGCTCGCTCACATGCGTCGGCACAATGTAAAGCTGCGCGGCGGCGGGGTTGCGCTCCGCCACCGGATTGGGAATCCGCTGCGCCTGTCCCGAAATCTTCGCCAGCGCGGAAGCCAGCGCGCGCGGATCGCCGCTGATCTGCGCGCCCGCCGCGTCCGCGCCATATTCGCGCGTGCGGCTGATCGCCATCTGCACGATCATCGCGGCAAAGGGAGCGACGATCACGGCCAGCAATCCGGCCAGCATATTGCCCTGCCCGTTCCCGCTGTTCCCGCGAAAGAACAGGCCGAAATTCGCCAGCATCGAAATCGCGCCCGCGATGGTCGCCACCATCGTCATGATGAGCGTGTCCCGATTCTTCACATGGCCCAGCTCATGCGCCATCACGCCCGCCACTTCCTCGCGCGTCAGCATCGACAGAAGGCCGGTGGTCGCCGCCACCGCCGCATTGTCCGGGTTGCGCCCGGTGGCAAAGGCATTGGGATGCGGCTCGTCGATCAGATAGACGCGCGGCATCGGCAGCCCGGCTCTTTGCGACAGATCGCGCACCAGTCCGACGAATTCGGACGCGCTCGCCTCATCCACTTCCCGCGCATGATGCATGGACAGGACGATCCTGTCCGCGTTCCAGAAGGTGAACAGGTTCATGCCAGCCGCCGCCAGCAGCGCGATCACCGCCCCGCCGCTGCCGCCCAGCGTATAGCCCAATGCCATGAACAGCGCCGTCAGCGCCGACATCAGCATCACCGTCTTGAAACCGCTCACTTGCACGATCCTCCTTTGCCGCCCAGAGTGCAGGCAGGATAGGAATATGGGGTCGCCGCCGCTTCCCCGCAATCGAAAGGCCCATCCATGGGAAACTATAATGGTCAGCGTCCCGCGCATGTGAAGGCGCCCGCGCACCTCTCCAAAAGCCCGCCGGTGCCTCAGCCGGACCCGCTCGACAAACCCTCCATCCAGACGGAGCAACTCAGCCCCACCCGTTATGGAGATTGGGAGAAGAAGGGTATCGCCATCGACTTCTGATGCCCGTCATTCACGGCCCGCCGATGATTTGGCACGGTTAACGATGATCCGTGCCCCCGACACGGGGGAGCGTCTGCCCCCACTCTAGCCATGGCTGCTTCCCTCCGTGCAGGGTTTCCCTTGTAAAACAAGGGTCGGGGTCACGGGTTTTGAATCTGGTTGCGGACGTTCAGGTGAAAACGGTTTCGGAATATGCGCCCGAGGACGCGGCGCTGCTGTGCGGTGTCGGGCGGCTGGTCTGCGCCTGGACCATGTTGGAACAGAGCCTGGAAAAGAAAATCGCGATGATGCGAAAGGCGATGGGCGATATTCGCACCGTGGGCACCCGCAACCGGCCCAGCATGGCCAAGCTGATGACGGAATTGCGGACCATGGTCACCATGCGCGACCGCCGAAACGCGACGGCGCTCAACGAAATTTCGGCGATCGAACGCGACATGCAGCGCGTCGATCGTTTCCGCGCGCTGATCATCGGCGGATTTCAGGAACCCGCGCCCGGCGGCTTCACCTGCCGCGATCCCCGGAACCAGCAGGTGCACATATCGCTTGAACAACTCGACGCGGAAACAAGCGCGCTGGAACAGATGGCGCAGCGCCTTCTGGAAGTCTGATTACCCGGAATAGTTCAGGAGTGGGATGCTTGACCTTTTCCGCGTGCGCGGCAATGCAAAGCCGTGCGCGCCGATAGCGAGAATGGAGAGTCATGTCGAATAAACCGATTCGCAAAGCCGTCTTTCCCGTCGCGGGGCTTGGCACGCGGTTCCTGCCCGCCACCAAGGCCGTGCCCAAGGAATTGCTGCCGGTCGTGGACCGCCCCTTGATCCAATATGCGGTCGATGAGGCGCGGGAAGCAGGCATCGAGCAGATGATCTTCGTCACCGGGCGCGGCAAGGGCGCGATCGAGGATTATTTTGACATCGCCTTCGAATGCGAAGTCACCCAGCGCGAACGGGGCAAGGATCTCTCTGCGCTGGAAGGCACCCGGCTCGATCCCGGCAACGCCGTGTTCCTGCGGCAGCAGGAGCCGCTGGGCCTTGGCCACGCCATCTGGTGCGCGCGCGACATCGTGGGCGACGAGCCCTTCGCCATCCTGCTCCCCGACGAATTTATGAAGGGCGCGCCCGGCCGGGGCTGCATGAAGCAGATGGTCGACGCCTATGGCAAGGTCGGCGGCAACCTCGTCTGCGCGCTCGAAGTGCCGATGGAGCAGACGCCCAGCTATGGCGTGATCGATCCGGGCGCCCGCGACGGCGCGCTGACGGAAGTGAAGGGCCTTGTCGAAAAGCCCGCGCCGGGCACCGCGCCTTCCAACCTGATTCTGCCGGGCCGTTACATCTTGCAACCCGATGTGATGAAGATCCTGGAAACGCAGGAAAAGGGCGCGGGCGGCGAAATCCAGCTTACCGACGCGATGGCTTCCCTGATCGGCCGGCAACCCTTCCATGGCGTGACCTTCGACGGCCGCCGCTTCGATTGCGGATCGAAAGCCGGTTATATCGAAGCCAATCTGGCGTTGGCGCTGGACCGCGAAGACCTGAGCGATCACATCCGCGCCTTCGCGACCGCCGAACTGGGCCTGGGCAAGGTCGCGGCGGCGGCCTGACGACCCGCCCTGTCCCCTCCCGTGTGCGGGAGGGGGCAGGCGTGCCTCTCGGAGCCAACGGCTCTCCGCTCGTTTGAAGCGCCGCCGGGAAACCTGATGTCGCGCTGTCCAGCGCCGAGCGATGGCATGGGATGGGTGGCGGACAGGGTTCTCTGGCCGAAACTGGCCGCATGATACCCCATGCCAGCGGACCAATGGCCCGCAACGAACGCCGCCCGCCGCGCGGCAAAAAGGGCAGGGAAACCATCGCCGCCCCGCCCTTCAAAAGGCTTTTGCGCTGTTCGGATCGTCAGAACGGCACTTCATCATCCAGATCATTGTCGAAATTCGGCCCACCCGCGCTGCCCCGGCCGCCACCGCTGCCGCCCTGCGAACGACCGCCGCTCGCGCCGCCACCGCCAAAGTTTCCGCCGCCGCCGCCGAAATCGTCATAATCGCCGCCGCCAAAGCCGCTCGAACCGCCGGACCAGTCGCTCCCGCCCTGCGAACGGCCACCGCCGCCCTGACCGCCGCCGCCTGGCGCGCCGTCCAGCATGGTCAGCACCGCGCTCGGTCCTTGCAGCACCACTTCGGTGGTGTAGCGGTCGTTGCCTGACTGGTCCTGCCATTTGCGGGTTTGCAGCTTGCCCTCGATATAGACCTTGCTGCCCTTACGCAGATAGCGTTCGGCTACGCCTGCCAGCCCTTCGGAAAAGATCGCGACGCTGTGCCATTCGGTGCGCTCCTTGCGCTCGCCCGAATTGCGGTCCTTCCATGTTTCGGAGGTCGCGATGCGGATGTTGCACACCTTGCCGCCATTCTGGAAGCTGCGGACTTCCGGGTCCGCGCCCAGATTGCCGATCAGAATGACCTTGTTAACCGAGCCCGCCATGATCCCTCCGAAGCGTATAAAGCGGTCCTTATAGAGCGCGGCGCGAAGCCGTCTACTCCCCTATGACAGGCCGAGCGCGGTCGCCGTCCAATATGTCGCGCCCGCGGCCAGATAGGCCAGCACGAACAGATATCCGACCATGAAGGCGGGCCATTTCCACCCATTGGTTTCCCGCCGCGTCACGGCGATGGTGGAAATGCATTGCGGCGCGAAAATGAACCAGGCGAGGAAAGCCAGCGCGGTCGGCAGCGACCATTTGTTCTTCAGCCGCTCGCCCAGGCTCTGCTCCAGCTTCGCCTCATCGTCGCCCGCGTCGATGGAATAGACGGTCGCCAGCGCCGACACCGCCACTTCCCGCGCCGCCATCGCGGGGATCAGCGCCAGCGAAATGTCGCGATTGAAGCCCACCGGCTCCAGCACGACGTTGAGGCCGCCCGCGATCCGTCCCGCGATGCTGTGGTCCACCTGGCTGGCGGGATTGCCGTCGGGCACGCGGGGGAAGCTCAGCAACACCCACAATATGACGGTGGAGGCAAAGATGATCGTCCCCGCGCGCTTCAGGAAGATGATCGCGCGCTGCCACAGGCCCAGCGCGATGTCGCGCGGGCGCGGCCATTGATATTTCGGCATTTCCATCAGGAATCCGCCGCTTTTCCCCTTGGTCACGGTCATGCGTAATGCCAGCGCCACCAGCATCGCCCCGATGATTCCCGAGACATAGAGCAGGAACAGCACCAGCCCCTGCAGGCCGATGCCCCATCCGACGTCCCGCGCCGGGATGAAGGCGCCGATGATGACGGCATAGACCGGCAGCCGCGCTGAACAGGTCATCAGCGGCGCGATCAATATGGTCGTCAGCCGGTCTTTCGGATCGGAGATGGTCCGCGTCGCCATGATCCCCGGCACCGCGCAGGCGAAGGAGGAGAGCAGCGGGATGAAGGCCCGTCCCGACAGGCCGACCTTCGCCATCAGCCCGTCCATCAGGAAGGCGGCGCGGACCATATAGCCCGTCGCCTCCAGCATCAGGATGAAGAAGAACAGGATCAGGATCTGCGGCAGGAACACCACCACCGATCCCACGCCGTTGATGACGCCGTCGACCAGGAAGGACCGGAATATGCCGCTGGGCAAGGCATCGCTCACGATATTGCTCGCCGCTTCGGCCCATCCCTCGATCATCGCGATGGGCGCTTCCGACCAGGCATAGACCGCCTGGAACATGACGAACAACAGCCCCAGCAGCAGCAGCGGTCCGAACAACGGATGCAGCGCCACACGGTCCACCGCCGCCGTCAGCCGCCGCGACGGCGTTTCCCGCACGATGGCCGCCTGCGCGATCCGCCGGGCTTCATGTCGCAGCAGATCGAAATCGCGTCCGACGATGACGGCGCGCGCGGCCATCGCCGGCCCGTCGATCAGGCTTTCGAGATCCTTGAGCAGATGGTCCAGCCCGCGCTTCCGCACCGCGACAGTGGGGATGACCGGCACGCCCAGTTCGCGCGACAGCACCGCCGCATCCAGTTCCAGCCCGTCCCGCGTCGCCAGATCGACCATGTTGAGCGCCACCACCGTGGGCAGCCCCAGCGCGATCAGTTCCAGCGCGAACCGCAGATGATTGTCGAGATTGGAGGCATCGACCACCACCACCAGCGCGTCGGGCCGTTTTTCCCCATCCTGCCTGCCCAGGACGACGTCGCGCGTGACCTGCTCGTCGGGGCTGGCCGGGGACAGGCTGTAGGTGCCGGGCAGGTCGACCAGCTCCACCGGCCGCCCATCGGACAACGACAGTCGCCCGGCCTTGCGCTCCACGGTGACGCCCGGATAATTGCCCAGCTTCTGCCGCGCGCCCGTCAGCGCATTGAACAGCGCGCTTTTTCCGGCATTGGGATTGCCGACCAGCGCGACCAGCGGCATGGCGCTCATGCGACCGTTCCTTCCGGTCCGGTGCGGACGGTGATCGCTTCGGCATGATTGCGCCGCATCGCGATGGTCATGCGCCCGACCTTGCAGGCGATGGGACCGCGCCCGAACAGGCCGCCATGGTGCAGCGCCTCCACGCTGGCGCCTTCGCACAGGCCGAATTCGCGCAGCCGCTGCCCTTCCGTCGCGGAAAGGGCGTTCCAGTCGATAATGTCCACATAGGCGGGTTGTCGCAGCGGCAGGTCGGTCAGGCGCAAGGAAGGGCACTCGTCACAAGGTTTTGCGAGTGACTATCAATTACTATTGGACATGGCCAGTGCGAATCCGTCCCCGGCGGTCAGACTACGGGATAGCGCAGCCGCCCGATGAACCGCGAAAGGCTGAGCCGTTCGCCGCCGCCCGCTCCCTTGAAACGGGCCTTGGATCGCTCGAAACGCATCACCTCTTCGATGCGCCGGGCCAGGAAGGCGCGGCTTTCGGCGTGATCGTCGCTCTCATCGTCCAGAAATACCAGCAGCGTGGCGGCATAGACGCCCCCCAGCGTCATGCGCTTGCTATAATGGGCGAAGTCGGTCGCTTCGTCGCCCGCCGCGCGCCACATCGCATCGGCGGCGCGCCAGCCCAGCTTTGCTGCGCGGACGCCGTTGCGGGGCATGGCCATGATCGCGATGGCCCGGCGTAACGCTTCCCGGTCCGGCGCAAGCAGGGCAAGACGCGCTTCGACCAGAGCGGTGATCCGCGCGCGGATGGACAGGGCGGCGAGCGTCTGGGCGGAGAGGGAATCGGTCATCCGCGTGTCGATGCTGGCGAACCAGGCGTCGATCATATCCATCGCCCCGCCCGGGAAAGCGAGCGCCGCAATATCCGGGTCTATGCTCTTTTCAGCCGCCGCCATGGCGATGGCTTCATCCTTCCAGCCATCGAACGCGGCGTGGCGCGGGAGCAGGGGCGCAAGGGCGGCCCGCATTTCGTCAAGGGTAAGGTCGGCGGTCATGGAACCGCTTTAGAGCATTGGCCCGACAAGTGGGAACCCGTTTTTCGCTAGGGCTGGTCCCTGGCCCTGGCCGACCAGGGAAGCCGCACGAGGATCAATGCCGCGGCAATCGCCATCATGCCGACCAGATCGGTCACGCTCATCCGCTCATCGAACAGCAGCCATCCGACGACCGCTGACACGGCGGGCTGGATCATAAGGCTCAATCCCAGCACCAGCGGCGAAAACCAGCCGATCGCATAGGTCAGCAGCCCCTGTCCGATCAGCTGGCTCGACAGCGCGAGGGCGATCAGCGGCGTCCAGTCCGCCGGCATGACCTGCTCTCCCGCCGCGATGGATATGATCAGCAGCGGACCCGCGCCGGACAGGCTGGCGATGGCCAGCACCGACCAGCTGTCGAGCCGCTGCCGCACATCCTGCACGCTGATCAGATAGCCGGTGTAGAGCAGCCCCGCCATCAGGCAGAGCAGGTCGCCGCGCAAATAGCGGGGCGACAGTTCATAGCTTCCCCCCATCAATATCCCGCCGCCGACCAGCGCCAGCAACAGTGCCGCAAGCTGAGGCCGGTGCAGCGCCTGGCGCAGGATCAGCAACCCCCATAAAGGCAGCACCAGCGCACTGATATTGCCGAACATGGTCGCATTGGCGACTTTCGTATGGTGGATGCCCGCATGCCATGTGGCGAGATCCGCGGCGAAGAAGAGGCCCGCCAATATCATCAGGCTCCATTGCCGCTTGCCCAGCGACGCGGTTCGCAGGCGGGGCAGGGCGAGGAGGAAGAGAAAGGGGGTGGCCAGCGCCAGTCGCCAGAAGGCCGCCGCAATCGGCCCGACATCGCTCAGGCGCACCAATACCGGACCCATCGCCAGAAAAATATTCGCAAGGACAAGGGCGGGAAATGCCATGGGCGGCACATGTTTTTGCATCATGGGCATTGAACCGGCCATGGCGGCTCCCTAGCTGGCTTCGGCACCCATGTCCCGTTTCAAATTGAAACTGTATGAAGGGAATATCCATGCCGACCTTGTTCGATCCGATCCAGCTTGGCGCGATAGCCGCGCCCAACCGAATCCTGATGGCCCCGCTCACTCGCGCGCGGGCCACGCGCGATCATGTGCCGACGCCCCTGATGGCGGACTATTACGCCCAGCGCGCGCAGGCGGGGCTCATCATCAGCGAGGCGACCGGGATTTCGCGTCAGGGCTTGGGCTGGCCCCATGCGCCCGGGCTCTGGACGGAAGAGCAGGTGGAGGCATGGAAGCCCGTGACCGAAGCGGTGCACAGGGCAGGCGGCAGGATCGTGTCGCAGCTCTGGCATATGGGTCGCCTCGTCCATTCCAGCATGTCGGGGCAGCAGCCCCTGTCCTCCAGCCCGATCGCCGCGCCCGGCGACGCCCATACGAATGCAGGCAAGCAGCCCTATGAAACGCCGCGCGCGCTGAGGGTGGATGAAATCCCCGCGCTGCTGGATAGCTATGCGGCGGCCGCCCGCAACGCCATCGCCGCCGGGTTCGACGGGGTCCAGATCCATGCCGCCAACGGCTATCTGATCGACCAGTTCCTCCGCAACGGCGTCAATCATCGGGACGACGACTATGGCGGCAGCCCGGAAAACCGCGTCCGCCTTTTGCGCGAAGTGACGGCCATCGTCGCCGATGCCGTCGGCGCGGATCGCACCGCTGTCCGTCTTTCGCCCAATGGCGAATCGCAGGGCACCGATGACAGCGACCCCGCCAGCCTGTTCCCGCTCGCGGCGCAGGCGCTCGACCGGATCGGCATCGCCTTTCTGGAACTGCGCGAACTCCATGCGAATGGCAGCTATGGCAGCAGCGACGTGCCACGCCAGTCGCCGCTGATCCGCCGGCATTTTTCCGGCCCGCTGGTGCTCAACAGCGATTATGACGCGGCGCGGGCGCAGGCGGATCTGGACAGCGGGCTGGCCGACGCCATCAGCTTTGGCCGCCCCTTCATCGCCAATCCGGACCTGCCGCTGCGCCTGCGCCGGAACGCGCCGCTCAATGCGTGGGACATGGAGACATTCTACAGCGGCGGGGCGGAAGGTTACGTCACCTATTCCGCGCTGGAAGCCGCCTGAATATCAGCCCTCGAACCGTTCCCGCAACTTCAGCATGGCGATGGCGGCCTTGGCCGCCTCGCCGCCTTTGTCCTTTTCGGTGCGGCGGGCGCGGGTGAGGGCCTGCGCTTCGTTCTCGACCGTCAGGATGCCATTGCCGATGGCGATGCCGTCCATGCTGAGCGCCATCAGGCCGCGCGCGCTTTCGTTCGACACGACTTCGAAATGATAGGTTTCGCCGCGGATCACCACGCCGATGCCGATAAAGCCGTCATAGCGCCCGCTTTCCGCCGCCAGCGCGACCGCGCCGGGGATTTCTAGCGCGCCGGGCACGGTGACGACATCATATTTATGCCCCGCTTCCTCCAGCGCGGCGCCTGCGCCTTCGATCAGCAGGTCGTTGAGATGGTCGTAGAAGCGCGCCTCGACGATCAGGAACTTGGCCATGCTTAATTATCCTCCGGAAGCGTGATGGAGCGTTGGCCGACGACGGCCAGGTCATAACCGTCCAGCGCCACCAGACTGCGGTGGCTGTTGGTGAGCAGGATCATGTCATGCACGCCCAGTTCGGCAAGGATCTGCGCGCCCACGCCATAATCGCGCAGTTCATCGTCCATGCCTGAAGGGGCCTTGCCCGCATGGCGCTCCAGAAAGCGCGTAATGAATTCCGATGTGCTGCCCCGCGCCGTCAGGACGACGATGATGCCCGCGCCCTCTTCGCCGATGATCTCCATCGAATGCGACAGCAGGTTGCCGCGCGCGCCGGTCGCGCCATAGATATCGTCCAGCATCGACATCTGATGCATCCGCACCAGCGTGGGTTCGTCCGGAACGATATGTCCCTTTTGCAGCACGAGCTGATCGGTCTGGGTCGCCTTGTTGTAGAAGCTGATGGCTTTCCAGTCGCCGCCCCACCGGCTGGTGAAGGTCGTTTCCGCGCGCCGTTCGACCATATGATCGTGGCGGCGGCGATAGGCGATCAGGTCGCGGATCGTGCCGATCTTCATCCCATGCTTCTGCGCGAAGGGGATGAGGTCGTCGAGGCGCGCCATGGTCCCGTCATCCTTCATCACCTCGCAGATGACGCCGGAAGGATTGAGACCGGCGAGCCGGGCCACGTCGACCGCCGCTTCGGTGTGGCCGGTGCGGACCAGAACGCCGCCATCCTTGGCGACCAGCGGAAAGACATGCCCCGGCGTCACGATGTCGTCGCGGCTTTTCGAACCGTCGATGGCGACGGAAATGGTGCGGGCGCGGTCGGCGGCGCTGA
>Ga0180223_1001222_pt1 | contig 21050 bp, 20 predicted proteins | sample eDN5th30CKraftOP_FD_151337 | JGI IMG/M metagenome (GOLD analysis project Ga0180223, IMG submission 151337) | Enriched Organic Plus compost microbial communities from Emeryville, California, USA - eDNA 5th pass 30_C Kraft OP (version 2) (version 2) ... | reverse complement strand
AGGTCATCGTCAGGCTCTTATCGCTCAAAACCCCTCCGGCCAAAACCGGAGGGGTTTTGTTTTTTAAGCCCACGCATACCCCCCCGCCAGACAACGCCGGCCACACCGCGACGGCCAGGCAGGACGGCAAGAGGCTACATGGGCGAAGCAGGGCCTGCCGCTACAGGAATACCGAGCCTCCGTCCACCGCCAGGGTCTGGCCGGTGACGAACGCCGCGCCGTCGCTGATCAGAAAGGCCAGGGCGCCCAGCAAGTCCTCGGGAACCTGATCGCGCTGGATGCAGCGCGACAGCCGGCGGGTGGTGTCGCTCATTTGCGCATGCAGATCGTGCTGCAGGATCCCGTCCGACAGCGTAAAGCCGGGCGCGATGGCATTGACGGTGATGTTGTCGCCGCCCAGTTCGCGGGCCAGGGCCCGGGTGAAGGCGATGAGGGCGCCTTTGCTGGCGGCGTAGTGGATCATGTTGGGAGAGCCCTTTATGGGCACGGTGGATGCAATGTTGACGATGCGTCCGCCGCCCTGCTTGCGCATCCAGGGCGCGGCAGCCTTTGCACACATGAAGGGGCCCAGGGTATTGACCTGCATGACCCGCATCCATTCCTCGTCGGGCACTTGTTCGAAAGGTTTCAGCTTCAGGGTGCTGAACAGGCCCGCATTGTTGACCAACGCATCGACGGCGCCGAAGGCGGCGGCTGTCTGCTCGACCATGTCCCGTACGTCGGCGGCCGACGATACATCGGCGGCCATGCCGATGGCCTGTCCCCCCTGATCGGCAAGCCGCTGCGCCGCCTGGGCCGCCCCCCGCAGATCGGCAATGGCCACTCTGTTGCCGGCTTGCGCCAGATGCTGCGCGAAGGCAAAGCCTATGCCGCTGGCGCCGCCCGTTATGATCACCGCTTTCGATTCCGCCATGCCTGTTTCCTTTGTCGAGCCGGCCCGCCGGCGCCGGTCGACGGCGCGGCAGGCTGTTTATTTAGGTTGACTACACAACACTCAACCGATAATATGGGCTCCTCATTAGGTTGTCAACACAACATAAATCCATAAAAAGCGCCTGTCAGGCGCGTCCCACCTCAAGGAGAGCAGACAATGAAACGTCTTTTGACCACCATGGCCGCCTGGCTGTCAGGAGGGCTGATCGCCCTGTGCGGCGCTTCGGCCCATGCCCAGGAACCCATCAAGGTGGGCCTGGTGGCCCCCATGTCGGGCACATTCAGCCCCTATGGCCAGGGCTTTTATCATTCGATGCAGGCCTATATGGCCAACTACGGCGACTCCGTGGCGGGGCGCAAGGTGCAGATCATCGTGCGCGACAACAGCACCAACTCGCCCGACATGGCCAAGCGCCTGGCGCAAGAGCTGATCACCCGGGACAAGGTGGACTTCCTGGGAGGCTTTGCCTTGTCCTCGGACGCCCTGGCCGTGGCCGGGCTGGCCACCCAGGCGAAAAAGCCCTCCATCGTCATGCTCTCGGCCGCAAGAGGGCTGACCAAGCGTTCGCCCTATCTGGCGCGGGTCTCGTACAGCAACTACCAGACCGCGGCCACGATGGCGCGCTGGGCCTACAAGAACGGCATACGCAAGGCCTACACCCTGGTATCCGATTACGCGCCGGGCATCGATTCGGAGGAAGGCTTCAAGGATATGTTCGAAGCGCTCGGCGGCCAGATCGTCGGCAAGACGCGCGTGCCCCTGCACAACAATGCCTATGCGCCCTATGTCCAGCACCTGAAGGACGCCGCCCCGCAAGGCGTGTTCGTCTTCCTGCCCTCGGGCGAGCCCATGGTTTCCTTCATGAAAAACTATACCGAGCGCGGCCTGCCGCAGGCCGGCGTGCGGCTGATGACCTCCACCGACCTGGCCGAAGAATACATCAAGCCGCTGGGCGACACCGCCTTGCATCTGACCAATTCCATCCAGTACTACGACACGCTGGAAAACGCCGAGAACGACAAGTACAAGGCGGCTTACCAGAAGATCGCCGGCAAGCTGCCGGGGGCCATCGCCCTGGGAGGGTACGACGGCATGGCGCTGGTGTACGCGGTGGCGCGCAAACTGGACGGCCAGGTCCAGGATGGCGAGAAAGTCATGGAGGCCATCAAGGGCCTGAAGATAGACAGCCCGCGCGGCACATTGATCATGGACGCGGACACGCGCGACGCGGTCGCCAATATGTATATCGCCGGCGTGGAGCACAAGGACGGCCGCTACGCGCCCGTGGTGATCGATACCTTTGAAAACGTCAAAGACGACAAGTAGCCGGGCCGCGGGCCCGCACGGCTGGCGCGAAGAGGCGGCTTGCCGCTTTGGCCTAGGCCAGCCCGGCGCGCCGCAGCAGGCGGTGAGTCTCGAAAATGGGCAGGCCCACCACGCCGCTGTGGCTGCCCGCCAGATGTTCCACGAAAACCGCCGCGGCGCCCTGAATGCCATAGGCGCCGGCCTTGCCCATGGCCTGGCCGGTGGCGCAGTAGGCGGCAATGTCGTCTTCCGACAAAGGTGCAAAGCGCACCCGCGTAATGCTGACGTCTTCGCGCAGCGGGCTGGGACACGCGGCGGCGCCCGGTCCGGTTTCACCGTCGGACGCATCGCCGGGCAGGGCCAGCACTACCGCCGTATGCACTTCATGCTCCCGCCCCGACAGCCGCCGCAGCATGCGGGCCGCGTCGGCGGCGTCGACGGGCTTGCCCAGGATGTCGTCGCCCAGGATGACCGTCGTGTCGGCCGCCAGCACGGGGCATGGCGGCCAGGGCTGTCCGGATCGAGGCCAGGCGGGATGCCCTTCGTGGCCTGGCAGGCCCAGCCAGTGCAGCGCGCGCAGGGCTTTCTCGCGCGCCGTGCGTCTCACATAGGCCTGGGGCGCTTCGCCGGGCAGCCGGGGCTCGTCTTCGCCTGGCGGCGCGGGCACGTCCAGGACGCGGTGCGCCACGCCCATCTGCCGCAGTATTTCGTGGCGGCGGGGGCTGGCCGATGCCAGGTAGATCATCGCACAGCCCTCATGCGACCTGCAGAAGCTTCATGCTGTTGGTGCCGCCGTCGGCGTCCAGGTGTTCGCCGCGGGTCAGGATGACCCAGTCGCCTTCGGCCACCAGGCCCTTGTCCCTGAGCGCGGCCAGGGCCAGGTCGCCGACCCGCTCCGGCGGAACGGCCGCCGGGTCGAAAGGCATGGCGTAGACGCCGCGGAACAGCGCCGCGCGGCGCTGCGTGGCGGGGTGGCGCGTATAGCAGTAGATGGGAATGCCCGAACGGATGCGCGACATGATCAGCGGCGTGTTGCCGCTTTCGGTCAGGCTGATGATGGCTTTGATCCCTGGGAAATGATTGGCCGCGTACATGGCCGACAGGGCGATGGTCTCGTCGCAGCGGGAAAAAGTTTCCCCCAGCCTGTGCTGCGAGCGGGTGGTGCCGGGCTCTTGCTCGGCACCCAGGCAGATGCGCGCCATGGCCGCCACCGCTTCGACCGGGTGACGGCCCGAGGCGCTTTCCGCGGACAGCATCACCGCGTCGGTGTGGTCGAGCACGGCGTTGGCCACGTCCGACACTTCGGCGCGGGTGGGGATGGGGCTGGAGATCATGGACTCCATCATCTGGGTGGCGGTGATGACCAGCTTGTTGTGCGTGCGCGCGTGCAGGATGATGCGCTTCTGGATGCCCGCCAGGCGCGCGTCGCCGACTTCGACGCCCAGGTCGCCGCGCGCCACCATCACGCCGTCGCTGGCCATGATGAGGGCGTCCAGCGCCTGGTCGTCCGCCACCGCCTCGGCGCGCTCGATCTTGGCAATGATCCAGGCGCCGCTGCCCGCCTCGCGGACCAGCCGGCGGGCCTGCTCGATGTCGCTGCCGTGGCGCGGAAAGGAGACGGCCACATAGTCCAGTTCGAGCTCGGCCATGACGCGGATGTCGGCCTTGTCCTTGCCGGTGAGGCTGTCGGCCGAAATGCCGCCGCCGCGCCGGTTGATGCCCTTGTTGTTGGACAGCGGGCCGCCCTGCTCGACCGTGGTGTGCACCGCATGCGCATCGACACTGTCGACGCGCAGCACCACCTTGCCGTCGTCCAGAAGCAGTTCGTCGCCCGGCCCGCAGTCGTTGACCAGGCTGGGATAGTCTATGCCGACAATGGTGTCGTCGCCGGCGTCGGGCGGATGCGTATTGCTGAGTGTGAAGCGCCGGCCCTCGGCCAGTTCGATGGCCGCGTCGCGGAACCGCGATATGCGGATCTTGGGGCCCTGCAGGTCGCCCATGATGGCGATGGACTTCTGGTGCTTTTGGGCCAGGGTGCGCAACTGGCGCACGCGCTGGCGGTGGTCGTCGGCGCTTCCGTGCGAGAAGTTCAGGCGGGCGACGTTCATGCCCGCCAGGATGAGGCGTTCGATGACGGCATCGCTGGAGCTGGAAGGCCCCAGCGTGGCCACGATTTTGGTACGTCGCTGCGGCATGGGGCGCGGCCCTCCGGTAGGACGCCTTTCAGGCGCGGTGATAGGGATGGTTCACCATGATAGCCCAGGCGCGGTAAAGCTGTTCGGCCAGGAGGACGCGCACCATGGGATGGGGCAGGGTCAGCGATGAAAGACGCAGCAGGCCGGCGCAGCTTTTCTTCAGCTGCCCGTCCAGGCCGTCGGGGCCGCCTATCAGAAAGGCCACGTCGCGCCCCTGGCCGCGCCACTGGACGAGCTGCTCGGCAAGCCCGCGGGTGGTCAGGTCGCGGCCGCGCTCGTCCAGCGCGATGCGCAATGCCTGCGCGGGAATCGCGGCCTCGATGCGGCGCGCCTCGGCCTGCATCATCTGGGCCGGCGTCTTGCCCCCGCTGCGGGGTTCGGGCTTGATTTCGCGGATTTCCAGCGCGCAGTCGGGCGGCAGCCGTTTGGCATAATCGGCCCAGGCCTGTTCCACCCACGAAGGCATGCGCACGCCGACCGCGACCACGATGAGCTTCATGGCCGTCCCCTGGTCATGGGCTTATTCGTCTTCGAAATCGTAGGTTTGCGCAATGGCGGACTGGGTGGACTGGGGCAGCAGCTTGACGCGCACCGGCTTGTCGCCCCAGACTTCTTCCAGGTTGTAGTACTGGCGTATGGCGGGCTGCATGCAATGGACCACGACGTCGCCCAAGTCCAGCAGCACCCATTCGCCGCTGTCCTGGCCCTCGTAGGCGACGATGGGCACTTTGTGCGTGCGCGCGCTGTCGGCCACGCTTTCGGCCAGCGCGCGCGTCTGCCTGTTGGACGAGCCGCTGGCGATGACCACGCGGTCGAACAGGCTGGTGATGTGCGAGGTATTGAAAACCTTGATGTCCTGCGCCTTGACGTCTTCGAGGGCGTCTATGACCAGGCGCTGCAGTTTTTGTATGTCCATGGTGTCAACTATAACGTGTCAGGGCCGTCGCCAGGGCTGTCGTACAGCCGGTTTTGCGAAATGTATTGCGCCACGGCAACATCCAGCAGGCCATCCACCGGCAGAGCCGCCGCAAGCCTGCGGCGGATCTCCGAGGCCGAAACCTGCATGGGGGCAAAGGGCAGGCGCACCAGGGGCCGGCCCAGCTCGTCCAGCAATGCCTGCAGGGCCTGTGGCGCCTGGGCCGGGGCGTCGGGCCGCTGCGCCACGGTCAGCGTCACGCGCCGGGCGATGTCCTGCCAGCGGTGCCAGGTGCAGAAGTTGGCCAGCTGGTCGGAGCCCAGCACCCAGTGGTATTCGGTGTCGTCCGGCAATTGCTCCAGGGTGTCGATGGTATAGGTTTTGCCGCCGCGCTGGATCTCGACGGGATTGACCACCAGCCCGGGTTTGTCGCGCACGGCCAGCCGCAGCATGGCCAGGCGCTGGGCGGGCGTGGCGCCCAGCCGGGGCCGCTGCCACGGGTCGGCGGCGGGCAGCAGCTGCATTTCGTCCAGAGCCAGTTCGCGCAGGGCGGTTTCGGCCAGGGCCACGTGGGCCAGATGCACCGGGTCGAAGCTGCCGCCCAGCAGGCCTGTCTTTTTCATACCCATTCGCGCGGCTGCAAATAGCCGTAGAGCTCGGCTTCGGGGGTGCCCGGTTCGGGGGTCCAGTCGTAGCGCCATGCGGCCATGGGCGGCATGGACAGCAGGATGGATTCGGTGCGCCCGCCAGATTGCAGGCCGAACAGCGTGCCGCGGTCGAACACGAGGTTGAATTCGACGTAGCGTCCGCGCCGGTAGGCCTGGAAATCGCGCTCGCGCTCGCCGTAGGGCAGGTCGCGGCGCTTGCCGACGATGGGCATGTAGGCGTCCAGGAAGCAGTCGCCCACCGAGCGGGTCAGCGCAAAGCTGTGGCCGAAGCTCTGTTCGTTGAGGTCGTCAAAGAACAGGCCGCCCACGCCGCGCGTCTCGCGCCTATGCTTCAGGTAGAAGTATTCGTCGCACCATTTCTTGTAAGCCGGGTATTTGTCGTCGCCGAAGGGCTGGACCGCATCGCGGCAGACACGGTGGAAATGGCGCGCGTCGTCCTCGAAGGGGTAGTAAGGGGTCAGGTCCAGGCCGCCGCCGAACCAGAAGACGTCTTCGTCGCCCTGCCGCGCGGCCCGGGCAACGAACAGGCGGACATTCATGTGGGTGGTGGGCACATAGGGGTTGCGCGGATGCAGCACCATGGACACGCCCATGGCCTCCCAGCCGCGCCCGGCCAGATCAGGCCGATGGGCGCTGGCGGAGGGCGGCAGCGCCTTGCCCTTGACATGGCTGAACAGCACGCCGGCGCGCTCGAACAGCGGCCCGCCCTCCAGCAGGCGGGACAGCCCGCCGCCGCCTTCTGCGCGGGTCCATGAGTCGGACCGGAAGGGTGTGCCGTCGGCCTGCTCCAGGGCCTGGACGATGCGCGATTGCAGGCCCGTAAAGTAATCGTAGGCAAGCTGGATGGGCACGGCCATGGCTGGTTTTTCCTTCAGGATGCCCGCGGGGCGGACAGGTTAGTTCGCCGGTTCGGCGCCGCCCGGCAGGGCGCGCCAGCCAATATCGCTGCGATACTGGCGGCCGTCGAAGTGGATTTGCTGCACGGCCTTGTAGGCCGTGGCCTGCGCGCGCTTGACCGAGTCGCCCAGCGCGGTGACGCACAGCACGCGCCCGCCCGAGGTATGCAGCGCACCGTCGCGCAGCGCCGTGCCGGCATGGAATACCACGCAGTCATCGGTATCCGCCGGCAGCGGGGAAATGGGCTCGCCGGTACGGGGCGAGACAGGGTAGCCGGGGGCCGCCATGACGACGCCCAGGGCGGTGCGGCGGTCCCATTCGATACAAGCCTGTTCCAGCGTGCCGTTGACGGCGTGCTCGAAGACGGCCGCCAGGTCTCCCTTGACGCGCATCATGATGGGCTGGGTCTCGGGGTCGCCCATGCGGCAGTTGTATTCCAGCACTTTGACCGGACGCGTGGCGTCCGGGCCGTCGCCTATCATCAGGCCGGCGTACAGGAAGCCGGTGTAGGGGAGCCCGTCCCTGGCCATGCCCTGCAGCGTCGGGTTTATGACTTCGCGCATGATGCGGTTGTGCAGGGCGGGTGTGACGATGGGCGCCGGCGAATAGGCCCCCATGCCGCCGGTATTGGGGCCCTGGTCGTGGTCCAGCAGGCGCTTGTGGTCCTGGCTGGTGGCCAGCACCAGCACCTGCTGGCCGTCGCACATGGCCATGAAGCTGGCTTCCTCGCCCTGCAGGCATTCCTCGATGACCACGCGCGCGCCGGCCTCGCCCAGGCTGGCACCGCTGAGCATGTTTTCTATCGCGTCGTGGGCTTCCTGGACGGTGGCCGCCACCACCACGCCCTTGCCCGCGGCCAGGCCGTCGGCCTTGACCACGATGGGCGCGCCCTGGGCCGTGACATAGGCCTTGGCGGCCTGCGGGTCGGTAAAGGTCTGGTAGGCGGCCGTGGGGATGCGGTGGCGCACCATGAAGGCCTTGGCGTAGTCCTTGGAGCTTTCCAGCTGCGCGGCCTCGCGCGTGGGGCCGAATATCTTCAGGCCGGCGGCGCGAAAGGCGTTGACCACGCCCGCGGCCAGGGGCGCCTCGGGGCCCACGACGGTATAGGCGACGCCCTGGTCGCGCGCGAAAGCCACGAGGTCGTCGATGGCGGTGATGGCCACGTTTTCGAGGCGCTCGGCGCTGCCTGTGCCGCCGTTGCCGGGAGCGACGAATACTTTCTGGATGCGTGGCGATTGGGCCAGGCGCCAGGCAAGGGCGTGTTCGCGGCCCCCGCTGCCGATTACGAGAAGTTTCATGGTGTCAGGGTGTGGTAGGTGCTACTGTATAGCGGAATGCGGAGCCCGGAATTGACTGAAATCAAGCCTGGGCGCCGCGGGTCAGGCGGACTCGTCCAGCACGGCCGTGGTATAGACTTCCTGCACGTCATCCAGGCTTTCCAGCATGTCCAGCATTTTCTGCATTTTCTGGGCGTCTTCGCCTGTCAGTTCGGTTTCGTTCAGGGGCTTCATGGTGATGGCCTGCACCTCGGGCACCAGGCCCGCGGCCTCGAACGCGGTCTTGACGGCGGCGTAGTCGGTGGGAGGGCAGGTGACTTCGACGACGCCTTCGTCGTCGGTCTGGACGTCGTCGGCGCCGGCCTCCAGCGCGATTTCCATGACCTGGTCCTCAGAGGTGCCGGGCGCGAACACGAATTGCCCGCAATGCTTGAACATGAAGGCCACCGAGCCTTCCTGGCCCAGGTTGCCGCCATTCTTGGAAAAGGCGTGCCGCACTTCGGCCACGGTGCGCATGCGGTTGTCGGTCATGCAGTCCACGACGACGGCGGCGCCGCTGACGCCGTAGCCTTCGTAGCGGATTTCCTCGTAGTTTTCGCCGTCGGCGCCGCCGGCCCCGCGCGAGATGGCGCGCTGGATGTTGTCCTTGGGCATGTTGGCGGCCGTGGCCTTGTCCCAGGCAAGGCGCAGGCGGGGATTGGCGTCCGGGTCGGGGCCGCCCGCGCGCGCGGCCACCGTGATCTCACGGATGATTTTTGTCCAGAGTTTTCCGCGTTTTGCATCCTGGCGACCTTTCCGGTGCTGGATGTTCGCCCATTTACTGTGTCCGGCCATAAGTGTGATGATTTTCAGAGGGAAAACAATGATTTTAACGCGTGCATCGAGGGGCTGCCTGGAATTACACTAGGCGCTTCTGCACTGTGGGTGCTTTCGGGGATGGAAAATGGCCGATCCTATTGTCATTGCAAAAAATACCGATACCGACGTCGTCCTGCTGCCCCAGCTGGCCAACCGCCATGGATGCGTGACGGGCGCCACGGGCACCGGCAAGACGGTGACGCTGCAACTGCTCGCGCAGGCCTTTTCCCGCCTGGGCACGCCGGTGTTCCTGGCCGACGTCAAGGGCGACCTCAGCGGCATATCGCAAGCCGGGCAAAGCACTCCCAAGCTGCAGCAGCGGCTGCAAAAGCTGGGCCTGCCCGAACCCGTCTGGGGCGCCTGCCCCGCCGCCTTCTGGGACGTCTTCGGCCAGCAGGGCCATCCGGTGCGGGCCACGGTGTCCGACATGGGCCCCTTGCTGCTGGCCCGCATGCTGGAGCTCAACGACACGCAAGAAGGCGTGCTGAATCTGGTGTTCAAGGTGGCCGACGACGAGGGCCAACTCATTCTCGACCTGAAAGACCTGCGCGCCATGCTGCAGGACGTGTCCGAGCGCGCCGCGCAGCTGCGCGGCAAGTACGGCAATGTGTCCTCGGCCACGGTGGGCGCCATACAGCGCGGCCTGCTGCGTCTGGAGTCCCAGGGGGCCGATCAGTTTTTCGGCGAGCCCATGCTGGACATCCACGACATGCTGCGCGTGGACGACAAAGGCCAGGGCGTGGTCAACATCCTGGCTGCCGACAAGCTGATGCAGGCGCCGCGCCTGTATGCCGTGTTCCTGCTGTGGATGCTGGCCGACCTGTACGAAGGCCTGCCCGAGGTGGGCGACCCCGAAAAGCCCAAGTTCGTGTTCTTTTTCGACGAGGCGCACTTGCTGTTCGGGGATGCGCCCAAGGCGCTGCTCGAAAAAATCGAGCAAGTCGTGCGGCTGGTGCGCTCCAAGGGGGTGGGCGTGTATTTCGTCACCCAGAACCCGGCCGATATTCCCGATACGGTGCTGGGCCAGTTGGGCAACCGCGTGCAGCATGCCTTGCGCGCCTTCACGCCGCGCGACCAGAAGGCCGTGCGCACGGCGGCCGACACCATGCGCGCGAACCCGGAGCTGGACATCGCCGCGGCCATCACCGAACTGGGCGTGGGCGAGGCGCTGGTGTCCACGCTGGACGAGAAAGGCAGCCCGGGCGTCACGCAGCGGGCCTGGATGCTGGCGCCCGGCAGCCGCATCGGGCCTGCCGCCGAGGCCGAGCGGCAGGCCATACGGTCGGCTTCGCTGCTGGCCGGCAAATACGAAAAAACCATAGACCGCGAATCCGCCTACGAGGTGTTGCAGAAGCGCGCCGAGCAGGGGGCCGCCGCGGCGGCCCAGGGCTCGTCCAAAGACGGCGCGGCCGCAGCGCGGCAGCAGGACGACGGCATGCTGGGCGCCGTCAACGATTTTCTGTTCGGCTCCACCGGGCCCCGCGGCGGCAGGCGCGAAGGAGCGGTACAGTCGGTGGCCAAGAGCATGATGCGCCGCGCCGCCACGCAACTGGTGCGGGGCGTGCTGGGCTCGCTGGTCGGCAGGCGCTGATCCGGCGGGACGATGCGGCAATGAAACGGTAACCGGCCTGGCGCATCCGCTGCGCGCGCCGCGCGGCCATGGCGCTGGACGCCGCGCAGGCAATGGCAGGACAACTTACTGGAGCAGGAGTCATTTGGCATGAAGACGCAGGCAATACGTATCGAGCAGCACGGCGGTCCCGAAGTCATGCGGCTGGTCGAGGTGGACGTGCCCGTGCCGGGCGAGGGCGAAGTCACCATCGCCCAGCAGGCGGTGGGGTTGAATTTCATCGACATCTATTTCCGCACGGGCCTGTATGCGCATCCGCTGCCGCATGGGCTGGGCTTCGAGGGCGCCGGGGTGGTGCAGGCGGTCGGCAAGGGCGTGGACCATCTCAAAGTGGGTGACCGCGTGGCCTATGGCCAGGGTCCGCTGGGCGCCTACGCCGGGTTGCGCAATATGCCGGCCTGGCAGGTCGTCAGGCTGCCGCGCGGGGTAGGTTTCGAAGAAGCGGCCGCCGTCATGCTCAAGGGCCTGACGGTGCAGTATCTGTTCCGCCAGACTTACCGCCTGCAGGGCGGCGAAACTATTCTGTTCCACGCCGCGGCGGGCGGCGTCGGGCTTATCGCCTGCCAATGGGCCAGGGCCCTGGGGGTGCGGCTGATCGGCACGGTGTCCAGTCCGGAAAAAGCCGAGCTGGCTTTGCGCAATGGCGCATGGCAGGTCATAGACTATTCGCGCGAAAACGTCGTCGACCGGGTCATGGAGCTGACCGAGGGCCGCAAGGTGCCCGTGGTGTACGACGGCGTGGGCAAGTCCACCTGGCTGGCCTCGCTGGACTGCCTGCAGCCGCGCGGCCTGATGGTCAGCTTCGGCAATGCGTCGGGGCCGGTCGAAGGCGTCAACCTGGGCATTCTGGCCGCCAAGGGGTCGCTGTACCTGACGCGCCCCAATATCGCCACATACGCCGCCACCCAGGAAAAAATGGCGCAAATGGCCAAGGACCTGTTCGGGCTGATGTCGCGCAAGCAGATCCAGGTCGACATCGGGCAGCGTTATGACCTGCGGGACGCGGCCCGGGCCCACGAGGCGCTGGCGGGGCGCCAGACGACCGGGGCGACGGTTTTGCTGCCCGTTTAGTATTAGCGGCCCTGGCTTGGCACGGCACCCATTCCCGAGGCGGCGCCGCGTGAAGCACAGTCCGTTCAGCGGGCGCCGGATTTTTCTGGTGTTCCGCCGCCGCCCGGAAAATCAGTCCTCTTGGTGGTAGCGCAGCACGCGCTCCACTTCGTTCTTCGACCCCAGCACCACGCCGATGCGCTGGTGCAGCGCCGTCGGCTGTACGTCCAGTATCCGGTGGTCGCCGTCGATGGCCGCCCCGCCCGCCTGCTCGACCAGCAGGCTCATGGGGTTGGCCTCGTACATCAGGCGCAGCTTGCCCTTCTTGCCCGAGGGCCTTTCGTCGCGGGGATACATGAAGATGCCGCCGCGCGTCATGATGCGGTGCACGTCAGCCACCATGGAGGCGATCCAGCGCATGTTGTAGTCTTTGCCCAGCGGCCCGGTCGAGCCGGCCAGGCAGTCCTCGATATAGCGGCGCACCGGCGGCTCCCAGTGGCGCATATTGGACATATTGATGGCGAACTCCGACGTGTCGGCGGGGATGGTGATGTTTTCGTCGGTCAGCACCCATGAGCCCATCTCGCGGTCGAGCGTGAAGCCGACCACGCCGCTGCCCACCGTCAGCACCAGCATGCTTTGGGGGCCGTACACGGCGTAGCCCGCCGCCACCTGGCGGCTGCCGGGCTGCAGGAAGTCCTGTTCCTCGATTTCGCGTCCAGCCGCGTCCGGCGGCGCTTGCAGGACGGAGAAAATCGTGCCGATGGAAACGTTGACGTCGATGTTGGACGAGCCGTCCAGCGGATCGAACAGCAGCAGGTATTCGCCCTTGGGATAGCGATTGGGGATGCGGTGTATGGTTTCCATTTCCTCGGAGGCCATGGCGGCCAGGTGGCCGCCCCATTCATTGGCCTCGAGCAGTATCTCGTTGGACATCACGTCCAGCTTCTTCTGCACCTCGCCCTGGACGTTTTCGCTTTCCAGGCTGCCCAGCACACCGCCCAGCGCGCCTTTGCCCACGGCGTGGCCGATAGCCTTGCACGCGCGGGCGACGGTTTCTATCAGCAGCCGCACTTCGGCGGATACGGCCTGCTGCGCGCGCTGCTGCTCGACCAGGTATTGGGTAAGGGTTTTGCGTGTCAAGTCGGGCTCCTTAGATGTTCAGTGCCTTGGAGACGATCTCGGCGACGTTGCGCGAGAGCGTCGGTTGTCGTTGTATGCGTTCCAGGCTTTGCCGCGCCGCGTCGCGGTTGGCGGGGACGTAGCGCGCCCAGTTGTCGAAGGCGCGCGCCAGGCGGGCGGCGATTTCGGGGTTCAGCTCGTCCAGCGCGATGACCTGTTCGGCCCAGAAGTCATAGCCTTCGGGCCGGTGGGCGCCCTGCATATTGTTCATGCAGAATTGGAAGATAAGCGAACGGGCGCGGTTGGGGTTGCGCAGCGTGAAGGCCGGGTGCAGCATCAGGGCGCGGATGTTGTCGGTGCGGGCCCAGGGCGCGGTGGCCTGCAGCGAGAACCAGCGGTCGACGACCAGTGGGTCATGCTGCCACTGCTGGTAGAAGTGGTCCAGGGCATCGGCCGCGGCGCTATCGCTGTGGCTGGTCAGCGCCGACAGCCCGCCCATGCGGTCGGTCATGCTGCGCGCCTGCCGGTACTGTTGGCCGGCCAGTTCCAGGGCGTCCGGATGCCGGCCGGCCATCAGGTAGGCCAGCGCCAGGTTTTTCAGGGCGCGGCGCCCGGCCGACAGGGGGTCGGGGCTGTACTGCGCCGGCTCGGCGCGCGCGCATTCGTGGTAGACATCCAGCCAAAGCGCAGCCAGCGCCTCGCCCAGCGCCGCGCGCAGTTGCCGGCGCGCCTGGGCCACGGCCAGCGGGTCCATGGGCGCCGTCTTTTCCAGGACGATTTTCTCGGCGGGCAGCGTCAGGGCCCGCGCCTGGTAGGCCGGCGTCAGGCCGGCATCCTGCAGTATGGCGCGCCAGGCTTCGATGAATTGCGCGTCGACCTCGGGCTGCCGGCCTTGCTGGATGGACTGCACCATGGCCAGCAGCTGGCGGCCGGCCAGTTCCTGGCCAGCTTCCCAGCGGGCGAAAGGGTCGGTGTCGTGGCGGGCCAGCAGGGCCAGTTCGCTCGAGTCACGCTCGCATTCGACGATGACCGGGGCCGAGAAATTGCGCAGCAGCGATGCCACGGGCGCCTCGGGAATGTCGGGGAAAGCCCAGGTCCGGGATGGGGTGCATAAGTCCAGCACCACGGTGTCATGCCGCCTGCCTTCGTGCAGCAGCGGCAGGGGGCGGCCCTGTCTGTCCAGCAGCCCTAGCGCAAACGGGATGTGCAGGGGGGGCTTGGCGGCGGGGGGATTCTGCAGCTTTTCTATGCCTACCGGCTCGCAGCGCTGGCTGAGGGTGACGGCGCAACTGCGCTGGGCGGCGTCATAGGCCAGGCTGACCTGCACGCGCGGCGTGCCGGCCTGGGCATACCAGCGCCGGAATACGTCCAGGCTCTTGCCCGGATTGCGCTGCCGGTAGACCGAGTCCATGGCGTCGACGAAGTCGTCGCAGGTGACAGCCTGGCCGTCGTGGCGGCGGAAGTATTCTTTCATGCCGGCCTGGAAGCCCTCTTCGCCCAGCAGGGTATGCTGCATGCGGATAACCTCGGCGCCTTTTTCGTAGACGGTCGCGGTATAGAAGTTGGCGATTTCCTGGTAGCTTTCGGGGCGTATGGGGTGGGCCATGGGCCCGGCGTCCTCGGGAAACTGGGCCACACGCAGCGCCGTCACATCGTCGATGCGCTTGACGGCCCGGGCGCTGGCGGCTTCCGCGGCGGGCAGGCCGCGTGCCATCATGTCGGCCGAGAACTCCTGGTCGCGGAACACCGTCAGCCCCTCTTTGAGGGACAGCTGGAACCAGTCGCGGCAGGTGACGCGGTTGCCCGTCCAGTTGTGGAAGTATTCGTGGCCGATGACGCTTTCGATGCCGTCGTAGCTGGCGTCGGTGGCGGTGTCGGGGTCGGCCAGCACGTAGGCCGAGTTGAAGATGTTCAGGCCTTTGTTTTCCATGGCCCCCATGTTGAAGTCGCGCGCGGCCACCACCATGAACCGGTCCAGGTCCAGCTGCAGCCCGAATCGCTGTTCGTCCCATTTGACCGACCTTTCCAGGCAGTCCAGCGCCCAGGCTGTTTTTTCAAGTGAGCCTTTGTCGCTGTATACCTGCAGCAGCGCGTCGCGCCCGGCGGCCGTGCGCACTGTCTGTTCGCGGTAATCGAACTCGCCCGCCACCAGGGCGAAAAGATAGCAGGGCTTGGGATGGGGATCCTCCCAGACGGCTTCGTGCCGGCCGTCGTCGAGTTTGCGGCTGCCCACCAGGTTGCCGTTGGACAGCAGCAGCGGATAGCGCTGCCTGTCGGCGCGCAGGGTAACGGTGTAGCGGGCCATCACGTCGGGACGGTCAGGAAACCAGGTGATGCGGCGAAACCCTTCGGCCTCGCATTGCGTGAACAGGCTGTTTCCGGATACGTACAGGCCCATCAGCGAAGAGTTCTGCTCGGGCTTGCACAGGCTGACGATCTCGATGGTAAAGGTTTCGTCCCGCGGATGCAGCGTCAGCGTTTCGGCGTCCAGCCGGTAGTCCTGCGGCCCCAGGACGGCGCCGTTGAGCGCGATGGACTCCAGCATGAGGTCCTGGCCATTCAGGACCAGGGGCGCGCCCGCCGGGCCGGCGCGCCGGAAGTCCAGCCTGGCGCGCACGCGGGTCCGGGCGGCGTCCAGCTCGAAAGACAGCGCCACGGACGGCAGAAGATAGGGATAGGGCTGATAATCGTGGCGGGAAATCGCCACCGCGGTATCGGTGCGCATACAAGGGCCGGGAAAGTTTGTGAATACAATACATTGTAGTGGGTAGGCGGCCGTGCGGGCGGCGGCCCGGCGCTGTCGCCTTTTGGCGCCCACAGGCCCTGATGCAACCTTTCGCGGCAAAAAGGGTCCATACACTTAAAACATCATCTTTTGACGAAGCGGGGGCGCTTATGTTGCTGTCTGTAAAAAAATACTGGGCCGGCTGGCTGCGCGGCCTGGCCGGCCTGGCCTGCGCATCCCTGCTGGCGGGCTGCGCCTCTACATTGTCCGCCCGGGTGACGACTTTCCAGCAATGGCCGGGCGACGCCCAGGGCGCCACCTATCGCATCGTGCCGCCGTCCGGGCAGGGCGATGCGCTGGAGGTCCAGGCGTTCTCGGACATGATACGCGCGGCCATCGGCCGCACGGGCCTGGTGGAGGCCACGCAGGGCGTCAAGCCGCGCTTCGATGTGCAGTATGAATACGGCAGCCCGGTATCGCAGGCATGGGTGCAGCGCTATTACGACCCCTATTTCGACGGCGGCTTCGGGCCGTGGGGCGGATTCGGCGGCTATCGCGGCTGGGGCTGGGGCGGCGGCTTTTACTACACCCCCCCGGTGGTCAATGTACCCGTGCAGGTCCATAAAAACACGCTGACCGTCACCATCAAGGACAACCAGCGCCAGGGTGCGCAGGTGTACAAGTCCTCGGCGGTCAACGCGTCGTCCGGCGACAACCTTGTCGAGGTCATGCCTTATCTGGCGCGCGCGGTGTTCGACGGTTTCCCGGGCAATAATGGCCAGGTGCGGGAAGTCAATTACGAAAGGCAGCGTTGAGCGCAGCGGCCGCCCCGCACACTGTTCGCGGGGCGTGGCGGCGCAAGGCGGGGCGGGGCGGCCTTCAGGCGGCCTTGATCAGGAAGTCGTCGCGCTTTTTGCCGTCCGCCTCGGCCTGGGCGATCCAGCGGGGCGGCTTGCCGCGGCCCGTCCAGGTGTCGCCGGTGGCGGGGTTGCGGTACTTGGGCGGCACCGTGCGCACCGGTTTGGCCGCCGCAGGACCCTCGGCCTTGCGCGCCGCGGGGCGGGCGGCAGGCTTGCGCCCTTTTTTGTTGAAGGCGGCGTTTATTTCGTCGGGGGTGATTTCATATTGGCGCATCAGACGCACGATATCCCGGATGACCGGCGACCGGCGTTTGGTCTGGAGTGCCAGGGCTTGCTTCTGAAGGCGGGAGATTTCTTTTTCGATTTTTGATTGAAGTGCGGCGTAGTTGTCGCGCGTCATTATCAATTCCTTTGCTGTTTTGCAAATACTGGGCAGTGGCCCGGATAATATTGCTGCTGGACCCGTGCCGGCGCCAGGGCGCTGCCTTTGGCGCCTTGCTTGCGATGCGGGTAATGGAACTTTATTTTCAAACAGGTGATATTAATACTGCCCGGACAATTGCGTATTATCAGGCAGAATTAATTGTTTGAAAGGCTAGTTTATTACATAAGATATTGGATTCATAATATTTCCGCTTTTTTTGCCGGACAAAATCATCTCACCGAAAAAAGAAATATATTCAATGAACGATATTCAAGATAATATCCGCGTCGCCGCGGTCCAGACTGTTTCCGGCGCTTCCCTGCAGGCCAATCTGGCGCAGGCGGCCGATCTCGTCGCGCGGGCGGCCGATGCCGGCGCACGGCTGGTGGCGCTGCCTGAGTACTTCTGCCTGATGGGCCGGCAGGACGGCGACAAGGTGGCCCTGCGCGAATCCCCCGGCCAGGGACCCATCCAGGATTTCCTGAGGGACTGCGCCGCGCGGCACGGGATCTGGCTGGTGGGCGGCACACTGCCCCTTGAAAGCCCCGATGAGGGCCACATCTACAATACGACGCTGGTCTATGGCCCGGCCGGCGAGCCGGCGGCGCGCTATGACAAGATTCATTTATTCGGCTTTCGCAAGAATACCGAGGCGTACGACGAATCCGTCACTATCCGCCCGGGTGAAAACCGGCCCCAGGTCTTCGACGCGCCCTGCGGCAAGACAGGCCTGTCCATCTGCTACGATTTGCGCTTTCCCGAGCTGTTTCGCGCATTTGGCGAAGTCAACCTGATCGTGCTTCCAGCCGCCTTCACGTACACCACGGGTTCGGCCCACTGGGAAATATTGCTGCGGGCCCGCGCCATCGAGAACCAGTGTTATGTGCTGGCTTCGGCCCAGGGCGGCAGGCACGAAAATGGCCGGCGCACCTGGGGGCATTCGATGCTGGTGGACCCTTGGGGCGAGGTCGTCGACAGCCTTGCCGAAGGGCCGGGGTTCGTGTCCGGCGCCATCAGCCTGGCGCGTATTGCCGAGGTAAGGCAGGCCTTGCCCGCCCTGAAGCATCGCACAATGTAATGTCACTTGAAGATACATTTATTTATGAAAATTGCTGATCCCGCCATACATGCCCTGGCCACCGCCAAGTCGGTGCTGCTGGACCCATGGGGCCTGACCGAGTCCGACATGGCGCGCGCGCTGGGCGAAATATTCACCCACAAGGTGGACTACGCCGACTTGTACTTCCAATACACCCGCAGCGAAGGCTGGAGCCTGGAAGAGGGCATCGTCAAGACGGGCAGTTTTTCCATCGGCCAGGGGGTGGGGGTTCGGGCTGTCAGCGGCGAGAAAACCGCCTTTGCCTATTCGGACACGCTTTCCGCCGACGCGCTGCTGTCGTCGGCCCGCACCGTGCGCGGCATCGCGCGCCAGGGGGCGGGCAGGCAGAAAGTAGTTTCCCGCGGGGAGGCGCCGGGCCGGGGCCTGTATCCCGCGATCGACCCTCTGGGCACCCTGGCCGCGCCCGACAAAGTGGCGCTGCTGGAGCGTGTGGAAGCCATGGCGCGCGCCGCCGACCCGCACATCATCCAGGTCATGGCCGGCCTGGCGGCCGAATACGACGTGGTGCTGGTGGCGGGCAGCGACGGCCGCCTGGCGGCCGACGTCCGGCCCCTGGTGCGGCTGTCGCTGACAGTCATCGCCGAGCGCGGCGGCCGCCGCGAAATGGGGCATGGCGGCGGCGGGGCCAGGGCCGGCCTGGCCTATTTCACCGACGACATCCTGCGGTCCTACGTGCGGCGCGCCGCCCACGAGGCCTTGACCAATTTGTCGGCCCGCCCGGCGCCCGCCGGCGAGATGACAGTGGTGCTGGGGTCTGGCTGGCCCGGCATCCTGCTGCACGAGGCGGTGGGACATGGCCTGGAGGGCGACTTCAACCGCAAGGGATCCAGTGTTTTCGCCGGACGCATCGGCGAGCGGGTCGCGTCAAAAGGGGTGACCGTGGTCGACGACGGCACTCTGGCCGATCGCCGCGGCTCGCTGAACATCGACGACGAGGGCAACCCCAGCCAGCGCAATGTGCTGATCGAGGACGGCATCCTGAAGGGCTATATGCAGGATTCCCTGAACGCGCGCCTGATGAAGACCGCCGTGACGGGCAACGGGCGGCGCGAATCCTTCGCCCACCTGCCCATGCCGCGCATGACCAATACCTACATGCTGGCGGGCGACGCCGATCCGGCCGAAATCATCTCTTCCGTCAAGAAAGGCCTGTACGCCGCGAATTTCGGCGGAGGCCAGGTGGACATCACCAACGGCAAATTCGTATTCTCGGCTTCCGAGGCCTATCTCATCGAGAACGGCAGGATCACCCACCCCGTCAAGGGGGCGACGCTGATCGGCAACGGGCCCGACGCCATGACCAAGGTAAGCCTGATCGGCAACGACCTGCAGCTGGATTCCGGCGTGGGCACCTGCGGCAAAGACGGACAGAGCGTGCCGGTGGGGGTGGGCATGCCCACGGTGCGCATGGAAGGCCTGACGGTGGGTGGCACGGGCTGACCTGCAACCCGGCTTTCGGAAAACGGCGACCTTTTGAAGGCACCCCAAAGGTTGGACACTGTTCCAGCCTTTGGGGGCTTTTTTTTGCCGCCGGGCCGCCTCAAGGCAAAAACGCCCCCGAGGGGGGCAGCAAGCAGGCGTCAGCCTGCGCAGCGTGGGGGCTTTTTTTGCCGCCGGGCCGCCCCAAGGCAAAAACGCCCCCGAGGGGGGGCAGCAAGCAGGCGTCAGCCTGCGCAGCGTGGGGGCTTTTTTTGCCGCAGCGCTGTTTCGAGGCCATTTGCCATGCGGATGACAGCGTTGCGGCGGCATCTTCCGGCCGCCGCAAACCCAGGCAGAGCCGGCATTCCCGGTTGACGGAATTGCTTCTGGACGATATAATTTCAGTAGAAAACAATTTAACTCAATTATTTCGTATCATGACGGATCCCGTGCAACCCCAGGCCTACGACCTACGCGTATTACGCGCGTTGCGGCGCATTACCCGGTCGATCGCCCTGCATTCGCGACAATTGGCGGCATGCAGCAACATCACCGCGCCGCAGCTGATCTGCCTGCGGGCGGTGGTCAAGAACGGGCCGCTTACGGCCACGGCCATCAGCCGCGAGATCCACGTCAGCGCCAGCACGGTCGTGGGCATTCTCGACCGGCTGGAGGACAAGGGGCTGATCCGCCGCGAGCGGGGGCGCGAAGACCGCCGCATCGTGTTCGTATCCGCCACGGAAGCTGGCGCCACGCTGGCTCGCGATACGCCTTCGCCGCTGCAGAAAAAGCTGGCGGACGCCTTGAACGAGTTACCTGAACTGGAGCAGGCCACCATTACGCTTTCCCTGGAGCGTATCGTGGATCTCATGGAGTCGGGCGGAGTCACGCCCGCCGAGGTCTCCGCCGAGCTTGCTTCCCCAATCTTAGAGGTTCCCGACGGGCAGGTTCCCCCCGAATCGGGTTTGGTAGTTTGATTGACGACACAGACATTTATCCTTCTTCCGCGCAGTTGAGTCCCGCAGCCGCCGGCCCGGCCGGCCGCGAGGCGCCGCTGCGCATCCCCGACAAGACCGACGCCTGCGCGGTGCACCAGCTCATCCAGCAGTGCCCGCCGCTCGATCTCAATTCCATCTACACCTATCTGCTGCTTGCCGAGCATTTTGCGCAGACTTGCGTGATCGCCAGCGGCCCCGAGGGCCCCGACGGCTTTGTTTCCGCCTATGTTCCCCCCGGCAGGGATGACGTCCTGTTCGTCTGGCAGGTCGCCGTGCACGAACGGGCCCGGGGCCAGAGCCTGGGCAGGCGCATGCTGCTGGAGCTGCTGGCGCGTCCCGCCTTGCGTCATATCCGCTATATCGAGACGACGGTGGGGCCGGACAACGCGGCTTCGCGCGGCATGTTCGCCGGCCTGGCCCGCCACCTGGGCGCTTCCACGCAGGAATCCGCTCTGTTCGACAGCCATCTTTTCGGAGCTGCCTGTCACGACGACGAAAGGCTGATCCGCATCGGGCCCCTGGGCCCCCCAACGGGCATCTGACAGCCGCTTACAACACAAAGGCGTCCGGGCCTTGCGGCGCGGTCTTCGCGCCCACCGAGACGCTTTGCAACTTGAGAGGAAGATGATTATGGACTTGAAAATTTTTGACC
>Ga0180223_1001219_pt1 | contig 21097 bp, 17 predicted proteins | sample eDN5th30CKraftOP_FD_151337 | JGI IMG/M metagenome (GOLD analysis project Ga0180223, IMG submission 151337) | Enriched Organic Plus compost microbial communities from Emeryville, California, USA - eDNA 5th pass 30_C Kraft OP (version 2) (version 2) ... | reverse complement strand
CGGCTTTCCTCCTGCTGGGTTCACCGGCCAGACTGTTGGGGCCGGCGCTGACGATATCGACTTCCACCATGTCGCCGATGGCAAGGTCCGGCGCGGTGACATGGACCGACTGGAGCCACGGCGTCTTACCGATGAGCTGGCCGGGATGACGGCCTTTGCGCTCCAGCAATATGTCTGTGCGGCGGCCTATGGTGGCGGTGTTGAACGCCACTTGATGCTGGTTGATGAGCGCCTGAAGCCGCGCCAGCCGCTCGTCCATCACCTCGGCCGGAATCTGGCCGTCCATGTCGGCGGCGGGCGTGCCGGGGCGGGGGCTGTATTTGAAGGAATAGCATTGTGCATAGCGCACTTGCTCGACGATCTTCAGAGTATCTTCGAACTCCGCGTCCGTCTCGCCGGGGAAGCCGACGATGAAGTCGCCCGACAGGGCGATGTCGGGCCGCGCTTCCCGCACGCGCTCGATGATCCGCAAATAGCTGTCCGTGCTGTGGCTGCGGTTCATGGCTTTGAGGATGCGGTCATTGCCCGACTGCACCGGCAGATGGAGGAAGGGCATCAGCTTCTCCTCCTCGCCATGGGCGGCGATCAGGCCGTCGCTCATGTCGTTGGGATGGCTGGTGGTGTAGCGGATGCGTTTAAGGTCGTTGATCTTCGCCAGTTCGCGGACAAGGCCGTCCATGCCCTGCATCCGGCCCTTGCCGTCCTCTCCGGTCCAGGCATTGACGTTCTGGCCCAGCAGCGTGATTTCGCGCGCGCCGCCGTCGACCAGCGCCTGTGCCTCTTCGAGGATTGCGTCCCATGACCGGCTGATCTCCGCGCCGCGCGTATAGGGCACCACGCAGTATGTGCAGAATTTGTCGCACCCTTCCATAATGGTAAGGAAAGCGGTGGGCCGCGCCTGCTTGGTCCGAGCGGGCAGGGCGCCGAATTTGGACGCGAGCGGCATGTCCGTATCCACCGCTTCCTCGCCGCGACCCGCCTTGTCGATCAGGTCGGGCAGGCGATGATAGGCTTGCGGGCCGACGACGATGTCGACGCTTTTGGCGCGGCGGCTGATCTCGCTGCCCTCGGCCTGCGCGACGCAGCCCGCGACCGCGATCATCGGCCGCGTGCCGTCCTCCCGGCGCAGGCGGCCGATATCGGAATAGACCTTGTCCACCGCCTTTTCGCGGATGTGGCAGGTGTTGAGGATAACGAGGTCCGCCTCCGTGCCCTCGGCTGCGGGGGTCATGCCGCGCTCGCCCAGCATCTCGGCCATGCGCTCGCCATCATAGACGTTCATCTGGCAGCCGAAGGATTTGACGTGGAAGGTGGCCGGGGCTTTGTCTGGCTTTGGGGGCGTGTCGTTACGATTCATGCGGTCCAGCTATACAGTGCCATCGTGCGGAGCGGAAGGCGGCAGGTGCATCGCGATGCTCGCCACGATATGTTCGCGCGCGATGGCGGCGATGACCTTGCGGTCGCCGCATCCGGTGGGATCGAAAGGTTCAAGGAAACGCAGCGTTACGTCCAGGCTTCCCGGGCGTTCCAGCAACCGTTTCACGTTGCTTCCCGCCGATTCATTGCCATGCCACGCAATGTCGGGGGCGGCGCGGCCATAGTCGATATGCACAGGCTGGATCATCACATCGCGGGGTGGCGGCAGCAGGACTGCCAGCAGAGTGGGCTTGAAGGGCAGAAGGGAGCGGCCGTCACCTGTCGTCCCCTCGGGGAAAATCGCCACGGGTTGATGCCCGATCATCGCCGCCCGCAACGCTTCGATCTGTCCCGCCAGCCCACCACGCTTTTCGCGCGAGACGAACAGCGTATTATTCTGGGCGGCCAGCCAGCCGATCACAGGCCAACGGGCAACGCCGTCATGCGAGACGAAGGCGGTGCCGGTCGCGCCGCCTAGCGCCAATATGTCGACCCAGCTTACATGATTGGCGATCAGGAACAGGTCGCTGGAAACCGGCTTTCCCGCCACCTGCACCCGCGCGCCCACGGATCGGGCGGCCAGGGCAAGGAAGCGGCGAGGCCAGGGCGACGGCCGCCGGAAAAGCCGCCACAACAAATGGGGCGCAAGGCAAAGAAAGAGGCTGGCCGTCAACGCGCCCAGGCGCAAGAAACGGCGTATCCGGCCCAAGCGATCAGCTCTTGCGGTCGATCACCACGCCATAGAGTTCCATGCGGTGATCGACCAGGCGGAAACCCAGCTTTTCGGCAATCTGCTTTTGAAGCTGTTCCAGTTCAGGATCGACGAACTCGATCACATTGCCGGTTTCCACGTCGATCAGATGGTCGTGGTGGGATTCGGGCGCCGCTTCATAGCGGGCGCGGCCGTCGCCGAAATCATGCCGGTCAAGGATGCCGGCTTCCTCGAACAGACGAACGGTGCGGTAAACCGTGGCGATGGAGATGCCAGGGTCCACTGCGGCGGAGCGCCGATGCAATTCCTCGACATCGGGATGGTCCTCCGCTTCGCTCAGGACCTGAGCGATTACCCGGCGTTGTTCAGTGATGCGAAGGCCCTTTTCATGGCATAGGGCTTCTACGTCGATCTTGCGGTTCATCTTTGTTCGCCGGCTGAATGGGATAGGATGGGTTCAAGCCTAACGCCTTTTGCCGTTAGGTAAAAGGGGGAGCGGCCATGCCTCTCCCCCGAAGCGGTTCCATATGGGATGGAAACGCTCATTTCTTTCGACATCGCTTTTCAATTGCGGCGTCAGGTCGTCCGTTATTTACCGCGGGGGCGGCGGCGTTTCGTGCCAAGGCCGATCTTTTTCGCCAATGTGCGGCGCTGTTCGGCATAGTTGGGCGCGACCATCGGATAATCGGCAGGCAGGCCCCATTTGGCGCGATAATCGTCCGGCGTCATCTGATAATGAGTCATCAGGTGGCGCTTGAGCATCTTGAGCTTTTTCCCGTCCTCCAGGCAGATGATATAATCCGGCTTGATGGAAGAGCGCACCGAAACCGCAGGCTCGGGCTTTACTTCCGGAGCGGGGACGGGGGTCGACAAATTGGTCAGGGCCGCGTGGACATTCTGAATAAGCGCCGCGACGTCCGAAACGGCAACGCTGTTATTGGAAACATGCGCGGCGACAATATCCGACGTCAAAGTAATCAGCAGTTCTTTCTGGGCGGATTCGTTTTCCATTTTCTTTTTCCTGCAAAGGCTTGAACTAGATGCGACCCGCCCTGCCGGAAGCTGATGGATGAGCGGCGACCGTCCGCTATACTTTCCTGCCTAATCTGGCAAGGGGGCAGGTCAAATCATCATGTCCAGCCGTAGACTCAACGCGTCATGAAGTTGGCCATCATTACCGCGATAATAACCAGGGCGGCGATGTACATATTCGAATCCGAACTTTTCGTAAAGTTTGATTGCGCTGTTGCTGGCGCGCACTTCCAGATTCATGGAAGCGATTCCCCTACGGCGCGCCGTGGACAGGCTGCTGGCGAGCAGGGCATCGCCAATGCCCCGGCCTCTCCACACGGGATCGACGGCCAGCAGCAACAACTCGCATTCGTCGAGCACGGACCGGACCAGCGCGAACCCCAGCGGCATGGCGTCCAGCCGGGCGATGGTAAGCCAGGTTCCCGGCATGAGCATGACGCCGGAGATCTGCGGCAGCGTCCAGGCTTCGCCATAGACCGGGTCGAAAGCGCGGACCATGATCTCCATGGCGTCAGCCAGCGCGTTGCGCTCGCCTTCATCATAGGTGTCGAAGACGATGTCGGGCATCATGACGCCGTCCCCTGCGCCATCGGGCGCGCGTCCGCCTCGCGACCATATACCGGCGTGGGCGGCAAAGGTGGAAGCTGCGCGATCAGAGGATAATCGGCAGCATCGGGATATAGGGTGACGGCGGTTCCGATGCCCTTCGCCGTGACCAGCGCATCCGCGCCTGGCCCATAAAAAATGGAATCGCCGGTCTGTTCCGCCAGGGCGGTAATCGGAGTGGAAGCAGGCTGCGTAAGGGGTGTCAGTCCATCCGCGGCGAAGCATTGCCAGAATAGTTCGCCGTGACCGCCGGTGAGGGTGACCGTCAGCAGTCCTCCCTCATGCGTTTGCGCGGCCTTTGCCGCGGTCAGCGCCAGCGCGCTATAGCCATGAATCGGAATCCGCCAGGCAAGCGACAGCGCCTTGGCCGCCGCAATCCCGATGCGGACGCCGGTGAAGCTGCCCGGTCCCACATCCACCGCGATCGCATCGGCGCGCCCGCCATCGGGCAGGGCGGCGATAACGGGGAGCAACGCTTCGGCATGGCCGCGCCCGACAATCTCATGGAAGCGTCCCACGGCAACCCCGTCATCCAGCAGCGCGACGGACAGCGCCTGTGTCGCGGTGTCAATGACAAGCAGTCGCAAACAAAACTCCCTGGAGCAGCCGACCGTCGGCATCACCTGCGGTTAATCGATCCGTATCGATTTGCCAAATGCCGTGATAATAGCGTCGGCGCAATGCCTCAGATGGCGCGGACTTCAGTCACTTCGGGCACATAATGCTTCAAAAGCTGCTCGATGCCGTTCTTCAGCGTCGCGGTGGAGGAGGGGCAGCCCGAACAGGCGCCATGCATCCGCAGATAGACCGTGCCCTTGTCAAAGCCGCGATAGACGATGTCGCCGCCGTCATTGGCAACCGCCGGGCGGACGCGCGTGTCGATCAACTCGCGGATCTGCGCGACGATCTCGGCATCTTCGGGATCGTCGGAAAAATCATCTTCTTCGGCAGGAACGGCGATGCCTGCCGCGCTGCCGGGTGCGAATAGCGGCATGTTCGCTGAAAAATGATCGAGCAGGATGGACAGTATTTCAGGCTTAACGTCGCTCCATTCCGCGCCCGGCGCGATGGTGACGGAAATGAAGTCGCTTCCGAAAAAGACGCCGGTCACGTCGCCCAGCCCGAACAGGGCGTCGGCCAGCGGAGATGCCTCGGCTTCCTCCGGGCTGGCGAAATCGCGCGTGCCGGTGCCCATGACGGCGCGGCCGGGCAGAAATTTCACGGTTGCCGGATTGGGCGTGTTTTCAGTCTCGATCAACATGCGTGCTATGTGGCGTCGGAAGGGCCGAAGATCAAGCGCCGGTGGAACTTCCCCGCATCGCGGACATTGACGACAAGACCCCATGGAGAGGAGAAGGCGCATGAGCACCGAGGCCGAAATTCGGGACCGCTTCTGGAAAGAGTTGTCCCACAGTCCTTTTCTGATGGTGACCCTGCAAGGAACGCAGGACCACGCCATGCCGATGACGGCGCAACTGGACGCCAACGCCCATCACTGTTTCTGGTTCTATTCCAGCAAGGGAAACCGTCTGGCGACGGGCGGACGGGCCATGGCCCAGTTCGCGGCGAAGGACCATGATCTTTTCGCCTGCATTGATGGAATCCTGACGCCGGAAAGCGATCCTGCCATCATCGACCGTTATTGGTCGAACGATGTCGCCGCATGGTATTCGGGCGGACGGGACGATCCCGATCTGCTGATGTTGCGTTTCGATCTGGGCACGGCGGAAATCTGGCGGGCGGACAGCGGCGCTGGCGGTCTTTTCCGCAAGTTGTTCGGCGGCGATGCGCGCAAAGGGATGCAAGAAAAACACGCAGAGGTTTCGCTCTGAATCGTCCGATCCATTGAGTGACCACCGCCCCGATTGCGGTGGCTGCTTGCTTTTTCCTTATATTTACATCATATGCGCTCGACCGAGGAGCCGATGGCTCCCGCCTCTGGCGGCGTGAACGTCCCCGCGCATGAATGAATGCGGCGCAGGGACAGCGCCAGAGCAGTCCTTATATTTTCGTTTTGAGGCTTCCCTTTTCACGCGGGTCGTTTCGCCACCCGCCCCGTGCCCGCATATTGCGAAGGCGCGGGCTTTGTAATGGAAGTCATCTTGATGCAATTCACCGAACTTGGCCTTGCCGAACCGATTCTAAAGGCGCTGGCCGCCAAAAATTACGCGACCCCCACGCCGATCCAGCAAAAGGCGATCCCGGTCCTGCTGGAAGGCCGCGACCTGTGCGGCATTGCCCAAACCGGCACCGGCAAGACGGCGGCCTTTGCGCTGCCCAGCCTGGACCATTTCGCCCGCAATCCGAAGCAGACGCCGCTCAATGGCTGCAGGATGCTGGTGCTTTCGCCCACCCGCGAACTTGCCGCGCAGATCGCGCAGAGTTTCCGCGACTATGGCCGTTTTCTGAAACTTTCGGTCGAAGTCGTCTTCGGCGGCGTGCCCATCAATCGGCAAATCAAGGCGCTGAGTCGTGGCGTGGACATCGTAGTTGCGACGCCGGGCCGCCTGCTCGACCTGCTCGACCAGCGGGCCTTCACCATCAAGGATACGGAAATCTTCGTCCTCGATGAAGCCGACCAGATGATGGACATGGGTTTCATCCACCCGCTGCGCCGTATCGCCAAGCTGCTGCCGAAGGAACGGCAGAACCTGTTCTTCTCCGCGACCATGCCCAAGGAGATCGAGGCGCTCGCCGCGCAGTTCCTGAACGATCCGGTGAAGGTCAGCGTCGCGCCACAATCCACGACGGCCGAACGCGTCCTCCAGCGGGCCAGCTTCGTCAATCAGGCGGAAAAACAGGCATTATTGACCCTGACGGTCAAGAACGAGCCGATCGACCGCGCCCTCATCTTCACCCGCACCAAGCATGGCGCGGATCGCGTCGTGCGTTTCCTGGAAGGGGCGGGCATCCAGGCGGTCGCCATCCACGGCAATAAGAGCCAGGCCCAGCGCACGACCGCACTTCAGGCTTTCCGCCACGGTCATGTGAAACTGCTTGTCGCGACCGACATCGCCGCGCGTGGCATCGATGTGTCGGGCGTGAGCCATGTCATCAATTTCGAGCTGCCCAACGTGCCGGAGCAATATGTCCACCGCATCGGCCGGACGGCCCGCGCCGGCGCGGAAGGCATCGCGATCAGCTTCGTGGCGGATGATGAGCGGCCATATCTCAAGGCCATCGAGCGGACCGCCAAAGTCAAGCTGGAGATCGTGCCGTTGCCTGAAAATTTCATGGAAGCGGTTCGCAATCTCCCCAAGCCCGCACCACCGCGCAAGGGCAAGCCGCAGACTTCCGAACAGCAGGCCAAGCGCGCCGATGGCCAGCGCCGCTATCAGGATCAGCAGAAGCAACAGCGCGGCACGCCCGACCGCGCCCATCGTCCCGATGGCGATGCGGCGCCCGCGAAGAAAAAGCCTTTCCGTCGCCGCCGCAGCAGCGTGGGCGCGCATAAGGGCGCGGTGCAGCGGACGGGGCAGCGTTAAGGGCTACGCCCTGTCCGGGTGCTCCTGCGGAAGTGGGAGCACAGTTAATAGCCGCTCTGCGGTCTGTTCGTTCCTGTTCACCGTTATACAGGATCAGCCCCCCGCAAGGAAAAGGCGCATCCTGAAAGGGATATGCGAAGCCAGGCGCCGCGCTTCCCGTTCGTCGCGGCGCTTTGTCAGTGGTCATTCAGGAAAATGTCGTTAGGCTCCTGGGCCTATGACTTTTTCCTTTCGGCGTTCAGCCGCTTCGCTATCCGTCCTCGCCCTTCTGCTCGCCGGCGCGCCCGCGCCATTGGCGGCTCGAACGGAAACGCCCTCCGCGCCCGCCACGGCAGGTTCCACAACGACCGAAACCCGCCCCTGGCTCTATGAAAACAGCGATGTGCCGATCGACACGGCATGGCGCTTCGGCACGCTTTCCAACGGTCTGCGCTACGCCATCCGCCGCAATGGCGTCCCGCCGGGGCAGGTCTCCGTTCGCCTGCGGATGGACGCCGGGTCGCTGATGGAACATGCCGACGAGCTTGGTTACGCGCATTTCATGGAGCATCTGACCTTCCGGGGATCGCGCCATGTGCCGGACGGCGAATCCAAGCGCATCTGGCAGCGTCTTGGCGTCACCTTCGGCAGCGACAGCAATGCTCAGACGACGCCTACCGGCACCACCTATGCGCTCGACTTGCCACAGGCGACGCAGGCGAGTCTTAGCGAAAGCCTCAAGATCCTCGCAGGCATGATGATCGATCCCAATATAGTGGACAGCGCCGTCAATGCGGAACGCGCAGTCGTCCTTGCCGAACGCCGCGAAAGCGACGGCCCGCAGATGCGGATTTCCGATGCCAGCCGAAAGCATTTCTTTGCCGGCCAGCCGCTTGCCGAACATAGCCCGATCGGAACAGTGGCGACGCTCAATGCCGTGACCGCCGCGAAGATGGAAGTTTTCCACCAGCGTTGGTATCGCCCGGAAAACGCCGTGATAGCCATTGCAGGAGACATTGATCCCGCGCTTGCCGAACAGCTTATCAAGGATAATTTTGGCACCTGGGCCATGGCGGGGAAGGGCGCTCCGATCCCTGATTTCGGCGCGCCTGATCCCAAGGCGCCAGCCACCGCCGTCGCCGTGGAGCCGGGCATTCCGATGGGCGTCACCATGGCATGGTTGCGGCCATGGAAGCCGCGCGCTGACACGATCCTCTACAACCAGGACAAGCTGACCGACATGCTGGCGCTTCAGATCGTCAGCCGCCGCCTTGAAGCCGCAGCGCGGAGCGGTGGCAGCTTTCTTCAGGCTGGCGCGGATCAACAGGATGTCAGCCGTTCCGCCGATGGCACCTTCGTCACCATCCTGCCTTCCGGCGAAAATTGGCAGAAGGCATTGCAGGATGTCCGTGCCATCATAGAAGATGCGAAGGCAACGCCGCCCAGCCAGCAGGAAATCGACCGCGAATTTGCCCAGATGGACACAGCGTTAGCGATTCAGGTCGAGAACGCCGATACCGAAGCGGGTGCGAAACAGGCGAGCGATCTGGTGAGTGCGGTCGACATCCGCGAAACAACGGTCAGTCCGCAGGCTGCGCTGGACATATTCCGTTCCGGCAAGCCTGCCATGACGCCGGAGAAGATTCTCGATTCCACCCGCAGGCTGTTTTCAGCAGGCGTGTTTCGTGCTCTGCTGGTGACGGGGAAGGCGCAGCCGGGGTTGGATGCGGAACTGGCCTCCGCAGTGGCGGCGCCGGTTCAGGCGGCGGCCAATGCGCGGTTGGCCGACAAGCTCGTGACGATGGACGACCTGCCGCCACTGGGGCCTCCGGGCACAGTCGTATCACGCACACCCATCGGCCTTAAGGGAATGGAGAGCATCACTTACTCCAATGGGGTCAAGCTGACGCTGTTCGCCAATGACGCGGAAACCGAAAAAGTGCGGATCAACGTCCGCTTCGGTCATGGCCAGCAGGCATTCTCTCCGACGAAGCCGGTGCCGAGCTGGGCCGCCGACTATGCTCTGGTGGCGAGCGGGATCGGCAAGCTGGGCCAGCGTGAACTGGACGACCTGACCAATGGTCGCCGGATGGGGATGCAGTTCTCCATCGACGATGATGCCTTTGAATTTCAGTCGGTGACCCGACCCGCCGACTATAAAGACCAATTGCGCCTGTTCGCGACGAAATTGGGGGCGCCCGGTTGGGATCCAGCCCCCATAGCGCGCGTCAAGACCGGCGCGATGGTCGCTTATGATGCGATGTCGCGATCCCCTGACTCAGTGCTGGGCCGCGATCTCAACTGGCTGCTGCATGACAAGGATGTGCGTTTCCGCACGCCATCACGCGAGGAGATCGAAAAGCTCTCTCCCCAAAACTTCCGTGCGACGTGGGAGCCGATCCTGGCCTCCGGTCCGATTGAAGTGCAATTGTTCGGGCAGGTGAATGCCGAGGACGCGATCAAGGCGATTGGCGCGACGTTCGGCGCTCTGCCCGCCCGCCCCGATAAGCCCGTTCCCGCCGCGAACCGTGTCATGCGCTTTCCCGCTCATGTAGAAAAGCCGATCATTCTGCGTCACGAAGGGGATAAGGAACAAGCCGCCGCTGTCATGGCGTGGCCGACCTCTGGAGGCTTTGCCCTTACCAAAGAGGCGCGACAGCTTGAGATATTGACCCAGATCTTCAATGACCGGCTGTTCGACAAACTGCGCTCCACGGAGGGTTCGGCCTATTCGCCCACCGTTCAGAACAACTGGCCATTTTCCTATGAAAGTGGCGGTTACATCCTGGTGTCGAGCCAGGTGCGGCCCGATCGGGTCAATTATTTCTACGATGTCGTGAAGGAAACAGCCACCGATCTTGCCAAGACGGCGGTGACGCAGGACGAATTGCAGCGTGCGGTGGCCCCTATGCAGCAGTTATTGATGCGGGCGGGGACGGGGAACGCCTTTTGGATGAACCAGATGGAAGGCGCGACTCATGATCCCCGCTATGTCGAGGCGATGCGGACCATGGCGCAGGATATGCTGACTGTCACGCCGGGCGACATTCAAAAGCTGGCCGCAAAATATCTTGTGCCCGCGAAGAGCTGGTCTGCGGTGGTATTGCCGGAAGGTGTCGCTGCCCAATAGTTAGCCAAAGTGAGTCGCGAGGCGAAAAAGACATCCCTATCGGCAAGGGCCGGCCGATAGGGAGGGAACAACAGGGGCGCATTGTTGCGACGCAACAAAAAGGGGTGTCGACAATGGCGAAAAAGCTAGCGAGTAGCCTTCAGCGCCGCGACGATCATCTGTGCCGCGCGCCGCGCCGTGCATTCGTTGGATAAATTCGGCAAAGACAGGCTTCGATGCCCCATGCCGAAGATGGAGGCGAGAATGACCTCTTCCGCTCCGTCAAGCGCTTCTCCTGACAGGTGCGGGTTGGCTATACATGCAAAATCGCGTAGAAAACGGCGAAACTGTTGGCACATGGCGCTCACGGTTTCCCCTACAGGTCGGTTTCGTAGCGCTTCGGCCAGAATATCGAATGACAGGGCCTCATCCTTGTCGCGAAGACTCAGCAGAAAGAGGTGCTCAAATGTCTGTTCGATATCGATCTCACCTGCTTTGAGGCGGAGGCGGAGAATATCAATTTTCTCGATACGGTCATTCATATCCATGCCGATCAGGGCTTCTATGATATCTTCCTTGCCCTTGAACAGCCGATAGATTTGTCCGACCGAAACTTTTGCGGCGGTAGCAAGTTCGGCCATGGAGGTTTGATGAAAGCCATGCGTGGAAAACAGATCGCGCGCGGTATTCAGAATATGCTCCCGGCCGCTCCGTTCCTGCTGCACTGCAACCATTTTTCTTCTTGACCCCGCTTTTACCCTTGAATTGATAATGCCAGTTTCTTACCTGTCGGGCAAGCGGAATGAATGTTCATTCCAGATATGACAAACTCCATCGAAACGGATAGGCAACGATGCAAAAGGGGACACTCATCGGACTGGTGGCTTGTGCGTCGGCTCTGGCCCTTACCGGTTGTGGTAAGGAAGCGCCGCCGGCTCCGCCGCCGCCAGCCGTCGGCGTGGTGACGTTGAAAGCCGAAACCGCTCCGTTGACGACTGAGCTGCCGGGACGAATTGCGGCCATGGAAACGGCCGAGGTGCGACCACAGATCAGCGGCGTGATCCGCCGTCGCCTTTTTACCGAAGGTGGCTATGTAAAGGCGGGGCAAGTCCTCTATGAGATCGACGACGCGCCATATCGCGCCGCGCTCGCGCAGGCGCAGGGCAATCTCGCCCGGGCGCAAGCCTCGATCACCGCTACGGGCCTGCAGGCCCAGCGCTACCGGGAACTGGTCGGGATCAACGCCGTCAGCCGTCAGGAGGCCGATAACGCCATGGCGGCGGCGCAACAGGCGCGCGCTGACGTCGCCGCACAGCGTGCGGCCGTTCAGGCGGCGCAGGTGAGCCAGAATTTCACTCGTATTACGGCGCCGATCTCCGGCCGGATCGGTCGCTCCCTGTTCACGCCGGGTGCGCTTGTGCAGACAGGTCAGGCGGACCCGCTCGCGACCATCCAGCGGACCGACATGGTGTATGTCGACGTGACGCAGTCCGCCGCCGATATCATCAACCTCAAGCAGGCGATGCAGCGCGGCGGAGTCAATGAAGCCGACGGCGCGCGCGTGCAACTTCTGCTCCCCAATGGCAGCGTTTATCCGATTGAGGGGAGGCTGCAGTTTTCAGAGGTGACCGTCGACCCAAGTTCCGGCGCCGTCACATTGCGGGCGACCTTCGCCAATCCCGACGGCCTGTTGCTGCCGGGCATGTATGTTCGCGCCAAACTTGTCGAAGGGCAACGGCGTGACGCGATCCTGGCGCCGCAACAGGGTATAACGCGCGATGCGCGCGGTCGTGCCACCGCATTGATCGTGAACGCCAAAAACAAGGTGGAAGCGCGTGACGTGCAGGTCGATCGTGCCGTGGGAGACAAGTGGATCGTGACCAGTGGTCTGAAGGCCGGGGACCGCCTGATCGTGGAAGGGTTGCTCAATCTTCGCCCCGGCGCGGACGTTCGCCCGGGCGCGCCCCAACAGGTCACGCGGCCTGCGAACGGAGCGCGATAAATAATGGCACGCTATTTTATCGACAGGCCCATTTTTGCATGGGTCATTGCCATCGTCATCATGCTGGCCGGACTGCTTTCCATCCAGCGGCTGGCCGTGGCGCAGTTTCCTGAAATCGCGCCGCCGACAGTTGCGATCAACACCACTTATCCCGGCGCCAACGCGGAAACGCTGGAAAGCACGACAACGCAACTTATCGAGCAGCAGCTCAAGGGCATCGACAATCTGCGCTATTTCTCGTCGACGAGCGATTCGGCGGGTAATCTTGCCATTACATTGACCTTTGAACAGGGGACCAACGCCGATATCGCGCAGGTTCAAGTTCAGAATAAACTCGCGCAGGCCACGCCCTTGCTGCCCCAGGAAGTGCAGCAGCAGGGATTGCGGGTCACGAAGTCCAGTTCGACCTTCCTGATGATCATGGCCCTCTATGCCGATGATGGCATCCATGATCAGATGGATGCGGCGGATTTGGTCGCGTCGACCCTTCAGGACCCATTGAGCCGCGTGGAGGGGGTCGGCGACACGCAATTGCTGGGCGCCCAATATGCCATGCGGATCTGGCTCGACCCCTATAAGATGGCGAATCTGGGGATTACGACAGGCGATGTGAAAAATGCCATCAGGGCCCAGAACGCGCAGATTTCCGCAGGGCAGATCGGGGGCACCCCTTCGCCGGACGGTCAGGCCCTCAATGCCACGGTGACGGCGCAGTCGCGGCTTCGTACACCCGAAGAGTTCCGGAAAATCAGGCTACGCAGCAACGGTGACGGATCGGTGGTCTATCTCTCCGACGTTGCACGAATAGAACTGGGCGCGGAGAATTACAGTTTCAGAGCCAAGTTCAACGGTTATCCATCTGCCGGATTTGGTATCAAGCTTGCGCCCGGCGCGAATGCGCTCGACACGGTGGAAGCCGTTAAGGCGAAGGTCGCGGAGCTTTCGAAGAACTTCCCCGCCTGGGTGAAATATGACTTCCCGGTGGACAATTCGACATTCGTCAGGCTGTCGGTCGAACAGGTCATCCACACCCTTGTCGAAGCGGTTCTGCTGGTCTTCGTCGTCATGTTTGTATTTCTGCAGAACTGGCGTGCGACCCTTATTCCAACCATTGCCGTGCCGATCGTTTTGCTGGGATCGCTGGCCATATTATATGCGGCCGGCTTCACCATCAATACGCTGACGCTGTTCGGCATGGTCCTCGCAATCGGCCTATTGGTCGATGATGCCATCGTCGTGGTCGAGAATGTCGAACGCATCATCCAGGAAGAGGGGTTGAGCCCGAAGGAAGCCGCCAAGAAATCGATGGACGAAATCAGCGGCGCGCTGATCGGCATCGGCCTGGTATTGTCGGCCGTGTTCCTTCCGATGGCGTTTTTCGGTGGATCGACCGGGGTTATCTTCCGGCAATTCTCCATCACCATCGTGTCATCGATGGTCCTCTCCGTTCTTGTCGCGTTGATTTTGACGCCGGCCTTGTGCGCCACGATCCTGCGCCCCCAACGCGAAGGCCATGGCGCGCAAAAGGGATTTTTCGGCTGGTTCAACAGAACCTTCGACCGCAGCGTCGTCCACTATGGAGCGGGCGTCGAGAAATGCGAGCGGAACTGGGGCAAGACCATGCTGATCTACGCCGTGATCATCATCGGCATGGGTTTCCTGTTCCTGCGTCTGCCTTCGGGCTTCCTTCCGGGAGAGGACCAGGGGCGCATCATCAACCAGGTTTCGCTCCCTGCCGGTGCCACGCTTGAGGAAACGGAACGTACCATGGGGAAGTTGCGCGATTTTTATCTGAAGGATGAAAAGCAGAATGCGTGGGCGGTCTTCAGCATTTCGGGCTTCGGTTTTGGGGGACAGGGCCAAAATGTGGGCATTGCATTCGTAAAGCTGCGCGACTGGTCTGAACGCAAGGGCAAGGAGCATAGCGCGGATGCCATCGCGCAGCGCGCAAATGCCGCCTTTAGGAAGATTTCAGCGGGCAAGGTCATTGCCCTGGTGCCGCCTGCCGTGCAGGAACTTGGCAACGCGTCGGGCTTTGATTTCCAGTTGAAGGATGTGGGTGGCATAGGTCATGAAAAGCTGCTGGAAGCGCGCAACCAATTGCTGAGCATGGCTGCGGCCGACAAGCGGCTGGTTCAGGTAAGGCCCAATGGGCTGGAAGATACGGCGCAGTTGAAGCTGAATGTCGATCAGGCGGCGGCCGGCGCGCTCGGCATGGCGCAGGCCGATGTCAATGACACGATCAGCACGGCGCTGGGCAGTTCCTATGTCAATGACTTCATCGACCGCAATCGCGTGAAGCGGGTCTATCTTCAGGCCGATGCGCCGTTTCGCACGACGCCCGATTCCATCGGCGCCCTCCATGTTCGTGGGGCGAGTGGAACCATGGCCCCGCTGTCGGCCTTCAGCACGACGGAATGGATCCACGGTCCCGCCCGTCTGGAACGTTTCAACGGCGTTCCTTCCATGGAGATCATGGGCGCGCCGGCACCTGGCGTCAGTAGTGGCGAAGCGATGAAGGCCATGGAGGAATATGCCGCGAAGTTGCCCCCAGGGGTCGGCTACGAATGGGGCGGCATTTCCTATGAGGAGAAAACCTCGGGTGGTCAGGCGCCTGCGCTTTACGCCCTGTCGATGTTGATTGTGTTCCTCTGCCTTGCCGCGCTGTATGAAAGCTGGTCGGTGCCGTTGGCGGTGATGATGGTCGTTCCGCTCGGCGTGATCGGGGCGGTTCTCATGGCGGGGCTGTCAGGACTGGATAATGGCATTTACCTTCAGGTCGGCCTCATCACGACAATCGGCGTATCGGCGAAGAACGCCATCCTGATTGTGGAGTTTGCAGAAGAGAAGATGCAGCAGGGGCTTTCCCCCGCTCGCGCGGCGCTGGAGGCGGGCAAGCTGCGCCTGCGGCCCATTTTGATGACCAGCTTTGCTTTCATCTTCGGTGTCATGCCGCTGGCCTTGTCCACAGGCGCGGGCGCGGGTGGTCAGAACGCAATCGGCCTGTCTGTTGTTGGAGGTATGCTGTCCGCTACCGTGCTGGCGATCTTCTTTGTGCCAGTGTTCTTCACCGTCGTGAAGCGGCTGTTCCGCCAGCATAATGCTCCGTCGGAAAATTCTCAGAACGAAGCCGCGACGCGGCCTCAGGAAAGCTGATAGAAGATGAACGGTCTCAAGCGAAAAACGTTCTTGGCGATGGGCTTGGCGGTGACACTGTCGGCTTGCGATATGGCGCCCAAATATGTGCGTCCCGAACTGCCGGTCCCCGTCGCCAGCCCAGAGGGCGCGGCCTATGCTGACGCGGGCGCGCAAGAAGCAATTGTTCCGGCCGACACAGCCTGGAAGGATTTCTTCGTCGATTCGCGCCTGACCCGTGTCATCGGCACGACACTGGCGAACAACCGCGATCTTCGCGTCGCGCTCGCCAACGTGGAGCAGGCCCGCGCGCAGTTCAAAGTGCGGCGCGCCGATATCCTGCCGACTGTGGGTCTTAATGGCAGCGCGACCTATCAGGACACGCCTTTCGCTCAGCAGGGGGGGGCAGGCGCGGCCAATTCCGGCCGAACCGATATCTATTCCGCTTCGGTGGGCGTGTCCGCCTGGGAGATCGATCTGTTCGGACGAGTGAGGAACCTCACAAAAGCCGCGCAGGAGCAATATTTCGCATCCATCGAAAACCGTAACGCCGCGCAGACGGCGCTGATCGCGGAAGTGGCGTCGACATGGATGACCATGGCGACCGATCAGGAACGGTTGCGGATCGCCCGCGATCTGGAATCGGCATTCGGCAAGACACTTGAGCTGACGAAATCTCGTTTTGCAAAGGGCATCGCGTCGGAACTGGAAGTGCGACAGGCGCAGACCAGTTATGATCAGGCGCGATCCGACATAGCGCAGGCGACAACGCTGGTGGCGCAGGATCAAAACGCCCTTAATCTTCTGGCTGGCACGACGATCGGTGCGGAGGATTTGCCGGAGGCGATGCCACAGGGCGACGTCGTGCTGGGTAACCTGCCCGACAATTTGCCATCTTCACTTTTGCTGAAACGGCCCGATATCGCGGCGGCGGAACATCAGTTGCGCGGCGCTAATGCGAATATCGGCGCTGCGAGAGCGGCATTTTTCCCCAATATCTCTCTTACCGCGGCGTTCGGGACGATGAGCCTGGGGCTATCCAACCTGTTCAAATCCGGGAGCGACTATTGGTCGGTTGCGCCGTCGGCAAGCGTGCCCATTTTCGATTTTGGCCGGAATCAGGGTAATTTGCGATATGCGCGGGCCACCTATGACGCGATGCTCGCCACATATGAAAAGAGCGTGCAGACAGGCTTCCGTGAAGTAGCCGATGCTTTAGCCCGGCGTGGCACCATGACGGATCAACTGGCCGCCCAGACATCGCTCAGGGATTCTGCTCGTGTTGCCTACACATTGTCGGAGGCGCGATTCCGGGCAGGAATCGACAGCTTTTTGACAACGCTGGATTCCCAGCGCGCGCTCTATGCCGCGGAACAAAGCCTGTTGGCCACCCGATTGGCACGGACGGCCAATATGATTGAGCTTTACCGGGCCATGGGCGGAGGCTTGAAGTAGAAGCTCCCATGAACATGCATTTTTGATCGCGCGCCATGTTGGTACATAAGGTCATTGCGTCTCCGGTTGGACAGCTCAAGCTGGTGGCGAGCGACCGGGGCCTGAAAGCGGTTCTGTGGGAGGAGGCCGATCCGGCGCGCGTACCTCTGGATGCATCGAGCGAATCCGGCAGCCATCCCTTTCTGGCGCAGGCGGAAATTCAGCTTGGCCAGTATTTCGCGGGCGAGCGACACGATTTTCAACTGCCGCTCGATTTTGCGGGGACGGTCTTTCAACAGATTGTGTGGCGCGCTTTGCTCGATATTCGCTACGGCGAGACATGCAGCTATGAGAATCTCGCCCACAGGATTGGCAAGCCGACCGCTCATCGGGCGGTGGGCGCGGCAAATGGTCGCAATCCGATTTCCATCATCGTGCCCTGTCACCGCGTGCTGGGCAAGAATGGCGCCTTGACCGGTTTTGCCGGCGGGCTTGGCGCAAAGACTTATTTGCTGAATCTGGAGCGTCGTTGCAGCGACGCAGAATAGGTTTGCCGAATTTTACACGGGTGGCCGTGTGTCATAAATGCGCTCAATTTAACTACAAATAAAAGATCGCCTTTTCGGTATATTATGGCTTTCCTTGCGTGGTTTGTAACCACCCGGGGAATGCATGAATTGCGTATAATATGGTGAGCCTAGACCTAATCGGAGGTTTGAACTTTGATGCCAATTTCTGGTTGAGCACCAACCATCAGATGAGACTGGGTCATGAATCAACCGAGATTCGCGAAGCCGCTTAACGAAGCAAGCAAGGGAGCGGGATTGGGCAACCGAACGGATTTCCGCTGGGACAGGGAACCGCTGGACAGCAACCCGCCACGGGCTTTGCGTGGGGAATTTGCCCGCGCGGCCTATTTCGGAGCCTTGGCCGTTTCGGCGCGCCTTGCCGCACAATCGCTTCCCGACCCCCAACTCAGCATTCTGACCGATATCTATGTTCACGCTTCGCACCGTGTACCTTATACCGTGGCCGACGCCTCCGACATTTCTGGGTTGAAGGGGGAGCGCCTCTTCGCGCTGATAAGGCAGATGTGTTCCAAAGGTGTTTTGCGCCTTTATCGCAGGCGGATGGCAGAAGCGGAGATGGAAATGCACCTTCGCATTGACCTCATGCCCGCGAAACATGCCGAATTAAGCGGATATTTCGCACGAGCATGTCAGGAAGGCATGGCGATACCTCACGCTGTCTCGCGCTGATATGCTATACAGGGGAACAGTCCGCTGATGAATGGCGGCATGCCTCATTCATGAGAACGGAGAAAATGAGGATTTGAGCCAGGAGAGGAGCGATGAAATCGGTTCTGCTGCATATCCACGACGATCAGGGAGCGGAAAGCCGTCTTCAGGCGGCTTGTGATCTCGCCCGCGGCTGTAAGGCGCACATTCAATGCGTACAGGTTCGATCGGCGCCGGATCTTGTGGCGGCTGATATGTATGGCGGCGGCGCTTTTGCTCCCGTCATTACCGAAGAATTGCGGGAGATCGATGACAGGCTACGCGTGCAGGTGGAAGATCGGTTAAGGCGGGAAGGGGTGAGTTGGGACTGGAGGCAGGTCGATGGTGAAACCGTCGGCGCGCTGTTGCGAGCGGCAAAGCTGTCCGACATCATCGTTGCGACCTTGCCGGAAGGGCCGCGCAAGGATTTCAAGGATCCCCTGCCGATCGTTTCCGACCTCGCGCTGGGTGGCCGCACGCCAGTTCTGGCTATGCCGCAATCGGCGAAATGCTTTAAGATGCCGGGACGCGCCCTGGTGGCATGGGATGGATCGCATGAGGCCGCGTCAGCCATCAAGGCCGCGATTCCCCTATTGCAGCGGGCACAGGATGTTCATGTGGTGACGGTGGAAGAAATCGATAAACGGGAATTTCCATCGACGGAGGTGCCGGAATATCTTTCCCGTCACGCCATCCCCGCGCAGATGCACAGTTGGTCGCGTGATGGAGAAGCGGTGGAGACGGCTCTGCTGGGCGCCATCAGCGCATTGGCGGCGGACTGGGTAGTCATGGGGGCCTTTGGTCACAGCCGCCTGCGTGAACTGGTTTTCGGCGGGGTTACGCGCCGCATGCTGCGGGATGCGCGGATACCCTTACTACTCGCTCATTGAAATTATTGGTGCGGACGGCGGGACTCGAACCCGCACTTCCAGGGGAAAGCGGATTTTAAGTCCGCTGCGTCTACCGGTTTCGCCACGTCCGCGCGCTGCTTCCCTGCGGCTTCGATGACAGGACGTCAAGCAATGCGTTCAGACATGCGCCTTGTTAAGACGTTCCCGCATTTCCTTGCCCGGTTTGAAATAGGGCACCCGCTTGGCAGAAACGGGAACCTGTTCACCCGTGCGGGGATTCCGGCCCGTTCGTGCTTCTCGCGCTCGTGTCGTGAACGCGCCGAAGCCGCGCAATTCCACCCTTCCGCCGGTCGACAGGCGATCGACAATCTCCTTGAAAAAGAGATCGACAATCCTCTCCACCTCCTGAAGGCCGAGCTCCGGATTTTCGTCTGTCAACTTCTGGATCAGTTCAGAGCGGATCATTTGGCCCTCCCGCATCCTTTTGGTTTCACCGTTTATTTTATAGAGAATCGGCAAATTGTTGACAATTGATTCATTTTATTCGTTGCGGTCCGAAAACGATACAAAAAATGCTCACCGGACATTCGGCCCGGCGAGCATTTTTTTCAATATATCAAAAGTATAAGGTTCAGCCTTCGCTTTTCGCCTTGAGCGCTTCGCCAAGGATATCGCCCAGCGATGCGCCGCTGTCCGACGAGCCATATTGTGCGACGGCCTGCTTTTCTTCGGCGATCTGAAGCGCCTTGACGGAGAAGGTCGGCTTCTTGGCCCGGTCGAAGCCGGTTACCATCGCGTCGAACTTCTGACCGATCTGGAAGCGTTCTGAACGCTGCTCGTCGCGATCGCGACCCAGGTCGCTGCGCTTGATGAAGCCAGTGGCGCCATCTTCGCCAGCCTGGACTTCCAGGCCGCCATCGCGCACTTCAAGCACAGTCACGGTAACGGTCTGGTTCTTCGACAGGCCTGCTGCAGCTGCCGAAGTGCCGCCAGCGGCCGGACCACCACGCTCAAGCTGCTTCATGCCCAGGCTGATGCGTTCCTTTTCGACATCGATGTCGAGGACCACGGCCTGAACCATCTCACCCTTGCGGTGCAGCGCCAGTGCGTCTTCGCCCGAAATGCCCCACGCGATGTCGGACATGTGGACCATGCCGTCCACATCGCCGTCGAGGCCGATGAACAGGCCGAACTCGGTTGCGTTCTTGACTTCGCCTTCGACGGTCGAGCCAACCGGGTGCTTGTCGGCGAAGCTGTCCCACGGGTTCGACTGAGCCTGCTTGAGGCCGAGCGAGATGCGGCGCTTTTCCGGATCGACTTCGAGGACGATGACTTCCACTTCCTGGCTGGTCGAAACGATCTTGCCGGGGTGGACGTTCTTCTTGGTCCAGGACATTTCGGAGACGTGGACCAGACCTTCGATGCCCGGCTCCAGCTCCACGAACGCACCATATTCGGTGATGTTGGTGACGCGACCCGACAGCTTCGCACCGACCGGGTACTTGGCGGCGGCGCCTTCCCACGGATCGCTTTCGAGCTGCTTCATGCCCAGGCTGATGCGCTGCGTATCGCGGTTGATGCGGATGATCTGGACGCGGACGGTGTCGCCGATGTTGATCATTTCGCTCGGATGATTGATCCGCTTGTAGCTGAGGTCGGTGACGTGCAGCAGGCCGTCAATACCGCCCAGATCGACGAACGCACCGTAATCGGTGATGTTCTTGACCACGCCCTCGATGATCTGGCCTTCCGCCAGCGTCTGAATGAGACCGCTGCGCTGTTCGGCGCGGGTTTCTTCCAGGATGGCGCGGCGCGACACGACGATGTTGCCGCGGCGGCGATCCATCTTCAGGATCTGGAAGGGCTGCGGAATGTCCATCAGCGGCGTGACGTCGCGAACCGGACGAATGTCGACCTGTGAGCCGGGCAGGAACGCCACGGCGCCGTCGAGATCGACGGTGAAGCCGCCCTTGACGCGGCCGAAGATGACGCCTTCGACGCGGGCGCTTTCGGTGAATTCTGCTTCGAGCTTGTCCCAGGCGGCTTCGCGGCGGGCGCG
>Ga0180223_1001218_pt1 | contig 21143 bp, 14 predicted proteins | sample eDN5th30CKraftOP_FD_151337 | JGI IMG/M metagenome (GOLD analysis project Ga0180223, IMG submission 151337) | Enriched Organic Plus compost microbial communities from Emeryville, California, USA - eDNA 5th pass 30_C Kraft OP (version 2) (version 2) ... | reverse complement strand
AATCCGCTCCCATTGATCGTCCCCCAGAATCAGACGGTCCAGAACACCCATGGCTGCCTCCCAAAAGACAGCCTTGAATCACGCCTAAACCAACTTGGGAATCCTCAAGAGTCCACGCCTCCTAGCGTTCGCGCAGGCTGTCGTGCCGGTAGCGGGCGAGCGGCGAGAGCAGATAGCTGATGATCCGCCGTCTTCCGGTCTTGATCTCGGCCGTCACGGCCATGCCGGGCGACAGATTGACCTGCTTGTCCTCGATCGCGAGCTGCGTGCGGTCCAGCGAGATCCGGGCCGAATAGAGCAGCTCCTGGCCGCGGGGCTCGCTGCTGTCGGTCGCCGCGCCCGAGGTCTTTTCGCCGCCGGGGGCCTTGTCGCGCGGGATGGCGTCCTGCGAGATACTGAGGATGTTTCCGCGCAGCAGGCCATACCGCGTGAAGTTGAAGGTGTCGATCTTGATCGCGGCTTCCTGGCCGGCGCCGACGAAGCCGATATCCCGGTTCGAAATCATCGCCTCGATCTCCAGCCGGCTCTCCGCCGGGACGATGAACATCAGGGTCTGCGCCGGGGTGACGACGCCCCCGATGGTGTGGATCGCGAGCTGCTGCACCATGCCGTCGACCGGCGCGGTCAGCCTCTGCAGGTTGCGGCGCTGCTCGGCCTTGACGATGTCCCGTCTCAGCCCGGCCGCCTTCTGCTGCGCCTTGCTGAGGTCGTCAAACAGGGTTCTCTCGTATTCGGCGACGGTCTTGGTCCGGGTCTCCGTCAGGGCCGCGACCGCGGCCTTGGTCTCGCCGCCGCGCTTCTCCTGGACCAGGATGTCCTGGCGCTGGCCGACGAGGTCCTGCAATTCGGCCAGATAGGTGACCTTCGAGCCGAGCTCCTTCTGGAACAGCTGCTCGCGGATCTCGACCCGCTGCTGGAGCGGCACGATAGTCGATTTCAGCTTGTCGACGGAGGCCTGGATCGTGTCGCGCTCCGCCACCTTCTGCGCGAGCTGGCCGTCGATGGTCGCGAGCTTCGCCTTCTGCTCGCTGCTCTGGCTGACGAGCAGGCCGCGATAGACCCGGAGCAGGTCGGGCGGCGCGTCCGGCGGCGGCGCGAAGACCGACATCGGATTCTCCTTGTCGGCGATCGCCGCCTGCAGCCTGGCGATATCGAGCCGCGCGGCCATCAGGTCGCTCTTCAGATGCCCGAGCTCGGCGTCGACGGTCGTGGTGTCGAGGTCGACCAGCACGTCGCCGGCCTTGACGCTCTGGCCGTCATGGACCTGGATCGCGCGCACGACGCCGGTCTCGAAAGGCTGGATCATCTTGGTCCGGTCGCTCGGCACGATCTTGCCGGGCGCGACGGCGACGATGTCGACCGTGCCGATGCAGGCCCAGGCCAGAGCGGCGCCGAAGATCGCGACGATGCTGAGCCCGATGATCCGGCCGAGCGGCGAGGGCGGCGTCTCCACGATCTCGAGCGCCGCCGGCAGGAAGGCGAGCTCCAGCGCGCGCAGGCGCTTCTCGTCGGTCGAGCGGGCGATGACCGCCCGCTGCAGCGCCTGGGAGCGCATGGCGAGGCCGGACACTGCCGAGCGGGTGTTGTCCGCGCTCCAGCGCGCCGTCGTCGCCAGCGCCCGGCGCGCCCGGATCGCCACCGCCTTGTCGAAGCGCGGCACGCGCCCCGTCGCCGTCCTGGCGGGCTTCAGCAGGATGACGCGCCCATCCCATTCGGCCTCGAACTCGGCCCGCGTCATCAGGATCGGCCGCGGGCTATCCGCCCGGACGACCAGCACCTTCTCGGCATTGGCCTTGCCGAGCAGCAGGAAGCCGCCGTCGCGGAGCCCCGCGATGCAGGGCAGCGGCAGGGTGGCGAGCTTGTCCCAGCCCACCGACCGCGATCGGCCGGTGAAGCCGCAGGCCCGCGCGCCGCGCAGGATACCGGCGGCACCGACGGCATCGCCGCCGAGATGCTGGCGAAGTTCTTCCGTGTTGACGGTGGCGCCGCGCAGGCGCAGCAGCATTTCGAGGGCGTGAAGGCCCGACTGATTGTGTATGAACGCTTGCATGGCGTTTGTCTGGCCGCGGTCCCCGCTCGGGATTCAACGCGGCACACTGGTCCTCGATACGATGGAAGGGGCGATTATCCGACGGCGTCCTGAAGCGGCTCTTCGAGTGGCTCTTGGCGCGGCTCCTGGCTGCGCCTCGCGGCGATGCCCGAAGGCTGATGCCCCGCGAGCGCCGGCAGCGCGGCGCCGGCATGCGGCTCGGGCCGGGCCGGCCCCCGATGCGCGGCCGCGGCTGCCGGCGAGCCGCCTGCTTCCGGCAGGCCGGACTGGAGCCGGTGCAGCGTGGCGTAGCGGCCCCCCGTCCGAACGAGCTGCTCATGCGTGCCGTCCTCGATCAGCCGGCCGGATTCGATGGTGACGATGCGGTCGGCCATCCGCAGGGTGGAGAGCCGGTGCGCGATGATGAGCACGGTGCGGGACCGCGCGATCTGCGCCATATTCTGCTGGATGATGTGCTCGCTCTCGTAGTCGAGCGCGCTGGTCGCCTCGTCGAAGATCAGGATGCGCGGATCGGTCGCCAGCGCGCGGGCGATGGCGATGCGCTGCCGCTGCCCGCCGGACAGGCTGCCGCCGCGCTCGCCGACGATGGTGTCGTAGCCCTCGGGCAGCTTGAGGATGAAATCGTGCGCGCCCGCCAGCTTCGCCGCCTCGATCACCCGGTCGGCCGGGAGGGCCGGGTCGGCGAGGGCGATGTTGTCGCGGATCGAGCGGTTGAACAGGACGTTGTCCTGCAGCACGACGCCGATCTGGCGGCGCAGCCAGGACGGATCGATCTGCGCGACGTCGACCCCGTCGACCAGCACCCGGCCGTTTTCCGGCACGTAGAGGCGCTGGGCGAGCTTCGCCAGCGTGCTCTTGCCGGAGCCGGAAGGGCCGACGATCCCGATCATCTGCCCGGCCGGTATGGTCAGGTTGATGTTGTGCAGGATCTCCGGCCCGTCGATCCGGTAGCGGAAGGTGACGTGCTCGAAGCTGATGTCGCCGCGGATGGCCGGAAGCGCCGTCCGGTTGGGATTGTAGGCCGGCTCCGGCGTGGTGTTGAGGATGTCGCCGAGGCGCGCGATCGAGAGCCGCGTCTGGTGGAAGTCCTGCCAGATCTGCGCCAGCCGCAGCACCGGCCCGCTGACCCGGCCGGCCAGCAGGTTGAAGGCGACGAGCTCGCCCACGGACAGGTCGCCGGCGATCACCAGCTTGGCGCCGACATAGAGTAGCGCGGCGGTCACCAGCTTGCTGACGAGCTGGACGGCCTGGCTCGCGACGTTGCCGAGGTTGAGCACCCGGAAGCTCGCCGCGACATAGGCGGCGAGCTGCTCTTCCCAGCGCTGCTGCATCTGCGGCTCGATCGCCATGGCCTTGAGCGTCTCGACCGCGGTGACGCTCTCGACCAGGAAGGCCTGGTTCTCCGCGCCGCGGGCGAACTTGTCGTCGAGATAGCGCCGGAACAGCGGCGTCACGCCCGCCGAGATGCCGACATAGAGCGGCAGCGAGGCGAGCACGATCCAGGTCAGCAGCGGCGAGTAGAAGAACAGCGCCGCGACGAAGACCAGCGTGAAGAACAGGTCGATGACGAGCGTCAGGCCGGAGCTGGTCAGGAAGTTGCGGATGTTCTCCAGCTCGCGCACCCGGGCGACGGAATCGCCGACGCGCCGCGCCTGAAAATATCCGATCGGCAGCGCCAGCAGATGGCGGAACAGGCGCGCGCCGAGCTCGACGTCGATCCGGTTCGTGGTGTGCGAGAACAGATAGGTCCTGAGCCCGCCGAGGACGACCTCGAACAGGGCGATCGCCACGAGCCCGACGGCCAGCACGTCGAGCGTGCTCAGGCTGCGATGCACGAGCACCTTGTCGATCACGACCTGGAAGAACAGCGGCGAGACCAGCCCGAAGAGCTGGAGGAAGAAGGATGCCACCAGCACTTCGGTGAGGAGCCACCGGTATTTGTGGATGGCGCCCATGAACCAGGTGATGTCGAAGCGGCGCGCCAGGTCGGTCAGCGTCGCGCGCTTGGTCATCAGCACGAGCCTTCCGTCCCAGACCGCTTCCAGCTCGGCGCGCGACATCATGCTCGGCCGCGGCGCGTTCGGCGCCTGGACGAGGATTCTGTCGTCGCCGCAGCGCCCCAGCACCAGAAAGCCGCCGTCGCGCAGCGCTGCGATCACCGGCAGCGGCGTCTTGGCCAGCCGCTCCCAGTTCGTCGAGAGGGAGCGCGCCTTCAGGCCGAGGCCCTTGGCGCAGCGCACCATCTCCGCGACCCCGATGGGGCGCCCGGGAAACTGGTGCTGGATCTGTTCCGGAAGGACGCTGACGCCCTGTCCGCGCAGGATGAAGAGCAGCGCGATCAGGCCGTCATCGGACATGGGATGGGTATCGTTGTCGGGATTTTCCAATCGCCGTACCCCGCATTCATGAGGATAAACGCATGCGCGCGGGGATGAGCCCCGCGTGCACGGCTTTATGAGAGCGCCTGGCGCTCCGGTGGCGTCGCGATCCGGGAAGGCCGGGCATGGCGAGTCTGCCGGCCCGGCCTCGCTGCGGGATCAGCGATGCGGCTTCGCCAGCGTCTGCGCCGGGTTGTTCCACCACGCTTGCGCCGCCCCGCCGGAGATCGCCGCGGGGGTGGCGAAGCTCGACGCCGCATACTGGTCGAGCAGGGCGAGCCTGGACATCGTCGAGCCGTGGGACGACGTGGCGCCGGCCCCGCTCTCCTGCGCGCCCGGATAGCCGACCGTCCTGCGGTTCCCGAAGGAGAAGTCGGCGCCGCTGACGTTGCCGCCGAACCAGTTGTTCGACGACGTCTGCGAAGCTGCGGCGGACGTGCCGGTATCGGACGCTGCCGTCGCGGTCGTCGCTGCGGCCGTGGTCGCCGGAGCCGCGAGGTCGGTGGTCGCGACCAGCGCTGTCTGCCGGCTCGATCCGGTCGACGACGCCGCGGCAACCACGAGCGTCCCGGCCGGCTGGTGCGGCGCGCCGGAGACGTTGACGGCATTGCCGGCCTTGTCCTTCACGCCGGCCAGGTTGTAGCCGGAGACCTCGAGATCGGACGCCTTGTCGCCGGCCTGCACCTTGTAGTCGAACTGCAAGGTGTTGGTGCCGGCGCCGCTGACATATTTGGCCGTCCCGTTGCTGTTCAGCGACAGGGTCGGCGTGCCGTCGACGGTCACCAACTCGTTGAAGTTGACCGAGAGGCGGACGGTGTCGCCGGCGCGGACGGTGCCGTTTCCGTTGGTGAGGCCCGAGCCGTTGGCCGCGATCCACTGCACCTTGGGCGCCGTGGTGTCGCCGCGGGTGTCGACGGCGAGTGTCCCGGCCGGCTGGTGCGGCGCGCCGGAGACGTTGACGGCGTTGCCGGCCTTGTCCTTGACGCCGGCCAGGTTGTAGCCGGAGACCTCGAGATCGGACGCCTTGTCGCCGGCCTGCACCTTGTAGTCGAACTGCAAGGTATTGGTGCCGGCGCCGCTGACGTATTTGGCCGTCCCGTTGCTGTTCAGCGACAGGGTCGGCGTGCCGTCGACGGTCACCACCTCGTTGAAATTGACCGAGAGGCGGACGGTGTCGCCAGCGCGGACGGTGCCGTTTCCGTTGGTGAGGCCCGAGCCGTTGGCCGCGATCCACTGCACCTTGGGCGCCGTGGTGTCGCCGCGGGTGTCGACGGCGAGCGTCCCGGCCGGCTGGTGCGGCGCGCCGGAGACGTTGACGGCGTTGCCGGCCTTGTCCTTCACGCCTGCCAGGTTGTACGCGCTGATCTCCAGATCGGCGGTGTTCTGGCCTGCGGCGACCTTGTAGGCGAACTGCAAGGTGTCGGTGCCGGCGCCGCTGACATAGGTGGCGGTGCCCTTGTCGTCGAGCGACAGGGTCGGCGTACCGCTGACGGTGACGACCTCGCTGAACTTCAGTGTCAGATAGACGGTGTCACCGAGATGGACGGTGCCGGTGCCGTTCTTGACGCCGGGGCCGTCGGCCGCGACCCACTGCACGGTCGGCCTGGTCGTGTCCTTGCCGGAAGAGCCGCCCGGCGTGGTGGTGGTCGGCGGGTTGGTGGTGGTCGGCGGATTGGTCACGACCGGCGGGTTGGTCGTCGGCGGATTGGTGGTCGTGCCGCCCGAGGAGCTGCCGCCACTGCTGCCGTTGCCGGACGAGCCCGAGCCGCCGCTCACGCCCTGGAGCAGGGGCGTGATGTTGCCCATGTCGTGCCACAGCGCCGTCATCGTGGCATTGTCGAAGGCGTTCGCCTGCGCGCGGATATTGGTGGTGCCGCCCGCTACGTCGACGACATAGGCGCCATATTTCTGCAGGGCGGTGAAGACCTCCTGGCCGAGCTTGGAAAGGCCGGCCGGCATCGGCGTGCCCGGCGGGATCGCCAGGAGCTGCCCTTCCTTGACGATGCCCGAGGCGCTGCTGCCGTCGCTGGCGATGGCCTGGCCGATGGCGCCGGACTGGACCAGCTTGGAATCGACCACGAGCTGCAAGGCGTGGTCGATCGAGCCGTCGTTGACCTCGTCCTTGACGAGAAGGCCGCCGAGCTGGCTGGCGCCCACGGCCGTGATCCCGGCGCCGAGGAAGGGCGACTTGCTGCCCCAGCCGTCGCCGGTGACGATGTTCTCCGCCCCGAATGAGGCGGCCGAGGCCGTCGTCGTGCTGGTCCGCTTGAACTGCCAGAAATTATAGGCGACGTCGCCGTCGATGACGATGAGCTCGCCGTCGGTGCCGGCCGCTCCGTTCGCCGCCGCCGGCATGTGAACGCTGACGGTGCCGCCGGGGTAGCCCCAGCCCGGGGGATAGCTTACCTGGACCAGCGGATCGGAAGAAGAGGCAACGTAAACGGCGGGGGAATAACTATCCCACGCTACGCTGTAATTGTATCCTGTTGAAGCGGGCCAGTTGAGTTTGGTGAATGTAGCATCGTTAGATACTTGAGTATTCCAACTCGAAGACGCAGAAAACGGCGGGGTTTCGAGTGAGGTCATAAGCCTATTTTCCTTGGATATATAGCAGGAAACGGACGCGAGATTGGTAGGCCAGCCGGATAGTGCTCGCTGATCCGTGGAAACGCAGCGAATAGCCAGGCATGCTGCGCGACGTGGAAGGCCGGATGACGGGTCGTCGCCGTCTCAGTCGGCGACTCTTAGGCCCATCCGCGAGCGAGGGTGGTGAAATATCGTGTTTGGAATGTGATGCGCAAAGAAATTTGTTAGTAAAAATTTTTCCATAGGTTTTTCAATAAATTATATTGATTTCCTCTGTGGGAATCTCGCATTTTTCACCTGAGTTGGGCATCGGGCCGAGGTGCCGGAAGGGCCATTCGGGCTCGTGGAAGGCTGGTGGAAGGGCTGCGGATTCGACGCCCGCGCGGGGTTTGGGGGCGCGGCCGGAAGCGGATGTCGGGGTGCCTGGGAGAGGGGGCGTTCGCGCCGGCGGCCGGCCGACGCCATGGCTCCGGGGGTCTCTTCTGGGGCGGAGGATCGCTACCTGCCGGCCTGCTTCACGCGCCGGAGCAGGGGCGAGATGCGTGGGAGGTCGCGCCGCAGGGCCGCGATCGTCGCCTCGTCATAGGCGTTCGCCTGGGCGCGCAGATTGGTGACGCCCCCGGCGACGTCGACCACGAAGGCGCCATAGCGGCGATAGGCGCGAAACACCTTCCGGCCGAGAGGCGAGAGTCCGTCCGGCATCGGCGTCGCGGCGGGGATGGCCAGGCGCTCGCCTTCCTGGACCAGGCCTGCCGGGTTGAGGCCGTCGCCGCCGATCGCCGCGCCCGTGTAGCCCGGCTTCGCATAGGCGGCGTCGATCGCGATCTGCAGCGCATGGGCGATTTCGCCGCGGTCGGTTTCGGCCTGCACCAGCAGGCCGGCGAGCTGGCTCGCCCCGACGGCCGTGATGCCCGCGCCGAGAAAGGGCGAGGCGCGTCCCCAGCCGTCCCCGCTTACGAGATCGGCCGCGGCATAGGCCTGCGCGGTCGCCTCCGCCGGGTTCAGCCGCCTGAACTGCCAGAAATTGTGAACGGTGCCGCCGTCGATCACCAGCAATTCGCCGTCGCTTCCCCGCGCGCCGTCGGCATCGGCGGGGATGCGGATGGCGAGATGGCCGGGGGGGCGGCCCCAGCTTGCCGGATACGCGACCGAAACGAGCGGATCGGAAGCCGCGCTGACCCGGATGGCGGGGGAGTAGCTGCTCCAGGCGACGCCGAACAGGGCGTCTGCCGGCCAGTCGAGCCTTTCGAGGACCGCGCTGGCGGCGAGCGGGGTGTTCCAGGACGCCGCCGCCGCGAATGGCCGCTCTCCCAGCGTGAACCCTGCGGGCGGAGGGCCGTTTGCGGCTCCGCGTCCATCATCTGGTACGTTTGCCGGGCACCAGCCTGCGATCGCCAGAAGCGCGAGGGAAAGGGTGAGGCGCTGCGTCCGGCCGGCGCGCATGGTCATCGCTCCGTGCGGACCCAGTCGATCCGGCGGCGAATGAGGAAGCGGGCATAGGAGGGCAGCTTGCGCAGGCCATAGGCCGGGCCCGCCGCCAGCTCGCGCCAGGAAATCACGTCCCGGCCGAAGCGCCGCCATGCCGCGGTGATGGAGGCGGCGAAGCAGGCCAGCGTCGCCGAGGCGGCAAGCAGCGGGGCCGTCGCGCCCGTCGCGGCAAACCAGGCGAGGCCCGCGCCTTCCAGCAGGAGCAGGAGCATCGCCAGCAGCGTCAGCGGCGGCGTGCACAGGTCGAGCGTGAAGGCGAGGAGATGCGGGCTACGCCGCGCGACGGCACGGCGGGCGAGCGGGAGGAGGAATTCGGCGATGATGGCGAGATGACCGTGCTCCCAGCGCGTGCGCTGCTGGCGCTTTCCGGCCTCGGCGCCGGGAAGCTGGCTGACGATCCCGGCTTCCGGGCAGAACAGCGGCGCCAGGCCGGCGAGGGCGAACTCCGCGCCGAGCTTCTGGTCTTCCGCGAGGTGGCCGGTGGCGAGGTCGAACCGGCCGAGCGGCGCGAAGGGCAGGGCCATTCCCGAGCCCATCAACTGGCAGGGCCAGCCGAGATGCGCCGAGCCCAGCGGCCGCACGAAGGTCTTGATCGTCCAGGCCAGCCGCGAGACCTTGTCGGCCGGGCTCGGGAGGGGCGGGGCCAGCATGGCGTAGCGCGCCTGGACGGGGCGTCCGGTCGCGGCGCAGCGGCGTGCGAGCAGCGCCAGGCTGCCGGGCATGGCCACGCAATCGGCATCGACGACGATGACCACCTCCGGCGGCGCGGCGGCGAGGGCGCGCAGCCCATGCGCCAGCGCATGGCCCTTGCCGCGCCGCGTCGCGTCCCGGCGGATCGTCACCTGCGCGCCGGCACGCGAGGCGGCCTGGGCGGTCTCGTCGGAGCAGTTGTCGGCGACCACCATCAGGCGCCCGGTTTCGGCCAGTTGCGGCAGGATCGCGGCGATGCCGCGCGCGATGATCGCCGCCTCGTCATGGGCGGGCATGATCACGGCGAAGCGCGGGCACGGCCCGGCCGCCGACGGGCCGGGGCGCCGGCCGGGACCGAGCGCCGCGCCGATCTGCGCGGCGAGAAAGAGGACGGGCAACGCCGCCAGGAGGCAGGCCGCGAGCAGGGCGAGGGTCAGGACGCCGGTCATCGTCACATCGGCTCCACGCCCGGGAGGCTTGCCGGCGAGCGGGCCGCCTCGGCCGCGATCGCGGCCTGGAGGACCGCCTGCGCCGGCAGGGCCGCGGCCTGCTCGGTTCCGGCCGCCGCGCCGCGCCGTTCGCTTTCGCTGGGCGAGCGGGCCAGGACGTCGAGGATCTGCTCGGAGGCGTGCCCGTCGCCGAACGGGTTCCGCGCCTGCGCCATCGCGCGATAGGCTGCGGGGTCGGTGAGCAGTTCCCGGCAGGCCGAGACGATCGCGCCGATCTCGGTCCCGACCAGCCGGGCCGTGCCGGCCTCCACGGCCTCGGGGCGCTCCGTGCTGTCTCGCAGCACGAGGACGGGCTTGCCGAGGGCGGGGGCCTCCTCCTGGACGCCGCCGGAATCGGACAGGATGATATGGGCGCGGTTCATCGCCAGGACGAAGGCCTCGTAGCCCAGCGGCTCGATCAGCGACACGCGCGGATGCGCCCCCAGCATCGGACCGACGACCTGTCGCACGCGCGGGCTGAGATGCACCGGGCAGACCACCCTGATCTGGGGGAAGGCCTTGAGCAGGATCAGCACGGCTTCGCAGATGCGCCGCATCGGCTCGCCATGGTTCTCACGGCGATGCGTCGTCAGGAGAAGGGTGGGGGCGGGCGGGGCCGCCGCGGCCGGGGCGGCCTTGGCGAGCGTCAGGAGAAGCGCGTCGATCGCCGTGTTGCCGGTCACCCAGATCGTTTCCGCCGGCACGTTCTCCTTCAGCAGGTTGAGCCTGGCCGTCTCCGTGGGGGCGAAATGATAATCGGCGATGACGCTGATCAGGCGGCGATTGACCTCCTCCGGGAAGGGAGCGCGCTTGTCGTAGGTTCTCAGCCCGGCCTCGACATGGGCGACCGGTACGTTCTCGTAGAACGCCGCCAGGGCGCCGACGAAGCTCGTCGTCGTGTCGCCCTGCACGACGACGACGTCGGGCCGGACATCCGCGAGCAGCCGTTGCAGTTTCCCAAGGATCGCGGTCGAGACCTGGGCGAGGCCCTGGTCCCGGCGCATCACGTCGAGATCGGCGAGGATCGGCAGGCCGAAGAAGTCGACGACCTGGTCGAGCATCTCGCGGTGCTGGCTGGTGCGCACGGCGAGCACCTCGAAGCGGCCGGCATCGGCCCCGGCCGCCAGGATGAGCGGAGCGAGCTTGATCGCCTCGGGCCGGGTGCCCATCACCACGAGAAGGCGTTTGCGGCGAGCCATCGCGGGCCTCCCTCAGGGCCGCGGAGCGGCGCGCCGGGCCTGGAAGATCTGGGCGGGGGAGAGCTGGGCCAGGGCGCTCCAGGACATCAGGCCGAGGAAGCGCGAGTTCGTGACCAGATAGCGCCTGAACAGCCGGCGCGGCTCCTGGGCGAGGCGATAGGCCCATTCGAGGCCGGCGCGCTGGAGGAAGGCCGGCGCCCGCTTCCGCAGCCCCGCGATGACGTCGAAGCTGCCGCCGACGCCGATGACGACGCGCGCGCCGAGACGGTCCCACTGCTCCTCGATGAAGCTCTCCTGCCGCGGCACGCCCATCGCGACGAAAAGCAGCTCGGCGCCGCTCTCCGCCACCGCTTTCGCCCGCGCCTCGGCCTGCTCCGGCCCGAAATAGCCGTCGGCGCAGCCGCGCAGGGCGAGCCCGCGATGCCGCTCCTGCAGCACCCTGGCGACGGTGCGGACGGTGGCGCCTTCCGCGCCGAGACAATAGACCCCGATGCCCTCCCGCGCCGCGCGGGCACAGAGCAGGTCGATCAGGTCGATGCCCGTGACGCGCTCCGGCAGGGGCTGGCGCCACAGGCGGGAGGCCCAGACCAGCGGCTGCCCGTCGGCGACGGTCCATCGCGAGCTCTCGACGAAGCGCTGGAGGCGCGGATCGGAGCGCATCATCATCAGGACCGCGACATTGACCGTCGAGAGGATGCCGCGCTCCCCGGCGCGGATCGCCCGGACGACCGCCTCGACCGTCTCCTCGGCCGTGAGGCTGTCGAAGCGGCCGTTCAGGATCTGGATCCGCGGCGGCGGTTCGGGGGCAAGGCTTCCGGGAGCACGGCTTGCGACGGCATCTGGCGGCATCGGAAATCCCTCGGGCGGAAGTCGAAGGGCTGCGGCAGGCAGGCCGGCGGGAGGATCGGCGTGGTGGGAAGCCGCCGTCTGCCGGGCCGCATGCCGTACGGAAATCCAATGCCTGATGCAGGGCTTTGTTCGGGCGGAAGCGGTTATCGAGCCGGCTTGCAACGTATCGCGGCCCATCGAGACGAGGGGAGTTCCAGAACATCCGCATGAAGAAAGCGGCGCCAGCGTCAAAAGCGCAACCGGTTGCGCTTTTGACGCTGGCGTTGCTGTCGCGGAGACTTGAGAGGGGCGGATTCCCGCGGCTGGGAAGAACCGGCGGTCCCCGTCTGCATTAAGGCAGTGCGGATGTCGAAACGTTCGATGCGCGCCCCAGCATTCGGTGAGCCGATGTCGACCAATGCCATCTCCCCCCGGATGCGACATCGGTCCATGGCCGCGCTGGCGCATGGAACCCAGCTCTTCTGGACCGTGCTGGTGGCCGTTCTCGAGATGATCGTGATTGTCGCCTGCGCCTATGGCGCGTTCGTTGCCTATTCGGCGGTCGTCTACGGCGTGATCTTCTTCCGGCTCGACTATGCGCTCGCCTCGCTCGCCGTTGGGGCGCTGTATGTCGCCCTGTGCATCGCCGACAACCAGTACGACCTGCTCGGCCCCGAATGGAACGAGCATTGCTGTTCGCGCGGCGGCGTGGCGCTCGGCCTTTCCTTCGTGACGCTGCTGACGATCGGCTACCTGACCAACAGCCTCGGCGGTTATTCCCGCGGCACCTTCCTCGCGCAGTTGCTGGCGACGCTGTTCGGCCAGATCGGGATCCGGGCGGGCCTCGCCCATGTCATCGACCGCGTGCGCTGGCGCGGGCAGTGGCGCCGCGAAAGCATGGTCGTGCTGGTCATGCCAGGGGCGCGCGGCGTCGGGCATGTCCGCGCCCGGCTGGCGGCGCGGCACGAGCACATCCTGCGCTGGTACGATTTCCCGGCCGCGCCCGGCGGCGCCGGCGAGGGCGCCTCGCTGGAGGCCCAGCTCGCGGCGATCCGCAGCGAATGCCGGGCGCTGCCGATCGATGCCGTGCTCGTCCTGTTCGGCTCGGACAACATGGAGGATGTCTCGAACGCGGTCGGGGCGCTGTCGGAGCTGCCGGTGCGGATCCAGCTCCTGCCGGTCGAGCTGGCCGAACTGATGCGGCGCAGCCGCATCGGCAGCTACGGCCATCTGCGGGTGCTCGAGCTGTTCTGCGGCCCGTGCTCGCTGCGCGACCGCTTCCTCAAGCGGACCTTCGACATCGCCGGCTCGGTCGTGCTGCTGACGCTGCTGTGGCCGCTGTTCCTCGTCGTCGCGACCCTGATCAAGCTCGACACGCGCGGGCCGGTGCTGTTCCGGCAGATGCGGCTCGGCTTCAACAACGAGCCGATCCAGGTGCTGAAGTTCCGCAGCATGAACTGCCTGGAGGATGCGCGCGCCGGCTTCCGCCAGGCGACCCGCGGCGACCCGCGGGTGACGCGCGTCGGCCGGGTGCTGCGGCGGACCAATATCGACGAGCTGCCGCAATTGCTGAACGTGCTGAGGGGCGAGATGTCCCTGGTCGGGCCGCGACCGCATGCGGTGGCCCACAACCAGATGTTCGCCGACCAGATCCGCCGGATGTTCCGCCGCCACAACGTCAAGCCCGGGATGACCGGCTGGGCCCAGGTCAACGGGCTCAGGGGCGAAACCGACACCTTCGAGAAGATGCAGAAGCGGATCGAGCACGATCTCTACTATGTCGACAACTGGTCGTTCTTCTTCGACCTCAAGATCCTGGTCAGGACGATCGTCTCCAGGAGCGCGCGCATCAATGCCTACTGAGCGGGAGGGGGAAGCCGCGATGCGGGTCTGCTACTTCGTCAGCGAATACCCCGCCGTCTCGCACACCTTCATCCGGCGCGAGATCGCCGAGCTCGAGCGGAGCGGCCTGTCGGTGCTGCGCGTCTCGCTGCGCGGCGGCGGCCGCAGCCTGGTCGACGAGGAGGATCTCCGCGAGAAGGCCCGTACCCGCTACCTGCTCGAGGGCGGCAAGGCGCGCTTCGTGGCGCGCAGCGCGGCTGCCTTCGCCGCGGCCCTGCTGCGCAGCCCCCTGGCGCTGGCGAAAGCCGCCGGAGCGGCCTTTGCGATGATGCGGCGCTCCAGCCGTCCGGCGCCGCTTCACCTCGCCTATTTCGCGGAAGCCCTGCTGCTCGCGCGCCGGGTGGTCGAGGGGGAGGTGGAGCACGTCCACGCGCATTTCGGCACGAATGGCGCGGAGGTCGCGATGCTGTGCCACCTCCTGACCGGCGTGCCCTACAGCTTCACCGTGCACGGCCCGGACGAGTTCGACCGGCCCGAATATCTCGGCCTGCCCGCCAAGGTGCGGCACGCGGCCTTCGTCTGCGTGGTCAGCGCCTTCACCGGCAGCCAGCTCCGGCGCTGGGTCCCGGCCGGCGAGTGGCACAAGATCCGGCTCGTGCGCTGCGGGCTCGATGCCGCCTTCCTGAGCCGGCCGCCGCCGAGAATCGTTCCGAAATCCCGGCTCGTCGCCGTCGGCCGGCTCAGCGGGCAGAAAGGCCATCTCGTGCTGCTCGACGCGCTGGCGATGCTGGCGGGCGAGGGCGTGCCGTTCAGCCTGACCCTGGTCGGAGACGGCCCGCTGCGCCCGTTGCTCGCGCGCGGCATCCGCGAGCGCGGGCTGGAGCGGCAGGTCGAGCTGGCCGGCTGGATGAGCAATGCCGAGGTGCGGACCGCGATCGGCGAGGCGCGGGCGCTGGTCCTGCCCAGCTTCGCCGAGGGGCTGCCCGTCGTCCTGATGGAGGCGCTGGCGCTCGGCCGTCCGGTCGTCGCGACCTATGTCGCCGGCATTCCCGAGCTGGTTTCCGACCGGGAGAACGGCTGGCTCGTCCCGGCCGGCAGCGCCGAGCGCCTCGCCGACGCCATCCGGCAGTGCCTCGACGCGCCCGACGCCGTCATCCGCGCGATGGGGGAGGCCGGCCGGCGGCGCGTGCTGGAGCAGCACGACATCGCCCGGGAATGCCGGGCGCTCGCCGCCCTGTTCGCCGCCGGGCGGCCGGCACCGGCATCGGCTGCCGTGTCGGCGGATGCTGGCGAGGCCGCAGCCTTCGGCGGCAGCCATCCGATGCGGCTGGGCGAGGTGATCACGCTCCGGACGGGGCATTCGGGCTGGATCAAGCGCTGAGGCGCGGACGCAGCCGATGGCTCAGCTGGGGCAGGAACGGGGAAGCCCAGATGATCGACGTCTCTGTCGTCGTTCCGACTCATAACCGCCGGCGCCTCCTGCCGCAGGCGGTCCGCTCGATCCTGGGCCAGAGGGAGGTCGCGGTCGAGCTCGTCGTGGTGGACGACGGTTCGAGCGACGGGACCGGGCCGTGGCTCGACCGCCTCGCCGCGGTCGAACCGCGGGTCAGGGTCTTGCACCATGCCGAGCCGCGCTTCGTCTCGGGTGCTCGGAACGCCGGCATCGCCCATGCCGCGGGACGCTGGATCGCCTTCTGCGACGACGACGATCTCTGGGCTCCCGACAAGCTCGCCGCGCAGCTCGCCGCGATGCGCGCAGCCACGGCGAGCTGGGCCTGCACCGGCGTCGCGGTGGTGGACGAGGCGCTGCGGGTCGTCGGGCATCATCGCGCCGCGGGCGGCCGGGCGTTGCCCGGCCTGTTGCAGGCCAACCGGATTCCGAGCGGTTCGACGGTGATCGTCGAGCGCGATCTCCTCCGCCTCGCCGGCGGCTTCGATCCGGGGCTGCGCGGCTCCGAGGACTGGGACCTCTGGATCAGGCTGGCGGCGCATGCGCCGCTGGCCGCGGTCGACCGGCCGCTGGTCGCCTACCGGCTCGGGCGGCAATCCCTCTCGATGGACGTCCGGGCGATGCGCGCCGGCCGGGAGGTCATCGCCGCGCGCTATGCGGCGCTGGCTTCAGCCCATGCCGTCACGACCGATGTGGCCGGCCATGAGCGCTATCTCGCCCGGCAGCTTTTGCGGGCCGGGGCGCGCCGGCGGGCCGCCGCCATCTTCGCCGCGCTCGCCTTCCGGCACGGCCGCTGGCGCGAGCTGCCGCGCGCCGCCGCCGCGCTGCTCGCGCCGCGCCTGACGGACCGGATCGGCCAGGCGCGGGCCGCGGGCGCGGTTCCAGCGGCCTGGCGGCGGGAGGCCGAGCCCTGGCTGCGGCCGCTCCGGGAGGCCGGCGGACCGCTTCCCGCGCAGGCCGGAAGCTGGCCCGACGCCGTGGAGCAGGCGACATGAGGCCGGCGGCGGGGACTGTCGGCATCGCCATGCGCGACGGGCCGCCGCCTGCCGGCCGCGTCCCGCGGACCTGCTCGGTGCGGACCGCCAATGACGAGGCGATCGGGCGGCTTCTGCGCGGCGCGGTGTTCGCCATCCTGCTGGTGCGGGCCTCCGCCGACCCCGTCTTCAACCTGCTCGGCGGCGAGTCCGGCACGTCGATGGGCGTCGGCGCCCTCTTCAACGTCCTCGCCATCGCCATCGCCGGCGCGCTCTTCCTGCGGGCGCCGCTGAAGGTGCCGTTCCCGGTGCTGGCGATCTGGGGGCCGTTCCTGCTGATCGCCTTCGGCTCGACGCTCTATGCGCCTGACTTCAAGGCGGCGGCGCGGCTGGCCTTCGTGCTGCTGTCCTACTGGGCCTTCTTCGCGATCCCGTTCTTCATCCTGCGCAGCTCGCGGGATCTGTCGCGCTTCGTCCTCGTGGTGCTGGCGTCCTCGCTTCCGCCGACGCTCTACGCCTTCGTCGACATCGCGCGCGGCCTGTCGGACCTCGGCGAGTTCCGCCTGCAGAGCACCTTCTCGCATCCGAACATCTACGCCTTCTACCTCGTGCTCATGCTCGGGCTGGCGCTCTATGTCCGGGCGTCGCAGGCCGTGCGCTTCCCGCCCCGGCTGCGGCGGCTGGTGACGCTCTACGTCCCGCTCCTGGTGCTGTTCCTGCTGCTGACCAAGACGCGCAGCGCCTGGGGCGCCTGCGGGCTGATGTTCCTGGTCTACGCGGTCCGGATCGATCGCCGGTTCCTCGCCGGGCTGCTGCTGGTGCCGCTGCTGTTCGCCGCGAATCCGAGCCTGATGGACCGGCTGACCGACATCACCGCCGCGACGGAGGTCGACAGCTTCTCGCAGCTCAACGACAGCACGCGGCTGAACTCCTATGTCTGGCGGCAGGCGCTGTGGCAGTCCGCCATCCCGGAGATCCTGGAGCGGCCGCTGCTGGGCCACGGCCTCGAAACCTTCAAACCCTCGACGCCGCGCTTCTTCCCGCTGATCGGCCCGCAGGGCATCGACGGCCACAACTTCTATCTCCAGATGGCGTTCGAGCTCGGCCTCCTCGGCGTCCTGGCGCTGGGCTGGCTGCTCGCCTGCGTCGCCTGGAGGCTGGCGCGCGGCCTGCGGCGCGATCCGCCCGGCCTCCTGATCGTCGCCTGCATCCTGCTGGCCTATATGCTCGAATCCTATTCGGACAACATGCATTTCTACCTGTCGTTCAACTGGTACTTCTGGTTCGTCATGGGCTGCGTCCATGCCTGGCTCAGCCGGCGGGAGGCGCCGGCTCCGGCCGGATGCCCTACGGGAACGGCGGCGAAGAACCCGGCGTTTTCTCGATGAATGCGAGAGCGGGCGAAAGGCGCCGGCTGGGCGGTTCCGGCGATCCGATCTCGCCACAGGCGGTCCGGGCGTCCCTCCGCCCCTGTCGCGGGCCTGTCGGGCCGGATGTGATCGAAGGCCGAGATGGATACGAGAAGCCGCCCGCAGCTCATCGACGATAGGGAAGGGCTCGACGGCGGCATCGCGGTGCGGCCGCACCCGTCCTTCGGGCTGGGAAGCCTCAGGAGCCGCAAGCGCCTCCTGGCGGGCGGCGCCCTGGCGTGCCTCGTCCTCGCCGCGCTCTATCTCGGCCTGCGGCCCGCGACCTACACCGCCTCCAGCCAGCTCCTGGTCTATATCCGGCAGATCCTGACGGGACCCGACCAGGCGATCCTGCCGGGCCGGGCGGACCTGCCGATGGTGCAGAACCAGATCGAGCTGCTGCGCTCGGGCAATGTCCTGGCCAAGGTCGTCGAGGCGCTGGATCTGACGGAGGACCCGGAATTCGCCGGCGAGGCGAGACTCCCGGCCGGCTCCGCAGACGGCGGCTCGGCCTTCCGCGCCGCGCTCGGGACGCTGGGTAGCAGGCTCGGCGTGCGCCAGGTCGGGACCAGCCATGTGATCGCGGTGAGTTTCAGGGCCTCCGACCCGGCCAAGGCCGCCCGCGTCGTCAACACCGTGGTCCGCGTCTATCTGCAGGAGCTGGCGCGCGCCTCCGACGCGGCCTCGTCGCGGGCGCCGACCTTGCGCGAGATCTACCAGAGCCTCGGTCCGAGCGCCCAGGTGATCGCGGCGGCCGAGCCGCCGGTCCGGAAGGACGGGCCGCCGGCGGCGCTGATCCTCGCGGCTGCGGCGCTGTTCGGTCTGGCCGCGGCGGCGGGGCTCGCTTTGCTGCTCGACGCGCTCGACGACACGATCCGCAGCCGCAACCAGATGGAATACGTCCTCGGCCTGGAATGCCTCGGCGTCGTGCCGCGCGTGCCGGAGAGCGGCGACGGGGCCGGGGACGCCGCCGCCCGCCGCCTGCTCGCGGCGGAGCACCCGGCGCTGCGGCGCACGCTCGCGCTGATCCGGGAGCGTTCCGCCGGCGGGCTCAGGACGGTCGGGCTGACCTCGGCGCTGCCGGGGGAGGGGGCCACGACCCTCGCCATCGGCCTGGCGCAGGCCGCCGCCGCCACGGGCTGGCGCGTGCTGCTGGTCGATGCGGTGCCGGACGATCCGGCGCTGTCGCGCCGGGTCGCGAGCCTCGCGCAGGAGCCGTCCGCGCCGGCGGGAGCGCTCGACGGCCTCGTCGCCGTCCGGCCGGGGCTGGACGTCCTGCCGCTGGCCGAGCGGCTCGGCGGCACGGACCGCCTGGCGCCGCGCGGCCTGCTGGAGGAGGTGCTGGCCGCGGCCGAAGAGGCTTACGACCTCGTGGTCGTCGACATGCCGCCGCTCGCCGCCGGGCCGCAGCTGCGCGCCGCGGCCGGCGCGCTCGACGGCATCCTCCTCGTGGTCAGATGGGGCGCGACCCGCTCCGAGCTGGTCCGGCAGGCGTTCCGCTCCGCCGGCCCCGCGCGGGAGCGGTTTGCCGGCACGGTCCTCAACATGGCCGATGAGGCGGCGATGAAACGTTATGGCTACGAGCTTCCCGCGGATCCGACGGCCGCAGCGGCAGCCTGAGACACTTCGCTCCGGCCTCCGGGCGGAGACTTGCAGAGGGAGAGCATCATGAAGGTCGTACTCTTTTGCGGCGGCATGGGCATGCGGCTGCGGGGCTATGTCGACGATGTTCCGAAGCCGATGGTGCAGATCGGCTCGCGCCCGATCCTCTGGCATCTGATGAAGTACTACGCCCATTTCGGCCACAAGGACTTCATCCTCTGCCTCGGCCACAAGGGCGGCGCCATCAAGGACTATTTCCTGAAATACGACGAGTCGATCTCGAACGACTTCGTCTGGTCCCGGGGCGGGCGGAAGATCGAGTTCATCAACCGGGACAGCGACGACTGGACGATCACCTTCGTCGAAACCGGCCTGCATGCGACGATCGGCGAGCGGCTCAAGGCCGTCGAGCCCTATCTGCGGGGCGAGGAATATTTCCTCGCCAATTACGGCGACGGCCTCAGCGACCTGCATCTGCCGACCATGATCGGCGAGCTGCAGCGCAGCGACGCCGTCGGCTCGCTGCTGCTGGTGCAGCCCACCGCGAGCTTCGACATCGTCAGGACGGCGCCTGACGGCAAGATCGCCGAGGTGGCGGCGCTGAGCCAGTCCGACATCTGGATCAATGGCGGCTTCTTCGTCTTCCGCAACGAGATCTTCGACGACATCCACCCCGGCGACGAGCTGGTGCGGGAGCCGTTCGCCCGGCTGATCCGGCGCCGGGCCCTGCTGGCGCATAAATGCACCGGGTTCTGGCAGTGCATGGACACCTTCAAGGACAAGCAGCGCCTCGAGGAGCTGAACGATACCAACCCGCCCTGGAAGGTGTGGAAGGAGAGCGCCGCGGTCTCCTATCCCGCCAGGGCCAAGCCGGTGCCGGCGATGACCCAGGTCGCCTGACCATGCTGCGCCTGAAGCCGGACCATGACGGCGCCTCTCCGCTGCGGGTTCTGTGCCTGGGCTGCCACTCCGACGATATCGAGATCGGCTGTGGCGGCACGGTGCTGCAGCTCGCGGCGGAGCATCCGGGGGCGGTGTTCGACTGGGTCGTCTTCAGCGCGAGCGGGGTGCGTGCCGCGGAGGCGGCGAGCGGGGCTAGGCGGTTCGTCGACCCCGCCCGCATGGAGCGCGTGATCCTGAAGGATTTTCGCGACGGCTACATGCCGTTCGCCGGCGCCGAGATCAAGGACGTCTTCGAGGAGCTGAAGCGGGAGATCTTCCCCGACATCATCTTCACCCATAACCGCCGCGACGCGCATCAGGACCATCGCCTGATCGCCGAGCTGACCTGGAACAGCTTCCGCAGCCACCTGATCCTGGAATACGAGATCCCCAAATATGACGGCGATCTCGGCCGGCCCGGTGCCTTCAGCGCGCTCTCGCGGGAGACCTGCGAGAGGAAGGTCGAGCTGATCCTCGAGACCTTCGCGTCGCAGGGCGGCAAGCACTGGTTCGACCGCGCGACCTTCATGGCGCTGATGCGGCTGCGCGGCATGGAATGCGACGCACCGAGCGGATATGCCGAGGCGTTCTACGCCCGCAAGCTGCTGCTCTGAACCGGCAAGCGAGGCCGCCATGCAGGACCTGAAGGGCAGGACCGTCCGCGCCGGACTCATCAATGTCGGCTCGCGCGGGCTCGGCTTCGTCATCCGCATCCTCGCCCTGATGGTCCTCGGCCGGCTGCTCACCCCGGAGGATTACGGGCTGGTCACGATGGTGACGGCCTTCACCGGCGTCTTGAACATGTTCGGCTGCTTCGGCCTGTTCCAGGCCGCGATCCAGCGCGACCGGCTGAGCGATGAGGAATCCTCGTCGCTGTTCTGGCTGAATCTGGTGTTCGGCGGGCTGCTCACCCTGACGGCGCTCCTGGCGGCGCCGCTGGTCAGCGCCTTCTACCGGGAGCCGCGCCTGCTGGCGATCATGGACGTGATCGCCTTCACCTTCGTCATCACGGCCGCCGGCATCCAGCACGGCGTGCTGCTCCAGCGGCGGCTGTCCTTCGGGGTCTCGGCCAGGGTCGATATCGGCGCGCTGGTGATCGCGACGGCGGTCTCGGTCGGGATGGCCATGGCCGGCTACGGCTACTGGGCGATCGTCTCGATGACCATCACCCTGCCTCTGGCGACGACGATCGGCCTGTGGCTGTCGACCGGCTGGAT
>Ga0180223_1001216_pt1 | contig 21176 bp, 23 predicted proteins | sample eDN5th30CKraftOP_FD_151337 | JGI IMG/M metagenome (GOLD analysis project Ga0180223, IMG submission 151337) | Enriched Organic Plus compost microbial communities from Emeryville, California, USA - eDNA 5th pass 30_C Kraft OP (version 2) (version 2) ... | reverse complement strand
CACGAGCGCCGCGATGGAGAGCGGCAGCATCCAGCCGACGAACAACGAGGCGATGGCCCCGACGGTGCCGACGACCGCGCCGATCCAGCTGAAGACCCTGCGCTGGACCTCGTCGTCGTCGTCGGCCGCCGGCACGGGACCGCTGTCCGGTAGGCCGGGCCGGTGCACGAGGAGGAGTTGCCCGGTAGGGAGCTGCTGCAGCCGCCCGGTGTCGTAACTCTCCTCGAACGCGCGTGTCCCGTCGATGCGGTATGCCGCGGCGACCCCACCGTCGACCGGACCGTGCGTGGCTGGCATGGCCGGCCCACTCACCGCGCCCGCAATCGGGCCTGCGCCGGCCTCCGTACCGCCGGTCTCGGGCCGAACGCCGACGCCGGGCGTGCCGGCGCTCTCGGGCTGGGTACCGGTCTCCGGCGTTCCGGGCGCCGGTGGCGTGCCGTCGACCGGCGCCGCGGCATGTGCGGCCGGGCGAGGCACTCGAGGCGGGACGGGGGCCCCGCCCACCGGCGGGACCCCCGACTGGTCGCTCACTTCAGGCACTCCTAGTAGACGTAGCTGGTGTTCCCGACCGAGGCGAAGAGCACGGCCCAGAACACGATGGAGAGCAGACCGAGTGCGAGACCGATGAAGCCGAGGATGAGGCCGGTGAGCCACATGGCCTTGGCCTGCGGCTCGCGCTTGCGACCGATGAAGCCGAGGACGACGGCGCCGGCCGGGATGAACAGCTGCAGGATGCCGCCGACGATCGGGATCCAGATCACCGCGAACCCGCCGAGCAGCCCGACGATGCCCGCGATGAGTGAGATGAGGCTGTAGACCGGGGTCGGTTTGGCGGGCGCAGAGGCGTAGGCCTGCGCGCCATACCCGGCGCCATAGGCCGGGGGTGGCGTCGCACCGGCGCCGTAGGACGGCTCCGAACCAGAGGGTGACGGCGTCTGCGCGGCCCCGTATGCGGGCGGGGGCGGCGGCGGCGTGGTTCCATATGATGGCGCCGCCGGTGGCTCGGGCGCCGCCGGTGGCTCGGGCGCCGCCGGCGGCTGCGGCGCAGGCGGCAGGTCGGGCGAGATCGGCTCGGGCGCCGCAGGGATCTGCGGCTCAGGCGCGTCGGGCACGCCAGGCTCGGACGGATTCGGAGCCAGGGGCTCTTCGCCGGGCTTCGGGTCAGTCATGTCGTCTCTCTTCTCACTCGTAGGGTCGGATGTTCCGGTCGACGGGTGACGGTCAGTACGTGGTGATGGTGCCGTAGTTCGCCACGTACCAACTCGTCCACACGATGATCGCGATGACGGCGATGATGCTCAGCGCGATGCCGATGTAGCCGACGATGAGGCCGGCCACGGCGAGGCCCCGGCCTTCCTCGCGGGTACGTTTGATCTGGTTCAGCGAGATGTGGCCGCAGATGACGCCGACCACGGAGCCGATGAACCAGAAGATGACGATGCCCGCGATCGAGGCGATGAGCGAGACGATCGCGAGGACATTCGTCTTGGTGGCGGGCGCACCGCCGCCGGGCTGGCCGTACCCGGGCTGCCCATAGCCGGGTTGTCCATAGGCCTGCTGGCCCGGCTGGCCGTACGCCGGCTGGCCCGGCTGGCCGTACGCCGGCTGCCCATACGCCGGCTGCCCGGGCTGCCCATACGCCGGCTGCCCGGGCTGCCCGTACGCGGGCGGCGGCGGCGGCGAACCGGCGCCGGACTGGTCAGGAGCAGTGGGATCGGTCATCGGAAGGTCCCCCTCAGCGGGTGTCTGGCGCCGTGGTAGCTTGCCGCGGCGTACGCCGGGGCGCACCTCACCCATGGCTTCACCATACCGCGATGCCGCGACCTGGCGCGAGGCCCGCGGCACGTCGGCAGGCCCGCCTGATCAGACCCGGATCTCGGTCACGGGGAGGGTGGAGTCGGCGCCGAATCCCATCCCCGACGGCTCATGACCGGCCATGATCAACCGTGCGCCGAGCGCCGCGATCATCGCGCCGTTGTCGGTGCAGAGCGACAACGGCGGGATGCGGAGGGCCACGCCCGCGGCATCCGCTCGCGCTTCGGCGACCTGCCGGAGCCTCGCGTTCGCGACCACCCCGCCGCCCAGCAGCAGCCGGGGCACGCCGAGGTCGTGACAGGCGGCCAGCGCCTTGGTGACGAGGACGTCGACGACGGCCTCCCGGAAGCTCGCGGCGACATCCGCGAGCGGGACGGGCTCGCCGGACCGCTCCCGCTGCTCGACCCACCGCGCCACAGCGGTCTTCAGCCCGGAGAAGCTGAAGTCGTACCGGTGCCGCTCGAGGTCTTTGGGCCGGCTGAGCCCGCGCGGGAAGGCGATCGCCTTCGGGTCACCGCCGACGGCGGCGCGGTCGATCTCCGGCCCGCCCGGGTAGGGCAGGCCAAGCAGCCGGGCGACCTTGTCGAACGCCTCGCCCGCGGCGTCGTCGATCGTCTCGCCCAGCAGTTCGACATCGCTGACGAGGTCGCGCACGAGCAGCAGGGACGTGTGCCCGCCGGAGACGAGGAGCGCGACCGTGGGTGTTTCGAGCGGCTGGTCGTCGGCGAGCAGGTCGGCGCCGACGTGCCCGACCAGGTGGTTCACACCGTACAGCGGCGTTCCGAGCGACAGCGCGAGGGCTTTCGCGGCGCCGACGCCGACCATCAGCGCCCCCGCGAGCCCGGGGCCGCTCGTCACGGCGACGGCGTCGACGTCGTCGAGCGCGACGGATGCCTCGGCGAGCGCCGCGCGGATCGTCGGCCCGAGCGCCTCGAGGTGCGCTCGCGCAGCGACCTCTGGCACGACGCCGCCGTAGCGTGCGTGCTCGTCCATCGAGGAGGCGATCACGTTTGCGAGCAGGTCCGTCCCGCGGACGATGCCGACCCCGGTCTCGTCGCAGCTGGTCTCAATGCCGAGCACGAGCGGGGACTGGCGGTTCACTGGGGCTCCTCGGTGAGGTCGGCCGGCTCCGTCGCGGAGGCTTCGGTCGGCGCGGTTGCGGATGCCTCGGCGGGCACGGGCGCGGATGCCGGCGCTGCCACGGCCGGCGGCACGTCGAGCCGCATCACGACCGCGTCGATGCCGTGCCGGTAGTAGCGCGGCCGGACGCCGATCTCGGCGAACCCCAGCGACGTGTAGAGGCCGCGGGCGACGGGGTTGTCGGCGCGCACTTCGAGGAAGAGCCGACCGGCGCCCCGACGACGTGCCTCATCGATGAGGGCGAGCATGAGCGTCCGGCCGAGGCCGGTTCCGCGGCGCTCGTCGGCGACCGCGATGGTCTGGATGTCGCCCTCGCCGCTCCCCCGCCCGGCGAGCAGTCCGGCGTAGGCCAGGACGTCGCCCGGCGCCCGGTCGTCGATGGCGACGAGGTAGTGCGTGTGCGGGCTCTCGAGCTCGCGCCGCATGGCGTCCTCGGGCCAGGCGTCATCGGTGAAGATGCCGCGTTCGAGCCGCATGATGCCGTCGAGGTCGTCTGTGGTCGCGTGCCGGAGCATGACACTCATTGCGAGACCCGCTTGCCGGGCGACAGCGTGACGTCGGGAGCGCGGAGGTAGATCGGCTCGTCACTCGCGAGCGGGAGTCGCCCCGCCGCGAAGGCGATCTCGGCGAGCAGGCCGATCGCACCGGCGGGCACGACGGCCGCGTCGACTCGGGTCGCAGACTCGGCCGGCACCGCATCCCGCGGGAAGAGCGCCGGTCCGGCCGTGCGGACGGGCAGCCCGACCGGGTCGAGCGTGCGGTACACCGACACCGCCGACTCCCGGCGCCGCGCGTCGGTCACGACCTGCAGCGCGCCGTCACCGCCCGCCCGGTACCATGCGAGCGCGACCGCGTCGTGGCTGACGACGGGCACGAACGGCCGGTCGATGCCCAGTGCGAACGCGTGCGCAGCGGCGATGCCGACGCGCAGGCCTGTGAACGGTCCAGGACCCATGCCGGCCGCCACGCCTGAGAGATCCCGGGGTGCGACGCGCGCGGTCTGCAGCGCTTCCTCGATGAAGCCGCCGATCGCCTCGGCGTGACGCATCGCGTCGTCGGTGCCGACCTCGGCGAGCACCCCGCCCTCGCGGTCCACGACGGCGACGCTCGTGCCGGTCGAGGTGTCGATCGCGAGGAGCATGCCTCCAGCCTAGGCGAGCCGCCGACGCGGCTTCCGCGCGCCTGCTCAGGAAGACTCGCGCCTGCTCAGGAAGAACCGCACGACCCGCCGACGCGGCTTCCTCGCGCCTGCTCAGGAAGAACCGCACGACCCGCCGAGACCGAGGACACGACTCGCCGCTGGTTCCGCCTCGATTCCTGAATAGCGATCATGCCACCCTTCGGTCAGGCGGGTCGGCCGGTCAGGCAGCGTCGGCCGGTCAGGCGGGTCGGCCGGTCAGGCAGCGTCGGCCGGTCAGGCAGCGTCGGCGGGTCGAGCGGATCGGCGGGTCAGGCAGCGTCGGCGGCGAAGCGTGTCCCGGCCCAGCGGGGGCCGTGACCGGTGATCGTGACCACGCGTGGCTCGTCGGCGTCGAGTTCGGCATCGGAGCCCGGCGCGGCTTCGCCGCCCGAGTCATCCGCACCGCCGACCCTCCGCTCGATGACGATGTCGAGCCACGAATCGCTCGCGCCGTCGAGCATGCCGGCGCCCCACTCCACGACCACGACCGAGCGAGCGAAGTCGAGGTCGAGGTCGTCAAGCTCGTCGGCGGAGCCGAGCCGGTACGCGTCGACGTGCACGAGCGGCGCACCGCCCGAGAGGCTGGGGTGCGTGCGCGCGAGCACGAACGTCGGCGACTGCACCGGACCGCGCACGCCGAGCCCCTCACCGATCCCGCGCGTGAGCGTCGTCTTGCCCGCACCCAGCGGACCCGTGAGCACGACCAGGTCGCCAGCCGTCAACTCGTCGCCGAGCTCCCGCCCGAGTGCTTCCATCGCATCGGTGTCTGGCACCGCGAGGCGCATCACGCACCCCTCAGATAGGTCCGGGTGACGCGCGGCCCGATGCGCGTGACGATCTCGTATCCGATGGTGTCGGCGGCCTCGCCCCAATCGTCGGCCGAGGGCGCGCCGGTGTCGGGGTCGCCGAAGAGCACCGCCTCGTCGCCGACCTCGACCGCGTCATCGCCGACGTCGACGAGGAACTGGTCCATCGCAACACGGCCCACGATGCGGCGCCTCGCGCCGCGCAGCAGCACCTCGCCGCGTCCGGATGCGTGGCGCGGCACCCCGTCGGCGTAGCCGAGTGGGATCAGCGCGAGCGTCGTCGGCTGATCGGCGCGCCAGGCGTGACCGTACGATGCGCCAGTACCGGGCTCCACGCGCCGCACGGCGGCGACGCGGGTCCTGAGCGTCATGGCGGGACGCAGCCCGAGCCGTGCGGCCGTGCGATCATCCCCGTACGGGGACAACCCGTACGCGCCGATCCCGATGCGCACGAGGTCGTACCTGGCACTCGGGGTGCTGAGCGCCGCGGCGCTCGACGCGAGGTGCCGCACCTCGGGGGCGAGCCCGTGCTCGGCGGCGATCGCGAGCGCACGCTCGAACTCCGCGAGCTGGTCGGCGTCGGCGTCGGGAGAGGTGTTCGCGAGGTGGCTGAACACACCGCGGACCCGGAGGTCGCCGCGCCCCTCGAGCGCCGCCGCAAGCGCGGTGACCTCGGCCCAGTGCGCGGGCGCGACGCCGTTCCGGCTGAGGCCCGTGTCGATCTTCAGGTGCACGCCGGCCGGCCGGCCGGCCGCGACGCCCGCCGCGGCGATCGCCCGCACCTGCGCCGCCGAGGAGACGCCGAGGTCGATGTCGTGTGCGAGCGCGGGCCGGAACACCGCCTCGGGATCGTGCAACCAGGCCAGGATCGGCGCCTCGAGGCCGGCGGCGCGCAGCGCCACGGCCTCGTCGAAGTCGGCGGTGCCGAGCCAGGTCGCCCCCGCCTCGAGCGCCGCGCGTGCGACGGGCACGGCGCCGTGCCCGTACGCGTCGGCCTTCACCACGGCCATCACCCGGGCGGGCGCGACCCGGTCGATGATCGACCGAAGGTTGTCGCGGACCGCGTCCAGGTCGATGATCGCCTCACGGAATGGGCGGGCCGCCGGCGAGACATCCGTCATGGCGCGGCCTGCCCGCCGAGTCGTTCGAGCACCACGAACGCGCTGGCGATGCCTGCGTCGTGGCTCATGGACAGGTGCACCCGGTCGATGCCGAGCCGTTCGAGGTGGCGGGCGAGGTTGCCGGAGAGCGCGAAGCCGGGATCGCCGTCGTCGTTCTGCACCACCCGCATGTCGTGCCAGCGCAGCACCGAATGCCCGCCGAGCGCCTTGATCAACGCCTCCTTGGCGGCGAACCTCGCAGCGAGCGAGCGCGCCGGACGATCCCGTTCGCTGTCGGCGAACAGGCGCTCGACGAGTCGCGGCGTGCGCTCGATCGACCGCTCGAACCGCGCGATGTCGACCACGTCGACCCCGATTCCCGCGATCATGGCGCCACCGAGATCATCAGGCCGCCGCGCTCACGGTGACCGCGCTTCCTCGTCCGGCTCACGACACCGGCTTACTCGACCGTGACCGACTTCGCCAGGTTCCGCGGCTGATCGACGTCGAGCCCCTTCGCCTCCGAGAGCTCCATCGCGAACACCTGCAGCGGCACGACGGCGAGCAGCGGCTCGTACAGCGGCGCGGCGAGCGGGATCCGGACCACCTCGTCGGCGAACGGGAGCACCGCGGCGTCGCCGGCCTCGGCGATCGCGATGACCCGCGCTCCGCGGGCACGGATTTCCTGGATGTTCGACACCACCTTGGGGTGCAGCGCGGCGGAGCCGCGCGGGCTCGGCACGACGACGAACACAGGCTGCCCCGGCTCGATGAGGGCGATCGGCCCGTGCTTCAGCTCACCCGCCGCGAATCCCTCGGCGTGGATGTACGCGAGCTCCTTGAGCTTCAACGCGCCCTCGAGCGCGATCGGGTAGCCCACGTGCCGTCCGAGGAAGAGGACCGATCGGGTGTCCGCCATCCAGTGCGCGAGCTGCGCGACCTTCTCCGACTCGGCGAGCACCTCCGTGAGCTTCGCGGGCACCTGCTGCAGCTCGTCGAGCTCCGCGGCGAGCGCGGTCGCCTCGAGCGTGCCGCGGACGCGCGCCAGGTGCAGACCGAAGAGGTACAGCGCGGTGATCTGCGCCACGAACGCCTTCGTCGAAGCGACGGCCACCTCGGGCCCGGCGTGCGTGTACACGACACCGTCGGACTCGCGCGGGATCGTCGCACCCTGCGTGTTGCAGATCGAGATCGTCGGCGAGCCCTGCTCGCTCGCGTACTTGACGGCCATCAGGGTGTCCATCGTCTCGCCGGACTGGCTGATGGAGACCACCAGCGTGTCGGCGTCGAGCACGGGCTCGCGGTACCGGAACTCGTGGCTGAGCTCGACCTCGACGGGGATGCGGGCCCACTTCTCGATCGCGTACTTGGCGACGAGGCCCGCGTACGATGCGGTCCCGCAGGCGATGACGATGATCCGGCGGATGTCTCGGAGCCGGTCGTCGCCGAACGCCTCGAGCTCGGGGATCACGACATGGTCGTCGGCGACGCGGCCGCGGAGCGTGTTCGCCACCGCCTCGGGCTGCTCCGACACCTCCTTGCGCATGAAGGACGACCAGCCGCCCTTCTCGGCGGCCGACGCGTCCCAGGCGACCTCGAACGGCTCGACCTCGACCGGGGCGCCTTCGAAGTCGGTCACCGTCACGCCGTCGGCCGTGATGGCGACGATCTGGTCCTGCCCGATGGCGACGGCGCGCTTGGTGAACTCGACGAAGGCAGCGACGTCCGAGCCGAGGAAGTTCTCTCCTTCACCGAGGCCGATCACGAGCGGCGAGTTGCGGCGCGCACCGACGACGAGGCCGGGCTCCGCCCGGTGCACGGCAAGCAGCGTGAACGCGCCCTCGAGACGGGACACGGTCTGCCGGAACGCCTCGCGCAGATCGCCGGTCTCGCGGTACGCACGGCCGAGCAGCACGGCGGCGACCTCGGTATCGGTCTCGCTTTCGAATGTGTTGCCCTCGGCGAGCAGCTCGTCCTTCAGCTCGGCGAAGTTCTCGATGATGCCGTTATGGATCAGCGCGAGGCGGCCATCGTCACCCAGGTGCGGGTGCGCGTTGCGGTCGGTCGGGCCACCGTGCGTCGCCCAACGCGTGTGGCCGATACCGGTGCCACCGGGAACCAGCGGGTTACGCTCGAGCTCGTCGGCCAGCACCTGGAGCTTGCCAGCTCGCTTGGCGGTCTGCAGGTCGCCCTCACGGTCGATGACCGCGACGCCCGCGGAGTCATAGCCACGGTATTCCAGGCGCCGAAGGCCGCCCACGAGGACGTCGAGGCTCTCACGAGGCCCGACGTATCCGACGATTCCACACATGCTCCCGATCCTACCGGTGGCTGGATGTGCGCCCGCCGGGAGCGCCCAGCGTCGGGGCATCCGCCGCCTCGCGCCGACGCACACCGAACCGGAGACGCCACTAGACTGTCTGGGTGCTGGATCGCCCGAGTCCGTCGTCGGCGCAGCGGACCCCGTTCATCGAGCTCGACCGGGCAGACTGGGCCGCTCTCGCCCCGTCCGTTCCCGCGCCGCTCACCGAGACCGAGATCGTGCAGCTGCGGGGACTCGGCGAGCCCCTCGACATGCGGGAGGTGGCCGAGGTCTACTTGCCACTCTCGCGGCTGCTCAACCTGTACGTGGGCGGCACCCAGGCGCTCCGCGATCAGACCAGCCGGTTCCTGGGCGAGCGGAGCAGCGCCACGCCGTTCGTGATCGGCGTCGCGGGTTCGGTGGCCGTGGGCAAATCGACGATCGCGCGACTGCTCCGAGAGCTCCTGACCCGCTGGGAGGGAACCCCACGCGTCGAGCTGATCACCACCGACGGATTCCTGTTCCCGACCGCCGAACTCGAGCGGCGCGGCCTGATGGAGCGCAAGGGCTTCCCCGAGTCGTACGACCGGCGAGCCCTGCTCCGGTTCGTCAGCGAGGTCAAAGCCGGCGCGACCGAGGTGGTCGCGCCGTTCTATTCCCACCTCGTCTACGACATCGTGCCCGACGCGCAGATCAGGGTGCGCCGGCCCGATGTGCTGATCGTCGAAGGTCTGAACGTGCTGCAGCCGCCCGCGCCCGGGCACGGCCTCGCCGTGAGCGACCTGTTCGACTTCACCATCTACGTCGACGCCCGGACGTCGGATATCGCGCGCTGGTACGAGGAACGGTTCCTGAAGCTGCAGCGGGGCGCGTTCGCGAATCCCAAGTCGTATTTCCACCGGTTCGCGTCGCTCTCCGAGGCCGAGGCCCGGGCGCGTGCGAGCGAGATCTGGCACTCGATCAACGAGCCCAACCTGCTGCAGAACATCCGGCCGACGCGTTCGCGTGCGACGCTCGTGCTGCGCAAGAGCAGCGATCACACCGTCTCGAGCGTCCTGCTGCGCAAGCTCTGACCTGGCCGGCGCCGGGCACCCCCGACGCCTCGCGCCCGCGGCGCCCGGCGCGGCAGGCGCTACAGCGCGAGGTGCGTGCGCACGGCGTCCGCGAGGGCGGCGGCGTGCCGCTCGGCCTCCGGCTGGGCGGATGCCTCGACCATGACGCGGACCATCGGCTCCGTGCCGGATGGGCGCAACAGCACTCGTCCGGTGTCGCCGAGCTCGGCCTCGACCGCGGCCACTGCGGCCGCGACCTCGGCGTTCGCGTGGAGCGCATGGTGGTCGACGTCACGGACGTTGACGAGCACCTGCGGGTACACGGTCATGACCGAGGCGAGGTCGGCGAGCGTGCGCCCGGTCCTCGCCATCTCGGCCGCGAGGTGCAGGCCCGTGAGGACGCCGTCGCCGGTCGTGGCGTGCTCGCTCATGATCACGTGGCCCGACTGCTCGCCGCCGAGCGCGAGCCCGTGCTCGCCGAGCGCCTCGAGCACGTACCGGTCTCCGACCTTCGTCTCGAGGACCCGGATCCCGTGCTCGGCCATGGCCTTCTTCAACCCGAGATTCGACATCACGGTCACGACGAGCGTGTCGTCGGTCAGCTTGCCGCGCTCCTTCATCGAGAGCGCGAGGATCGCCATGATCTTGTCGCCGTCGACGACATTGCCGTCGGCGTCGACCGCGAGGCAACGGTCCGCGTCGCCGTCGTGCGCGATGCCGAGATCGGCGCCATGCTCGACGACCGCCCGCTGGAGCCCTTCGAGGTGCGTCGACCCGACCCCGTCGTTGATGTTGATGCCGTCGGGATCGGCGCCGATGACGACTACCTCGGCCCCGGCGTCCTTGAACGTCTCAGGTGACACGCCCGCGGCCGCGCCGTGCGCGCAGTCGAGCACGACCTTCACGCCGTCGAGTCGATGCGGCAGCGTGGCGAGCAGGTGCACCACGTACCGGTCTTCCGCGTCGGCGAAGCGGCGGATGCGGCCCACACCGTCGCCGACGGGCGCGAGCTTCTGACGGCCGAGGTAGCTCTCGATGCGGTCCTCGACGACGTCGGGCAGCTTGGTGCCGCCGAATGAGAAGAACTTGATGCCGTTGTCGGGCGCGGGGTTGTGCGACGCCGACACCATCACGCCGAAGTCGGCTCGGATGCTGTCGATGAGGAACGCCGTCGCGGGCGTGGGGATCACGCCGGCATCGAGCACGTCGACACCGGATGAGGCGAGCCCCGCCGCGACGGCGGAACTCAGGAATTCGCCGGAGACGCGCGGATCGCGCGCGAGCACGGCGACGGGGCGCCGACCCGCCGCGCGGATCGCGTCGGCGTGGCGCCCTTGCGTGAGGACGGCGGCAGCCGCCTGGGCGAGGCCCAGGGCCAGGTCAGCCGTGAGTTCACGGTTGGCCAGGCCCCGGACCCCGTCGGTTCCGAAGAGCCGAGGCATCTGGAGATCCGAAGGATTAACGCTTCGAGAACTGCGGCGCCTTGCGGGCCTTCTTGAGACCGGCCTTCTTGCGCTCGATGACGCGGGCGTCGCGCGTGAGGAAGCCGGCCTTCTTCAGCTGCGGGCGGTTGTTCTCGCGGTCGATCTCGTTCAGCGCACGCGCGATGGCGAGGCGGAGCGCACCGGCCTGGCCCGAGGGGCCACCACCGGTGATGCGGGCGATCACGTCGTACGAGCCCGAGAGCTCGAGGACGGTGAACGGGTCGGTGATCAGCTGCTGGTGCAGCTTGTTCGGGAAGTAGTCCGCGAACTCACGGCCGTTGACCGTGATGGTGCCCGAGCCGGGGACGACGCGCACGCGCGCGATGGCCTCCTTGCGGCGGCCGACGGCCGCACCGGAGACGTTGAGCACGGGGCGGGGGGTCGACGGAGTGGCCGGAGCCTCGCTCTCCGTCGTGTAGTTCTGCGGAGCCTGGTCGATCTGGTCTGCGATCTTCGCCATGGTGGTTCTCGAATCCTTTTTCGCGTCGGCGCCGGGGCTTACTGGGCGACCTGGGTGAGGGTGAACGGCTTCGGCTGCTGAGCCGAGTGCGGGTGCTCCGGGCCGGCGTACACCTTGAGCTTCTTCAGCTGGGCGCGACCGAGCGAGTTCTTCGGGAGCATGCCGCGGATCGCCTTCTCGACGGCGCGGACGGGGTTCTTCTCGAGCAGCTCGGCGTAACCGACCGCCTTCAGGCCACCCGGGTAGCCGGAGTGGCGGTAGGCCTTCTTCTGCTCGAGCTTCTGACCGGTGAGGGCCACCTTGTCGGCGTTGACGATGATCACGAAGTCGCCGGTGTCGACGTGGTTCGCGAAGATCGCCTTGTGCTTGCCGCGAAGGAGCGTCGCCGCGTGGCTCGCGAGACGGCCGAGCACGACGTCGGTGGCGTCGATGACGAGCCAGTCGCGCTGAATCTCGTTCGGCTTCGGAGTGTAGGTGCGCGTCACAGTAGTGCTGCTTTCTGATCGAGTGAGGGGTTCGTGAATCCCGCTCCGGTGGGAGTTCGACCGCGATGCGGATGAACTCCTCGGTGGAGGGCTCAACTTCGGATGCCGGCGCAGTGACGGCACCAGCGTGCAAGCCTACCCGACGACACCGTCGATGCGCAATTCGCGTCGCGCGCGGGTCTGTGCGGCGCGCGCCGCGAGCTCATCGTCGGCAGGGTAGCCGACCTCCGTGAGCACGAGGCCCTTCGCGGGCATCACCTTGAACGCGCTCGTGCGCTCGCGAGCGGCGAGCAGCGCGCCTGGCGCGGATGCCTCGAGCCGCCCCTCGCCAACCGCGACGCAGGCGCCCACGAGCGCCCGCACCATCGAGTGGCAGAACGCGTCGGCCTGCAGCTCGGCGATGAGGACCCCGTCCTCACGGCGCCGCCAGCGGTACGCCTGCAGGGTGCGGATCGTCGTCGCCTCCTCACGCGGCTTGCAGAACGCCGCGAAGTCGTGCAGCCCCACGAGCGCGCCCGCCGCGGTGTTCATGGCCGCCAGGTCGAGTTCCCGCGGGTACCACACGGTCCGGTGCCGATCGAGCGGATCGTGGTCGGCGGCTGTGTCGGCGACGCGGTACTCGTACCGTCGCCAGACGGCCGAGAACCTCGCGTCGAACCCCTCGGGCGCAACCACGGCGGCGCTGACGACGACGTCGGCATCACGCGTGCCGAGGATGCCCGTGACCCGGCGGAGCAGAACCCCCGCCCGATCGGCCGCGCGCCCGCTCGAGGCATCCCCACGCCTGGGACGCGTCACCTCATCGAGCGCCGCGACCGGGACGTCGAGGTGTGCGACCTGCCCGGTGGCGTGCACCCCGGCGTCCGTACGCCCGGCGACCGTGAGTCGCGGTCGACAACCCGTCCGACGGAACAGCGTCCCGAACGCGTCCTCGAGCACGCCCTGCACGGTGCGCTGCCCGGGCTGCCGGCTCCACCCGTTGAACGCGGTGCCGTCGTAGGCGACCCCGAGGCGCAGCCGTACGGTCTCCCCGGCAGCTTCCGTATCCGGGCCCCTCACCGCGTCGGCGTCACCCGAGGCATCCGCCGCGTCCAACGCACCCGCCGACCCCGAGGCACCCGCCCGCCCCGAAGCATTCGTCCGCCCCGAAGCATCCGCCGCGCCCGAAGCGGATGGCCCGCCCCGGCCGCCCGTCGCCCGCGTCACCGACTCGCCCATCCGACCACCCTCCCACATCCGGCGTCCTCTCCTTACTCAGGAACCTCGGCGCGACACGCCGCGCGTCACCGACCGAAACGCCGCACGCGCACCGCTGCCTCCTGAGCAAGGAATCCGAATCCGTGGCACGGCGAACCGCGAAGGCCTCCCCCCGCACCAACGACGAAGGGCCCCGTCCGCGCGAATGCGCGAGCGGGACCCTTCGGACGTGGTGCGAGGTTACTTCGCCTCGGCCGACTCCTCGGCGGGAGTCTCGGCCGACTCCTCCGACGCCTCGGCGCCGGCGGCCTCGTCGACCTGCGCCTCGGCCTCGGTCACGACCTCGTTCTCCTCGGCGGCGGCCTCGGCCGGCGCCTCGTCGGCGGCCGGAGCAGTCTCCGCCGGAGCGGCAGCAGCCGGCTTGGCGGCGCGAGTCTTCGGCGTCACGGGCTCGAGGACGAGCTCGATGACCGCCATCGGCGCGTTGTCACCCTTGCGGTTGCCGATCTTCGTGATGCGGGTGTACCCGCCCTCACGGTCGGCCACCTGCGGCGCGATGACGGCGAACAGCTCGTGCACGACCGACTTGTCACCGATGACGGCGAGCACCCGACGGCGCGCGTGCAGGTCACCGCGCTTGGCGAACGTGATCAGGCGCTCGGCGAGCGGACGGAGGCGCTTGGCCTTCGTCTCGGTCGTCGTGATCCGCTTGTGCGTGTACAGCGCGGCAGCCAGGTTGGCGAGCATCAGCCGCTCGTGCGCGGGTCCGCCTCCGAGGCGGGGGCCCTTGGTGGGCTTCGGCATGGTTCGTTATCTCCAGATCGTGGGGGTGGAAGCGTAGAGCTCGGAGGCGTCAGTTCTCGTCGTCGAAGCCCGTGTAGAAGTGGGCGCCGTCGAAGCCGGGGACGGAGTCCTTGAGCGACAGACCCATTTCGGTGAGCTTGTCCTTGACCTCGTCGACCGACTTCTGCCCGAAGTTGCGGATGTTCATCAGCTGCGACTCGGACAGGGCCACGAGCTCGGACACCGTGTTGATGCCCTCGCGCTTGAGGCAGTTGTACGAACGCACCGACAGGTCGAGGTCCTCGATCGGGATCGAGAGCTCGCTCGACAGCACCGCGTCGACCGGTGCGGGGCCGATCTCGATGCCCTCGGCCGCGGTGTTCAGCTCGCGAGCCAGACCGAACAGCTCGACCAGCGTCCGACCGGCCGACGCGATCGCGTCACGCGGCGAGATCGCGGGCTTCGTCTCGACGTCGACCACGAGACGGTCGAAGTCGGTGCGCTCGCCGGCACGGGTGGCCTCGACGCGGTAGGTGACCTTCAGCACCGGCGAGTAGATCGAGTCGACCGGGATCTGACCGGCCTCGGAGTACTCGTTGCGGTTCTGGCTGGCCGACACGTAGCCACGGCCGCGCTCGATCGTGAGCTCGAGCTCGAACTTCGCCGACTCGTTCAGCGTGGCGATGACCAGCTCGGGGTTGTGCACCTCGACGCCCGCCGGGGCGGAGATGTCGGCCGCAGTGACCTGACCGGCGCCCTGCTTGCGCAGGTAGGCGGTGATCGGCTCGTCGTGCTCGCTGGAGACAACCAGGTTCTTGATGTTGAGGATGATCTCCGTCACATCCTCTTTCACGCCCGGAACCGTCGTGAACTCGTGGAGCACGCCGTCGATGCGGATGCTCGTCACGGCCGCGCCGGGAATCGAGGAGAGGAGGGTACGGCGGAGCGAGTTACCCAGGGTGTAACCGAAGCCCGGCTCGAGGGGCTCGATCACGAACCGCGAACGGAACTCCGAGATGTTCTCTTCGGTGAGCGTCGGGCGCTGTGCGATCAGCACGTTGGATTCCTTTCGGCAGGGTGTCCGCTATATGACACCTGCGAGTACATAGGGATCGTTGAGTTGTGAGAGAACGGATGCCCCGGCGACCGGGTCGGCATGAACGCCGACCCGGCCACCGGGACCGGAGTGTTAGACGCGGCGGCGCTTGGGCGGGCGGACACCGTTGTGCGCCTGGGGCGTCACGTCGGTGATGCTGCCGACCTCGAGGCCCGCGGCCTGCAGCGAACGGATCGCGGTCTCACGACCCGAACCCGGGCCCTTCACGAAGACGTCGACCTTCTTCATGCCGTTCTCCTGCGCCTGACGCGCGGCGGACTCGGCGGCGAGCTGCGCCGCGAACGGGGTCGACTTGCGCGAGCCCTTGAACCCGACACCGCCGGACGACGCCCAGCTGATCACGGCACCGTTCGTGTCGGTGATCGACACGATGGTGTTGTTGAACGTCGACTTGATGTGGGCCTGGCCCACGGCGATGTTCTTCTTTTCCTTCTTGCGCGGCTTGCGAGTAGCCGCCTTGGGTGCTGCCATGTGTGAAATCTCCTAGATCTGGCGACAAGCGGTTACTTGCGGCCGGCCTTCTTCTTGCCGGCGACGGTGCGCTTCGGGCCCTTGCGGGTACGAGCGTTGGTCTTCGTGCGCTGGCCACGGACCGGGAGACCCCTGCGGTGGCGAATGCCTTCGTACGAACCGATCTCGACCTTGCGACGGATGTCCGCGGCCACCTCGCGGCGGAGGTCACCCTCGACCTTGAAGTTGCCCTCGATGTAGTCGCGGAGCGCGACGAGCTGGTCGTCGCTGAGGTCCTTGACCCGGATGTTCCCGTCGATGCCGGTCTCCGCGAGCGTCTGCAGCGCACGAGTGCGGCCGACGCCGAAGATGTAGGTCAGTGCGATCTCCACGCGCTTGTCGCGCGGGATGTCGACTCCTGCCAGACGTGCCATGTTGGCTTCTCCTGTGTTGAGTGGAGGTATGGAGCAATGCCGGTGCCCGGGCCTCCTCCCGAGGTGTCCCCCGCGCCCGCGAGGGCGGCAGGTTCTGGCATTGCCGATTCGTATTGAGTTATGCGTGCGACGCACGGAACGGATGCCTCCTCGCGGAGACATCCGATCGACTAGCCCTGGCGCTGCTTGTGGCGCGGGTTCTCGCAGATCACCATGACGTTGCCGTGGCGACGGATGACCTTGCACTTGTCGCAGATGCGCTTGACGCTGGGGTTGACCTTCACAGTCGGTTCCTTTGATTCGCTGTCTTCGTACCCGCGGGGTGCCGCGGGCCGTTACTTTCCGATCAGCCTGTTACTTGTAGCGGTAGACGATCCGGCCGCGGGTCAGGTCGTACGGGCTCAGCTCCACGATCACGCGGTCCTCGGGGAGGATGCGGATGTAGTGCTGGCGCATCTTGCCTGAGATGTGGGCGAGCACCTTGTGCCCGTTGGTCAGCTCCACGCGGAACATGGCGTTCGGAAGCGCTTCGATGACCGAGCCCTCGATCTCGATGACACCGTCTTTCTTGGCCATACACTCACTATCGCTTGGGTTCAGGATGATCAGTCATGCGATGGGTGCGCACCGATCTCGTGGGCCCTGGGGCCCGTGGAGTCACGCTCGAGGCATACCCGAGCATTGGCGCAACACACCAAGGGTCTACTATAGGCGATTCCGGCTCACTTCGCCAGTCGCCGAGTCGCGCCCCTCCCGAGGCGGTTACGCCCAGCCGCCCGCGAGTTCCGCCTGTGCGTCACGCACCAGGGCTTCCAGCCTCGCGCGGAGCGGATGCCCCGACTCGATGCCCATGACCTCGTCGACGAACCCCGCGGCGTCCAACTGGCCGAGGAGACGGCGCAGCTCGACGCTCTCCTCGTCGGTCTCGACCCGGAACCGCAGCGCCGCCGCCACCGCCCCCAGCAGGCCGTCGACCGGCTGGGTGCGTGCCGCGAGCCGCGCCGCCGGCTCGATGAACCGTTCCTTGCGGGAGAGCTTGCGGAGCGGCTGCCGCCCCACCCGCTCGACGGTGTCGGGCAGCTCGGGGTTGGCGAAGCGTGCCATGATCCGTTCGCGGTACGCCGCCTGCTCGTCGGCGTTGAACGCGTGGTCGGCGACGATGAGCGCCGACGTCTCCTCGAGGACACGCTCGACGGCGCGGCGCACCGCTGGGTCGGCCAGGGCGTCGCTGATCCGCGTGTGTCCGGCGAGCGCACCGAGGTAGGCGATCGAGGCGTGCCCGGTATTGACCGTGAACAGCTTGCGCTCGATATAGGGCGCCAGGTTGTCGACATAGTGCGCGCCGGGGATCTCGGGCGCGCGGTCGCCGAACGGCGGCCGCTCGATCGCCCACTCGAAGAACGTCTCCACGGTCACGTCGAGTCCGGCATCCGCGGCCTGCCCCGGCACGATGCGATCGACCGCGGTATTGGCGAACACGGCCCTGGCGGCGAGGGTCGACCACTCCTCAGGCGTCGTCAGCGCGGCCATCTCGTCACGCAGGAGGTCCGTCGCATTGATCGCGTTCTCGCAGGCCATGACGGCGAGCGGTGGCACGCCGTCCGCCCGCCCGCGCAGTCCCTCGAGGATGTGTGGTGCGATGAACCGCAGCACGCGCGGGCCCACGGCGGTGGTGACGATGGCCGCGGTCGCGAGTTCGGCGACCAGCCGAGGGGCATCCGTCGAGCTGTCGATGCCACGGAAACGGTCGACGACCCGGTCCGCTCCCCCGGCGCCCACCTCGTGGACCGTGTAGGAGTCGGCCGCCTCGAGCTGCTCGATGAGCCGGCGGTCCACATCGGCGAAGACGACCTCGTAGCCCGCCTCGTGCAACAGGAGGCCGACGAAGCCGCGGCCGATGTTGCCCGCGCCGAAGTGGACCGCCGTGCTCACTCGTTGACCTCCGCCAGGATCGCCAGGAGCTCCGCCGCATCGCCGGCTTCGAGCAGCTTGCCGACCTCGTCCTCGTCGGAGAAGATCGTCGCGATCTTGGCGAGGATGTCGAGATGCTCGTTGCCGATGCCGGCGATGCCCACGACGAACCGCACCGGCTCACCGGCCCAGTCGACCGGCTCGTCGTATCGGATGAACGAGAGCGCGGACCGCTGGATCGCGTCCTTCGACTCGTTCGTACCGTGCGGGATCGCCAGGAAGTTGCCCATGAACGTGGACACCGTGCCCTCGCGCTCGAGCATGGAGTCGACGTAGTCCGGGCGCACCGCGCCCGACTCCACGAGGATCGCACCCGCCTCGCGGATGGCGTCGTCGCGTGAAGCGGCACGTGCGGCGAGACGGATGTCCCCGGGGGCGAGGATGGTGTCGGTCATGAGATGTTCCTTCCTGGCGACCCGCCGCGTCAGCGGACGCCCTCAGATTCGAGCAGATGCACGATCTCGTCGTACTTCGGCGAGTTCATGAAGTTCTCGACGCTGATGTGCAGCGAGTTCGGCGACTGCTGCTTGGCGCGCTCGGTCAGATCCTGGTGGGTCACGACGAGATCGGCGTCGCCCTTCAGGTTCGCGATGGCGGCGTTCGTGACGGTCACCGAGTCGATCCCGGCCTTCTTGATCTTGTTCCGCAGCACCGTCGCGCCCATCGCGCTCGACCCCATGCCCGCATCGCACGCGAACACGATCGAGTGGATCGGCTTGTGCTCGAACGCGGCCTGCTCGCCTTCGGCGACGAGGCCGCCGCCGTCGGCGACGCCCTCGGCCTGCAGGCCGCCCAGCACGCTCGAGGATTTGCCCTTGTTGGCCTCGGTCTGGGCGATCGCGGCCGACAGGTCTCCCGCGTTCTCCTTCGCGAGGTCGCGCTTGCGGCTCGCCCGAAGGATGATCGCCGAGATCGTGAACGAGACCGCGGCGGCGATCACGACCGACAGGATGACCCCCACGAAGCTGTCGTTCGCGGTCTGCAGCAGCACCGCGATGATCGACCCCGGTGCGGCCGGCGCCCGCAGCCCCGACTGGAACAGCACGTTCGTCGCGACTCCGGCCATGCCGCCGGCGATCGCGGCGAGGATCAGCATGGGCTTCATGAGCACATACGGGAAGTAGATCTCGTGGATGCCGCCGAAGAACTGGATGATGATCGCGCCGGGTGCGGTCGCCCGGGCCATGCCGACCCCGAAGATCGCGAAGGCGAGCAGGATGCCGAGACCGGGGCCGGGGTTCGCCTCGATCAGGAACAGGATCGATTTGCCCGTCTCGTCGGCCTGCTGGACGCCCAACGGCGTGAACACGCCGTGGTTGATCGCATTGTTCAGGAACAGGATCTTGCCGGGCTCGACCAGGATCGACACGAGCGGCAGCAGCCCCGCGAGGACCAGCCAGTTCACCGCGGTCTCCAGCCCGTTGCTCAGGACCTCAACGGCCGGCGCGAACGCATAGAACCCCGCAAGCGCGAGCAGGAAGCCCAGGATGCCGGCCGAGAAGTTGTTCACCAGCATCTCGAAGCCGGCCTTGATCTTGCCCTCCCAGATCTGGTCGACCTTCTTCATGAGCCACGCCGCGAGCGGGCCCATGATCATCGCGCCGATGAACATCGGGATGCCCGCGCCGACGATCACGCCCATCGTGGCGATGGTGGCGACGACCCCGCCGCGGGTGTCGTAGACCATCCGACCGCCCTGGTTGGCGATGAGCAGCGGCAGCAGGTAGGTGATCATCGGGCCGACGAGGCCCGGATACTCATTGCCTGCCGCGTCTGGGAAGCCGCCGAGCGCAGGGACCGGGAACGGCCCCGCCTCGATGAACAGCGCGGTGATGAATCCCCACGCGATGAACGCGGCGATGTTCGGCATGATCATGCCGGAAAGGAACGTACCGAATCTCTGGACGGCGACGCGGGCTCCCCCTTGCCGCTTCGTGTCCGGTGACGACGTCGTCATCGTTCTGCCTCTCTGCAGGTCACGACGCGGCCTGGCGCGTCGGGTCGGATGTGGAGTCGGCGGCCGCACGGGCCGCCTGCCTGGCTTCGGCCGCTCCCTCAGCGGCCAGAGCTGCCCGGGCGATCGCCTTCGCGTCGTCCAGGCCGTACCGCGCGAGGGAGGCGCGGACGTCTGCGAGTGCCGATGGTGACATCGACAGGCTGGTGGCACCGAGGCCGACGAGCACGACGGCCAGGAGCGGGTCGGCCGCGGCTTCGCCGCAGATCCCGACCGGCTTGCCCGTCGCCGCGCCGGCGCGGCCCACCTCGGCGATGAGTTTGAGGACGGCCGGATGCCACGGGTCCTGCAGGGTCGCAACGGTTCCGAGGAGCCGGTCGGCGGCCATCGTGTACTGCGTGAGGTCGTTCGTGCCGATGGAGGCGAACGCGGCGACCTCGAGCACCTGCTCGGCCGTGAGCGCCGCGGACGGGACCTCGATCATGACCCCGGCGGTCCTGATTCCGAGCTCGGTGGCGAGCGCCATGAAGTACCGGGTCTCCTCGACCGTTGCGATCATCGGGGCCATGACCCAGAGCTCGGCGTCGGCCGCGGCGTCGGCCGCCGCGAGCGCGGTGAGCTGTTCGCGCAGGATGGGCTCGGAGTGGCGGAGCGCCCGGATGCCGCGCAGCCCGAGTGCCGGGTTCTGCTCGTCCGCGTCGTTCAGGAACGCGAGCGGCTTGTCGGCTCCGGCGTCGAGCACGCGGACGACGACCTTCTTCCCGGGGAAGGCCTGCAACAGGCGTGTGTACTGCGCCTGCTGCTCGGTGATGCTCGGCGCGCGGTCGGCGTCGAGGAAGAGGAACTCGGTGCGGAACAACCCCACACCCTCGGCGCCGAGCTGCACGGCCTCGGCCGCCGCATCCGCCGACCCGAGGTTGGCCAGCAGGGGCACGGCCGTACCGTCCGCGAGTGCTCCGGGCAGGACCGGGCGGCTCGTGAGCCGTTCGCGCTCGGCGATGCGCTTGCGCGCCTCCCCGACCTGAACGACCGTGGGATTCGCGATGACGACGTCGCGTTCGGCGTCGACGATGACCGAGTCGCCGTCGGCGAGCTCAGCGGCGCTCGCTGCGCCGACGACCGCGACGATGCTCTTCTCGCGGGCGAGGATCGCGGTGTGCGAGGTCGGACCGCCGTCGACCGTCACGAGGCCCAGTACCTGAGCAAGGTCGAGCGTCGCGGTGTCGGCGGGTGCGAGATCGCGCGCCACGAGCACGAACGGATGCCCCGGATTCGGCACGCCCGGCGCCGGCAGTTTCAGCAGGTGCGCCACGACACGCTGCGACACGTCGTCGAGGTCGGCGGCACGCTCCCCCATGTACCCGCCCATGCCGGCCAGCAGGTCACGGAACGCAGCGAACGCCTCGAAGACCGCCCGCTCGGCCGTCTTGCCCTCGGCGAGCCGCG
>Ga0180223_1001215_pt1 | contig 21180 bp, 19 predicted proteins | sample eDN5th30CKraftOP_FD_151337 | JGI IMG/M metagenome (GOLD analysis project Ga0180223, IMG submission 151337) | Enriched Organic Plus compost microbial communities from Emeryville, California, USA - eDNA 5th pass 30_C Kraft OP (version 2) (version 2) ... | reverse complement strand
CGGCTCGACAGTCTTTCTTGCCAAGGCGCTGGTGAAACAGGCCGGGCTCGATCCCGAGCGTGATGTGACCTTCATTCCAATTGGCCTCGGGGCACAGGCGATGGCTGCCCTTCGCGCCAAGGAGGTGGATGCGGCAACGTTCGGCGACACAACCTTCGTCGAGTTCGCCCAGAACGGAATGCCTTTCAGCTTCTTCCCGCTTGAATCGTTCAGCGATCACTTTGGCGTCGGCATCGTCACCCCGGCGGCCGCGGTCACAGAACGCGGCGACATGATCACGTGTTTCTCTCGCGCAGTCGCCAGGGGGATCGTCTACAGCTTCGCCAATCCGGAAGCGACAGTCCGCCAGATGCAGAAGGTCGTTCCGGGCGTCGCAGCCAAGGATTTTGAAGGTGGCGTCGCCCGGCTGAAAGTCCGGCAGGAGGCCATCAAGCTGCCGGCTGCCGCCGGCGGCCAGTGGGGCTGGAATACGCCGGAGCGCTATAACGCCTTTGCCGACTTTCTTCTGGGCGTGGGCTTCATCGAAAGGCCGGTCAAAAGCGAGGAGGTGATGGATCGACGCTATATCAAGGCGATCAATGCATTCGATCCCGAACCCGTCATTCGCGCCGCGAAATCGGCATGAGGACGGCGTGATCGCCGTCGAAAACCTCGGGAAGGATTTTTCAGGCTCGGGCGGACGTCTGGTGCGTGCGCTTGAGCATGTCAGCTTCTCGGTCGGCAGGGGCGAGTTTGTCTCTGTTGTCGGCCCGTCGGGCTGCGGCAAGACAACGCTGCTACGCATGATCGCCGGCACGATCCCATCGACGCGCGGCACTGTGTTCATCAACGGACATCGCGTCAGCGGCCCATCCAAGGAAATGGGCGTGGTGTTCCAGACGCCCGTGCTGTTTCCATGGCGCACCATTCTGCAGAATGTCCTCCTTCCCGCCGATGTGCGCCGGGCGCGCCGCTCGGAATATGTCGACAAGGCGCGCAAGCTCCTGGCCGTCGCCGGTCTTGAGAGTTTCGCGGATGACTATCCCTGGCAGCTCTCCGGGGGCATGCAGCAGCGGGCCGCGATCTGCCGCGCACTCACCTACGATCCTGCGGTGCTGCTGCTCGACGAACCGTTCGGTGCGCTCGATGCGATGACCCGCGAAACCATGAATATGGAACTGATGCGGCTGTGCGGCCTGACCCAATCATCCGTGCTGCTGATCACGCACAGTATCTCCGAAGCGGTTTTCCTGTCCGACAGGGTCTTCATCATGTCGAGCCGCCCGGGCCGTCTCGTCGGCGACATCACTGTCGACCTGCCGCGGCCGCGAACGCTCGACGTCATGGGGACGGAAAATTTCGCGCTGTTGACCCACAAGGTGCGAACCCAGCTGGAACGCCACCATGCCCTCGACACTGTCTGATACGCGCGAGCTGCCGCTCAAGACCGCTCAGGACGAGCAGGAATTGAAACGAGAGGCTTGGGACGTCCGGAAGGTCCTGCTGCAGGCCTTGTCCTCGCGCGGCCTGAGGCGGCTTGTCCTTCCATTCGTTGCCGTGGGCATCATCCTGATCGTGTGGGAAATCGGCGTGCGCGCGAATGATATTCCCTTCTACATCCTGCCGGCGCCCTCGGCGATCTATCAGTCGCTTGAAAAGGACGTCAGCTCGCTGATCATGTGGGGAAATCTCTACGTCACCGCAAAGGAGACGCTGCTCGGATTTGTGTTCGGCGCATTGCTTGGCTTTGTGATCGGAATTTTTCTCGCGGAGTTCCCGATCATTGACGACACGTTCTATCCTCTGATCGTCGCCTTCCAGTCCATGCCGAAGGTGGCGATTGCGCCACTGCTCCTCATCTGGTTCGGCTTCGGGCTGGAATCGAAAATTGCAATCGCCGCGCTGCTTGCATTCTTTCCCGTGCTCGTGAATACCGCTCTCGGATTGCGGTCGACGGACCTGCGCCAGGAAGAACTCATGCATTCGCTCGCCGCGAGCCGCTGGCAGGTCTTCTCGATGGTGCGCTTTTTCAATGCGCTCCCGTCGGTATTCGCCGGGCTCGAACTCGCCATGGTTTTCAGTGCGATCGGCGCCATCGTCGGCGAATTTGTCGGTGCCCGGGCGGGGCTGGGTTACATGATCCAGCAGCGCAATGCGGAGACCGACATCGCTGGCATCTTTGCGATCCTGTTCATCCTCGGCGTCTTTGGCGCCACCACGACATACACCGTGCGATTACTCGCGGCACGAATTGTGTTCTGGCAACAACATCGATAAGTGCCGAAATGCCGAACCGATTGCTGCGTAAGACATGCCGTTGTTCACGCAGGATGCAGACCCAAATCACTTGCGCAGCCCTGAGGTGAGCAATGGAATTCTCCGCAATGACGCTGAACATGTTTTTTCCAAGTGATGATTCGCCTCAGGACGACCATCGCGTCATATCGCTTGCGACCGAACAATCGCTCTGGATCGCCGACCTGGGATTGAACCCCTGGTACACCGACCATCATTTCCGCGGCCCCTGGCACAGCAACCCGTTGCAATTTGCGGCTTACATCGCACCTCAGATTCCGCGCGATCGATATATCGGTTTTGGGGTGCTCTCGGTCCCGTTCTATCATCCGGTCCGGCTGGTCGAGAGCATGAATCTGCTCGATCAACTCACTCAGGGAAGAGTGCTGTTTGGTCTCGGCAGCGGCTGGCCGGGAACGGAAGCTGACGGGCTGGGTGTCGACGCTGAGTATCATGGATCCGGACGGGCTGCCGAGGACACCCTGGATGTCATGCAGAAGCTCTGGGCCTTTCAAAACGGCGATCCGGAATACAGCTTCGAAGTGGGCAGCAATCGCGGAAAGATCAAGCGACGGGTGATGCCCACGTCCTACACCAAACGCCATCCAGTCATCATTCGGACGGCGAGTCGCGAAGCGTCGCTGATCAAGGCCGCCCAAAAGGGGTGGTCGGCATTTCTCGGAATTTTCGGCGGCGACGTGCGGAAGCAGGCGCACGACTACCGGACCGCATTGGCAAGCTCCAATCATCCGCAGGAAGTCGTCGAGGAATGCTTGCGCTGGTGCACCGCGGACTGGCTCAGCATCGTTGTCGCTGACACGGATGCGGAGGCACGCGAGAGAGCCAGGATGGCCCAGGCGGAGCAGTTAGCGATCCGGCGCAACTATATCGCGCGGCATGGAAAAATAGATGGCCCCGTGATCAAGCCCAAGGTAGCCCAATCCACCGCGGATGAGTATGCCGCCGGTGGCGACATGAAAGCAATCATTGCAGGCAGCCCGGAAACGGTAGCCGCACGGGTCCAGGAATTGGTGGATCTTGGGATTAATCACCTGATGTTGCGGTTCATGGGCGAATGGGTCGGCGAGACGCGCCATGTCTGTGAAACATCCATCGAATTGTTCGCGAAGGAGGTTATGCCGAGATTCAAGAGCGTTCCTCCGCTTCGGGACCCGCTTGCACTCAAGCTTGGGTAGATTGTGAGGCCGTCTGGATGGGTGCCAGCGACGAAATGGCCATAACGCGAAGCCCGGATGCCGCGCTGGATTCTCGTTGTTGGACCGCCGCGCGGGATTGCCATGCGCATATTTCAGATCGCGAAAGTTTAATGCGCCGCTCGTGAAATATATCGCGGCTGACGTTCCATGATGATTTCGAGATTGGATATTTGCCGATATATGACTATGTTAATGAGGGAGAGCAGATCGGACAAACGCGTGTTGTTGTAAGTGACGGTCATCGGAACTGGCCTTATCCTTGCCATGTACCGTCGCGAGCAACATTCGGATCGCTCCGGTCATTCATTGATTATCCAATAGACAGACCGCCTGCATAAACGTCGTTTCATCCAAAGCGAGAGTTTGCCCGTGCTGTCCAATGCCGTCGAAAGCGCGCCCTCCCCCGCCGCAAACACTCACATCATCACTTCGGATGCGGAAGCGATCGACATCGTCTCGCGGCTTGCCAAAGAATTTCGACGGGAAGCTTCCAGGCGGGATCGGGAACGCCTCCTGCCGACGGGGGAGATCGACATGCTGACCCGGGAGGGCTTTTTTGGCATGTCGGTGCCGCGGGCCTATGGCGGCGCAGACGTTTCTGCCGCGACCATCGCCGACGTGTTTCGCATGCTGGGCGCGGCAGACCCAAGCATCGCGCAGATTCCACAGAACCATTTCACGTGGTTGTCTGTGCTCACCCAGGGAACTGAAAGCCAGAAGCAGTTCTTTTTCAGCCGGGTAATGTCCGGAGACCGGATCGGCAATGCGCATTCGGAGAACACCAAGAATCGTCCCCGCCAATATACGCACACGCTGGCGCGCGTTCCGGGTGGCTGGAGGATGACCGGCAAGAAATACTACTCGACAGGGGCTATCTTTGCGCAGTGGATTCCGTTCACCGACATCGACGAGAACGGGGATCCGAAGATGTTCTTTGCAGATGCCACTGCTGAAGGCGTCAAGGTCATTGACGATTGGGAAGGGATGGGACAGCGTACGACCGCGAGCGGGACGACGATCTTCGATAATGTATTCGTGCCAGATGAATATGTGTTCCCACTCGCAACAGCACAGGAGGGAGCCCATTCCTTCTTATACTATGCACAACTCATCCATTCGGCCATCGACGTCGGGATTGCAGAGGAAACCCTGGCCGAGGCTCGCCACTATATCCATGCTCACAACCGCCCGTGGCTTGGCAATCCATTCGATGAACATGCCAAGGAGCCTTTCGTCGTAGCTGAATTCGGCAAGCTCAGCCTGAAGGTGCGGATGGCGAGGTCGATGCTGGATCGCGCTGCGGCATCGATCGACGCCGTGCGGCGCACCCCGACCGCCGAGAGCATTATCGCAGCGAGAATGGCCGTCGCCGACGCGAGAGTCGTGTCAGCAGAAGTGGCTGTCGAGGTGAGCAGCGACTTTTTTGCCATTACCGGCGCGCGCGCGACATTGCCCGAGTTCGGCCTGGACAGGCACTGGCGAAACGCCCGTACCCACAGCCTCCATGACCCGCTCCGCTGGAAATACTTCCATCTCGGCAACTACTACCTGAACGATGTCATTCCCGACGGACGATCCTACATTTAGGCTTGATGATCCTCGCAGTAGCGCGAAGCGACTGAAGGCGCGCCAGCCAGCTTGATTTCATACGCATCGAACGTTGCCGGCGTGGAGGCACGAGCCACTGCTCGGGCCGTCGCATACCCGGAGTCAGCTCATCGGGCTATCGCGTAGACATACAGATAGCTTTGCAGGCCCGCGGGATGATCGGGACCGTGGCGCTTCAACATCCCACAAATTGGGGTACGGACATTAAGGCGCGTCGAGAACACGCTGCATGAAAAGGGTGCGCTCTTCCATTTTTGCCCATCGCCCGGTGGGTGGATAGTGGAAGGATTCCGGATCGACCGTGAAGATCAAAAGAGCTGGTCCCTCAGCTTTCATCCATTCCGACACCATGTCCGGTGCCGTAGCTTCCTCGACGGTCTCCGACCAGGCAAAGCCCGCGCCACGACCGATGGCCGCCAGCGAAAAGCGCCCGCTCGCGGAGAGCGGCTGCCCGCCGCCGGATTCGTAGCGGCCATTGTTGAAAATCGCGATTTTCAGACGCTTGACGTTCGCTTCGGCCACAGTGAGCAATGCACTGAGGCTCATGACAAAGTCTCCGTCGCCGCCGAGCAGGATCACATCGCGTGACGGCTGCGCGAGCGCCAGTCCGAGCGCCATCGGCAACGCCATTCCCATAGGATCGGATACGAAATAGGTCGGCTGCGAGGCACCCTGCCGGCGCCAGGCGCCACCGGTCGAGCCCATCGCACAAACAACCAAAGCACGCGGGTCAATCCGTTCCTTGACCAGGGCAGCGCAGACATCCCTTTTCATGACGGCCTTCCTCCCGCATCATCCTTTGGCTTGGATGTACCGATCATCGCCCGACGCGTGAGCAGCAGCGCCACTGGAATACGGGCCAGGAAACACTCACGGACCGCTTCTTCGATAATGTAGAATTGTTCCGGCCCATCTATCGTATGGTAAGGAATGCCTATCGCGTCGAGCACGGGAATTGTCGCGCGCCCCTTGTAGATTTGATAATATTGGGCGTCGTCATAACTGCCCCGCTGCACGAGCAGCATCGGCACGGGAATCATGTGCGACATTGCGTAAGCCGCCAGCGGATTCACAGACAATAGCATGCCGCCGTTCTGTGCAAGCAACGCGGCCTTCCGGCCGCCAAGGAATGCGCCGGCGCATACGCCGACCCCATCATCCTCACGCGTGACGCGGACCACTGTCATGGCAGGATCACGGTCGGCCGCGTCGATGAGATCGCTGATCCAGGTATCCGGCAGGGTTGTCACGAGATCTATCCCGGCCCGCTTGAGGCCATCCATGATCAGGCGCGCACGCGACTTGGCGTCACTCTCCGCTGAGCTCCCTGCATCCATCACGACCTGCCGCTGCTCCCCTATCCTCTGGCATTGTGCCGACGCCGTGCCGCTGACCCTAGCTAAAACAGGTGCCAGATCTTGCACGCGGACACATCAATATTTGTCAGGCCTTTTTTGGGGCTAACTGACTGCTCGATTGCACGTTCCGCTAAACCATATCGCCCGTCAAGGGTCGCCCTCGGCCGCGCAATTAAGATTGCTTGCTGATCCTTGGTGCGTACGACGTCTGGGAAAATTGACTGGAGAACAAAACCATCACGGGTCCTCATAATGGACCCGATGATCCCCGGAATCTCCGGACATCATGATCAGAAAATGTCAGGCTGATGAGAAACGAGCTGGGTCAGGCTACCGCAGCCGCAAAGGCGGTCCATATCGGCGCTCGAGCACTTCCCGATTGGATAGAATCGGGAAGCGCTCCGGATTCCCTATTTGATCGCATTTTCTGCGGAAAGCCGGTGTTGGCCTTTCCGGAAAATACTCCAGGGGAGATCCTGTTCGCTCGCGCGGGCGGACTTTTCTGACGTCAGCCCACGGCGATCGCGGAAAGATTCGTATCTTTAAGGCGGCTGTCAGGCCGCCTTTTTGCCTGGGTCGAACGGAATCTCGATGTCCACCGCCAGCGTTGAAACCTGGGGGCCACGTTCCATACGGACACTGACCTTCTCGTCGTCGATCTGCATGTGCTTCGCGATGGCGCGCAGAATTTCGTCGCGCAGCTTCGTGACAAGGTCGGAATCGCCGACAGCCGCACGCTCATGGGCCAGCAGAACCTGCAGCCGCTCGCGCGCCGCGGGCGCCGACTGAGAGCGGGAGAAAAAACGGAGCAGGTTCATGCCGCTTTCCTTCCGAAGAACTTGCCGAAGAAGCCCCGCTTCTCGCCGGGAATGGCGATCGGCAGCATCTCACCCTTGAGCCGGCGTGCAGCGTCAAAGTAGGCGATCGCCGGCGCGCTGCGCTCATCCGCCAGCGTCACGGGCGACCCCACATTGGAGGCGCGCAGCACGTCCATGCTTTCCGGAACGATGCCAAGCAACGGGATCGACAGAATCTCGAGAACATCCTCCACTTTCAGCATGTCGCCCCGCTCGGCCCTGACCGGGTCGTACCGCGTGAGGAGCAGATGCTTTTCCATCCGCTCGCCGTTCTCGGCCTTGAGCGTCTTGGAATCGAGCAGGCCGATGATGCGGTCGGAATCGCGCACCGATGAGACTTCCGGGTTGGTCACGACGATGGCCACGTCCGCGTGGCGCATCGCCAGCGTGGCGCCACGCTCGATGCCGGCGGGGCTGTCACAGATGACCCAGTCGAAAGTCTGTTTCAGCGCGCCAATGACCCATTCGACGCCATCAGCCGTCAGATTGTCCTTGTCGCGCGTCTGCGAGGCCGGCAGCAGGTAGAGCGTCTCGAGCCGCTTGTCGCGGATCAGCGCCTGCGTCAGCTTGGCCTCGCCCTGGATGACGTTGACGAGGTCGTAGACGACGCGCCTTTCAGCGCCCATGACGAGATCGAGATTGCGCAGGCCGACATCGAAATCGACCACCACAACCTTTTCGCCGTTGCTGGCAAGAGCTGCCCCCAACGCCGCCGAGGAGGTCGTCTTGCCGACGCCCCCTTTGCCCGATGTGACCACGATAACCTTGCCCATTGAGCTCTCCTGTTTGTGTGGACGCGCTGTCAACTCAGGCGAGTGATCCAACCTTGAATGTGTCGCCTTCCAGCCAGAACTGGACCGCCTTTCCGCGCAGATCGGGGCCAAGATCCTCGGCCGTCTTGTAGTAGCCGTCGATGGCAACCAGCTCGGCTTCGAGCTTGCTGCAGAAGATGCGCGCCGATGCATGGCCCATCGTTCCGGCCATGACCCTCCCTCTCAGCGTCCCGTAGATATGGATCGATCCGCCGGCGATGATCTCCGCTCCCGAAGCGACCGAGCCGACGACCGTCACATCGCCTTCAGTGAAGATGATCGACTGCCCCGAGCGGACAGGCTGGGTCACGAGCATGGAAGGCTGCGCCTGAGGCGCCGGCAGCGCGGGAGGAGCAGTTTTTTCCGGTGACTTCGATTCGACGCTCTCACCCTCGCTCGGCGCTTCGATGTTCGAAGCCGGACGCCCATCCGTCATCGCCGGCGGCAGGTCAGTTCCAAGCAGGGACGGGCGCGCGCCCTCGATGCCCATGATCCGCACATTGCGAGCGCCGAGCTTGTTGATCAGCTCGCGAAGCTGGGTCCGGTCGATGTCCAGCCCATTGATGTCGAGAACCACGGGACGCCGCATGAAGAAGCCGGCAGACCGCGCGGCCAGGTCGTCGAGCCGCACCAGCCAATCCTCGAACGGCTGTTCGGGGGTCAGTGCCAGAGCAAGAAAACTGCGCCCCTTGAGGCGGATGGGCCGTGGTTGGGTTAACACGCTGGTCATCTTGGTAAATATTCGGTTGCCCCGATCTACCAAGCGAATGGTTAACCATCGGTAAATTCCTGGCCGAGAACCCACACCCGACCATCGCCCGGCTCTTCTCCCCCGCAGGACTGCACCATCGACACCGCCTTGTCTCAAGGCGATGAGCAAAGCCGGAAGGTGACGGCAGCAGCATCGCCGGGAGCATCAAGACTGTATCGACGATCAGGGAAGGCTTGCAGAGCAGCCAGGAGCAGCCACCCGTCAGAGGGTCGACCCGTGGCAGCCGAGCCTCTTCCAGGCCGGTCAGAAGTGCCGATATGGCCGGCCTCTTCCGCGCCTGTTGACCCACTGTGGGGAAACTGCCGTCGGGCAGAATGCATGGTGATGAATGAAGACGTCCACGCAACGTCGACGCCGGAACCGTCGAGCTTGACGCGGGCCTTGACGTTGAGATCAAGCGCCCGCTTCACAGGCGCATGAATCTCCATCCAACAATCCAGCTACTATTCAGCACCTGGCATGGTCACTGGCTGCAAAACTTATTTTGCGGTCGGCAGAACTGATCGCACGATAGACGCATCCAGAGCCTCATAGCCAGCAAGGCCGATTGTCTCGTACAATTCCGCGCGTGTCTGCATCGCCTCAAGGACCGCCTTCACACTCCCATCCTTCTTGAGAGCGGCATACAGTTTTTCCTGAGCCCTGTTGGCGACGCGCAGGGAAGACACCGGCCAAATGACCATGCGATAGCCCATGTCCTGAAATTCGCGCGCCGTGAAGTATGGCGTGCGCCCGAACTCGGTCATGTTGGCGAGCAACGGCACGCCCGCCATGCGCCGCGCGAACTCCACGAACTCATCACGGGTCGTGAGCGCTTCCGGGAATATGGCGTCCGCACCGGCCTCCACATAAAGCTGGGCCCGTTGAATTGCACCCTCGATCCCCTCACTCATCGCCGCGTCAGTGCGCGCGATGATCAAGAGGTGCCGGCGCGCCTTGACGGCAGCCGCAACCTTTGCCGCCATCTCCTGCGGATCGACAAGTTTCTTGTCATTCAGATGTCCGCATTTCTTCGGTAACATCTGGTCTTCGATATGGATTGCCCCGGCACCGGCCTCCTCAAAGGTCCGAACGACGTTCATGACATTCAGAGCTTCGCCGTATCCCGTGTCACCATCGACGACAACGGGCAGCATGCTGCTACGGCTGACTTGTCTGAGGAAAAACCGCACATCATCCAGCGTGATGATCCCAAGGTCGGGCAGTCCCATCGACGCGGACATGGCCGCACCAGACAGATACACTGCGGAGAATCCCGCATTGCGCGCCTGGATTGCAGCAAGCCCGTTGTGAACACCCGGGATCTGGAGGATCACGGGACGCTCAAGCAGAGCGCGAAGGCGCGTGCCCGCGGGGATATCGGGTTGATTTTCTCCGGTAAGATAAGTCATTACATGTTCCGTCGATAGAAGGTTGCCAGTCCCGCGAGAGGACCATAGCGCGGCGCACGCCGGCGCTTCATGCCTCAGCTGCTTTCGATCGCGCTCAGCAGCGCAGTCGCGCGCGACCGCGCATTGTCTTCCACAATCACCGCGTCCAGAGCGGCGGCCCTCAGTGTCGGCCAGAAAATATCGTCGTCAGCCCCTATCAGGGTCACGGATTCCAACAGATCCGAAATCCGCTCGCAGAACGGATATCTCAATGCTTCGCGATACGACGCCGCATAGCTTTGCGGTTGCTTGGCGAGTTCCCGGGTCAGCACCAAAAGCCGGTCAGGGTCAATCCTTGCCGTCTGACGAGCGGCAGTATGCCGCTTCTCAAACCACGGCCACCAAAGTTCCTGATCGCGCAAGTGATGCCACAGGCGCACGAGGTGGCTCCCCTCGGGAGAGGGGTCGATGTCAACCGCATAGCTCGCGGCAAAGACCTCGCGCTGCTCTGGCGAGAAGCAGGGTGGCGCATCCAGAACAACCGCTCCAACACGCTCCGGCGAGACCCTTTTGACCTCGAGCGCGACCGCTCCACCGGTACTGTGCGCATAGAGATGCACCTGCCGGATACCAAGCTTGTCCAGGAACTGAACAACTGCAGCAGCATGATCCTTGATCGATTGGGAACTTCCGCGCGAAGCATCGGATTCGCCGTGACCAGGCAGGTCCAATGCAATCGATGTCCGTCTCTTTCCGGCTTCCAGTACAAGATCGTCATAGAGAGCCGACGTTCCCGGCAACGCATGCAAAATCAACAGCGGCCATTCATTGCCGTCGCGCTTCACCATCCGATAGAAAATCTGCTGGCCGTGAATATCGAGATAGCCTGGCGTTGACTTGCCCTCGATCGAAATGCACGGCACGGGATCCGACAGACGGCCTTCAGCGGGATGGCGCCGAAGGAGCTGCAGTTCCGCTTTTGCGGCCTCATAGGCTTCCCGCGGCATCTCCTCAATCCAGGCGTCCGGCGGATACAATTTCATTGTCCAATGCTGGCTGTCGCCTGGACGATTTCCAAAGCAGACCGGTACCTTCAGGTCAGGGATGATGTCCAGGCCCGCGTGCCGGAACGCCGCGGAGTATCCGATCCGATAGTCGCTGCCTGCCTCGAGAAGCTCAACAACGGCGCGGTGAAGCCCCTTTGGAGAGGGCGCATCGGCCGCCGACCGCGTCTCGTCCTTCTGATTATTCCACGGCCAGAAGACATGCTGTTCGCGACAACGATACCACAGCCACGTCATGTGACTGCCGTCCCAGACAGGCACAATCGGAGGCAGGTAGCGCGACAGATAGGATTCGTCACGCTTCTGCGTGAATACTGGAAATCCATCGGTGAGCGCCATGGCACACCGGTGCGGATGCCGCCTTGCGAACTCAACCGCGATCGCACCGCCGAAATGACGGCCATAGGTTGCGACCATTTCGATGCGCATGACATCAAAGGCGTGCGCAAAGAAATCGGCGTAATCCGCAATTTCGGGTCTGGCCTGCGGAAGGAGTTCGGAGAGGCCGAATCCAGGAATGTCGAAATTGAAGACCGTAAAGCCGGCTGAAAACACCTCTTCGACAAGGTCGAATGCCTTCAGTGACATCGCGGCCGAATGAAACAGCGCAACGGCCGGGCCTTGGCCACTCCGGCGGTAGTGCAGCCGACGACCGTTGACTGTGACAAAGTGCTTCGTTCTCGACATGCCTCGATCACATGGCTGCGTTTGCGACGTACTCCGCAAACCCCGCAACAGGCAACACATCCGCCTGCGAGGGAAATATCTTCCTCATGAGAATGTCATGGGCTTCAGCATCAGCATCGGCGCATGCATCGCTCAGTACAGCGACGCGAAAATCGTCGTCGACCGCCTGCCTCACGGTGCTCAGCACCACGCCACTCGTCGACAGCCCGCACAACACCAGCGTATCGCATTGGGCTGTCGTCAGAATCGATCGCAGATCTGTGTGTGCAAGAGCACTGACGCGGCGCTTCGTCACGACCGGATCGTGATCTCTGACATCGAGCTGCGCACTCAGTTTCGCTCCCGGGCTGGCTTCCAGAAGAATTCCCTTCTGCTTCATAAGCGACACGCGCTTGTTGCGATCGGACGCATCGGTGAAACCCGCCCTGTATGCGACTCTGACAAAGACGACCGGGACGGCAGCGGATCTGGCTGTTGCGATTGCCTTGTTCGCCTGGTCGAGCGCGGCGCGGCTCCCTCCCTGCTCATGCAGGGAGAGGATGTCCTCCTGAAAATCCATAACCAACAGTACGATCTTGCTCATAACAGCACCCTGATTGAATGTGTCCGTGGCACCCGAATCACGCGATGATTTGATGCTGGTTGTACAATTCCAGATTCACCGCCCAATCATTCGGCTTCGCCTTCAGCCCGCCCTCAGGCAGCTTGAAGACCTTCACGGCGTTCTCACGCATGATCTTCTTGAACGATTCCGGCCTGAAGTTATGCTCGCACACTTCCTTTGCCGCACGCTCGACATCAATGACGGGCCAGTCCGTCGCGAACATGAATTTTTCGCTGCCGTATGTGTTGGCGTAATGAATAACCTGTGCAGGCCAGTGCTTGGGCGCATAAGCATCACCGGCGAAGTAAACGTTCTCATGCTTCCACGCCATGGAGATCATCTCGTCGATCCAGGGGACGCCGAGGTGAATTCCGATCAAGCGCAGCTCGGGGTAAAGAATTGAGATCCGGTCGAATGAGATCGGGCGGGCGCAACTCGGCAGACGCCGATCCCGCGTATAGACCAGGTTGTGGCCGACATGCATCATGATGGGAATGTCGAGTTCGATGCATTTTGCGTAAATCGGAAACATGTAGGGATGATCCGGTGCGATATCGAACCAATGCGGATAGTAGTGAGCGCCGACAAAGCCGTACTCCTTCACTCCTTTTTCAAGCAGTTTCAGTTCCGCCATGCCGTTAAGCGGATTAAGCCCGGCAAGACCCGAAAAGCGGTCAGGGAACTCCTGGCAAATCTCGGCGACGCGCTCGTAAGGAAGCTGCATGGTTCCCTGAATACGCTCATCACCGCATTTGACTGCGATCAGCAGCGAACGCTCGATTCCGGAACGATCCATCTTCTTGATATAGTCAGGCATCGTTACGCCAGTCACGAGTTCAGGATTTGTCTGGCGCGTCTGCTTGCGGAATGTCTCGTCCGTCGGGTTGAGGCCGGAAGACATCTCCTTTGGCGTTCGGACATTGACGACAATGTCCACTGCACCTTTCGTTCCCATATCTTTACTCCGTTTTGGATTGAATGATCCCGGCCATGCTTGGCCGGTTACGAGTTGAGGCCTAATTCTTTGATCGCGTATTCGCGCAATTTTCGCTTCTGCACCTTCGCGCTCGCGGTCATGCCGATGCCGTCGAATGTTTCGACGAATCTCACGTAACGAGGGACCTTGAAGTTCGCGCAGCGCTGCGCGGCCCACCTCGTGATCTCGTCGGAATCTACTTCCGCATTTTCGTTCAGAACCAGATATGCAGCGACAACCTCGCCCAACCTGGCATCAGGCACACCGACAACCTGAGCCTGTTTGACGGCTGGATGTTCGTGAAGGACGTTCTCGACGTCAGCCGGAGACACGTTCTCACCGCCAACCCGAATGGTGTCTTTGAGACGGCCGACAAACGCAAGACGGCCCTGCTCATCGCAAACACCGAGATCGCCGGTATGCAGCCACTTGTCCTGGTCGATGACCTGATCGGTTTCCTCAGGCTGCTTGTAGTAGCCACGCATCACGTTCCAGCCGCGCACCCAGATCTCGCCTGTCATGCCGGCCGGACACTCTGCGCCTGTCTCCGTATTGACGATTCTTATCTCGACGTCCGGTAGAGGCTCGGCGTAACCGGCGATCCTCACCTCTAGCTGCTCGTCGGCTGGGGATATCGCGATGTTTCCCGAACACTCGGACATTCCGTAGGCCGCGCATATTCCCCCGATACCCATGCGATCGTGGATTTGCTGCATGACGGCAGGCGTCGCGGCAGCCCATGCCGCGCGAAGCGCGAACCGGCGCTCCGGGAACGTCGGATGATTCATCATCATCAGGAACATCGTGTCATTGCCGCTGGTATGCGTACACGCCTCGCTCTCCAGCCTTTCAAGCGCCTCCTCGACCTTGAATGTCGTGCTTGTGATGTAGCAGGCCCCAGCTTCGAGAGAAGCCAGGAGAGACATCGTTGTGCCGGCAACATGAAACAGCGGTCTCGGACTATAATATCTGTCGCCTGGTTCCAGACCGAGGCGCCTGCCCGCCTCCCATCCGTCCCTGAGCATGCCCTCGTGAGTCAGCACGACGCCTTTTGGATTTGCAGTCGTTCCCGACGTAAACTGGATCAGCAGCACATCATCAGGAGATACGTTCGCGGGCAGCCGGACAGCAGCGCTCGTCAACTCCGCCGCAGCGATGCAGCCAGTGGGAACGTCGCCGCCGAATACAACAATCGTCTCCAGCTTCGGCAAATTTCGTGATGGCAGGCGACCATCTATCTCGGGACATATGTCCCGCAACATCGCGATGAAATCGATATTGAGCAGCCTGTCGGTCACAGCGAGCATTTTGATGTCGGCGTGACCGAGGCAGAAAGCCAGCTCATCGGGCTTGTAGCGCGTGTTGATCGGCACCGTAACGGCTCCGATCGACGCGGCCGCGAGGAAAAGCTCTGCCCATTCGATGCAGTTGCCCATGCAGATCGCGAAATGATCGCCCTTGCGCAATCCAGCGCCGGCCAGGGCCGCGGCGGTTCTGCGGACGTCGGCCGCGAGCTCGGCATAGGTGCGCTGTGATCCGTTGGCCTTGACCGCCAAAGCGTCCGGCGTCGCTGATGCCCAGCGCGCCAGCACATCTTCGACATTATGTGGACGCCATTCCTGCAATCGAAAGTCCTTCATTTCCTGATTGCTTTCCTAGGCAAGAAGTTCGCGCGCGATCACGATGCGCTGAATTTCCGACGCGCCCTCGCCGATGCGGAAAATGCGTAGATCCCGGTAAGCCGTTCCGACCGCAGAGCCTTCGACAAGACCGTTGGCTCCGTGAATCTGCACGGCCCGATCGGCCACTCGTCCAGCCATCTCCGACGCGAAAAGCTTGGCCATGCTCGCAAGCGGACCAAGCGGCCTCGAGGATTCCTGGGCCTCAAACGCTCGTTCAAGCAGTGCCTCAGTGGCGGTGATGTCCACGGCGGAATCAACGAGCATCCACTGAATGGATTGGTTCGCCGAAAGCGACTTGCCGAAAGTCTGTCGCGTCTTTGCGTAGTCAATCGAAAGCTCAAGCAGCTTCTGGGCGGCCCCGAGGCAGATGCTCGCAACGTTCAGCCGGCCTTCGTCCAGAGACTCCATCGCGATACGAAATCCGCGACCAACCTCGCCGAGCACATTTTCGGCGGGCACAAAGCAATCTTCGAAATGTATTTCAGCCAGCGTCCATGCGGGCGAGCCGAACGTCCTGTCGATGCGCGTGACGGCGAGGCCAGGAGTGCCTTGATCGACAAGAAATGCCGTGATGCCGCCTCGCGCGCCGAGCTTTGCATCCGTAACGGCCATAACGACCAAGACCTCCGCGGCGTCGGCGCAGGTGATGAACTGCTTGGTTCCGTTTATCTTCCAGCCGCCGGATATGGCCGTCGCCGTCGTCCTGATGGCAGATGCATCAGAGCCGGCTTCGGATTCAGTCAGGGCAAAGGCCGTCCGGGCGCCCTGCGTCAAACGCGGCAAATAGCGATGCTTTTGCGCATCGGTTCCGTGCCGCTCAATCGCCATCGGCCCCAGGCCGCTGGTCGCCGACCCGAGAAGGGACAGCACGGGATTCACGCGCGCGAATTCCTGCTGGACTATGCAGTATTCGCGGAGCGAAAGGCCCGACCCGCCAAATTCCGGTGAGATCCGCACACCAAGGAGACCATTGCGGGCGGCGGCATCGATCATCGCCGGCGTGAAGTCGGACAGGGATTTTTCCGCATCCATGAGCGGCGCAAATTCGCCCTCGACGATCCGGCGTATTCCGTTCCTAAATTCCTCGTCTTCAAGTGGCATGAGCGTCACCGAACAGGGCTTCAAGACACCGCATGGAAAACTGTCTTCGTTTGAAGATAGTTTTCGATGCCATCGGCGCCGTTCTCACGGCCCCAGCCTGATTGACGGTAGCCGCCAAACGGCATGTGCGGATGCGACACGGTATGTGCGTTGATCCCGACTTGTCCCGCCTGGACTTTCTGGACGAACCTGTTTGCCAATGCGATGTCGCGCGTCCACACGCTGGCCGCCAGGCCATAAAGTGTGTCGTTGGCCATGCCGACCGCCTCCTCGAATTCGTCGAAGGGGGCTGCGGAAAGAACGGGACCGAAGATTTCTTCTCGCATGACCGCCATGTCGGGAATCGCTCGGCTCACGATCGTCGGAGCGACGAAGAAGCCCGCGTCAGTCGGTGCGCTGCCGGAGATGATGTCTGCGCCACCAGATCGGCCACCGCTGATATAGGCCTGCACACGCTGCTGCTGCTTGCGTGATATCAGCGGTCCCATCTGGGTATTCTTGTCGAATCCGTTCCCGACCCGAAGCGACCTTGCGATATCCGCAACCTTGGCGATCACGGCGTCGTAGATCGGCCGCGCCACGAAGAGCCGTGTTCCGGCGTGGCAGATCTGCCCGGCGTTGCGAAAGATAGCGCGCGCGGCGCCTTGCGATACGCGCTCGATGTCGGCGTCGGCAAAAACGACCACCGGTGATTTTCCACCGAGCTCAAGCGTGACTTTTTTGAGATTTCCTGACGCCGCCTGCACGATACGGCGCCCGACTTCGGTCGAGCCAGTGAAGGCGACCTTATCGATATCGTCATGCGCCGCGATGGCAGCGCCAGCGATGTGCCCAAGGCCAGTGACGATGTTAACGACGCCGGCCGGCACGCCAGCCTCAACAAGAAGCTCACCAAGACGCAGCGCCGTGAGAGGAGTTTCCTCAGCGGGCTTCAGGACGGCGGTGCATCCTGCTGCCAACGCGGGTGCAAGCTTCATCGCCGCCATCACCAGGGGGCTGTTCCACGGAATGATGAGGCCGACCACCCCGACGGGCTCTCGCAAGGTTGCCGCCTGCATCGAGATTCCAGGAGCCGTCAAATCGAGCGTTCGACCATAGAGACGCGTGGACCAGCCCGCGCAGTACCGGAACTGCTCAGTGACGAGGTTTCTGATGCTTCCGAGGGCATCCTCGAAAGGCATTCCGTTGTTCAACGTCTCGAGCCTGGCGAGACTTTCCGCGTCGCGTTCGATCAGATCGGCGATACGCCACAGAAGCTTCGCCCGCGCTGACCCTCCGAATGTCCGCCATGCACCGTTGTAGGCGCGGCGCGCGGCGGCGACTGCCAGATCCACATCGGGCTCTGCGCCGTTTGCTGCGTGAGCGATAATTTCGCCGGTGGCCGGATTGTAGACGGGAAACGAACAGCGATCCTGCGCCCCGACCCACTGGCCGTCGATAAGCATCTTTTCGACGAGTTTTTCAGACGACATGATCGGCGTATTTCTCGACAACTGGGCAAGGCCTACCCGCCACCTGCGAGCAGTCGCTGCGGGCCGGAACGCTGAGATTCAGTGATTTCTAGTTGCCGCCTCGCAAGGCCTTGGCGCGTGCGATAATCTCAGGAGGATACGCCGATTGTTCGCGTACCAGCGCCTGCAAGGCCTGCCCGGACATCGGCTCGAAATCGAGTTTGGCTTGCGCGACGTCGGCCCTGTAGTCCGGGTCTTTCACCATCGCATCGAAGGCGGCGCGGAGTGTCTTGACCTGCGCTTCCGGAACGCGCGGCGGCACGAAGAACGCACGCCCGATTTCAGACGACGCCATAAAGAGCTGCAGGACAGCCTTGTCTTGTGGCGACTTCGCCATTTCGACAATTGTCGGCACATCTGCCAGCTCCCGGTTGCGCGTCAACGCAAACTGTACCGGGATGCTGATCGTCTTGTTCGTCAGCCAATCCGGACGCAGCCCCTTCAGGGAATCCCACGACAAGGTGGCACCTTCAACTTCACCACGCTCCATCGCAAACAGCATCGAAGCCGTGTCTTTGTAGCCGGTCACGAGCTTGAACTTGCTGCCGATGACGTCCTTGGTGAGTTTCGGATAGAGATAGACCGAAGAGACAACGCCCGTCGTGCCAAGTATCACTTCATTGTTCGCCGCATCATCGAGCACCTTGACCTTTGATTTCGCGTCGATGACCGTGACAACGGTGCTGTTGGTCGTTCTTCCGATCCACTGGAAATCAGCCGACTTGTAAGCAACGCCCGGCGTACCGACTGCTTCTTCGACCTGAAGGTTCTGGGTCACGTTGCCGATGACGGTGCCGTCCTTCGCAGCAACGTTGTAAAGATAGTTGGCAGCTTGAATGCCGCCGGCTCCAGGCATGTTCTGAACGATGACAGTCGGCTTGCCTGGGATGAAGCGGCCAATGTGCTTCGCCATGACCCGCGCATGCATATCGAAGCCGCCGGCACCCGCTCCGACAACGATCGATATCGTCTTTCCCTGATAGAAATCCTGTGCCAAGACGTCGGCGGATGCCGAGAGCCAGCCCAGGCTAACCAGAAGTGCGGCGCTGCAGCTGCGCGACAACATGTTCATGCCGCCATTTCCTCGCGTTCGTCCCAACTCCGGCCGCATCTCTCTTGCTTTAAAATCGTCGGCCGTCGGCTATGGCGGTTGTAGTTTCACACGGTGGAATCAGGCAACCGATCATTCCTAACCTGCAGGTTAGAAAAATCGACGTTGAGCTTTTCCAGATGATACTCTCGCCATCACTGTTTGATGCGCCGCAGCATCGCTTCAAAAGAGACTTTCAATCTCCGATACGCCAGCAAAATAGCCTAAACTTGCGTAGCAAAAGGAAATCGAAGTGAAAAAGATACTGCCTCCACTGAACGCGCTTCGTGTGTTTGAGGCGGCTGCGCGCCATTCAAGCTTTAAAAGGGCCGGCGCGGAATTGAATATCACGCATAGTGCCGTCAGCCATCATATCGCGCTGCTCGAAGATTCCCTGCAGATCGCTCTTTTCCGGCGCCTCAACCGCCAGGTCATCCTGACCGAAGAAGGCACAGCCCTTCTCGCCGATGTCGCTCCGGCGCTCGACCAGATCTCGCTCGCCGTGACGACGCTGACCAAAAATCGCGGCACGGTTCAACTCCGCGTTGATACCGGACCAACTTTCGCAACTCGCTGGCTGATACCTCGTCTGCCTTCGTTTCTGAAGGCCAATCCCAACATTGACTTCAGGCTCCGCTCGTCGACGAGCCCCGTGGATTTTTCCTCAACGGATTTCGAAGTCGCGATCCGGCGCAAAGCTCAATCGCGGGGCGGTGTTCAGGAAGCCATGTTCCTGCCCGGAATGCTGGTTCCCATCTGCAGTCCTGTCCTGTTCAAGACACTGCCGACGGACCCGGCGGAATTTGAAAAGCACACGCTTCTTCATTCTTTCTCGATGCCACTTGCATGGGCTGACTGGCTTTCGAGAATGGGTGTTTCGGGTCTTCCAAATGCGCGATCGCTGGTATTTGAAGAAGTGGGAATGACCATTGAGGGTGCGATCGCCGGCGCCGGCATTGCAATCGCTCCCGCCTATCTTGTCGCCGACGAGTTAAGAAGTGGAAAACTCATTCTCCCGATGAATCATGCCTGCCAGGAGGGTCATCAGTTTCGGGCGTTCTACACGTCCATGCGCGGCAAGAAAGACGCGATCTCGCGTTTTCTGGCCTGGCTCGGCAGTCAAGGCGCCGCGGCAAAAGGTGATGGCATCGGAGTCGAACTCAAGCCGATGGCGCAGTAAAAACAACCGGCGTCATTTGGTCGCGTCAGAATAACTCACCCACACGTCACGAATATCCGATTGCCGGTCATTACGACCGTTTCTAGCAGTTTCCCTAACGATCAGGCGGCTCGCTTTCCGATCGAGCCGCAACATCAGGGAGACAGAATTCGCCAATGCCGAAACTGAAAATCGCGATCGTGGGCGCCGGAATCGGCGGTCTCACTGCGGCTCTATCATTGCTGAGGGCAGGCGTCGACGTCGATATATTCGAGCGCGCACCTGAACTGGCGGAACTGGGAGCGGGGCTGCACCTGAGCCCGAACGGTTCCCGCGTTCTCATCGCCCTCGGTTTGGAGGATCAGCTTGAACGTAGCGGAACGCCGATCAAATTGCGGCGCGTTCACGTCTGGGATTCCGGCAAGCACTGGGACCTGCCCGATCAGGGCAACGCATCGCTGTTGCGCTACGGCGCGCCCTATCTGCTTTTTCATCGCGCCGACCTGCAGGCCATGCTTGCGGATGCCGTGCGTACCTTGAAAGAAGACGCCATTCATCTGGGTAACGCGTGCGTATCCTTCGAACAGTCCGAACTTGGCGTCTCGATCAAGCTCGCGAACGGGGAGACCGTGACTGCCGATGCGCTTGTGGGCGCGGATGGCATTCGGTCCGTCATCCGTCCCTCGCTATTTGGTGCATCCAATCCCAAGTTTACCGGCCAGATGCGCTGGCGCGCGATGCTGCCTATAGAGCGGGTCCCCGAAGCGCTGCGAGAAGAAACCAGCACATGGATCGGCCCCAGCGGCAACGTAACCATGTATCCGGTCCGACAGGGGAAGCTGTTCAATATCGTCGCAAGCGCGGAACGCAATTGGCCTTATGAATCATGGACCGAAAAGGGCACCATCGAGGAATGCCTGCAGGACTTCGTAGGCTGGCATCCGCTTGTGCAACAAGTCATCCGCAATATCGAGACGCCCTACAAGTGGGGCTTGTTTCTGCATGAAACACTGCCCCGCTGGTCTGAAAATCGCGTCA
>Ga0180223_1001214_pt1 | contig 21182 bp, 31 predicted proteins | sample eDN5th30CKraftOP_FD_151337 | JGI IMG/M metagenome (GOLD analysis project Ga0180223, IMG submission 151337) | Enriched Organic Plus compost microbial communities from Emeryville, California, USA - eDNA 5th pass 30_C Kraft OP (version 2) (version 2) ... | reverse complement strand
GAAGAAGCCGACGAGCGTCAGCGTCACGGCCAGCATCGCCGCCAGCCGCGCCGCGCCGAATTTGGCAAACTGCTCGAAAAGCCCGTTCACGCCGCCATCCGTTCCACAAGACCGCGGGCGACGCCTGATTTGCGCCGCCCACTAGGCAAGTTTTTCCCGGTGCATGGTTAGCGGCTGGTTAATTTTTGCCCGGCGCCGCGTTAATCGGCGCGGCTGTGGCGACGGCGCACGCGAAAAGGCGCCGGTCCGGGGGGACCGACGCCTTCCGAAACCGGAGGATGCCACCGTCTACTGGCGGTAATGCTGGATACGGGTGGTCCGCAGGCCCGCGAGCCCATGCTGGTCGATCGACATCTGCCAGCTCAGGAATTCGTCCACCGTCAGGGTATAGCGCTGGCAGGCCTCCTCGAGGCTGAGCAGGCCGCCGCGCACTGCCGCGACGACCTCCGCCTTGCGCCGGATGACCCAGCGCCTTGTATTCATCGGCGGAAGGTCCGCGATCGTCAGCGGACTTCCGTCCGGTCCGATCACGTACTTTACCCGCGGTCGCAATGGCTCGGTCATGGTACTCTCACACAACTCAACAGAGCTACTGGGGGTGAGCCTAGCCTTCCGGTTTTAAGATTTGCCTAAAACGATCGCGCGGATGCATCCCTCCGATTCGCGGCGGTCTATTCGCCGCGCACCACGCTCTTCACCTTGTCGATCGGCACGCTGATGCCGCCGATCTTCAGGACCGGGATCGAGCCGGTGAAGTCGACGCCGTCGACGAGGCCGCTGATCTGCGTCTTGGCGGTGATCGTCTCGCCGGCGACGCTGCGCCCGTCGATGGTGATGGTGTATTCACCCTCCGGCGCGGTCGTGCCGATCGAGGTCGAGCCGTCCCAGCTCAGGGTCTGGTCGCCGGCGGTGAGGCTGCGCGTCATCGTCTGCACGACGCTGCCCTTCGAATCCTTGATGGTGATGGTCGCCGTGCCGGCGGCCGAGGCGTTGACCTTCCAGGAGGCGGAGCCGTTCACCAGCGGCGTCGTCGCGCCGTCGGCCGAGATCGTCGAGCCGATGAAGCCGACGGCGTTCGTCGCCGTGCCGGCCGCGCTGAGGCTGAGCAGCGAGCTCAGCGTGTCGTTGGTCTTGAGCTGCTGCTCGACCCCGGCGAACTGGACGAGCTGCTCGGTGAACTGATTGGTGTCGAGCGGATCGAGCGGCGACTGGTTCTTGAGCTGCGTCGTCAGCAGCAGCAGGAACTGGTCGAAATTCCCGGCGATCGTGCTGGTGCTGCTCGACGAACTGCTCGTGCCGCTGGTGCTGCCGGAGGATCCATTCACGCCTGAAACGGCCATGCTGCTCGCCCTCGCTCAGATGCTGAGATCGACGCCGCCAAGCCGCACGAGGCGGCGCTGCGACGCGGAATTGATCGGAAGAACGGTGTCGTCCTCCACCTCGGCGGCGGCCGGCGCCTGCGGATGCCGCGGGGCCTCCTCGTGCTGGCGCTGTTGCCGGAAGGCGGACTGGTCGGACGGGTCGCGCAGGCTGATCTCGACGCCGCCGTCGGAAGGCTTCAGCCCGGCCTGCTCAAAGGCGCGCTCCAGCGTGCGCGCGTCGCGCTGCAACAGATGCAGGGTCTCGACCCGGTCGACCACGAGGCGGGCGCTGACCTCGCCCTTGTCGGAAATGGACAGGTTGACGTCGACCCGCCCGAGTTCCTCGGGGTCGAGCCGGATGTCGAACTGCTTCGCCCCCGCCAATGCGCGCAGGCCGATCTCGACCGGCAGCACATGCAGCGGCGTCGGCGGCAGCGCCGCCTGGCCGGGCCCCGGCGCAGCGGCCAGGGCCGTGCCCGCGGGCGGCTGATCGAGCGGAGCGAGAAGCCGGGCTGGCTCCGCGCCGCCCGCCGCCTGCTGCACCAGCGTCGCGAGATCGATCGGTGCGAGCGCCTGCTGCGCCGCCTCCGCCGTCCGCGTTTCGGCAGCCGCCGAAGAGGCCGCCGGCGCGGCTCCCCCCTGCGCGGCCTCGCCCTTCGGCGACGCGGCGGCCGGATCGGCTTCCGCCTTGCCGGCCTTGTGGCCCTGCCCGGCGGCCGGAGCCTGCCCACCCGAGGCCCCCAAGGCGGACGTGCCCGGCATCGCGCCGTCGGCCGCCTCCCCGGAGCGGGGCTCGCCCTGCCCGCCCCCGTCCGCCCGGAGGGCGAACGCCGTTCCCGGCGGCAATGGCGCCCTTCCGGCAGTCGCGGCCGAAGCCGCGCGCCCCTTCGCGACGAAATCCTCCACGGCCTGTCCGCCCTCGGTCGAAGTCGGCATCGGCAGGGCCGGCGTCAGCACCGCCGCGATCGCCTGCGAGACCAGGGTGGATATCGCAGCGAGCGATGCCGCCTCGCCTTCCGCCGGCGCTGCATCCTTCGCGGCGTCCTTGGCTTCGGCCGTGCCGGCCGCCTCGCCGCCGCGCTGCTTGCGCCCGGCCTCGTCCTGCGCGCCCGCCGCGCCTTCCGGCTGCATCGCCTGCGCCTGCGCCGCGGCGAGAAGCTCCGCCAGCGCGTCGATCGCGGAGCCCGGCTGGGCGGCGGTCGCCGGCGTGGCCTTTCCTCCCGCAGCCACCTGCCCGGCGGCCTGCGCAAGGGGCTGCGCCCTTCCGGTCGCCTGCGTCCGCGCGACGGCGGGCGGCCTGCCGGAACCGGACGCACCCTGATCCGCCTCCTGCGCGGCCGTCCGGCCCTCCGGCAGGGCGAAGCCTTCGCCTTCCCCCGCCGCGCGCGCCTCCGCGGAGCGCCGCCATGGCGGCGTCGCTCCCTTGGCGGATGAGGTGTTGAACACGGTTTCGGCAGGCATGGACGGTTCCGCGACGCGGGCAAAAGGCACCCGCCTGCGGGCAGCAAGTTGCGCGCCAGCGACCGGCACCTATATTTCAAAGGCTTAGCTTCGACGGCCCGGCCATTCCGGCGGCAGAAACCGCCTGCGGGCGGCAGCTTTTGCCGATCGCGCTGGTCGCAGCCGGGCAAAGCCGATATAGAACCTCCACCGGCGCGAGACGCCCATCCGAACCCCGATCCCGATGACGACGCCCCTCAACTCCCTCGATATCGCCAAGCCGCCCGCGGCCACGCGCGTCGTCGCGGCGATGTCGGGCGGCGTCGATTCCTCGGTCGTGGCGGCCCTGCTGAAGCGCGAAGGCTACGACGTCATCGGCGTCACGCTGCAGCTCTACGACCATGGCGCGGCCATCCACCGGGCCGGCGCCTGCTGCGCCGGACAGGACATCCACGATGCCCGCCGCGTCGCCGAGACCATCGGCATCCCGCACTACGTGCTCGACTACGAGAGCCGCTTCCGCGACGCGGTGATCGAGCGCTTCGCCGAGAGCTATCTCGCCGGCGAGACGCCGATCCCCTGCGTCGAGTGCAACCGCACCGTCAAGTTCCGCGATCTGCTCGACCTGGCCAAGGAACTCGGCGCCGACGCGCTGGCGACCGGGCACTATGTCGTCAGCCGCGCGCTCGGCAACGGCCATCGCGGCCTGTTCCGCGCCGCCGACCTGAATCGCGACCAGAGCTATTTCCTCTACGCCACGACGCAGGAGCAGCTCGACCTGCTGCGCTTCCCGCTCGGCCATATCGACAAGGCGCAGACCCGCGCGCTTGCGGCCGAGCTCGGCCTCGCCATCGCCGACAAGCCCGACAGCCAGGACATCTGCTTCGTGCCCAATGGCCGCTATGCCGACGTGATCGAGCGGCTGAAGCCCGGCGCCGCCCGCCCCGGCGAGATCGTCCATCTCGACGGGCGCGTGCTCGGCCACCATGACGGCGTGCTGCATTACACGGTCGGCCAGCGCAAGGGTCTCGGCATCAGCGCGGCCGAGCCGCTCTACGTACTCAGGCTCGATGCCGACGCCGCCCGCGTCATCGTCGGCCCGCGCGAGGCGCTGAGCGTGCGCGAGATCCGGCTGCGCGACCTCAACTGGCTCGGCGCCATGCCGCTCGACGCCCTTCCCCCGGAAGGGCGCGACGTCGCCGTGCGCGTCCGCTCGACGCGGGCGCCGCGCGAGGCGCGGCTCTTCCGCGACGAGGAGGGCCTGCGCATCGAGCTCGCCGTCGACGAGGAGGGCGTTTCGCCCGGCCAGGCCTGCGTCATCTACAGCGATGCCGGGCCGGGCGCGCAGGTGCTCGGCGGCGGCACCATCCTGCGCCGGCCGCTTACCCTGCCGGCCTCGCTCTCCCCGGCGGCGCTGGCCCTGTCCTGAAGCCCCGGCCACACCCCCATCCCCTTTGCCTGTGCGGACCCGCCGATGCCGGTGACAGACCATCTCGAGACCCAGAAGCGCGCCTATGCCACCTGGGCCAGGTTCTACGACAAGATCTATCAGCGCATGCTGTCCCGGCCGCAGCGGGAGGCGGTCGCGGCGGCCTGCGCCTGCGGCCCCGACATCCTCGAGATCGGGGTCGGCACCGGCCTGACCCTGCCTTATTTCACCGCCGGCTCCCGCGTCGTCGGCGCCGACCTCTCGCTCGACATGCTGAAGGTCGCCAACCGCAAGGTCGCCACCGGCGGCCTCGGCCATGTCCGCGGCCTGGCCGTGATGGACGCCTGCCGGCTGGGCTTCACGGCGGAGCGCTTCGACGCGGTGACGGCGCAGTTCGTCATCACCCTCGTGCCCGATCCCGAGCAGGCGCTGGCCGAGATGGACCGGGTGCTGAAGCCGGGCGGCGAGATCATCATCTCCAGCCGGCTGGTCGACGACGGCGGCCCGCTCGCTCCCTTCTGGGCGGCGGTGGCGCCGCTGGCCCGGGCGGTCGGCTGGAGCAGCGACTTCAAGGTCAGCCGCCTGACCGGCTGGGCCGCCCGGACCGGGCGCTACGACACGGTCCATGTCGGGCGCGGCTATTTCAAGGTGGTGCGGCTGCGCAAGCGGGCCTCGCTCTCGTCCTGAGGCGGCGCCGGCGGGACCATGCGCTCCACGCGGGAAATCTCGTGGCGAGGCTTGACGTGGGCCGGTCCCCGCCCCTATATCGCGCCCCTGTGACGGGTCGCCGACGGCGCGCCCGGAACATGTGGCGGGGTAGCTCAGCTGGTTAGAGCAGCGGAATCATAATCCGCGTGTCGGGGGTTCAAGTCCCTCTCCCGCTACCACAACTTTCCGAAATGAAATCAAGCACATAGCCTCCAGCGAGGCCGAGAACAGAGTGTGATTTCGTGTTGCATTGGCTCGCAACACGTTCCGTTTGATTTCAACGGGTTACAAGGGGGTGGCGGCGCCTCCATGCAACATCGCCGCAACACAAATCCCTATCCATTCCCATGAAATGTTGGCCGCGCAATCGGATGCATTCGCGCGCCATAGTTCCGCATATTATGCGGCATAATTCCATATCATTGCACGTTAATTGCTAATCTGACGCAAATCACGCATCTCTCTGCGCATGCGGTGCCATCTGCAAGCAGGAGGTTCGGAAAGGCGCCGCGCGGCGGGTGAGGGGCCCGGCTCGTGCTGATGATGACGCCGGAGTTTCGGCGCCAGCTTCGTGCGGGGCTGGCGTCCTCGGAAACGAAGCGGGGCGTCCAGCCGGTGACGCTGCCGACGCTCCGGGCGAAGCGGAAGGAACGGAGGCTTCAGCAGCTCTATCGCCGGCGATTGATCGACCAGACAGCCATGATCCTCAGAAAGGGGTCTCCATCGGTGTTCGCCTTCGAAGGCTTCATGACCAACGGACTGCGAGCGGGCCTTTGCCTGCGCGGCTGGTCATGGCCTGAAGCGCACAAGGCGGCCTGTGAGATTGTCCGGCTCCCCAGCCCCCGCAGGAGCAGGTGGCGCTTCCGCCACCGCCGCGCACGGCCGCCGCCGAGCGCCAAGCCCGATACCGTGACAGGCAGCGTAACGGGCGTGACGCGGGAGCCGGCATCGTAACGGGTGTGCTGATCGCCGCGTATGAGGCGCACAATGCCGACAGGTAACGACGCAAAATCTTATCTTGCGCTAGTGTCGGCCGTCGACGGCAAGCAGAAGATCAGCGAGGCGCTGATGAGGACGGCCAAGCGCATGCTCGGTGCCGATCCAATCCCGCTATCGGCCTGGCCAACCGGCTTTGTCATCGCGTTCCATAGCGACGAGCCAGCACAGGCCACAGTGGATCGGTTGAAGCGCGAGCTTGGCCAATGGTTCAGGATCGCCGTGATGGAACTTGGCCCCGACGCCGCGGACTCATCTATCCTAGAAGATCATCAGCGCTGGCTCGCGCTCCTGAAAGCCCGGCTTATCTGAGCAGCTTGGTTGATCTGACGCTGGAATGTCAGATTGGAAATCGCTTAGCTGCCGCCGGCACTCACCGGAGCAGCGATTCGCATGGCGACATCGAACGAGATCACAGAGATCATTCCTGCAGAGCCCGGCTTTCGCGTCGGCACTTTTTTTGATCCAGACGTCGACCTCGACAAGGCACATCCCGACGACATCGAGGGATGGTTTGAGCCGGTCATCGCGTGGGCGATCACGGTAGAGCTGAACGCGGATAAAGAGGCAGAGCCGAGGCAGTTCGTGCGGCCGATCAGCCCGAAGGGAGATATGTCAGATGGCGATTTTCTGATCATACTTCCTGATGAGCGTGTGAAACGACACTTCGACGAGGCTCCGGTGTCAATGCTGCAAGCGAAGCAGATGTTCATCGAGGAGCGGCGGCTGAAGGTGAAGCGATGATTGCATTTCTGCAAGATCGTTGACGACAATCTTGCATTGTGTCAGATATTCCACCTATCGATTTGCGCCCGGCCCAAGCGGTCGGGCTTTGTCGTTTCAGAGTTCATGCAGGACAATTGACGGCGTTGGTGCGGTTCTGTGAGGGTGAAGCCTCATGGAGGCACGGCAATGCAATTCGGGACGGACGGCAAAGGCCAGATGATGGTCGAGTGGGAGGCCGGAAAAGGCGCTTATAAGCGAGCCTGGATACAGAACCGCAGCGGAACCGACAAAGATTGGGCTGGAACGGGCCGATATCTCAACGTCGTTCGAACAGAGGGCTACGGGCAGGGGCCCGGCGGGAACGCTACCGACTTCCCAATCTTCAATGATGCGCTATCGGACAAGCAGGTTCTGACAGCTTTCGTGCACGCCGTTTCCGCAATCACCGGGCAGGTTCTCCCCGATCAGTGAATTCCGCAGGGAGGCGCTCCCGACAGCCTGCGGTCATAGATTCTCGGAGCGTGCCGGCAGAGTGGGCGACGGCGCCCTGGATGCCGGAGGGACGCGAAACCGGTCAGTAGCCAGAGGTCGCAGGTTCAAAGCCTGCCGGGGGCTCCGGCCCCCGTAGCTCAGATGGTCAGAGCGCTGACGAATGCCGGCCCATAAAATGTTCCGGTGATCAGGTTCGACGCTTGATCACTCCTACATCCTGAATTGAGGTAGGTGCGCTGCCGTAGCTGTTCACGTCGCGGCGGGTGGAACTGGTTCGCTCCACTGTGCCTTCGCCCGCGCCGTGAATGGCTTTCCAGTCGGATCCTCGCGCTACCGATTGATTTTTGGCCTTGGCAACTTCCCGCTGTCGCCGACGCCGCCAAGCCAGAACGTCCTCTGTAGACGACGGCCCCGATGAATTCTTGCCCATAGCGCTCCTCCGGGTCGGCTTTTGAACATTTGGCGCTGAAATAGTCTCCAGATCAATACGAGCCGCATAGCGTGAGATGCGGCAGGCCGGCGCCTGATCTAGCCGGCCACCTCTTTGCTAGCTCCATCATGGAGGGCATCGGGCTTTGGATGAATCCCGGCCGCATCCATTTGCATTCGGAGCTTCGTGCTGATCGGCGTGATAGTCGTCACCACGCGCAATTTCTGTTTCGGCTTGTCGTTCATATTGACCTCTCGGTTTAGTGCGAAAGCCGACAAGGCTCTCTCCTAATACGACACGTCGACGGTCCAGCCCCGCCCTCATCGGCGGGGTTTTTCATTTCCGAAGCACGAAGGACGAAACCATGCTCAAGTCAGGAAACATCGGACAATCGGGACAGATTGGACGGTCCGATCTCGGCGGTCTCGGCGGGATCAACGCGAAGCCCCTTGAGCCGTCCGCGCTCGGGATGCTGACGAAGCGTCTCCATTCGCAGGTCGTCGCGGCGCAGTCGATCGAGAACGACGTCGAGGGCATTGCGCGGCGTCTTGGCGGTTCTGCACCGACCGGACCTGGCGAGACAGCAAAGCAGGATGCCTCAGGTCAGATCCAGCCCCCCCGCATCGACGAGCTGAACGGTCTGGTCGATCTCCTGAGCCAGTCCCTCGCTCGCACCGAGGACGAGGTCCAGCGCCTGCGCCGCATGGTCGACTGATCATGATGAGCGTGAAGCACATCGCGGAGAACGGCGACGAGACGGTGTTGCCCTGCCAGTCCGTCGAGTATCTGGCGAAGGCGGCAACGCTCAAGGTCACCGACGGCGGGAAGCAGAACATGCTCACCGGCGGCCGGGCGTTCGTCATGAACGACAACGGCGCGACTGTCGCACGTTACGACCTGTCGCATCGCCGGATCGAGCGCTGACCGATGGCGCTCACACCCAAGCAGGCCCGCTTCGTCGAGGAATACCTCGTCGACCTGAACGCCACACAGGCAGCGATCCGATCAGGTTACAGTGCTAGGACGGCCTATGCGCAGGGCCAGCGTCTGTTGAAGAATGCTGAAGCCCAAGCGGCCCTCGCTGCGGCTCAGGCTTCTCGTGCCGCTCGGACGAAGGTGACCGCCGACACGGTACTTCAGCATCTCGACGAGGCGCGCACGGCGGACCTTGCCGATCTCTACGACGACGCCGGCAATCTGAAGCCGATCAAGGATTGGCCCTTGATCTGGCGCCAGGGCCTAGTCGCCGGGATGGAGGTCGAGGAACTTTTCGAGGGCCGCGGCGAGGATAGAGAGCACGTCGGGCGCCTGCGCAAGGTGAAGTTGGCCGATCGGGTCCGCATCGTCGAGCTGGTCGGCAAGCACGTCGGCGTCGGAGCTTTCCGCGATCGACTTGAGCACACCGGCCCAGATGGCGGCCCTATCGAGACGGTGACGCGGATCGAGCTGGTAGCTCCGAAGCAGGATGGCGCGTGATGGCGAAATACGAATACGCCACGCGCGATGCGGACAAGGTCGAGCGCGCGAAGGATACGCTGCGCCAGCAGGCCGGGCGGAAGGGCGAGGAGATCGCCGGCTTTCACGTGTTCCGGTCGAGCGTCTATCCGAAGCTGCAAGAGCATGATGCGACGCGTGGCCAGGAGTTCACGATCATTCTCGGCTTCACGACGCGGCGCGAGCTTGAGGTCTCGCTGAAAAGCAATTCGACCTCACCGAAGCGTCCGATGCCGACAGGCAGCTTGTCATGGAGAATATCGCGCTCGACGCCAGCGGTCAGCCGCGTATCGAGGAGCGGGTATCGTACAAGGTGAGGCGCGCGCTGGTGACGGCGAGCGAGGTGATCAAGGGACCGGAGGATTGGCCCGGATCGTTCATCCCGATCGTCTCTGTCGTTGGCGAAGAGGTGAAGATCCAGAGGAAGATCGTCCGGCACGGCGTGGTCCGCTTCGCCAAGCCGGTTCAACGCATTTACAACTACAATGTCACCGCCGATCTGGAAGTCACGGCCCTGTCGCCGAAGACGCCGTATGTCGGGACCGAAACGAACTTCAAGAAATACGCTTCAGCCTGGGGGAGCGCTAACAAGAAGAACTATGCCTATCTGCCGTACACGCCCGACCCTGCGAACGGGAACCAGCGGCCGAGCCGCGAGCCGCCGCCCCTTGCGTCGCAGGCGATCAGCGCCGCGATCGAGCGCGCCGATCGCGACATGCACGCGACCACTGGCATCTATCCGGCATCGCTCGGGGCGAAGTCGAACGAGACGAGCGGCAAGGCGGTGCTGGCGCGCCAGCGCGAGGGCGATACCGGTACGTTCGTCTACATCGACAACTGGGCGCGGGCGATCCGCTACACCGGCAAGATCCTGGTCGACCTGATCCCGCACATCTACGACACGGCGCGCGTGCTGCGCATCGTCGGTGACGATGGGAAGATCGAGCAGATCAAGATTAACCAGGAGGACTATCGCCGTCAGCCGGACGGGACCTTCCTGAAGATATTCCGCGACGTCACGGCGGGCGCCTACGATGTCGCGATACAGATGGGGCCGAGCTATGCCACGAAGCGCGAGGAAGCGCGCGACGGCATGACGACCTTCATGCAGAGCAACCCGCAGGTCGGCCCGCTGATCGGCGACCTGTATGCCAAGGCTCAGGACTGGCCGATGGCGGAGGAGATCGGCGAGCGGCTGGAGCTGCTGTTGCCGCCGCCGATCCGGCAGGCGAAGGCCCAGCGTGAGAACAAGCCGCTTCCTCCCGAGATGCAGCCTCCGCAGCCCAGCCCCGAGCAGGTCCGGGCCGCTCAGATGGAGATGGTTGAGAAGGAGTCGAAGGCTCGGCAGGCCGCAGCGAACGCCCGAAAGGCCGAGGCCGACGCGCAGAGTGCGGAGATTGCGTTGGAGCGCGAGCTGATGATGCCGCCTCCCGGCGGGGTGCCGGAGGTTGGCGCCGCGCTGGAAGGTATGGCCCGCTCGATCGTCGAATTGCGGATGATGCTGGGTGGGATCGTCCAGAGCATGCAGCAGCCGGCGGTTCCTGATGCTCCTCCGCAGCCTCCACCGGATCAGCCGCCGATGCCATCGGAGCCAGGCCTTGAGCCGTCGTTCGAACAGCCGCCGCAAGGCGGCTTTTTCAATGGAGACGAGTGATGCCCGCTGAAGTCCAGCTCACCGACAATTTCGGGGCGCTCATCTCCGCCGGCAACCCCCTTCCGGTATCGGTTTCACAGGGAGGAACCGAACGGCTAAGGAGCCATTCGAAGCCGGTTAGGCCGGCCGGGCCATCTCGCGGCGGCCCGCTCGATATCAGAACTTCCAGGGGAACAGCCCGGCGAGCTTCCCGGCGAAGAAGCCGCCCAGGCTCGCCATGCCGACGATGGCCCAGCGGGCACCGCGGGCTTGCATCAGCAGCTCGTGCATCTCGGTCACCTTGTCGGCCATATCCTCGACCTTTTCGGTCAGGTGCTTGTGCTCTGTCTCAAGACGGACAAGACGCTCGTGGTTGTCCCAAGACACTTTCTCGTGCGCTCCGCCCGTCATTGAGATGGCCTCCAACCACATTGTTTCCGGCCAAAATTGTTGTGCTTGAGGACGTCGACTTTTTCCGCATCCGACATGGCCGCGATAGCCTTCTCTGTCGGATGTATCGGGCTAGCGACATCGCAAAAGTCACCCACGGTCTTTGCGCATCCACTCGCGCAAGCCAGCGTCAAGATCAGCGTGCCCCAGAGAATCCACCTCACTGTCGATCTTCCTTTTCGCTTCGATGGCTTCGCGGCGGTGGCGCTCCTGCTCCTCGGCCATGATGGCCTTCCCGTCTGAGCGGCCCTTGAGAAAGGCGCCAACGATGAGGGCCAGGAGGGCACCGAGCGCGGCGATGTATCCGGCAAAGCGGGACCAGAGGGCGGAGAGGATCGTCATTGCGTCGCCCTGTTGATCGGATCGACGCCATTCCAGAGGAAGCAGGTGTTCGGGCCGGTGTACGGAAGGTTTCCGTGCCAAAAGCGCTTCCAGTGATCCACCGGAACGCATTCGTTTCCCCTCGGCCAGAGCTTCGCTTGGTCGTAAAGCTCCTGATAGCGGTTCGGCTGGCGTGCGGCCTCGCGCTTGGCGGCTTCGACGAGGCGAGCGAGCAAATCTGGGTCTGTCTTGTAGGATTTCACTCGTAGTTTCACGCGAAAGCTCATGCCGAGACCTCCTGATGCCTGAGCACGAACTTCCAGAGCAGGAAGGCAGCGCCGATGACGAAGGCCACGGCGAGGATGACCTGCGCGGGGCCGCTGGTGAAGCTCTGCAGGACGGCGCTGGCCGGCGTTGCGACCTTCACAGCGTTGTCGATCGTCAGCACCGGGGGCTTGGCGGGCTTCGCTTCGACGGTGTTGCTGCTGACGAAAGAGCCCTTGGCCCAGAGGCCGGCTTCCGCGGCGCGGCGGTTGACGAGGCCCTGAACCTTCTTCCCGCCAGCATTGACCCACTTCGCCAACTCGCCCGGCGCGGCGTCGTAATTGCCGGCGTTGAGCTTCTTGAGCAGCGTGGATTTCTGAAGTGCGCCCTCTCCCACATTGAAGGCGAAGGACACCAGCGCGGCAAACTGCCCGTCCGAAAGGGGTACCTTCACCAGCTGCTCGACGGCGCGCTCGAACCGGGCCAGGTCGGCCACGAGAAGGGCGTCTGCCTCCGCTTGACTGATCGTCATACCGGCACGCACATGCGCCCCGGTCGAGCCGTAGCCGATGGTCCAAACGCCGGCCACATCCTTGTAGGCCGTGAGCCGGCACCCTTCCCATTGCTTGATGAGGGTCAGGCCTTCGGGGCTGATATGTCTCGCCATTGGATGCTCCGGGCAAAGAAAAACCCGCCAGAGGCGGGCGGGACGGGCTGGGATGTGGTGAAGGTCAGGCTGGCCAGGCTATCGCCGGCAGCTCGGACAGGAAGGCCGCGACGGTAGGTTGCGGCCGCTGAGCCGTTTCGACCTTCGCCAACTCGGCATAGGCGTAGATCCACACCGCGTCGCGCCAGGCGGTAAAGGCCGCGGCTTCCGCTGCCCATATCGGGTTGGTCGAGCCGACATAGGAGGCGCAGGTCAGCCCGCTATCGTAGCTGCGCTGCTGCGCCGTCTCATCGACCAATCCCTGAATAGCGCGGCGGTAATCTTCCACCGTCACGACCGGGGCCGGGAGGCTCGCGAGGAATTCCGCTTCTTCCTGCGGCGTCATGACGAGCAGCTCGCCGTTGACCATCTTCTGAAGCACCATGGCGATCACCTCTGTCCGATGAGTTCGTAGCGGGCGCCGATGGCGATGTTGCCGGCGTTGTAGAGCAGGCGAGCGGCATTCACGTCGTAGCCAGAGATACTAAGATTTCCGGCGCCTCGGACAGAAATTCCGCCGCCATATCCAGTATTCCATTCCACTGAGCCGTAACGGTTCGGCGATGTGCCTCTAGGGGTTATTATGATGACCGCATCGCCACGATAGAGCGTCAGTGTCGCCGCGCCGTTGACGAGCTCGGTGCTGTTGGGATCGACCGTGATCTTGCCTGTGCCGGTATTGCGGATCTCGCACCAGAAATCCGCGCCGGCCGTTGCCGCCGCCAGCAACGCGAGGGTCCAGGTCCCGCTTGCGGCGAAGGTCTTCCCGTAATCGCCGGCAACGACCGAATAGGCGCCCGTCTTGGCTGCAACCTGTGCAGCAAGGGAAAGAGCTGCGCGCTGTGCCGGCGCATCCGCTGCGGTCAGGATCGCATCGCCGGCCGTTGTGACACCCAGCATCGTCTTGACCTGAGGAACAGTCGCGTCGACAGGATCGGCAGAATCCCCAGTATTGTTCACCTTGAAGGTGTTGGCCGCCATGTTGGCCAGCTTGGCGTTGGTGACAGCGTCGTCTCCGATCTCCTCTTCGCCGACCGCGTCGGCATTGATCTCCCACGTGTCGCCGTCGTCCGAAGTGGTGATGTCGCCCTTGTCGCCGTCTGCGATGGTTGCCGTGCCAGGATCGCCCTTATCACCCTTCGGGATTTCGAAGTCGAAGACCGCCGCACCGCTCGTGCCGCTGTTCGTGACGGCCGCAGGATCGGAGGGGCCAACGGTCGTGACGGTGCCGACTGCAATCGTGGCTGCGTCGCCCTGATCGCCCTTGTCACCTTCCGGGATGGTGAAATCGAGGATCGCGTGCTGCGGACTGCCCACATTGACGACATCAGCAGGCGTGCCCGGAGATCCGGTCGTTACGGTGCCAATCGCGATGTCACCGGCTGGGCCGATGGCGCCGGGCTGGAACCGCAGCTTCAGAGCGCTCGGCTGTTTCAGAACAAGCTTGGTCGCCATTAGAAGTTGCCCTCCGTAACGGTCAGCGTGCCGTCCGCGATCTGGTCGACCTGACCTGTAATGAGGTGGCGCTTGCGCAAGCCGTGCCGGTACACGCCGCGCTGGAAGCGGAAATCCACGCCGGGGCTGATGGTCAGCGTGGCGTTCGGGACATCCTTCTCGATGCCGGCTCCCTCGGTCAGGAGAGTATCTGCTCCGCAGCCCTTCAGGCTGTACTCAAAGGCATAGTCGGCAACCTCGAATGGATCGCCGTTCGCCTTCATCAGCGCGAGCGTGCGGGTGTACGTCTCGTCGTCGGTGCACGAGTCGGTCCACTCGTATGCGGCTCCTGACATGAGATAGGCTCCATAGAAAAAGCCCCGCTGCGAGGGCGGGGCCTTGGACGAAATAGCCAGAAATTCGGCTGGGATTGATATCGACTCCCTCCCGCGCTCCGGTCAGGATGCGGCTTCCGCAAGGAAAGGGGGGATGAAGATGGCAGTGTATCTAGTGGTTCTCGATCTTCGCAAACATGGCAATGACTACGAGCATCTAATCAATGAACTGGACCGCTTGCACGGCCATCGCGTCATGCCGTCCGCGTGGCTTGTAGACGTGACCGTCACAGCTAAGGACCTCGCTGACCACCTAGCCGGCGGATATATGGGTTGCAGTGACCGGATATGGATCGCGGAGATTACGAGCAACGGCTACTTCAGGAATGCGATGGGCGGCACATTAAACTGGCTGTCTGACAGCCCGCCAGGGCGCCAATACGAAGCCATCTCCTCATGACTCGACTCCCCGCCTACCTCGTGGGCAGGATGCGGCTGCCGTTAGGGCTGGGAGGGGAAAATGGATCAGAACACCCAGGCGACAATTCACGTCGGATTGGCGCTCAGCGCACTGACCTTAGCTTTCAAGTACACGCTGACCGAGTATGCGAAGAGCGCCGGGTCTCACAAAATCGATGAAGTCGCCAACGTTTTACGAGCCAGCATCAGGAATGCTGAGCCCACCCCCAATATCCCGGACGCTGTTTATAGCGCTGCCGTGGCGAATGCCCTTGCTGCGTTCGATGAGATGGTGAAGGAGGTCAGGATTGCAGTCGACACGGCCCAATAGGCGAGTCTCGCCGGTTTCCTTCAACTCGAACCCGCTGACAGTCTCGCCAGCGCACATCCAGATGCCGTAGTTTTCCGACATGCTATGCTCCATGTTCGTTGAGAAGGACCGGGGATGAAGATTGCGGTTGTGGTGGCGCTGGGGGCGGTGCTGGCGGGTTCATGAAAAAGGGGGCCTAAGCCCCCCAATCTCATCGTGCGGACTCAGATTCCTCCTTAATCCTTGTCCACGAGGCTTTCCGACGACTGGCGAACCCCCTCGCCCGCCATAGATAAAACACTGAGCCGACCAGAAGTAACGGAGCGCCTACCTTTGAAAGAAGGTTTCCTTCCGGTGTTAATTTCTCGGCGAATGCAAAATTGGTGAGGATGCCAATCGCGGCAGCGCATAAGAAGCTCGATACAGAATACGCCGTCGTCTCATCGTCCGATAAGGCGGAAAGAGTTTCAACCTCGGTATCGTATAGAGCATACACTTTGGATTTCCTCGTAACATAGACGCTTTGAATTACAGCGCCTTGAACTGTAACGTCGGATACGGCTGTTTCTGAAATCTCAGCCATCAGCGCGCTCCTTCCCTGACGAAGGAGAAGTTTAGTAATCGGGCTGTATTTTCACCAGAGATGGTATGCACAAAGCAATCCATCATTAAGGAACCGTTGTTAGATTTTCCAATCTGGATCCTGAAGGCAGTACCTAGCGCATTCGTAAAATTAAGCAGCGTAAGCTTGCCAACTTTACCAGAACCGGTCAAATCGACTCTCTGCTCTCCGCTTGTGTCTTCAGAAAATATCACTTCGAAACTTAAATCTTCAAACTGTATTCGACCGGATCTGTTGTTGGTACAGACTAGCGTTCCAGATGCCAATACATCTGTGAAGCCACCCTCAGTCGAGATTTGCATTTTTAGCGATGACATTGCCCCCTCCCAAAAGAGGGCCAAGCCATCACATCAAGCGCGAGTCGGCAATGGGACTAGGCCCCACCCTCAGCCAGCATTGGACACGTGAACTCCTGACTGGCTTCAGTTTTGTGACTGGACAGGGCAAGCCATTCCTGGGCGGCCAGGACAGCGGCGGGGCGAATTGAGCGCCGTCCTGCCTCGTGATATGCCTGCGGCATGAGCGCGAGCACGTACCTGATCGTCATCATCGGACTGGCCGCTCTCTTCGCGGCCGGTGTCTTCGTCGGCGCCAAGCTTGAATTCAGCAACCCGCCCATCGCAACCTTCGCCTATCGGGTCGGTCTGCTCTCCGGCTACGCCGCCGGAATGGTCGCCGTCGGTTGGGTGATGTACGACCTCGTCATTCCTCAGATGGAGAAGGTCGCAGCCGTGATCGGTGACAAGGCGATGTTCTTTTCTCTGTTCACGATTTGGGTGATTGGCGCCGTGTGGGTGATCAATGCCCACCGGAGGTACAATCAGCGCCAGCGTTCCGGCAAGTTCCTGGAGCCGCGCGAGCCCTGAGCCTGCGTCAGGATTTGGGCCAGCATCTCCGCCTTGTCCCTCGCGCTTTCGCCGGCCGCCTTTAGCCCGATACGGTTCTCAATCGTCCTGATCAGCAAATCCAGCTCGGGACCGTTCTTCGTGACGAGCGCCTTCGCCAGTTCGCCGTTGCGGGCCAGGTCGGCGGCGTTAGCCAGTTGGTTCGCAGTGATCCTTACCCCGCGCATACCGAGGTTGGCTGCCGCTCCGACTGGGCCGCCGCTGAAAGCCGCGATTCCGGTTCCAAGATCATTGATGCTTCCCGCCCCTTCGCCACCTGCGCGCGGCTCGACACCCTTGCGGGCCGCGGCGCGCATGTCGGTCTGGCTTCCCTCGACGACCTTGTTGAAGCTGTCGCGGAAGGTGCGCTCGCGGTCGACGGCGCCGGCGACATTGGCGGCCCGGTCCTGGCCGAACAGTTCGCCGATCTTCGGCTGGTTCCAGTCGCCTTCGCTCAACAACTCCTTGCGCAGCGCTTCGAGATCGTTGCTGCGGGTGCCGAGCTTGCGGTCGATGTCGCCGCGAAGGCCCTGCCGCATCTGGAAGGTCTCGCCAGAAGGGCCGATCATCTCCCCCTGAGGAATCGCCTTGGCGGCGGCCTCCTCCGCGAACTCGCCGGGGCGGATCGCAGTCTTGCCGGTGTCGAGCACCTGGGCGCCACGCTTCAGCCCTTCGGACTGCCGCATCAACTCATGGAACTGGGCATCGACATCCTTGATGCCCATGACGCCGGCAGCACGGTTGCCCGGCAGTGCAGCGCGGAGATAGTCATCGACCGCCTGCCGAACGAAGCCGAGCTGAGCCAGAACCTTGTCGTTCTTCTCGACCCCCATCAGACCGTCGATCTCCTGACGGACGTTGAACAGGGCGCGAGGATTGGTATCGAGCACGCCGGTTCGGCCTGGCACATCCAGCATGCGACGAGCATTGACGACGGCGCGCCGCGTATCGCCCCGCAGGTTCTCCGCCATGCGATCGAGCGTCTGCGCCAGTCGGCCGGCCCTGATGGGCCGCGCGTTCTGGAACAGCGGCTCGTAGAGGTCGCCGACAATCTGGCGGTTCTGGTCCAATCCCGCTTCGACACGCGACGGGATCGGCGCAGGGCCGAGGTTGGCATCGACATCACCGCGCAGGCGCGCATTTGTCTGAGCGTTTCGAGCCTTGAGAGGCGCCATCATGATTTCGCGCGTTTCAGGCTGTGTCGCAAGGCCTTGGGCGCGGCCCTGAAAGCGCTTCACCCCAGGGGCGACGGTCCCACGCTCCTTCACGTATCAGGGCGTGGAAGCGATCATCGAGAACGGGGTTGCCCGCGATATCTTGAAGTCGGGGATAGCCACGCTCGTCCCGGCAGCCGACCCACGACAGGAGGCTTTTTCGCTGTCCGGGGAGCAGGTCATTTTGCTGAAGCAACTGTATGGCACAGAGAGCTTAGCCGAGCGCGGGCTGATCTGACACGGACGGCGGTGCTCAGGCCGGCGGCGTGAGCAGCAAAGTCGGCGATCAAAGGGCGCTCTTCGAGGCGCCCTTTTCGTTTCATGCCCGCATCAAGAAACGAAGCGGGAACGAGTATGCTTGATGACCAGAACGGTCTCCCGCTACCAATCCTACAACCCCGGTATCCGGGGCGACGGACTGACCAAGCAACGCCGACAGGCGGCCCCTCACTTCGATAGTCGCCGGCTGGTACGGGTCGTTCACCGTAACGATCACGTCGGAAACGAGCGCGTGAAACGCTCGACGGGTCTCCCCGCTGTGATCGCTTAGGGCCGATCCGATCCTTCTCGATAGAGCGTAGAGGTCGCGTCGATAGGCCTCCAATGCTGCGGGGTGCAGTGCGATAATCTCCGCTTCGGCTTCCGCTCGCGCTACGCCGCGTTCCAACTTGCTGCGCTCTAGGCGCAACTCGGTCATGCGATCACGGACATCACCGCTGTCGACATTGCCCTTGGCGATAGCATCGACGATCCGATCCATCTCCCGCCTGACCTCAGCGAGCCGGCGCTCGACCTTTGTCCGATCCCGTGTCGCCGCGTCTTGAGACTTGCGCCGCTCGGCGTTGAAGGCCTCAACGTAAGCGGACATGAGATCGGGCGAGGAGAGCTGCTCCTTGAGCTTCGCCACGACGGTCTGCTCGATTGGATCAAGGAAGACCCGCCGCTTGACGACGCAGCTACCACTTTCGATTGCTGCACTGCATTCGATCTGCGTCCGTCCTCGCTTCGAACCGGCAATGACCATGCCGGAGCCGCAATGGCTGCATCGGAATAGCCCGGAGAGCAGGCGCTTAGAGCGGACTAGCGGACCGCGTTGGTTGAACCGCCCCATCTTCCTCGCGAGAACTGCCGAAGCTAGATCGGGCGGAACGATGCGGAGGTCTGGGACCTCTTTGCGCTGCCACGCGCTCTCCGGGTTGGTTCGGCTGACCCGGCGCCCCGTATCCGGGTCGCGGACCATCGTGACGCGGTTCCAGATGATCTCGCCGCGATACATCGAATTGAGCAGGATGCCGTACCCGCGAGTAACGTTGCCGTTGATGGTCGACGCGTTCCAGCGCGAGCCGCGTGGCGGAGCGATCCGATCCTTGTTGAGCCGTGCCGCGATATCGCGCGGCGATAGACCCTCTGCGTATTCGGTGAAGATGCGGCGGATCACCTCCGCCTCCTCCTCAACGATTGCAAGCTCGCCAGTCTTTCCGGGGACTGGCCGGTAGCCGTATGCCCTGCCACCGGGGTTCTTGCCCTCGCGAACGACGCCCGCCATGCCTCGCCGGGTCTTCTCTTTAAGGTCCTTCAGGAAGATCGATCCCATTAGACCTCGCAATCCAACTTGGATTGCGTCGGCCTCGCCGTCGTGAACCGCTTCGATCTTGACCTGATAATGGCTCAGCCGCTTGTATACGCCGGCAAGGTCTTCTTGATCTCGCGAGATGCGGTCGAGGCTTTCCACTATCACCACGTCGAACTGACCAGCGCGCGCGTCGGCTATGAGCCCGAGGACGCCGTCTCGTCCCAACAGCGACGCGCTGGTCCGAGCCCGATCCTCATAGCTAGCAACGACGACAGCTCCGGTTCGCGCGGCGTGCTCACGGCACAAGGCGACCTGATCCTCTATACTCCGGTCATTCTGATTGTCGGTGGAATATCTTGCGTAGATCGCTGCACGCTTCCCCGTCATCGGGTTCCCCTCCGATTGACCGCTTCGGACGCCATATCTCGGAGCACACGCGCCGAGCCTCCCATGACCCTTGCAAGAGGCTGCTCGTAATCGCGTTCACGAAATATGATATCGGGTTCACGCGCGGCGCGGCGCGCGAGGGCGGTAATCAATTCGTGGAGCGGGTCCATGTCACCACCTCGCCTGCTCGCCGTTTTTTAAGGCGAGCTACATTTGCGAATACATTAGGCGAGGTAGGTGCTGTTCTTCCAGCCGCAAGAGTTTAAAATCTTCAACTTTAATCGGACGCTGCCAGGCTGATGTAAATGCACGCTCGCAGCCAACACTACGGAGCGCTAGGGTCGAGGCTCAACGCAGCCAGCACGAGATGAGAGCAGCGAGGCAAAGCGAAGCCAGATAGTTCCTGGCGAGCTTGTCGTAGCGGGTGGCGATGCGCCTGAAGTCCTTAAGGCGACAGAACATGCGCTCGATGGCATTGCGATCGCGATAGCGCTTGCGATCGAAGGGATGAAGGTATCTGCGATCGTCCTTGTTGGGGATGACCGGGCGCATGCCTCTTTCGATGAGATTTTCACGGACGGCATCGCTGTCATACGCCTTGTCGGCGAGAAGCTCGTCGGCTGATGGTGCGGCGTCCAACATGACAGGCAGCATCCTGATGTCGGCTGCCTGTCCGGGCGTGAGCGCAAGGACGAGAGGCCGGCCCCGGCCGTCGCTCAGGGCATGGATCTTAGTCGTTCGACCACCGCGGGAGCGACCAATCGCCGGACATTGCTCCCCCCTTTTTCGGCGCCGGCCGCCGAGCGATGCGCCTTGATGTGGGTGCTATCGGCGAGAAGCTGCCGGTGCGTGCGCCTGTCCCCGGTCAGGGCCGCGTAGATGCACTGCCAGATGCCCTTACGAGACCAGCGATTGAATCGGTTGTAGACCGTCGTGTAGGGCCCGTATTCCGCCGGACAGTCGCACCAACGGCAGCCGCACCGAAGCACATGGACGATCCCGCTCAGGATGCGCCGGTCATCGACCCGAGGCGGGCTGCCATAGTGCGGCAGTAGCGGCTCGATCTTCGACCACTGCTCGTCAGTCAACCAGAACAATCGGCTCATCGGACCTACCTTTCCAATGAGCCGATTGAATCACAATATATCCGTCGAGTTTAGACCATAGATCATCGTGCGTCCTCTCGGACGCGGTAACGATGATCTAGCGATGAGGATCACGCCTACCAACCGGCGGTTGACCCACTCTTCGAAAGCCGTCTCCCGACGCTAGGAGGCGTGGACTCTTGAGGATTCCCAAGTTGGTTTAGGCGTGATTCAAGGCTGTCTTTTGGGAGGCAGCTATGGGTGTTCTGGACCGCCTGATTCTGGGGGACGATCAATGGAACCGGATTTCGGCGCACATCATCGGTGACGAGCGGACGCGCGGGTCGTCGGGGCGCGACAACCGCATGTTCATCGAGGCCGTTCTGTGGATTGTGCGAACCGGCTCGCCCTGGCGCGACCTGCCCGATA
>Ga0180223_1001213_pt1 | contig 21199 bp, 23 predicted proteins | sample eDN5th30CKraftOP_FD_151337 | JGI IMG/M metagenome (GOLD analysis project Ga0180223, IMG submission 151337) | Enriched Organic Plus compost microbial communities from Emeryville, California, USA - eDNA 5th pass 30_C Kraft OP (version 2) (version 2) ... | reverse complement strand
GAGGTTCGACATGGCTAAAGCTTCCACCAAGAGCGCCGGCAAAGCCCGCGCCACGGGGGAATTCGTGGCGCCGGCTTCTGCCAAGGCAAAGACCGCAGTCGTCCAGCGCGCCAAGGCGAAGACGGCACCTGCGAAGCCTAAGGCGGCGGCGAAGAAAAAGTAGTTGCTGAATTAGTTTCAGTTTTCCGCAATTGGCGTTTTACCGCGCTGACGGAAGTGATTGCGTCGCCTTCGGGCGGCGCTTTTACTTTTTGTGAGCCATAACTAGCGACGCGCATCGTCGTCTGTCATCGCGGCGCCAGGCGGGAGAGCGGCCGAGGGCAGCCGGTTCTACCGCTATCGCCAAGCGACATCGATGCGAAAAGCTACCCGGGCAAAGTCACGACGAGGGGGCCGTTTCGCGTCGCGACGACGGTGTGCTCGTATTGCACGGTCGGTGATCTCGGACTGCTAAAAAGCGTCCACTCATCTTCGTCACCCTCTTCCGCCCACTTGGCGGCAAGCGAAAGAAATGGCTCCACTGTGAAGACGAGGCCTTCATTCATGATCCGCCGTTCGGACTGATCCGGCCAGGTCGGGATCTCCGTCGGTTCCTCATGCAACGAATGCCCGACGCCGTGGCTGGCAAGGTTTTGAACGAGAGTATAGCGGTTCTGACGCGCGAAGGCGCCAATTGCCTTTCCGATGCCGCTGATCGGCTTGTTCGCGCCCACCTGCCGGATCCCGGCCCACATCGCCCGTCGCCCATCGCGGCAAAGTCGCTCGATCGCTTTTGAGACCGGCGGCACGGCGAACGATGCGCCAGTGTCGGCAAAGAGGCCGTTCTTCTGCGCGGATACGTCGATATTCACGAGGTCGCCCGCAGCGATGCGGCGGCTCCCGGGAATGCCGTGGGCGACCTCTTCGTTGACACTGATGCACGTCGCACCGGGAAAGCCGTAGCAAAGCTCGGGAGCGGGTACGGCCCCTGCTCCTTCCAGAAGCGCGCGCCCGAGCGCATCCAGCTCGCCGGTCGTCATTCCCGGCTCGATGGCTGCCCCCATTGCCGCAAGGGTGCTGGCGACAATGCGGCCGATCTCCTTGAGCCTATCGAGCTCGTCGTCGCTTGAAAGCGTCATTCTTCATCCCATCGATTTCTGTGATTTCATAATCGCGGGATGTGCCGGTCGCAAACACCTCGACGCGGACGATCGATAGCGGCCTTACCATGGCAGCGAAGTGCCTGCGCGGGAGGCAGGCGCGACGCCGATTCCTCTCACGGATCAGAACCGCACGGTCAATCCGCCGGAGAAGGTGTTGTTGCGGGCTGCTTCCTGGAAGCGTCCGTCGTAGCCGATGAAGCCCGCCACCGCTTCATCGAAGCGCACGGCATTGAGCTGTGCCCCGACGCGCAGCACGTCGCGGCCGATGTCGGTTGCGCGGGCCGCGATGGGCGTACCGAGCAGCTCCAGGCTCACGGGGAAGGCGACATCGCCGCCCAGGCGCGCGTATGCGACGTCTACCGACGGCATGATGGAGAAGGCCCGCCAGAGAATCCCCCCGGCTTCGGCGCGCAGGCCAATGCCGCCTTCGGTCTGATCGATGTTCGATGCGTCCACGGCCACGGAGAAAATGTCAGCCCCCGTTTCAGCCGCGCCGCCTGTCCGCTGGTGCAGCCAGGAGGCATAGACGTAGGGCATCACTGCGTGCTCCCCGAGGCCGTAAACGCGTCCCGCGGTCAGCCGTGCCGCGAAACCACGGGTGTCGTTGCCCGATGCGCCGGCGAGCCCCTGCTGGCCGAGTACCGTGCCCCGCGCGCCGGCGATGTTGGAGCGGCGGTAGCTGTTGTCGAACCAATTCCCACCGACGAGGCCGTCAACGAACCAGCCGCGGTTTTCCCAGGTCCCATAGGCGAAGCCGTGCCAGCCTTCGGCGGTGGCGTTGTCGGCGCCGCCAAGGTCGGAGCGGGTGTAGGCGATGGCGATGCCGGCATGCCAGGGCCCATCATCGAGAAGCTCGTAGCCGCCAATGACACCGCCGACATCGACGCCGGCCTTGGTGGCGCTGGTGCTCGCATCGATGGCGGCGTGGCCAACAAGGCCCTGCGCCCACACCGCCGGGCCGCGCGCATAGATGATGGATGTATCATCGGCATAGGCGGGAGAGGCCGCAGCCGGTCCGCCGAGCGCCATGGCGCCCGGTAACGGTGCCGGCCCCTGCGCCACCGCCAGTGGTGCCGATTCCCCGCCTGCGCCATGCAGGATGCGTTGCGCAGCGCGATTCCATAGCGTCGTTATCACCGTGTCGGCTGCAGCGAAGCGGCCGAATGCGGCATTGGTAAAGACGGAGCCAGTGGCGCTATCGGTCGTGGCGACGAGATTGCCAACATTGAGCAGTCCCCAACCGTAGATGTCGTCCACACCCGGATCACCGATATCGGTAGCGGTGCGCAGCACGAGACTGGCGATCTCAGAGCCGTTTGCGTTGGGGAACATCTCCTTTGCAATTGCGACCGCGCCGGTCACATGGGGCGCCGCCATCGAGGTGCCGGACATCAGTCCATAGGCGCTGCCCGGCAGCGTTGAGTAGATGTCGGATCCTGGCGCAGCGACACAGAAATAACGCGCGACGCCACAGGCGTTCGCGAAGTCGGAGCGCGTGAGATTCTGATTGACGGAGGTCGTGGTGATCCAGCCGGGCGCGAGCGAGGGGACGAAGTAGGGGAGACCGCCGGTCACATCAGGCTGCGGGTTGCCGTCATTGCCGGTGATGAATACGAGCGTCGCGCCGGCGTCGACGGCCTCCTGGAATGCTGCAACCGTTTGCGGGCCGACTTGGGCGATGGCCGATGCGCGGTCGAAGTTTGTGATCTGGGTGCTTGGGTACCACCACGAGTTATTGAAGACGCGCAAGCCAGCGGCGATGGCCTGGCGATAGCCTTCCGCAAGCTGCGTATCGGTGAGGGAGCCGCCGCCGCCCGCAGTAAGCAATGCGATCGATGAGAGAGTCACGTTGGGGGCAACGCCCTCCATACCGAAGCCGTTGCGTCCCGCGCCTATAATGCCTGCCACGTGCGTGCCGTGGTCGCCTACGAGCTCGGCGTTGGGGTTGTATTGAAAGGCTCCGACGCGCCCATCGAACTCGGGGTGAGTCGTCTGAAAGGCCGTGTCGACTACGACCACTCCGATGCCAGCCCCGGTGAGCCCCTTTTCCAGCGCATGTTGAGTGCCAATCGCGGCGAGCCCCCACTGGGCGTTGAACTCGGCATCCATGATCTGCGCGTAGCTGGGTGACCATGCGCCCAGGGCCAGGAGGAAGGCGAGCGCGGGGCAGCGGGAAAGGCGCATGAAAGTCTCCAATTGCGGTATGGCGAGCGGATTACGCCAATGCAACGGGAGACAGCGCGCACGGAGGATGTGAGCGGACGAGGGGAAGGAAATCAGCGAATCGCACGGCTGCGCAAGTGGGTACGCGATCGTACGCTGAGATCCGGTCTAGAGTACCCGATCCGCAACAGCCTGCGCGCGCGCTAGCACGTCTGCTGGGATGGGCGGCGGGTTTTTTGATCGTGCCGCCTCGACGATGAGCTGGCTGGACGCTGTCTCGATGCGCTGCTGCAACTCGGAGCGAAATCTAGCGCGCGGCATGTTCGCGGGCAGCGGATCGAGGATCTGGACGATGATGGTGCCGGGATAACGCATCAGCTTGCGGCGCGGCCAGTAGAGACCGGAGTTGAGCGCCAGCGGCACGCAAGCTAGGCCGAGGCCTTCATAGAGGGCGACGGCGCCTGACTTGTAATCGGGCTCGGCGCCCGGTGACCGGCGCGTGCCCTCGGGGAAGATGACGATTTCGCGTCCCGCCGATGCGCGGTCCTTGGCGTCGCGAATGAGATTGCGCAGCGCGATGGGACCGCGGTCGCGCTTGACGAACACGTGCTCGAATTTGCGCGAGAACCAGCCGTAGAAGGGAATGAGCGTCAGCTCCCACTTCATCACCATCGCGGGGTCATCAAAGATTGGAATGAGGGCGAAGGTGTCCCATGCCGACTGGTGCTTCGAAGCGACGAGATAGGGTGCCGGTGGCAGCTTCTCAGCTCCGCGGACCTCCATTTTCGTGCCGACGATCCAGCGCAGCAGCCACAGCGAGAAGATGGCGTGTGCCTTGAGACCCATCATGGCGTAGCGGCGCGGGCCGAAGAGGAGGAATGAGCCCCCAACGACGAAAACTGCGGTGCCGGCATAGAATGCCAGCGCGAAGATCAGCGAGCGGATGAGAATGAGCGGCAAGGTCAGAAGAATCCCGCGGCGGAGTGCTCGGCCGGCCCCTCGGCGAGGGAGCTCGGCGCCGCTGAGCGGATAAGACGGGCCACCGTCAGATGCGCTGCTCGGGGCAGGAACTTGAAATACTCCGACACGAGCGTGCGTGTGACGGATGCGTGCAGCCACCAGCGCGAGGGCGGAAAATTATTCGGCACCACAGGATGGGGGATGAGCTCAGTGTCGGGCAGGGCAAGCGATAGCTCAGCTAGACTGCGCGGCATGTGGTAGCTCGCAGTGACGACGATCAGGCTTTGATAGCCGTGGCTCTTAACCCACGTGCGTGTTTCGTGGGCGTTGCCGACGGTGTCGAGTGCTACGTAATCGATGTCGACGCAGCAATCGAACTTGTCCTCGGGCAGGCCGGAGATTTCCAGGAGAGCCTTCTTGCCGGTGCGGCGATAGACGCCCGAGATAAGCATGCGCTCGGCGCGGCCTTCATCGAGGAGGCGGGCGCCTTCGGCGATGCGGCGTCCCTCGCCGGTCAAAACGACGATGCCGTCGGCGTGGGGATTGTTGTCGGTGGGAAGGCGCGTGACCACACTGGCGAAAAGAACAAACCCCAGGGCCAGCAGCGAAACCGTCGCTGCAGCGCAGAAAACCAAAACTCGCCGCAAGCTGCTCATCGCAAGGGCTTTGCCTACGCCTTTCCGTGACTTGAAGCCGCCCACGCCGCGGAGCGTCGGCGCACACTAGCCGATTTGTTCCCGGTTGTGACAGGGGGCTTTGAGGCGCTCGAAAAATGCACGCGAAACGGTGGCTTTGCTGCACTGCGCTCGCGTCAACCTCAGGCCTTGGAGTTAAGAATCCGGAACACCCCGAAACGTGATGTGAGCATGCACAACGCGGAGATGATGATGACCACCACGCCAAGCAGTGCATAACCCAGGATGTCGAGGCCCCCGGCGCCGATCAGGCGGTGCATCTCAGCCGCGGTGGTTGCGCCTCCGCCCAGCACCTCCATCACCAGGGGCATGCCAAGAAATACCACCATCGCAAACACCGCGCCGACGAGGCCTGCGCGGATGCCCAGGCGCAAGAAGTGGCGCTCGAACTCGCGGGCGATATAGCGGTCCGTGGCGCCGACGAAATGCAGCACCTCAACGATCTCCCGGTTGGAAGCGAGTGCAGACCGGGTGGCGGAGACGATAATGGCTATGGTGGCCGCAGCAACCAGAAGAAAGATTGCGAAACCGCCGAGCGCGAACGAGCGGGTTACGGTGCGGATCTGCTTCTGCCAGCGGCGGTGATCGTCAAGCACGGCGGAAGGGAAGCGTTTCGTCAACTCGGTGCGCAGTGCATCGATATCCGGTGGCTCACCACGTTCCAGCTCGACGGCGATGAGACGCGGCACCGGCAAAGCGCTCAAGGCGTCGGACTGGCCGAGCCAGGGTTCCAGCAGTTTTGTCGAGGCCTCGAGGCTTAGGGCATTGGCACGCGCGATGCCCTTCTTGCTACGCATGAAGTCTTCTGCATCCCGCAGCATCTTCTCCATGTCCATGCCGTCGCGCGGCTCGATCTGGAGCGTCACCTCGCTGGCGATGTCCTTTAGCCACGCATTCGCCGACTGGTTGATCATGTAGACGGCGGCGACCGTGAGGCAGGCGAGGAAGCACATGATTGCAATGACGAGCGTCAGCGAGCGGCCGGTAACCGAATCGGGCGGCACCACTGGCGTGCTCGAAGCTTCGTGCTTGGGCTTGCGGGAGCGCGTCGGCGCGAACCTGCGCGCCGGCGTTTCATCGAGCATGCCGTTGGTGTGGGGCGCCTCATAGCCCGCGTGGGTGCTGGGCCCGGATGGTCCCGTCAACACGGTGTCGTAGAGCTCGAAATCTGCCGTTTGCGGCGCGTTTCGATCCCGGCGCCCGGTTGGCCTGTCATACGATCCGGACATGGCCGTCGTGTAGCTCCAGCCGCGGCGCCTTGAACTGCCGCATGAGTTGATGGTCGTGGGTGGCGATCAGCACCGAGGTGCCGAGGCGGTTCAATTCGATGAAAAGACGCAGCAGGCGCCGCGCCATCTGCGGGTCGACGTTGCCGGTCGGTTCGTCTGCGAGCAGTAGCTCCGGCTTGCCGATGACGGCGCGCGCGATCGCGGCGCGCTGCTTCTCACCGCCGGAGAGAATCGATGGGTAGGCGTGCATGCGGTCGCCGAGGCCGACCCACTGCAATAAATCCGTGACATCCTCGCGATAGTCGGCCAGGCGTTTTCCCACGACGCGCAGGGGAAGGGCGACATTCTCCCAGGTGGTGAGATGGTCGAGCAGCCGGAAGTCTTGAAAGACGATGCCGATGCGCCGGCGCAGCTGCGCGCGCTTGGCGGTCGAGATACGGCTGACGTCTTGGTTAAAGAGGTGGATTTGCCCGCGCGTGGGGTGCCGCGACATGAAGAGGAGCCGCAGCAGCGAAGTCTTGCCGGCGCCGGACGGCCCGGTGAGGAAGTGGAACGACCCGGGTCGCAGATGGAAATTCACCTCCGAGAGAATGTCCGGCCCCTGCTCGTAGGCGAGGGCGATGTTCGAGAGACGAATCACGGGTTTCAGCTAGCCGTTTGCAGCAAGGGGCGTCGGGCTCCCAGGTCGACGGAATACGCGGGAACGAGGGATCAATCGGTTACGAATGTGGCGGGTTCGTGTGCAGGGGACTGCGCATTCGGGGTAAGAAACGTTATGGCGGTATTGCCGCGGGGATGCAATGTCCTGCTATCCTTGCCCGAAACGAGGCCGATACGGTGGGGATAGCACCTATGAGCGATACGACGAGGACCGGCGGTACCGAGCTTGAAGTCATCTTCACGCCCGAGGCCATAGCCACGCGCCTCGATGAGCTTGCGCGGGCAATTGCCGATGCGCGGCTGGAGAACCTGCTCGTCGTCGCCGTGCTGAAGGGCAGCTTCGTGTTTGCCGCAGACCTCATCCGGGCGCTGCATCGCGTGGGGCTGACGCCGGAAGTCGATTTCATGACGCTGTCGAGCTACAAGAAGGCGCGCATCTCGTCGGGTCAGGTTTCGATCCTGCGGGACATGGATCTCGACGTTCGCGGTCGCAACGTCCTCATCATCGACGACGTGCTCGATTCGGGCCGCACGCTCGCGTTCGCCAAGGATCTCCTGGCGGCGCGGGGCGCTGCCACGATCCGCACCTGCGTGCTGCTCGACAAACAATTGCCGCGCGCGGTCAATCTTGAGCCTGATTACTATGCCTTCCTGTGTCCCAACGAGTTCGTTGTCGGCTACGGCATGGATGTTGCGCATCGCTATCGCGAGCTTCCGTTCGTCGGCCGGGTGGTGCGCCAATAGACGGGGGAGACAATCATGGCCCGCATTCTGCTCGCCGACGATGATGCGTCGACGCGTGATCTCGTGCGCCGAGCGCTGGAGGCCGATGGCCACAGCGTGCACATCACGCAGGATGGCAGCGAGGCCCTCGAATGCGTCGAGGGGGACGGGCAGAGGTTCGACGTGCTGGTCAGCGACGTTGAGATGCCCCTGCTCGACGGTATCGCTCTGGCGCAACGGGCGCTGAAGCAACAGAACCTGCGTGTGCTGCTGATGTCGGGGTTTGCCGAGCAACTCGAGCGCGCAAAGTCGCTCGAAGGCGCACAGCTTGCGGTGCTGTCGAAGCCGTTCAGCCTGGAGGCTGTGCGGGCAAGCGTGCGGCGGCTGTTGGGTTAGTCGGCGCTCGACCGGTTATCCATGCGCGGCGAGACCGAACAAGGTGCCGGCTGTCGCGAGACACGCGACCACTGTCCACGAAGGCAGCTTCCAAACGGTGAGCAAAAGAAAGCCCGCTAGGGCGAGCAGGAAGTCGCGCGGTGACAGCACGGCGCTGGTCCATACAGGATGATAGAGGGCGGCAGCTAGAATGCCGACAACCGCGGCGTTGGCGCCGCGCATCGCGGCTTGCGCTGAGGGAAATCCGCGCAGCGCACTCCAGTATGGAAGCATCCCGTAAACGAGCAGGAGTCCCGGCAAGAAGATGGCGACAAGCGCAATCAGAGCGCCTGCGAAAGCGTTGGGTGCAGCGGTTGCCATGGCGCCGAGGTACGCCGCAAAAGTGAAAAGCGGTCCGGGGACTGCCTGTGCGATGCCGTAGCCGGCGAGAAAATTCTCGTTCGTAACCCACCCGGGCGCCACGACTTCGGCTTGCAGCAGAGGCAGCACGACGTGCCCGCCACCGAACACCAAGGCGCCAGATCGGTAAAACGCATCAAAAAGTGCAAGTGGCGAATTCTCTCCCGTGGAGATCGCGAGGGGCGGGAGGACAAGCAATGCCGCGAACAGAATGAGCGCTACTGTGCCTTGGCGCCGCGATATCGGTACGTGGAGGTGCGAGTGGATTGGCGCCGAGCCTTTGGTCCGGCACAGCCAGAGCCCGAACGCCGCGCCCAATATGATCGCGGCGATCTGTCCGAAGGACCCGCTGACGAAGATCACGATAGCAAGTGCAGCGAGTGCAATACCGGCGCGCGTACGGTCGGGCGTCAGGGTCTTGGCCATACCCCAAACGGCCTGAGCCACCACGGCCACCGCAACCAGTTTCAATCCATGTAGAAATCCGTCCGCCACCGGACCGGTAAACGCCGCAGCCCCGAGTGCAAAGGCCAGCAGAATGGCAGCGGATGGCAGTGTGAACGCCAGCCAGGCCGCAACGCCGCCTAGTAGGCCGCGGCCGCGCAGGACGCCAAGGGAGAATCCGACTTGGCTGGAGGCAGGGCCGGGTAGAAATTGGCAAAGGGCGACCAGATCGCCGTAGCCAGCGTCGTCAATCCAGCGCCGACGCACGACGATCTCGTCACGGTAATAGCCCAGGTGCGCAATGGGGCCGCCGAAGGACGTGAGACCCAACTTCAGAAAGACCAGGAAGACCTCAAGTGGAGAGCCCTGCAGCGTCTCCGCATCCTGCCTTCGCACATCCGCCATTTGCATGTCCTATCGCGCTGGCGTTCTTCGAAATCGATTTTCGTCATCGACTTTCGATTAACGCTAGTTGGCGGTCAAGGTGCGTCCCAGACGCGTATAGTTGTCATCTAGGCCTGCTAGGCGGTGCGTTCGTAGCTCTCAGTGCCCGGGAGCGGGTGCCGTGTATGCGGCGAGATCGGCAAGGCCGACGGCCTGCTCGATGCGAACGATGCGGTCCAGCGCGTCGGCAAAACCGTCCTTCCCGAAACGCTCATGCTCGATGGCCTCGAATTTCTCGGCAAGCTCGCCGAGCCGCTCCTTCGACTGGGTTTTCTTCCAAGCCGGGAAGATCACGGTGTCTTCCCACGCTGCATGCGCCTGATACATCCGCGACATGGCCGCGAGTGCCTTGGATAGCGCTTCGGCCTCGCCGCCAATGCGTCCGCTCGTTCCCACGGTATAAAGATAATCTGTGATTTCGCGGCCACGCCGGTGCTGAAGCAATAAAATCTCGACCAACTTCTCGTCGGGGCCTCCCACCTTGCGCACTTCGGGGAATACGTACTGCTCCTCGAGCATGTGCTCGTGGTAGTCTTCGCCGAACTCTCGAAAAAGCTTGGCGGCCTCGGCGAGCGCAGCGGGGTCCACTGTTGCGTTCGGTTTGCGCAGACGGTCGGAAAGCTCTGCATAAACGATCAGGGTCCGGCGCAGGACGCCGTGCTCCCGCATCAGATCCTCCGTCGCAGGTACCTCATCGTTACCGTCCGCGGCCTTATCCGGCCTATGATTTTTCTCGCCGGCTTCCGCTGTCGGGATGATGGCGTCCGGTAAGACCAGCGCGCATGCGCCGAGTGCGGCGGTCAGCGCCGCCGCCCCACGCCGATCGAGCTCGCTCATCAGCAAAGGCATAGCCTGTAACCTCGCAGCCGTCAGATGGCGGTGATTGCCTGTCTAGTGCCAAGCCGCCTCGTTCTTCTTCTCGTAGTCGGAAAACGCCTTTTTCAACCCGGCGAGGACTTCAGCGGCGGTTTCAAACATGGCCTTGAGCTGGGGCTCGTCGACCTTGACGATGTCGCTGCGGAGATGATCGATGGTTTCGTCCAGGCGCTGCTGCATTTTGAGAATGTGGTGGTGGGGATCGTGCTGGGAGGTTGCTTGTTGTGTCGGCATGACGTTGCTCCCGTGTCAGCTTCCGAAGGCCCGGTTGGGCTCACGGGTGCAAAACGCATAAGCACGTCCTCGGTTCACAATATCGCTTTTCGGTAATGTGAGGCGGCTGTCCAGCTTGCTCCGCCTGCCCTTGGACGTTATCGGTTTTGGATTGCGTGTTCGGAAAACAGCGGCTTCGTAGGCCCTCCATGTCCAGCCAGGACCTGCTTACCGGCTTCATACGGCTTCACATCCTCCATCACGCCGCCAAGGAGGAAATCTATGGGCAGTGGATCATCGAGGAGCTGGGCCGCCACGGCTACAAATTGAGTGCGGGCACGCTCTATCCCATGCTGCACAAGCTCGAGCGGCAAGCCTATCTGCGGTCGCGCGAAAAGCGCTTCGGCCGTACCGCGCGGCGTCTCTACCGAGCGACGGCTCAGGGCCGTGCTGCGCTGGAAGATGCCAAGGACAAGCTCAGGGAGCTTGTCGGCGAACTTTTCGAAGGCGATCGATGAAGATCGATTGAGAACGGGGCGGGGCGGATGACCGCCGCTGCCACGCCCCGTTGAGGATCAGCCGCCGGTTACGCTCATGTGCCGCGCAACGGCGGGGCGATTGGCGCGCCGATCAATCACGAAATCGTGCCCCTTCGGCTTCAGCAGCATCGCCTCGTCGATCGCGGCGTTCAGTGCGCCGTCCGATGTGCCGGCGCGGAGCGGCTCGCGCAGATCGACCGCGTCTTCCTGGCCAAGGCACATATAGAGTGTGCCGGTGCAGGTAAGGCGTACCCGGTTGCAGCTTTCGCAGAAATTGTGCGTCATTGGCGTGATAAAGCCGAGCCGTCCGCCCGTCTCCTTCACCCGAACGTAGCGCGCGGGGCCGCCGGTGTTGAGCGGAATGTCCTCCAGCGTCCAGCGGTCGAGCAGACGCGCGCGAACGATGGAGAGCGGGAGGTACTGATCGAGGCGGCCGCCATCGATCTCGCCGAGCGGCATCGTTTCGATGAGCGTCAGATCATAGCCGCGCCCGTGGGCGAAACGGATGAGATCGTCGATCTCGTCCTCATTGGTGCCCTTGAGCGCCACGGCGTTGATCTTGACCTTGAGACCGGCGGCGTCCGCGGCGTCGAGACCCTGCATCACCGTGCTCAGGTCACCCCAGCGGGTGATGGCGCGGAAGCGGTCCGGCTGCAGCGTATCAATCGACACGTTGATGCGCTCGACGCCGGCTGCCTTTAGGTCCTTGGCGAAGCGTTTGAGCTGGCTGCCGTTGGTGGTGAGCGTCAGCTCGTCGAGGTCGCCAGCGGCGATGTGGCGGGAAAGCGCATCGAACAGCCACATGATGTTCTTGCGGACAAGCGGCTCACCGCCGGTGATGCGCAGCTTGCGCACGCCGCGAGCCACGAACGCTGAGCAGATGCGATCCAGCTCTTCGAGCGTCAACAGCTCTCGCCGGGGCAGGAAGCTCATATGCTCCGACATGCAGTAAACACACCGGAAGTCGCAACGGTCGGTAACGGACACCCTCAGGTAGGTGATCATGCGACCGAAGCGATCAACGAGCGCTGGCAAAGGCTGGGAGTCAGGATGGTGTCCCACGGCTAGCAGTGTGCTCCTGGTGAATACGACTGTGGCGCCGCAAATGCATAGATGGCGGGCCGCCTTCAGCTAAGCTAACGGCCGCGGCGGGGGGTTCAAGGGTTTTATCGCGTTCCGCTGACCAATGCAGGTGCACGTGATTGTTCGGCGGCTCCTTCCGATTCCGCCTCGCCGACGTTTCCTCTCAGATTTGGAGGGACCGGGGACGAAATCGTGATGCGTATTCTCATAGCGCTGTTGCAGTGGCTGGCTTTGCGCGCCGGCACTGGTTCGAATGGGAATGTTGGCGGGGGAGGGGTGGCTTCTGCCCCCTGGAAGGCGGCGACGACGACCGCCGACCGGGCCGGTCGCCTGATGCCATCTCCCGAGCATGTGGAGCAGGAGGTCAGCCGGAGCCTGTCTCAGAACTGGGCGCTGTGGCTCGCCGTCGCGATCGTTATCGTGGTCGTCGGGATCGGCTATATGCGCCGCCGCCTGCGCTGGCGAAGCCACGGCGAGCATCGGCCGGCATGGCTCACCTGGCGAGGGCCGCGATGAAGCCGGCGATGGCTTCGGCATCGTCGAGATCGAACAGCGGCAGCTCGCCTGCGTCGGTTGCGTGATCGGCGGCGATTGCGGCGACACACGTATCGCCGGGGGCAAGCGGTTCTCTTGTGGGAGAGGCGCTGCGGCGCAGCTCGATCTTCGGGATGTGCGCCGATTTGAACCCCTCAACCAGTACGATGTCGGCGCCGGTGACGTGCGGGGTAATCTCTCCGAGCGATGGCGGCGGGCTCGTCTGACGCACGCCGCTGATCTCCCAAGCATCCGGCGCGATGACGATGGCCTTCAACGCGCCTGCGCGCGTATGGCGTTCGCCGTCGGTGGCCCCGTCGGCCGGCCGCAACTCGTGGTGTGTGTGCTTTACAGTCATGACCTTGAAGCCGCTGCACAGAAGCGGCGGGATAAGACGTTCCACCAGCGTAGTCTTGCCGGAGTTCTTCCAGCCGACGATGCCGACGAGGACGGGTGGTCTGGGGTGTGGCGCCTCAGGCACGAATGCCCTCCTTGCCGAGCAGCGCCTCGGCCAGTTCCAGATCCTCGGGGGTGTTGACGTTGAAGAAGGGGTCGATGATTTCCCCGCCGATCGACACGGGGGAGAACTCTGCGACGGCGCAGCCTTGTGCATCGGCGAAGCGGTGCAGCGCGCGCATGTTCTTCGCGAGGGCGTCGATCGCGGCTTCGGCAAGCTCGTTTCGCCACAGCCCGGCGACGGGATGGCGCTGGCCGGCGGTTGCAGCGATGGCGCAGGGGCTATCCGCCTGCAGTACCGCCGCCATCAGCCGGGCAACGAGGTCGAGCGGCAGGAACGGACAATCGGCCGGGACGGTGGCGACGAAGCGGGCGGCGGGCGTTTCCCGCTGTGCCCAGGCGATGCCAGCAAGTAACCCAGCGAGCGGGCCGGGTTGGCCTTCGATACTGTCAGCGGCCACCGGGAGGGCGAAGTCGGCGAATCGCGCCGGATCGCCGTTCGCGTTGATGACGGTGCGGCCGACCTGAGGACAAAAGCGGTCCGTAACGTGCTGGAGCATCGACCGGCCGCCGAGATTCAAAAGGGCCTTCTCGCGCCCGCCCATGCGGGAGGAGCGCCCGCCGGCCAGCAGTACGCCCGTTACCTCAGCGTGGATTTCACCCCTTTGCATGGCTCGGATTTAGGCCCCGCGAGGGCGGGCGGCAAGCGGCGCGTCGGCTGCGGTTTATCGGCGGCTGTCGCCGCGCTATAACGGCCCGTTATTCAAACGATATGGCCGGTTATCGCCGCAAGGATGGATTTGGTGCCGAGAAAAGTGGATCGCCGCAAATTTCTGAAAGCCACGGCGGCGGGCGGCGCCACCGGTGTGCTGGCTGCTCCGGCAATCGCGCAGACACGGCCGGTGGTCGAATGGCGACTCGTTTCCAGCTTTCCGAAGTCGCTCGACACCATCTATGGCGCGGCCGAAACCTTCGCCAAGGCGCTGGGCGAGATGTCGGACGGGAATTTCCGCGTGCGCGTGTTCGCACCGGGCGAGCTCGTTCCGGGCCTCAACGCAGCGGACGCGGTCACGAAGGGCAGCGTCGAGGCCGCGCATACCGCTTCCTATTATTACTGGGGCAAGGACCCGACCTTCGCCATTGCGACGGCAATCCCGTTCGGCCTCAACTACCGCATGCAGAATGCGTGGATGTATCAGGGCGGCGGCATCGACCTGATGAACGCGTTCTACGCGCGCTACAAGATCATCGCCTTTCCCGGTGGCAACACCGGCACGCAGATGGGCGGCTGGTATCGACGCCAGATCAACGCGCCGGAGGATTGGCACGGGCTCAAGATGCGGATCGGCGGGCTTGCGGGCGCGGTGATCGCGAAGCTCGGCGGTGTGCCGCAGCAGATCGCCGGTGGCGACATCTACCCCTCGCTGGAGAAGGGCACCATCGATGCCGCCGAGTGGGTGGGCCCATACGACGACGAGAAGCTCGGGTTCTCGAAGGTCGCTCGCTATTACTATTATCCCGGCTGGTGGGAGGGGCAGGCGATGCTGCACTTCTTCATCAACATCGAGAAATGGAATGGGCTGCCGAAGCCCTATCAGGCGATGGTGCGTGCGGCGGCTGCGGTCGCCGATATCGCGATGATGACGCGCTACGACCTGCAGAACCCGAAGGCGGTGCGCCATCTCGCCATCGGCGGGGCGGAACCGCGTCCGTTCTCAGAGGCGGTGCTTGATGCGTGCTTCAAGGCATCGAACGAGGTTTTTGCAGAGATCTGTGCGAAGAACGCCGACTTCAAGAAGGTGTACGAGGCAACGCTCGCGATCCGCGCCGAGGACTACCTATGGTTCCAGCTCGCCGAGCACACCTACGATACGTTTATGATGATCCAGCAGCGCAAGGGCTTGGTCTAGGCCAGGAATTTTCGACCGCTCGCACGTCATGAAACCCCGCGCAAGTGATGGCCGCGCTCTGCAATCCACATGCAAGAACGATCGCGCTCGGGTGTAGGCGGATTGCTGCGTGCCAGTATGCCCCGGGCGGATTTGGAAGGGCTTACCATTGATAAAGCGTCGAGACTAAGCGCCCGATGGGAAGCCGCCGACAAACGGCGGGAGGGCCGTTGTCCGCAACGGACGACGACCGATGAGCGCGATTAGGGAGAAGACGCAATGACCAAAAAATGGGTCGCTATCATTTCGATTCTTGTGCTTTCGGGAACGGCGGCTGTCGCCGAAGGATGGGCGGAGAAATTCAAGATTGTCGATACCGACGGCAGCGGCACGATCTCGCAGACGGAGTGGGAGGCGAACGCGGCCAAGCTGAAAATCGATCCGGTCCCGCAGTTCAGCGCGATGGACAAGAACAACAACAGCAGCGTCTCTCAGAAGGAATGGACTGAAGCGGAGAAGATGGTGAACGCGTTCCCCGTGTCCTGTAAGTCCTCAACGGAATCCTGGTGCCCGAAAGGGTACTGATCCTCGGACGATGTGACGTAGCTCGAAACCCGGGCGCGAATTTCCGGGTTTCGAGACTTTGCGCGGCGGGGCGCGCTTCGCTTCATGGGCCGCTCGCAGTTGCTGGATGCTCGGGCGTTGCTATGCGCGTGCGGCGCGCTCTCGGCTCTAAGGGCAGCACGTAGCTCAACCAGCCGTCTGTGCGCCGTGTTCGGCTCTCAGCCGCGCGATGGCTTCCTCGGCGAGAGCTTCCAATTCCGGCAGCAGCACGACGCTCTCCTGCTCGTTGGGATCGGTGCGCGCGATGACCGCCGATATCGGCTTGTCACTCATGTTGATGGGCAGGTGGGGGACACCCGCGGGGATGTAGAACAGATCGCCCGCCTTGGTGATTGCCTGGTGCTCCAGCCGGTCGCCATAGAGCGCTACTGCTTCGCCTTCGAGAACATAGATTGCGGTCTCATGGCTCGCGTGCATGTGCGCCTTGGCACGTCCGCCGGGCGGGATGGTCAGCAGGTGCATACAGATGGCCCGTGAGCCGACCGTTTCCGATGCAATGCCGGCGAAATACGTGAGGCCCTGCTTTCCAGCATAGGTGTCGTCGGGCCGGATCAACCGACAAGTCGGCTTGGAAGGATCGCCCATGCGTCGCGTCTCCGGTGCGCTGTTCGAATGTACGCTAGCCTACACCTTTTCGCTCACGGCTTCACGATCACCGGCGGGACGGACATATCGAGTGTGGGCGCGCCGGGGCCGCTCGTGTCCGGCGGCGGGGCGCCCGGGATGGCCGGCGGATAGGGCGGCAAATGAAAGCCCTCACTCTCGAACGCAGGTGCGGCACCGCGATGTCCCATAGCAGCGGCCGGCGCTGCGGCCGGCACGGAATCGTGACGCACGAGGCCCGGGAACGTGATGAGCAGGCCCACCATGATGAGCTGGATGACGAGGTAGGGAATCGCTCCCCAATAGATTTGGGCGGTCGTCACCGGAGGCATGGTGAGGCCAGTTACTTTGTCGATGTAGGCGGAGCGCGGCGCGACGGAGCGCAGATAGAACAGTGCGAAACCGAACGGCGGGTGCATGAAGCTCGTCTGCATGTTCACGGCGAGAATGACGCCGAACCAGACGAGGTCGATCCCGAGCGCACTCGCTGCCGGGGCGAGCAGTGGCACGATGATGAAGGCGAGCTCGAAGAAGTCGAGGAAGAAGGCGAGGAAGAACACCAGCAAGTTGACGAAGATCAGGAAGCCGATCTCGCCACCGGGCAGCGAGACGAGCAGGTGCTCGACCCAGAGGTGACCGTTCACACCATAAAACGTGAGCGAGAAGATGCGGGCGCCGATGAGGATGAACATCACGAACGCGGACAGCTTTGCCGTGGACTGCGCCGCTGATCGCATGATCTCGACGCTGAAGCGGCCGGGATTTTTTTCGCTGAGGCGTTTGCCGAACGCCAGCAGCATGGCGCCCACCGCACCCATGGCGCCGCCCTCGGTCGGGGTGGCGACGCCGATGAAAATGGTGCCGAGCACCAGAAAGATGAGGAGGAGCGGCGGCACCATCACGAACACCACCTGCTCGGCGAGTGTAGACAGCAGGTGCGGGCCGCCGAGAAAGCGGATGATGCGGCTGACGCCGGCGCCCGCGATGGCCAGGCAGACTGCCAACGTCATCGTGAGCACGACGAAATCGCCGTCCTTGTAGTGGGTGCCGTGCATCAGCAGAAGCGCGATGGCACCGCAGGCAACACTCAGCAGCACCAGTGAGAGATAGCCGCGCGCGCCGCTGGCCTCGCGGTAGCGGATGGCGTCCGGCGGAAGGCCCGGTGCAGCTTCCTTCCAGAACAGAGAGACGAAGAAGGCGAAGACCGCATAGAGGCCGGCGAGGATCATCGCAGGGACGAGGGCGCCGGTATACATGTCGCCCACGGAGCGGCCGAGCTGATCGGCCAGCACGATGAGGACGAGTGATGGCGGGAAGATCTGCGCCAGCGTGCCGGAGGCTGCGATGGTGCCGGTGGCGAGGCGCGCGTCATAGCCGTAGCGCAACATGATGGGCAGCGAGATGAGGCCCATCGAGATGACCGACGCTGCGACGACGCCCGTCGTTGCGGCAAGCAGCGCGCCGACGAAGATCACCGCATAGGCGAGGCCGCCCCGTACGCTACCGAAAAGCTGGCCGACGGTCTCAAGCAGGTCCTCCGCCATGCCGGAGCGCTCGAGTATCAGGCCCATATAGGCAAAGAAGGGTATGGCCAGCAGCGTGTCGTTCATCATCACGCCGTAGATGCGCTCGGGCATTGTTCCGAGCAGTGGCCACGACAGGTTGATCGCGCCGCCGGAGTAGGGTGCAAGCTCGACGCCGACGACAAAGAAGACGAGCCCTACGGCGGCGAGCGAGAATGCCGCCGGGTAGCCGAGGAGCAGGAACAGCACGAGCGCCGCGAACATGATCGGCGCCAGATTTTCCGCGACGAATGCGAGCATCTCTCCCCCTTGCAGCGCCTAGCCGGCTTTGCCGGCTGGAGGGGGGACCGGCAGCTGTGCTGGATCGGAAATCTCTAGAAGTCCGGCGCTGGTGGACGAGGCGGGATGGCCGCTATCGGGCCGGTCGCCCGGCAGATCGCCCTTGATGATGGCGATGCGCTTGATGAGCTCGGAGATGCCCTGTGCAAACAGCAGCGCGAACGCAAGCGGGATGAGAAACTTGATCGGCCACTGGGGCAGGCCGCCGTAATTCGACGATTGCTCGTTCTGCTCCCACGATGCCCAGGCAAAGTCCCAGGAGGTGTAGGCGATAAGTGCGGCCGTGGGCAGCAGGAAGAAGACGTGGCCGATGATCTCGATGGCGTTGCGCACGCGCGGGGAGAGGCGTTCGTTGAGGATGTCGATGCGGATGTGCTCGTTGAGGGCAAGCGTCCAGGGAGCGGCAAGCAGGAATACAACGGCGAATAGCCACCACTGCACCTCGAGCCAGGCATTGGAGCTGCTGTCGAGGAGTTTGCGCACGGTCGCATTGCCGGCGCTGATGACCGCGGCGAGGATGACGAGCCAGGCGACCGACTGACCGATAATACGCGTGGCGCTATCGATCCAGCGGCTGAGCGCCAATAGCGCTCGCATGCGTCCCTCCTAGCTCAGGTGCGAAGGCTTATCTTACGTCAAGGCTGCCCTCTGCGTGGAGGCATCCTATATCGGGGGGAGGCCGTGACTTCTAGTGTCGCCTCTGACACTATCGATGTTCGGCCGATCAGCCGTCGCCATCGTCCGCCCCCTGGAGCCCCAAATGACTATCTCGAAGCCGCAAGTGCTCGATGAGCTGCGCCGCATCAAAGGTCCTGATCTGAAAAGCAATATCGTCGATCTTGGTCTCGTGTCCGAGGTTCTGATCAAGGACGACCGCGTTTATTTTTCCATCACCGTGCCGGCGGCACGCGCCGAGGAGCTGGAACCCCTGCGCAAGGCGGCCGAGACGGTGGTGGCCGCGGTGCCCGGCGTTGCGGGCGTCAGCGCGGTACTCACGGCCGAAGCGGCGGCCGGCACGCGTTCGCAAGCGCAGCCGGTCGGGCGCGCACCGGAAAGTGCACGTGTTGCGCAGGCCCGCGCCCAGGGTATGGGCGGGGGAAACGGCGGCCATTCCCATGGCCACGGGCACGACCATGCGCACGACCACGGGCGCGCGCCCATTCGCACCAGCGGTCCGGTGGGCGCATCGGCAACTCCGCCGGCAACGGCGCCGCGCGCGCTGCCGAAGGTAGAGGGTGTGAAGTCGCTCATCGCCGTTGCCTCGGGTAAAGGCGGCGTCGGCAAGTCGACGGTGGCGGTCAACCTGGCCCTTGGCCTCGCCGCCACCGGCAAGAAGGTCGGCATTCTCGATGCGGACATCTACGGCCCTTCGCAGCCCCGGCTCCTCGGCCTCAAGGGCCAGCCGGAGGTCCTGCACGGTAAGACGCTGAAGCCGATGGAAGGCTATGGCATCAAGGCGATGTCCATGGGCTTCCTGGTCGATGAGGAAACCCCTGTTATCTGGCGCGGCCCCATGGTGGTGGGCGCGCTCAATCAGATGCTGCGCGACGTCGCCTGGAACGAGGATGGCGAGCTTGACGTGCTCATCATCGATATGCCTCCGGGCACGGGTGACGTGCAGCTCACCATGGCGCAGCAGGTGCCGCTTTCGGGTGCAGTCGTCGTCTCGACGCCGCAGGATCTCGCCCTCATCGATGCCCGCAAGGGCCTTGCCATGTTCCGCAAGGTGGGCGTGCCAGTGCTGGGCATCGTTGAGAACATGAGCACTTTCATCTGCCCCAAGTGCGGGGAGCGCTCGGACATCTTCGGTCACGGCGGGGCGCGGGCGGAGGCGGAACGCCTCGGCGTGCCATTCATAGGGGAGGTACCGCTCGACATGGATGTGCGGCTGCGCTCCGATTCCGGGCAGCCCGTCACGGCGACCGCACCGGACAGCGAGCACGCCCGCATCTTCCGCGACATCGCGACACGCGCCTGGCAGGAGCTGGAGCAGGCCGAGCAGAACGCCGTTCGCCCGCCCCGGCTCGAGATCACGGACGAGGGGGCGGGGCTGACGGTCGAGTTCGCCTGCCGCAGCCGCTATGAGTTCACAGCCGAGCTTCTGCGCGTCATGAGCCCTTCAGCCGAGGTGCAGGGGCATTCTCCGGAGCAGCGGGTGACTGTGGGGGGCAAGCGCAACGTGCGCATCCGCGAGCTGCGGCCGGTGGGCAATTACGCCGTCCGGATCGCTTTCGATGACGGTCACGATACCGGCCTTTACACCTGGACCTACCTGCAGCAGCTTGGGCGGGAAAAGGAAAAGCGCTGGGGGCAGTATCTGGAGGAGCTTGGCCAAAAGGGTCTTAACCGCGGCTGAGCCCCTGTTCACTGCACTATTGCTGACTTGATTTGAGTGGGTTGTGGCGGCTCCGCGCCACCATCCACCCTTGACTTGCGCCATTTTCTTCTCGATCTTTCGCACCATTGCCGCCTGTATCTGCGCCGGTTGGTCCATCTGTAGGACCCGCCGGCCTCCCACGCAGAGAAAGGTTTCAGAGAAGACATTCAAGGAGACGCAACATCCGCAGACCAATGCGAGCCGCGCCCGAGCGCGAGCCATCCGGCCCGAGGATCAACGACGCGATCCGGGCCCGCGAAGTACGACTGATCGACGAAGACGGACAGAACGTAGGCGTGGTGAGCCATGCCGATGCGCTTGAGCGCGCTGTCAATGCCGGGCTCGACCTCGTGGAGATTTCTCCGGAAGCCGATCCGCCGGTCTGCAAGATCCTCGACTACGGCAAATATAAATTCCAGGCGCAGAAGAAGGCGGCTGAAGCGCGCAAGAATCAGAAGATCGTCGAGATCAAAGAGATCAAGATGCGCCCCGCCATCGATGATCACGACTACGACGTGAAGATGCGCTCGATCAAAAGGTTCTTCGAGGAAGGTGACAAGGTGAAGGTGACCTTGCGCTTCCGCGGCCGCGAAATGGCGCACCAGCAACTCGGCATGGAAGTGCTGCAGCGCGTGAAGGGCGACCTGGAGCCCATCGCCAAGGTCGAGTCCGAGCCCCGCCTGGAAGGCCGGCAGATGGTTATGGTTCTGGCCCCAAGGTAATTGCCGCAGTGAGCAGCGGTTAACCTATCACCGCTTGCCGATTACCCATGGCGCCCCTATAAGGACGCGCGAAGCCGCCCGGCGGGGCATGCCGTGGCGGCTTTTATCTGCTTTGACAGCCTCAACAGGCGGCTCCTCCCCTCACGGGGACGTTTCCGGTCGGCCA
>Ga0180223_1001212_pt1 | contig 21261 bp, 20 predicted proteins | sample eDN5th30CKraftOP_FD_151337 | JGI IMG/M metagenome (GOLD analysis project Ga0180223, IMG submission 151337) | Enriched Organic Plus compost microbial communities from Emeryville, California, USA - eDNA 5th pass 30_C Kraft OP (version 2) (version 2) ... | reverse complement strand
CGGGCAGATGCTCGTGAAGGCGCTTGAGATCAACTACGACTACAACAACAACCGCGTCGCCGCCGTCGGCAACGTGCAGATCTACTACAACGGCTCGACGCTCGAGGCCGACAAGGTCATCTACGACCAGAAGACGAAGCGCCTGCACGCCGAAGGCAACGTCCGCCTCACCGAGCCTGACGGCAAGGTGGTGAACGCCAACCTGCTCGACCTCTCCGACGACTACCGCGATGGCTTCGTCGATTCCCTGCATCTCAACACGCCCGACGAAACGCGGATGTCGGCGGCGCGCGCAGATCGCAGCAATGGTGACATCACCATCTTCCAGAGCGGCACCTACACTGCTTGCGCCGAGTGCCGTGACCATCCGGAGCGCCCGCCGCTGTGGCAGGTGAAGGCCGCGCGCATCATCCACAACAAGACCGAGCAGATGCTCTACTTCGAAGACGCGAAGGTGGAGTTCTTCGGCCAACCGCTCGCCTACCTGCCCTATTTCTCGACGCCCGACCCGACCGTGAAGCGCAAGACCGGCTTCCTGATGCCGTGGGCGAGCTACAACTCGTTCACCGGTTACAGCGCCGAGATTCCGTTCTACTGGGCGATCGCGCCGAACTACGACATGACCATCGCGCCGCGCGTTACCACGCGCCAGGGCGTGCTCGGCCAGATCGACTTCCGCCATCGCCTCGTGAACGGCGCGTATGAAATCCGCGCCTACGGCATCTACCAGCAGGACCCCAGCGCCTTTGCCGGACAGGTCGGCGACCGCAAGCTGCGCAGCGGCTTCGATTCCAACGGCCAGTTCGCGCTGAACGACAAATGGGTGGCGGGCTGGACCGCGGTGATGGCGACCGACAACCGCTTCTTCAGCGACTACAAGCTCGGTCCCTACAGGAATCCGCTGGGCTCGTTCCTGCTGACGCCGACTGAAGGCGTTTCGCAGGCCTATCTGACCGGCGTCGGCAACCGCAGCTATTTCGACATCCGCTCGATCTACTATTTCGGCTTCAATGCACAGGACGTGCAGCGCCAGATTCCGGTCGTTGCGCCGGTGATCGACTACAACAATGTGCTCGGCCACAACCTGCTGGGCGGCGAATTCAGCTACAAGGGCAACTTCGTCAACCTGACGCGCAGCCAGGCAAACTTCGATGCGATCTCTTCGGCTGCACAAACGCAGATGCAGACCGGTTGGACGCCGAATCCTACGGCCTGCATAACAAACGCCGATCCGCTCGCCCGAACGAATTGTGTCCTTCGTGGTGTGCCGGGTGACTATACCCGCCTTTCAGGCGAAGCTCAGTGGCGCCGGTCGTTCACCGATCCGATCGGCCAGATCTTCACGCCGTTCGTCTCGCTGCGCGGCGATCTCATTAATGCCAGTGTTGCCAATCAGCCGGGCGTTTCCAACTTCATCGCTCCGGGCACCTATCAGGAAGCCCGCCTGATGCCGGCGGTCGGCCTCGAATATCGCTATCCGTTCATCAACGTCCAGCCGTGGGGCACGACGACGATCGAACCGATCGCGCAGGTCATCCTCCGCCCGAACGAACAGAAGGCGGGACAACTGCCGAACGAAGACGCGCAGAGCCTGACCTTCGACGACAGCAACCTCTTCAGCGTCAACAAATTCTCCGGCTGGGATCGCGTCGAAGGCGGCGGCAGGGCCAATGTCGGCGTGCAGGCAACGACGCAGTTCGACCGCGGCGGTTCGATCAACGTGCTGTTCGGCCAGTCCTACCAGCTCTATGGCCTGAACTCGTATGCGGTGCAGAGCCTGACCAACACCGGCCTCGATTCCGGTCTCGACAAACCCGCTTCGGATTACGTCGGCCGCGTCGCCTACTCGCCCAACAGTATTTTCTCCTTGACCACGCGCTTCCGGCTCGACGAAGCGACGATGGCCGTCAAGCGTTTCGAAACCGAGGGCCGCGCCAATTTCGACCGCTGGTCGGTGAGCCTGTTGTACGGCAAATATTCCGCCCAGCCTGAACTCGGCTTCCTGACCGAACGGCAGGGCCTGCTCGGCACCGGTTCGTTCAAGCTCGCCGCCAACTGGCAGGTGTCGGGCGGCCTGCGCTACGACATCGCCAACGACAAGGTGAACCAGTACATCGTCGGCGCGGGCTACGTGGATGATTGCTTCCTGCTCGCCGTCAATTACGTGACCGACTACAACTACACCACGATCGGCAGCATCGCGCCGGTCACCGACCACCGGGTTATGTTCCAGCTCGGCCTGCGCACCATCGGCGGAACTTCGCTTTCGCAGAACGTCTCCTCATCCACCCAGTGACATAATTGTGGTCGATTGCACGTCTACGGTGCGGATCGACCGTGGTGAAGCCGATAGCAATGTGATGATGAAAGCAACATTCCTCTCCGTTTTTACCAGCCGCCTTGTCCTCCTCTTCGCAACCTTGCTGACGCTGCTGGCAGCGGCTCCCTCCGCGCACGCGCAGGCTGTGGTCGTGATGGTCAATGGCTCGCCGATCACCACCTACGACATCGAGCAACGCTCCAAGCTCGTTGCTCTGACCACGCACAAGACAGCGCCGCGTCAGGAGATCATCCAGCAACTGATCGACGACCGCCTCAAGATCAAGGAAGCCAAGAAATTCGGGATCGATCTGACCGCGTCGGACGTGGATTCTTCTTTCGCGTCGATGGGTCAGCGGATGGGAATGAGCTCGGAGCAGCTGTCCAAGGTTCTCATGGCGCAGGGCGTGCGCCCCGAAACCATGAAGGCGCGCCTGAAAGCCGAAACGTCGTGGGGAGCGCTGGTGCGCGGCCGCTTCAAGCAAAGCCTGATGGTGGGCGAGCGCGACGTGCGGGCCGCTGCCGGCGGCGATACCTCGCCTCAGGAAACCGAAAGCTTCGAATATCATCTGCGGCCGGTCGTGATCTTCGTTCCACGCGGATCGTCTCAAGCCGTTATCGCGCAGCACAAGAAGGAAGCGGAAATCATTCGCGACCGCGTCCAGAGCTGTGAGGAAGCCTCCACGACCTTCAAGTCTCTGCGCCAGGCCACCATCCGCGATACCATCGTCAAAACGTCCGCCGACCTGCCCAAGAATTTACGCGAGCTTCTCGACAAGACTCCCGTCGGCCACATGACTCCGCCGGAAGTCACCCGGCAGGGCATTGAAATGGTGGCGTTGTGCGATCGTAAAACGACAACCGCCGACACGCCGGCCAAGCGCGAAGCGCGCGACAAGCTGTTCGCCCAGAAGTATGAAGCGAAGTCGAAGTCCTATCTCAACGACCTTCGCAAGGCTGCGATGATCGAATACAAGCAGAAATAAAACCGATGCACCAAGCCCCGCTCGCTCTCACGATCGGTGAGCCCTCCGGGATCGGGCCTGACATCACGATTGCCGCATGGCAAAAGCGCGACGCGAACAAGCTTCCTCCATTCTACCTGATCGGCGACGCCGAGCTGATCCGCCGCCGCGCTGCGCTGCTCGGCGCGAGCATCGAAATCGTTGAGACATCGCCGCAGCAAGCCGGCGGGATTTTCCCGCGCGCCCTGCCCATTGCCCCGACCGGCCATACCGCCACCGGCACGCCCGGAAAACCCGATGCGACCAGCGCATGGGCTGCGATTGCCTCCATCGAACAGGCCGTGGCAGATGTGAAGGCAGGCACGGCTTCCGCCGTCGTCACCAATCCGATCGCCAAGAGCGTGCTGTACAGCGCGGGATTCAAGCATCCCGGCCACACCGAATTCCTCGCCGAACTGGCAGCCACGGGCGGCAAGGCGCCTAGGCCCGTCATGATGATCTGGTCCGAGACGCTCGCCGTCGTGCCGGTCACCATCCATCTGCCGTTGCGCGAGGCGATTGCCGATCTCACCACCGAATTGATCGTCGAGACTGCGCGCATCGTCGTTGCCGACATGAAGCGCCGCCTTGGCTTGCGCTCGCCCCGCCTCGCCATCGCCGGACTCAATCCGCATGCGGGCGAAGGCGGCACGCTCGGCAAGGAAGATGGCGCCATCGTCGCGCCCGCCATCGAGCAGTTGCGGCGTGAAGGCATCGACGCGCGCGGTCCGCTGCCTGCCGACACCATGTTTCACGAGGCGGCGCGCAAGAGCTATGATTGCGCGATCTGCATGTATCACGATCAAGCGCTGATCCCGGTCAAGACGCTCGCCTTCGACAGCGGCGTTAATGTCACGCTGGGGTTGCCGTTCATCCGCACCTCGCCTGACCACGGCACGGCGTTCGACATCGCTGGCACCGGACGCGCCAATCCGTCGAGCCTGATCGGAGCATTGCACCTTGCCGCGCGTATGGCCCGCGCGAACGCCGCATCATGAGCCAGATCGACGATCTGCCGCCGCTGCGCGAGGTCATCCGCAAATACGATCTCGCTCCGCGCAAATCGCTCGGCCAGAACTTCCTGTTCGACCTCAATCTCACCGCGCGGATCGCCCGCGCCGCGGGGCCGCTCGACGACGCAACCGTGATCGAAGTCGGTCCGGGCCCCGGCGGGTTGACGCGGGCCTTGCTCGCCACGGGTGCTGCGCGCGTGATCGCGGTGGAACGCGACGATCGTGCGATCCCCGCGCTTGAGGAGATTGCGCGGCACTATCCCGGCCGCCTCGAGATCGTGCACGGCGACGCCATCGACTTCAACCCGGCGACCATGCTCGATGGCAAGCAGGCGAAAATCGTCGCCAACCTGCCCTACAACATCGCAACGCTGCTGCTGACCGGCTGGCTCACCATTGATCCATGGCCGCCCTGGTTCGACATGATGGTGCTGATGTTCCAGCGCGAGGTGGCCGAGCGCATCGTCGCGGAAGAAAACGACGACGCCTATGGCCGCCTCGGCGTGCTCGCCAACTGGCGCACCGAAACCAAGATCCTGTTCGACATCGCGCCCGGCGCATTCGTGCCGCCGCCGAAGGTCACATCTTCCGTGGTGGGCCTCGTGCCGCGCGCCACGCCACTGTCTTGCCCGCGCCGCGCGCTGGAACAGGTCGCCGCCGCCGCCTTCAATCAGCGCCGCAAGATGCTGCGTCAAAGCCTGAAGCCGCTCGGCGTCGACCCCGCGCTGCTCACGGAAGCCGCAGGCATCGACCCAACCCGGCGCGCCGAAACGGTGCCGATCTCCGGTTTCGTCGCGATGGCCAATCGCCTGTCCGAACTCAAGCAGTCCTGATCTCCATGGCCTTGATGCACCGCCAGTCACTCATGCAGTTTGCCGCGCCCGTGTGCGAGACGGTCGTGGACACGCCAGTGCCGCAAGGCAGCGAAGTGCTGCTGCGTGTCGAGAAATGCGGCCTGTGCCATTCCGATCTGCACCTGCAGGACGGCTTTTTCGATGCGGGCAACGGACAGCGCATCGACATCACGCGCGGCATCAAGCTGCCGTTCACGCTCGGCCATGAGATCGTCGGCACCATCGAAGCGACAGGCCCCGATGCGCCGCGCGATCTGATCGGACAGCGGCGTGTGGTCTTTCCGTGGATCGGCTGCGGCACCTGCCGCGATTGCATCAACGGCGACGAAAACCTGTGCGCGCGCAACCGTTATCTCGGCGTCGCGCTGGATGGCGGTTTCGCCAGCCACGCTCTTATTCCCGACAGCCGTTATCTCCTGCCCTATGAGCCATTGCCCGCGGGTTTCGCCGCCGCGCTGATGTGCTCCGGCCTCACTGCCTATGGCGCGTTGAAGCGGGCTGCCGCACATCCGCGCCGCCGCAATCTCTTGCTGATCGGCATGGGCGGCGTCGGGCTGCTGGGGCTGTCCATCGCCCGCGCGATGGGCATGGAGAACATTGCAATCGCCGATCTCAGCGAAGCCGCGCGGACAGCGGCACACGATGCAGGTGCCGCAACCGCTTACGATCCGGCGGCGCGGGAAACGGCCCGCCGCATGCTGAAAGACAGCGGCGGCGGTTTCGATGTGATCGTCGATTTCGCCGGCAGCGAAGCCTCATTGGCGTTCGCAATGGGCGCGCTCGCGCGCGGCGGCAAGATCGTCGTCTCCGGCCTGATCGGCGGCGCGTTCAATATCCCGGCGGTGAGCTGGGTTCACAAGCGGATGAGTGTCGAAGGCTTCATGACCGGCACGCTGCTTGAGGCGCGCGAACTCATCGACCTCGCGCACACCGGCCGCATTGCGCCCGTGCCGATGCATGAAGCGCCGATGCGCGAGGCGGCCGGCTGGATGGACAAGCTACGCCAGGGTCACGTCACCGGGCGCATCATCCTCACCAACGAAGCGTGAGGCGGCTCACGCCGCGTAGCATTGCAGCGGCGCGAGTTTTTCATTCCGTAAAATCTCTTTTGCCCGCAGCACAGGTTGCGGCGTCGCCTGCCGCACCAGCGGCTGTGCAATCTCTACGGGCGGTGCCATCGCCAGCACGGCCGCGCGTGCCAGCGGACACATCGGCCTTTGTTCGGCTGCCTCCGGCGTAACATGGCGACCGCCGGCAAGACGCAGCGCCGTTTCGATCTCATCCGAAGGTGTGCCGCCCTTCAGCAACAGCAAAATCAGAAGAGCCTTGATCTCCTCGCTCAACACGCTCGCACCGTTCGCAGAGTCTCTGGTCATGACAATCCCCGTTTTCATGATCTCACCGACATGCTCCTGCGCGAGCATCGAAGCCGCATGCTTAATGCGATTTTAATTTCGGGGTTTTGAAGCAAGAACACCGTGTTGTTACGTAGACCGCACGCCATGTGCCTACCAAAAAACGCGGCTTCCGCTTGCGCGCGCATCCCGCTGTCACTCACCACGAATCAAAATCGATGTGTTCCGCGCCTCCTCTCGCTGCCTCAATTTCGTCCGCTGCGCTTCGCATTTGCGGCCCATTGTGGCCCATCTCGTTGACAACCATTCCCTCACGCATTCGTACACGACGTCCTGATTGACGTGGGGGAACCATGACAAACCCGAACTTCAAACTCGCGGCTGTCGCCTTGAGCGCCGCCCTCGGCGGCGTAATGCCGTCTTACGCGCAGCAGGCGGCGCCTGCGCAACAGACCGCTCCTGCGCAGCAACAGGCTGGCGCGAACGCAGCCGATGCCTGCCAAGCGGCCCCGAAAGGCGCAGCACCCCAGGGCAAGCATTGGTACTACCACACAGACCGCAAGGCGGGCCGCAAGTGCTGGTATCTCGGCGAGGCCGGGATGAAAACCACCACGTCACGAACGGCTACGCAGCCGAAGACATCAATGGCGGACTCAAAACCTGCATCGCAGCAGGATCTCGATGCCCGAGCCGAGGTACCGCCGCAACCGGCGGACAAACCGTCTAGCGCGAAGCCTTCGAACGCAAGCGAAACGGTAGCGGAGACAAGCGAGCCCGCGACGACGCAAGCAACCGACGGCATCGCATCGGCGCCGCTGCTCACCCAGCGTTGGCCGCAGGCCGATGCTTTCCGTCCGAGCCAGACGACGGGCGCGGCCACGCCGCTTGCGAATTCCCAACCCGCAAATCTGCAGCAAGCTTCATCTCAGGCTGCTGCGCCGCCATCGGCAACAACTCCATCGCCTTCAGTACAGTCCGCAGCCGCAACACCAGTACCGAACGCTGCGCCGTCCGATCAGCCCGTCAGCCTTTCATCATGGCGCACGATTCTCGGCGCGCTCTTCGTCGCACTGGGATTTGCGGGGATTCTCGGGTTCGTCACGTTCCGCTACTTCGGACGGCAGAACACCGCCCACAACATGCCCAGCCCACGCCGCGACATCTGGGGTGACAAGGACGAAGGAACGGCATCGCCTTCCCCATCCTATGACCAGATGATCGCGCCATCGCGATGGGCGTCCGCTGCGCGCGCATCGCTGGCGCCGCAGGACCTCGATGAAATCGAGCAGCTTCTGCGCCGCGCCGCGCTTGAGCCTCATCCACCGGCGAATACTAATTCTCGAGTTGATCCTGCAGCCCGCGCACAAACGCCGATAACCCCGTCTGCCGCTCGCGTTTCAACCGCTCAGCACGCAGGATCGTTTCGACCTCGCTGAATGCCTGATCAAGGTCGTTGTTGAGCACGACATAGTCGTACTCGGCCCAGTGGCTAAGTTCATGCGCCGCACGATCCATGCGGCCGCGGATCACCGCGTCGGAATCCTGCGCACGGGTATGAAGCCTTTGCTCAAGGGCCTTCGCCGACGGCGGCAGGATGAACACGCTGACGACATCGGCCCGCGCCTTCTCGCGCAGTTGTTGCGTGCCCTGCCAGTCGATGTCGAACAGCACGTCCTCGCCGGCGGAGAGCGCCTTCTCGACCGCATGGCGCGGCGTGCCGTAATGATTGTCGAACACCGGCGCGTGTTCGAGGAGTTCGTCGGCGCGGACCATCTGATCGAACCGCGCCTTGTCTATAAAGTAGTAATGTTCGCCCTCGGCTTCCCCCGGCCGCTTCGCGCGCGTCGTGACGGACACCGACATACGCAGGCCCGGCGTCTTGTCGATCAGCATGCGCGACAGCGTGGATTTGCCCGCGCCCGACGGCGACGACAACACGAACATCAGGCCACGCCGCTCTCCGGCGAGCGCATTGCGAACCATCGTCTTCACTCCAGATTCTGAACCTGCTCGCGGAATTGCTCGACGATGTTTTTCATCTCGAGGCCGATATTGGTCAATTCGACATCGTTGGATTTCGAGCAGGTGGTGTTCACTTCGCGGTTGAATTCCTGCGACAGGAAATCGAGCCGCCGGCCGACCGGCCCGCCCTTCGACAGCAATTCGCGCGCCTGCGCGACATGCGAACCGATCCGGTCGAGTTCTTCGCGGATGTCGGCCTTAGTCGCGATCAGCAACGCCTCCTGCGACAGCCGGTCCGGATCGAACCGGTCCGACGCATCGAGCAATGTCGCGATCTGCTCAGTGAGGCGCGCCTTGATCGCTTCCGGCTTGCGCCCCGGTGCAGCTTCGGCCTTCGCCGCCAGGCGTTCGATGTCGTTGACGCGCTGGGAGAGAATTTCGCCGAGCGAGACGCCTTCGCGGTCGCGCATCTCGACGAGGCCGGACAATGCGGCCTCGAACGATGCGGTGGCGGCGGCCTTGGCTGCCGTGATTTCGGCCTCGTCGCTTTCAGGCTCGACGATGTCGATCACGCCCTTGACCGCCAGGAGGCCATCCACGGTCGGTGGTGCTGCACCCGCCTTTGCCGCGAGGTCGCGCGCGGTGGCGAGAACCGAGGCCAGAATGTCTTCATTGATGCGCGCGACCGAAGCCGAGCCCGCGCGCTTGACGTTGAGGTTGGCGTAGACCGTGCCACGCGACACCGCTTCCCCGATCCGCTTGCGCACGATGCTTTCGAGATCGTCCCATCCCTGCGGCAGGCGCACGCGCAGATCGAGACCCTTGGCGTTGACCGACTTCAATTCCCATTCGAAGGTGTAGGGTCCGCTGGTGCCGTGGCTTCGCGAAAAGCCGGTCATGCTCGACAACGCCATTGCCGAAAAGCTCCGTTCAGATCAGGTGGATTCATATGGCACAGGCCGCCGCGACCATACCCCGAATTGGGCCATGGTGCAGACCGTTTTGCCGTTCACCCTTGAGAATTTCGCAGGAATCTTGCGAGAATTCAGCGCGCCGCCGGAGCCGCATTCGCCGTGGCGCCGGCCGCCAGAGCGGGTTTGGCGTGTGCCGCAGGCTTGTGCGTTGTTGAAGACGTCACACCCGCCCACGCATCGTTCGCTTTGCTGCCCGCCCGGGGTGCCGCCGACTGCTTGCCATGATGAGCGGCCTTCGGCGCGCGCTTCGCCGGTGCGGATGCAGCAGGCTTCGATGCCGCAGGCGCGGCCGGCGGAATAGCCACCGGCGGCGGCACATCGTCCGGCTCCGCCGCATCGTTCTTCTGACGTTCGATCGAACGCAGCTTCGCGACGGCTTTCTGGTGCTCGTTGTAGTTCTCGGTGAAGGTATGCCCGCCGGTGCCGTCGGCCACGAAATAAAGGTCTTTCGTGCGCGCGGGATTGGCGGTCGCCTCGAGCGAGGCGCGGCCCGGATTGGCGATCGGGCCCGGCGGCAGACCTTCGATGATGTAGGTGTTGTAAGGCGTCGGCTGCTGGATTTCGCTGCGCTTGATCGGCCGCCCCAGCGTGCCCTTGCCACCGACCAGGCCGTAGATGATCGTCGGGTCGGATTGCAGCTTGATGTGCTGGCGCAGGCGGTTGACGAACACCGAGGCGACACGGCTGCGCTCATCGGCGCGGCCGGTTTCCTTCTCCACGATGGAGGCCAGCGTCACGAGTTGATCCGGCGAGCGCAGCGGCAGGTCAGGATTGCGGTGCTCCCACACGTCAGCGAGCAGCCGCTTCTGCGCCTGCTGCATGCGCTGGATCACCTGCTCGCGCTGCGTGCCGCGCGGAAACTTGTAGGTATCCGGCAGCAATGTGCCCTCGCGCGGCACCTCGCGCAGCGAACCGGAGAAGATGTCGTTGTCCTGCAACCGCTGGACGATCTGTTCCGATGTCAGCCCTTCCGGGATGGTGAAAGCATGTTGCACCACCTTGCCTTCGACAATGGTGCCGATGACATCGGACAGGCTCGCATCCTTCTTGAACAGGAATTCGCCGGACTTCAGCGAAGTGCGCGCATTGAGCGCCAGCACGCCACCGATGAAACTCCAGCGGTCCGCCGTGATGACGCCTTCGCGCAGCAGGATGTCGCCGATGTCGGTCATGCCCGCGCGCGACGGAATGTTGACGACCTTGTCCGCGGACAGCGGCCCTTTGGCGCTGAGCATCTGCTTGCCGTAGATATAAAGGCCGCCCGCGCCCAACATCAGGACCAGCAGAATCGTGATGATGGCGTTGCCTGCGATCACGAACGGATTGCGCGCGCTGTCGGAGCGCTTCGGAGGCGGAACCTGCTGCGGCTCTAAAGCCGCGCGCGGACTGCGCGGTTCGATGGGGGGCCTCTCACTCATGTTCGAAATCCGAATCCGTTCTGGCCTGTTTCAACCGAGCCGATCGCGATCTCTCGCATAAACTTGGGATCGCAATATGACCGAAACTTCCCTCGCGGTGAAGCCGAGGCTTTCCTAGTTCACCACCCGTTTCATGATCAGCGATGCGTTGGTCCCGCCAAAGCCGAACGAGTTCGACAATGCGACATTGATTTCACGCGACTTGGCCTTGTGCGGCACGAGGTCGATAGCCGTCTCGATCGACGGGTTGTCGAGATTGAGCGTTGGGGGCGCCATATTGTCGCGCAGCGCCAGCACGCAGAAGATCGCCTCCACTGCGCCCGCGGCTCCGAGCAGATGGCCGATCGAGGATTTGGTCGACGACATCGCCACCTTCGAGGCCGTGTTGCCGAGCAGCTTCTGCACCGCGCCCAGTTCGATCTCGTCGCCGAGCGGCGTCGAGGTGCCGTGCGAGTTGATGTAATCGATGTCGGAAGCAAGCAGCCCGGCGCGCTTCATCGCAGCACTCATGCAGCGATAGGCACCGTCGCCGTCGGAAGCCGGCGCGGTGATGTGATAGGCGTCGCCGGACAGACCGTAGCCGACGATCTCGGCGTAGATTTTCGCGCCGCGCTTCTTGGCGTGCTCGTATTCCTCGAGCACGACAATGCCCGCGCCCTCGCCCATCACGAAGCCGTCGCGGTCGGTGTCGTAAGGGCGCGAGGCCGCCGTCGGCCTGTCGTTGAACTTGGTGGACATCGCGCGCAGCGCGCAGAAGCCCGCCATTGCGAGGCGATTGACCGGGGATTCCGCACCGCCCGCCACCATCACGTCGGCATCGCCGAGCGCGATCAGCCGCGACGCATCGCCGATGGCATGCGCACCGGTGGAGCATGCGGTCACGACCGAATGGTTGGGACCCTTGAGGCCGTGCTGGATCGAAACGTAGCCGGAAGCGAGATTGATGAGACGTCCGGGAATGAAGAAGGGCGACACCTTGCGCGGGCCGCGCTCGTGCAGCAGCACCGCAGTCTCGCCGATCCCCTCGATGCCGCCGATGCCGGAACCGATCATCGTGCCGGTGGCGCAACGTTCTTCCTCGGTGGACGGATGCCAGCCGGCGTCGTTGAGCGCCTCGGACGCCGCCGCCATCGCGAAGATGATGAAATCGTCGACCTTGCGCTGCTCTTTTGGCTCCATCCACAGATCGGGATTGAAGGTGCCGTTGGTGCCGTCGCCGCGCGGCACGACACAGGCAATCTGGCTGGTCAGGTCGGACACATCGAAATGCTCGATTTTCCGTGCGCCGCTCTCGCCGTTGAGGATGCGTTTCCAGGTCGGCTCGACGCCGCCTCCCAGCGGCGAAACCATGCCGAGGCCGGTGACGACCACTCGCCTCATGTCAGATGCTCCGATATGCAAACAGAAAGACGGCGGGCCGTTGCACGCAACAACCCGCCGACATCAGCTACCGCAGAAGGAGCTTAGCTCTTCGCGTTCTTTTCAAGGAACTTGGTCGCGTCGCCAACCGTGAGGATGGTTTCCGCCGCGTCGTCCGGAATCTCGCAACCGAATTCTTCTTCGAAAGCCATCACCAGTTCGACAGTGTCGAGGCTGTCGGCGCCGAGGTCGTCGATGAAGCTCGCGGTTTCAACCACCTTCTCCGGTTCGACACCGAGGTGCTCCACAACGATCTTCTTCACGCGCTCGCCAATCTCACTCATCGTTTCAACCTCGTGTTTGCTTCGTTTAACCCGATCGTAAAACGATACGAGCCGGTGTTGACCTTCTAAAATTCTATGCCGCCCGCCCAGTCCGATCCACGCACCCGCAGACCGTCATTCCCCTGCGAACCTCAACAGATGGCGCATCGGGAATATACAGGGTTTTGATTTCCTGCAACGACGTTCTTCCCTTGCGCGCTCACCACAAAACAGCCAGCCGTTTTGTGGCGAATCCGCCCCGATCCTGAAGTCTGACCGGTCGCAAACTTTCCCCCTCGCAGACCGGAAATCGCGCAACGAGACCCGAACCGGATAGCACAGGTCGGGGGGCTTGGCCAAGCCGGGAGGTAGCCCCGCGCCGCTAAAAAGCGGCGTCAGGTTCCTCCTAAGCCACTCAGATCATTGCCATTCCGCCATTGACGTGGATTGTCTGGCCGGTGACGTAAGCCGCCTCATTGGACGCCAGATAGACCGCCGCCGCCGCGATGTCGTCGGGCGAGCCCAACCGGCCAGCCGGAACCTTGCCGAGAATGGCTTCCTTCTGCTTGTCGTTCAGCGCATCCGTCATCGCGGTCGCAATAAAACCGGGTGCAATGCAATTCGCCGTCACGTTGCGCCGTGCATATTCCTGACCGATCGACTTCATCATGCCGATCAGGCCCGCCTTCGACGACACATAATTGACCTGCCCCGCATTGCCGGTGACGCCGACCACGGATGTGATGCCGATGATGCGGCCGAAACGCTTGCGCATCATCAATTTGGTCGCAGCACGCGCCAGACGGAAGGTCGCGGTGAGATTGACGTCGATCACCTGATCCCAGTCCTCGTCGCGCAGCTGGACGAAGAGATTGTCCTTGGTGATGCCTGCATTGGCCACAAGGATGTCGAGCTGCCCCATCGCCTTTTCGGATGCGGGCACCAGCGCCTCAACCTCGTCCTTGTCGGACAGGTTGCACGGCAGAACGTGGACCCGCTCCTTCAATTCGCCCGCGAGTGTATCGAGCACCTCGCGCCGGGTGCCCGAAATCGCGACCGTCGCGCCCTGCTTGTGCAGCGCCTTGGCGATCGCATTGCCGATACCGCCGGTCGCGCCGGTGACGAGCGCGGTCTTGCCTGTCAAATCGAACATTCAAATTCTCCTCAAATCACCCGCGCGCGGCGGCGATCGCATCCTTCGCAGCGGCAATGTCGCCAGGACCACCGACCGCGACGCCGATAGCACCATCCGCAATACGCTTGACGAGACCGGTAAGCACCTTGCCCGAGCCGATCTCCAGAAAATGCGTGACGCCGTGAGCGGCCATATACGCGACGCTTTCACGCCAGCGCACGGTACCCGTGACCTGTTCCACCAACAGCTTGCGGATCTGATCGGGATCGCTGACAGGTGCTGCGAGGATGTTCGCAACCACCGGCACCACCGGCTTGTTGACCGTGACCTTCGCGAGCGCCTCCGCCATCGCGTCGGCGGCAGGCTGCATCAGACGGCAATGGAACGGTGCGGACACCTGCAGCAGCATGGCGCGCTTGGCACCCTTGGCCTTGGCGATCTCGACGGCGCGCTCGACCGCGGCCTTGCCGCCGGAGACGACGACCTGACCGCCGCCATTGTCGTTCGCTGCCTGACAGACCTGCCCTTGCGCGGCCTCATCCGCCACCGCCACCGCGGTCTCGTAATCGAGGCCGAGCAAGGCCGCCATCGCGCCAACGCCGACCGGCGTCGCCTTCTGCATCGCGGTGCCGCGAATCCGCAGCAGCCGCGCGGTGTCGGCAATCGACAGGCTGCCCGCCGCCGCCAGTGCCGAATATTCGCCGAGCGAGTGGCCGGCCACGAACGCGGCGTCACGCGAAAGATCGATCCCTGCTTCCGTCTCCAGCACCCGCAAGGTCGCGAGCGACATCGCCATCAGCGCGGGCTGGGTGTTCTCGGTGAGTTGCAGCGCCTCCGCGGGGCCTTCCCAGATGACGGTGCTGAGTTTCTCGCCGAGCGCCGAATCCACCTCGTCGAACACCGCGCGTGCGGCCGGAAACGCCTCGGCGAGCGCCTTGCCCATGCCGACGGCCTGTGAACCCTGTCCCGGAAATGTAAATGCTGCCGTCATAAAGGCCTCCCAAACGTGGGGTGGTAAGACACCGCCAGGCCGGGGGCTGTCAAGCTGACGACACGGAACCGCGCGCAAATCCCCGGTTTTGCCGCCCGTTCCGGGAAAATGGCCCTAAATGCCTCGATTTCCGGGCCAAAATGCCACCCATCTTACTTGCCAACCGCCGCAAATCGCCTATAAAGCGCGCATCCGTGGGTCCCGGCCGGGAGCTGAACGGACGGTTTCATCAATCATCGTTCGATTGAGGTTACAGGGCCAGTTGGTCCGTCGTCCCGTGCTTCCGCCTTCTGAGCAATATCGAGGTCCTTTCCGAAGGTCTCGAAGGGCTTGCCGCCAGGACCCGCGCTAACACTGGAAAGGACTCCCATGCCTCTTTACGAGCATGTTTTCCTCGCGCGCCAAGACGCGAGTGCCCAACAGGTCGAAGAATTCACCACCCAGATCACCGGCGTGATCGAAGGTCTCGGCGGCAAGGTCGCCAAGACCGAGAACTGGGGCGTGCGTTCGCTCACCTACCGCATGAACAAGAACCGCAAGGCTCACTTCGTGCTGCTGAACATCGATGGCCCGGCTGCGATCGTTTCCGAGATCGAGCGTCAGGAGCGCATCAACGAAGACATCATCCGTTATCTGACCGTGCGCGTCGACGAACTCGAGGAAGGCCCCTCCGCAATGATGCGCAAGGCCGACCGGGATCGCGAGCGCGACGACCGTGGCGGCGGCTTTGGTGGCCGTGGCGGCGACCGCGATGGCGGCTTCCGCTCCGAGCGTGGCCCTCGCCGGCCGCGTGACGAAGACGCAACCGCATCGGTAGAGGAGTAAGACACATGGCTGACGCTGGTGCACGCCGCCCGTTCTTCCGCCGTCGCAAGACCTGCCCGTTCACGGGCCCGAACGCGCCGAAGATCGACTTCAAGGATTCCAAGCTGCTGATGCGTTACGTGTCGGAGCGCGGCAAGATCGTGCCGAGCCGCATCACGGCCGTGTCTGCAAAGAAGCAGCGCGAACTCGCCCGCGCCATCAAGCGCTCGCGGTTCCTGGGTCTGCTGCCTTACGTGATCCGCTAAGGCGAACCATTCCGCTCCTCATCCCACGGGATGAGGAGCAAACTTCGCGCTTCATAAGAAGCGAATTTTCATAACACGGCAGCGACAGCGGTCGTGGATGGTTGGGGCGAAAAGCCTCTAACCGCTCGAAGGGGGCGGGACAGCTGATGATGGCAACACCGATTCTCATTGCACTGGCGGCCGCGCTTGCGTCGGCCATGATGTTCGCCTCGATCGCGTCGGGCGCGGTGCTGTCGCTTGCCCTGTTCTATCTCGCGCCGTTGCCGCTGATGGTGGTGGCACTAGGCTGGGGCTCCCGGACCGGATTCATCGCCGGTGCCGCAGCGGTGCTCGGCCTCGGCGCGATGTTCGGGCCGAAATACATGCTGGCCTACGCCGTGATGGTCGCCCTGCCCGCGCTGTGGCTCGGCCATCTCGCGCTGCTCGCGCGCGCATCCGATGAGCCCTACACGCCGCCGGACGCGCTCAGCTGGTACCCGGTCGGCCGCATGCTGGTCTGGACTGCAGGCTTCGCCTCGCTCACCACCGCCGGCGCGCTTCTGACGCTTGGCACCGATGCCGACACGATCTCAGCGGTGATGCGCCAAAGCCTGACGCATCTCTCCGATGCCGCCCGTCAGGGCGGGGTTGCCAACGGCACCACTCCGGACCCCATCATCGAGGCGCTGGTGTCGATCGCACCGGGTGCTGCCGCGCTGGTCGCGATGCTGACCCTGACGCTCAATCTGTGGCTCGCCGCCAAGATCGCGCAGACCTCGCAGCTTCTGAAACGCCCGTGGCCGGATCTGCGCGCGACCGAAATGCCGCAGCCGGTGCTCGCCGCGCTCGCCATCTCCATCGTGTTCTGCTTCTTCGGCGGCCTGACCGCGCTGGTCGCCAAGATCGTCAGCGCCTCGCTGCTGCTGGCCTACGGTATGACCGGCTTTGCCGTTCTGCACACCGTCAGTCAGACCCTGGCGGGTCGCTCCTTCATGCTGAGCGGCATCTACGCCCTCACCGCTTTCATCGGCTGGCCGCTTGCAGGCGCAATCGTGCTCGGCCTCGCGGACGCCGTCTTCGGCATCCGCAAACGCTACTGGCGCAAACAGGATAGCCTGCCAAACGCCAACTGAACTTCGACTCTCACATCAAGAACCACTTTTATCTACTCGTTATCTAAGGAGAACATCATGGAAGTCATTCTGCTCGAACGCGTCGCCAAGCTTGGCCAGATGGGCGACATCGTGAACGTCAAAAACGGCTACGCCCGCAACTTCCTGCTCAAGCGCAACAAGGCGCTGCGCGCGACCGAGGCGAACCGTTCCAAGTATGAAGGCATGAAGGCCGACCTCGAAGCCAAGAACATCGCGGCCAAGGGCGAAGCCACCAAGGTTGCCGAGAAGATCGAGGGCCGCAACGTCATCGTGATCCGTCAGGCTTCCGAGAGCGGCCAGCTCTTCGGTTCGGTGTCGGTGCGCGACATCATGGCGGCGCTGGCGGCCGACGGCGTGTCGCTGAACCGCCATCAGGTTCTGCTCGAGCACCCGATCAAGACGATCGGCCAGCACAAGATCACGATCGCCGTCCACCCCGAGGTCGAGATTCATGTGACCGCCACCGTGGCCCGCAGCGATGCGGAAGCCGAGCGCATCAACCGCGGCGAAGACATCAGCACCCGTCAGGAAGACCAGGACGCGGCGGCGGAAGCGATCGCGGCGGCCGGCGAGTTCTTCGATCCGGAAGCGCAGCACGACGAAGCGCCGGAAGCGGCCCCGAGCGAGCAGTAAGCCTCGCCCCACCGCAATCGTCATAAATCCGGCCCGGAAACGGGCCGGATTTTTTCATGCTGTTTTGAAAGCCCGGCCCGGCTCGAACCGCCAGTCAAACCGCGAGGTGTTATTGCGCGGCGGGCGGCGATTCAGCCGGCTTGTCCCCTGCAGGCGCAGCCGGAGCTGTTTCGGATTTTGCATCCGCTTTCGGCGCGACATTGAAGACCGGCATATTCGACGCGGGCTTGTCCTCGTCGGGTTTCTTGGCAGGCGCTTCCGGCGCGGACGCAGCCGGTTTGGATTCGGGCTGCGCAGCCGGCTCCGCCGGACTTGAAGGCGCGGCGGCGGGCTTGCTCTCGGCCGCAGGGGCTTCCGGCTTCGGCTGGGATGCAGCCTTCGGCTCATCCTTTGCCGGAGCAGTCTTCGGCTTGCGCTTGTCAGCCTTTGGCTTTTTGTCCTTCGCGCCCTCGGAAGACCCTTCCTCGTGCGGCTTGGCCGCGTGGCCATGCGCGGGCCGCTCGTGCCGCTCCCGCGGCTCGGCTTCCCGCTCTCGCGGCTTCGGCGACGTCAACTCGCGGCCCTCGCGCGTGAGGTCGTCGCCGGCGCGCCTGTTCGCGGCACCGTTCGACAGGACATAGGCGCTCATCGCACCCGCCATGCTGACGCTCGTCGTGTAGTGCTGGCGCAGGAAGCCCGGCAGCGCCCCGGGCGACACGCTCTTGAGCAGCCCGTGCGGGCTCTTGTGGCAAATCGCGCATGTCGCGGCGAAAATCTGGGCCGGAGACTTCCCGGCCTCAAGATTCTGCGCCGACGCCGGGCCGAGCGCGCTGATCCAAAGCACCGCCGCCGCCAGACTGAGCGTTCGCCTCGACATGCCGTGATCTCCAGAAACTGCTCGACCGGCATCACCCGCCGGGAGTTCAAATGATTGTATGACAAGTCCCTAGCGGATAATCCGCCGGATGGAAATGTTGGGAATGCAACAGTCTAGGTAAGATTGCGGTGGTGCGGCATGCCACCCTTGCCGCCTATTCGGGCTTGAAGGAGTGGCCGGAAGGGTGGAAACTTTGGGGCATGGGGCCCGTTTAATAGGAACAGCACATTACAGCCAAGGCCGCTTCCCATGAGCTTTTTGCTGAAATCCGTTCTCCGCCGGTTTTTCCGCTACGGTTCAATCACTTTCATCACCGCTGACGGCCAATCCTTCACCTGCGGCGACGGGACCGGCACCCCGGTCACAGTCCGCTTCACCACCCCCTCGGCGCAACGCAGGCTGCTGCTCGACCCCGAGATGGCCTTCGGCGAAATCTACATGGATGGCGAACTCGTGATCGAGCAAGGCTCGATCACCGACGTCCTCGCCGTGGTGCTGGCCCAGCCCTACGACCTGCCCGGCTGGGCAAAGCTCCATCACCTGCAGCGCTTTCTGATACGCCGCTGGCATCAGTTCAATCCACTGGGCTTGGCCAAGCGCCGCATCCAGAGCCATTACGACCTCGATAGCCGGATCTACTCGCTGTTTCTCGATTCCGACCGGCAATACAGCTGCGCCTATTTCGAGCGGCCGGACATGTCGCTCGACGAGGCACAACTCGCGAAACGGCGTCACGTCACCGCCAAGCTTCTGGTAAAACCGGACCAGCGGGTGCTCGACATCGGCTCCGGCTGGGGCGGGCTCGGGCTCTACATCGCGGAGATCGCGGGCGGCCTCGTCACCGGCGTCACCTTGTCCAACGAGCAGTTCGACATCTCGAACCAGCGCGCCAAAGCCAAGGGAATGTCGGAGCGCGCCAAATTCCTGCTCGAGGACTACCGCAAGGTGCCGGGCCCGTTCGACCGGATCGTGTCGGTCGGCATGTTCGAGCATGTCGGCATCGACCACTACCAGACCTATTTCGACCGCTGCGCCGAACTGCTCAAGGACGATGGCGTGATGGTGCTGCACGCCATCGGCCGTTCCGAAGGGCCGGACATCACCAACCCATGGGTCGCGAAGTATATTTTCCCCGGCGGCTATATTCCGGCGCTGTCGGAAGTGCTGCCGAGGATCGAGCGTTCCGGCCTTCTGGTGAACGACATCGAAATCCTCCGCCTGCACTACGCCGAGACGCTGAAAGCCTGGCACGAACGGTTCCTCGCCCGGCAGGAGGAAGCGGCGGCGATCTACGACGAGCGCTTCGTCCGCATGTGGCGCTTCTACCTCGCCTGTTCGGAGATGAGTTTCCGCAAGCAGAACATGATGGTGTTCCAGATTCAGCTCAGCAAACGGCAGGGCGTGGTTCCCATCACCCGCGACTACATCGCGCAAGAGGAACAGCGGCTGCGCAGGCTGGAAGCCTCACACTTGCAGCCGCTGCAGCAGGCCGGGGAATAACAAAAGATCAACACGAATCGCTGCCTTAGTGCGGCATGGCGATCAGGTTGTGGGTGGCGTGTGTATAAATCCATATGCCGCTTTCAACGTGGATGGCCGGGGTGCTTGATGAGCGCCCTTCTCTTCCGACTTGAAAGCGCATCTGACCGCCATGGCCGTCTCCGACTCGAACATTGTCAAACTCGCGCCCGAAGCCGGCGCACCGGCCTACCGCACCGCGCCCCACAACATCGAGGCGGAACAGAGCCTGCTCGGCGCGATCCTCGTCAACAATGATGCGTTCTACCGCGTCTCGGATTTCCTCGAGCCGAAGCACTTCTTCGAGCCGATCCATCAGGTGATCTTCGAGACGGCGTCAAGCCTGATCCGCGCCGGCAAGGTCGCGACCCCGGTGACGCTGAAAACCTTCCTGCCGGCCGATACCGACCTCGGCGGCATCACGGTCAGCCAGTACCTCGCGCGCCTTGCCGCCGAAGCCACCACCATCATCAACGCGCAGGATTACGGCCGCACGATTTATGACCTCTCCCAGCGCCGCGACCTGATCCGCATTGGCGAGGACATGGTCAACGTCGCCTATGACGCGCCGGTGGACTTCGCCCCGCGTGCGCAGATCGAGGATGCCGAGCGGCGGCTCTACGAGCTTGCCGAACAGGGCCAGTATGACGGCGGCTTCCAGAAATTCGGGCAGGCCCTGACAATCGCCATCGACATGGCAGCGGCGGCCTATCAGCGCGACGGCAATCTGTCCGGGCTCGCCTCGGGCCTGCGCGAGATGGACATCAAGATGGGTGGCTTGCAGCCCTCCGACCTCATCATTCTCGCCGGACGCCCGGCGATGGGAAAGACCGCGCTCGCCACCAACATCGCCTACAACGTCGCGCGCTCCTGGCAGGGCGAACTGCAGCCCGACGGGACGATGAAATCCGTCAACGGCGGCGTGATCGGCTTCTTCTCGCTGGAAATGTCCGCCGAACAGCTTGCCACCCGTATCTTGTCGGAGCGCACCGGCATTTCCTCCAGCCTGATCCGGCGCGGCGGCATCACCGAAAGCGATTTCGAAAAAATCCGCGATCACGCCACCGAAATGCAGCACCTGCCCTTCCATGTCGACGACACCGGCGGCCTGTCGATCGCGCAACTGATGGCGCGCGCACGGCGGCTGAAGCGGCAGAAGGGCCTCGACCTTCTCATCATCGACTACATCCAGTTGCTGTCGGGCTCGGGCAAGCGTTCCGACAACCGCGTGCAGGAAATCACCGAGATCACCACCAGCCTGAAGGCGCTGGCGAAGGAACTGAACGTTCCGATCATCGCGCTGTCACAGCTCTCGCGTCAGGTCGAATCCCGCGACGACAAGCG
>Ga0180223_1001211_pt1 | contig 21302 bp, 19 predicted proteins | sample eDN5th30CKraftOP_FD_151337 | JGI IMG/M metagenome (GOLD analysis project Ga0180223, IMG submission 151337) | Enriched Organic Plus compost microbial communities from Emeryville, California, USA - eDNA 5th pass 30_C Kraft OP (version 2) (version 2) ... | reverse complement strand
CCGATGCTGACGCCGATGCTGACGCGGATGCCGATGCTGACGCCGATGCCGACGCGGATGCTGACGCCGATGCTGATGCGGATGCCGACGCGGATGCCGACGCAGATGCAGACGCCGATGCCGACGCGGATGCTGATGCTGATGCTGACGCCGATGCGGACGCGGATGCTGACGCGGACGCCGATGCTGACGTCGAAGCTACGGATGATTATGCGACCGTTGACCTCGATATCCTGCCGGCGGATGCTGGTTCGGTAAGTAAGGATGACACTGCGCTCATCCTGATCGACCTTGGCGGTATCGGTCAGGCGATTTTCGACGCCTATCCGCGCGTGACCTTCACTGTTGAGGAGGGACACACCGGCGATGCGACGATAACCGTCAGCGCCGGGTCGCTCGTTGGTCTGTTCTCAGGTGCTCAGGCTCAGATTCAAATTCGAGACGAATCTGGGGACTGGGTCACCATGACCAGCATCGGTGATAACGGCATTCTTGATCTGATCGGTATTGGTGCCAACTCTGCTCAGATCGAGATTCCGGACCTTGGCCCGGGCGAGTACCGTGTAATCGGTGGGGCAAGCGGCGTCGGGATCGGTACGCTCCTGACGGTCAACGCTGGCGTCCAGTTCTACGATCATACCACTATCGGTGGCTATGAAGCGGAAACGGTCACCGGCAACGTCATTGACGAAAATGACACGGTCACCGAGACGACCGTCGTCACGGAAGTCAATGGCCAGCCCGTCGGCGGCCCTGGCGCCGTCATCAACGGTGACCACGGCGTGCTGACGATCAATCCGGATGGCTCGTACAGCTACACACCGAATGAGGTGGGTTCTGCGATCGGACAGGTGGACGCGTTCACCTACACGATCGAGGACGCCGACGGTAACGTCGACACTGCGACGCTCTATGTGGGCATCGACAGTGAAGGTCAGGGCCTGATCTGGACTGATCCGACCCAGCCGGCGGCGCTCGAAATGGTCGCGAATGACGATGATGGCACCGCCGTGATCGACAGCGCTAACCGGGTCGAGGCTGGCGGGCCAAGCGCCTCCGGTACTGCTGCTATCAGCGGCGGTTTTGGTGGCACGTCTGCTACTGTCACGAGGACGTTCACCGTCGACGCGAACGACGAGGCTAGCATCAAGTTCGTCGCCAGTTCGCCGGACGAGGCGTTGCAGTCGGATTCGCTGACGGTGACCATCACCGGGGACAATGGCTTCAGCCAGACTCTAACCGGTACGTCGGGTCTCTTCAGCGGGTTCGGTGTGGATCAGGTGCTGAGTGGTCTGCCTGCGGGCAACTACACGGTTACCGCGTCCTACTCGCGGCCGGGTGCCTCGCTTCTCGGCGGGACGCTCAGTCTCGAGTTCACCGGGCAGTCCATCACCCATCTCGACGAGTTCGTCGTCAACGACACGGACCCGGCGACCGGGAATGTGCTTGAGGACGACACGCTCGGTTCCACCTACACCAAATTCCTGGTGGACGATGGAACAGGCAACTTCGTCGAGGTGACCGACGGCAGCACCATTGTCGGCGACCATGGGACGCTCACCATCAATGCCGATGGCAGCTACTCCTATGAACCGAACTCGGATCTCGGGGAGATCGGTGGGGTGGACGAGTTCACCTACCGCCTCGAACATCCGAACGGGGCAACCGAGGACGCCACCCTGTCGATCTCGGTCGGCCATGGTGACGGTCCGTTCGAGCCGCCCGCTGTCGGCCTGTTGGCGGACGCCATCTCGTTCGAACTGGCCGATGATGGCCAGGCCGACGATCAGGCGACCAACGACGATGACGGTGGCAGCGACGTCGATCTTCCGCTGGAAGAGAATGACGGCGATGTCGATCTGGATGCTCTGGGTGTGCCGAAGGGCGAAGACACCCCGATCGTTCCGGAGACCGGTACGGAAAGTGACGATCTGCAACATTACGCGGATCTGATCACACTGGACGACGATCTGGAGAGCCAGATCTAAGTTCATGATCCTAACGTCAAAATTTGGGAGTGCCGGGCAGAGGCCCGGCACTCCTTTTCTCCCAAGAACAAGCAGTATCGAGGATAGCCGGGTGGCACAGTTCAAACCCGCAATCCGCTTGACCGTCACCGGCGGAGTCGCGCTTTCCATGAGCGTCGCCGCGGCGATCCCGGCGTCGGTAGGGGCCCAGGATGTGGCGCCTCTCAGGGCTACGCAGCAAGCGGTGCTTACATTGGAATCGGCCGTGCAAGATGCGGTCGGATGGCATCCCTCCGTTGATCGGGCCATCGCCGCATTGTCGGCGAGTGGCCAGGAAATCGAGGAAGCCAAAGCAGGATATTATCCCCAGATCAGCGGCGGTATCGGGCCAAGCCTGTCGGTCGTCGGCGGAACGAGCTGGCGCCCGCGCGCGACGCTCTCTGGCACGCAGATGCTCTATGATTTCGGCAAGGTCCGCAGTTCGGTCGATGGCGCAAAGGCCGGCGAAAGGGTCAGCCGCGCGGAACTGCTGCTGGCTGTAGACGGGCTGGCTCGCAACACATCCTTCGCGGTCATCGAGGTCCAGCGATATCACGCGCTTCTGACTGTAGCTCAGGAGCAGCTGGAAAGCCTGAATGCGATCAATCGCCTCGTCCAGCTGCGTGTCCGGCGTGGGGCCAGCACCCGCTCCGACGGTACACAAGCCGCGGCGCGCATCGAGTCCTCGCGCGCGACCATATTGCAGATCACGGCCGAACTGCAGCGTTGGCAGAGCAATTTGCGGTATCTTGTCGGCCGGGAAGGGCCGGTCGATGTGGCTGCCGATGTTCCTGCTTGGCTGAACCGAGCTTGCCAGATTACCGATCCGAACTGGGATGATGTCCCGGCGGTCATGCAATCGCTCGCGCAGCGAGACGAAGCACAGGCCGCCTATCGTGGCGCACGCGCGGCTCGCCTTCCGACAGTTTCTTTGGGCGCTGAAGTCGACACCGACATGCGCGACCCCTTCTCGCAGCGGAATGACGTGTCCATCGGCATCACCGTCTCGAGCAGCCTCTATCAAGGCGGCGCCCGAAAGGCGCGCGAGCAGGCATCGTTCCATGCACTGCAATCGGCGGACGCAGCGCTCGCCGCGGCGCGCCTCGAGACGCGCCGTACCCTGGCCGAGGGCCAGGAACAGATCGGCAATCTGAAAGAGCGGATCGAAGCCATCGGTCAGCGCCGCGCGAGCATGCAGGAAACCGGCATGCTCTATCGCCTGCAATATTTCGAGCTGGGGACCAGGACCCTCCTGGATCTGCTCAATGCCCAGCAGGAACTCCATCAGACCCGCTTCGACGAAGTGAATGCGGAGCACGATATGCGCCGCCTGGGCGTCGAGTGCCTCTACTCCAGCGGCGCGCTCCGCGACGCCTACGCGCTGACCGGCACGGTCGTGCGGGGGGTGATCCTATGACCAATGTGAATGACAACCGGCCAAACATCGCGCCGGTCACCGCTCTGGCCGAACCTGCGGCCACCCCGTTCCCCGTCGAAAATTGGGTTTCGGCGCTGCGCGTCGTCGCCGATTATTATGGACTGCCGATGTCGACGCAGGCCGCGACCTTGTCGGGCCGCTGGGACAAGAGCGAGGACGAGCAGGAGCGGCTGCACAATCTGGCCCGGCAATTGGGGCTGAGAGTTCGCTTCGAAGATCCACAGGCGTTCGACCTGACCGCGTCGGGCTGGCGGTTGCCGCTCGTGGCGGAACTACGCAGCGGGCAGCTCGCCGTGGTGCGCGCACTCGACGGTGAAGGCGGAGCGCAGTGCGCGCTCGTCGGTGACGACGGGCTGGAGACGACACTGTCTGTCGCCGAAATGACGGATGGCCTGCGCCGCGTCGTCATCCTTCGACCAATGCGCCAGGCCCCCGACGCGCGGGTGGACGCCTATATCGAGCCGTTCGACGGCCATTGGCTGCGCAAGATCGTGCTGCGCGACCTACGCCCCTACGGCCATGTGATGCTGGCCTCGCTGGTGGCGAACATATTGACGCTGGCGAGCATCATCTTCTCGATGCAGGTCTATGACCGGGTGGTGCCGTCGGGCTCCTATCCGACGCTCTATATCCTCTTCGGCGGGGTCTTGCTCGCGATCGCGCTGGACTTCATCTTGCGGCGCGCGCGCATCAGCATCATCGACAAGCTCGGAAAACGGGCGGATATCCGTCTGTCCGACAAGGTCTTCGGTCATGCGCTGAGAGTTCGTAACCGGGCGCGCCCGACCTCGACGGGATCCTTCATCTCCCAATTGCGGGAGCTGGAGCAGGTCCGCGAAATGCTGACCTCGACCACCGTCGGGGCGCTCGCGGATATCCCCTTCTTCCTGATCTTCCTCGTCGTTTTCTGGTATCTCGGCGGCGTACTCGTGCTGGTGCCCATAGGCGCCCTCATCCTGCTCATCATTCCCGGGCTGCTCGCGCAGAGGAAGCTGCGCGCCTGTGCACAGGAAGCGATGCGGGAGTCCTCGCTGCGCAATGCGCTGCTCGTCGAGACGGTGCAGGGCATCGAGGACATCAAGATGCTCCAGGCGGAGGAGCGGTTTCAGCGTCAGTGGAACCACTACAACGCCGTCACCGGCGAAGCGCAGCTCAAGCTGCGGCATGTGACGAACAATCTGACGACCTGGACCGCAAAGGTGCAGGGCGGCGTCTACGCTTCGACCGTGTTTTTCGGTGCGCCTTTCGTGATGGGCGGCGACATCACCACCGGCACGCTGGTCGGCCTGTCGATGCTGGGATCGCGCATGATGTCGCCGATGGGGCGGGTCACGCAGGTGATGAGCCGCTACCAGCAGGCGCGCGTCGGGGTGAACAGCCTCAACAACATCATGAAATTGCCGGTCGATCACCCAGAGCGGGAAAGCCGGATCCACAAGCCCGCGATACGGGGCGACTACCAGCTCAACACCGCCATGTTCCGTTATGGCGACGAGAAGTCGCCGGTGGCGCTCGCGATTGACAAGCTGCGTATCGGACAGGGCGAGAAGGTCGCGCTGCTGGGACGTAACGGCGCCGGAAAATCGACGCTGATCCAAGCGCTCTCCGGCCTGCTCGAACCCGCGGTGGGCGAGGTTTTGCTGGATGACGTTGCGCTGGCCCATATCGACCCGGCCGACGTTCGTCGCGACGTCGGGATGCTGACCCAGAATGCGCGGCTGTTCCACGGCACGATCCGCGACAACATCCTGATGGGAGCGCCGCAGGCGTCGGGCGAGGAAATGTTGCAGGCCCTCACTATGGTCGGGGCGGACAGCTTCATCCGCCGCCTGCCCAAGGGGCTGGACCAGGTCATTCTCGAAGGCGGCAATGGCCTGTCGGGCGGACAGAAACAGGCCTTGCTGCTCGCGCGACTGATCATCCGCAATCCATCGATCGTGCTGCTCGATGAGCCGACCGCCGCGATGGACGAGGCGACGGAACGCCACTTCATCGCACAGTTCGGCGAATGGTGCCGGGGACGGACCCTGGTGGTCGCGACCCACCGAACCCGCGTGCTCGATCTCGTCGACCGCGTGATCGTGATCGATGGCGGCACCATTCTGCGGGACGGTCCGCGCGAACAGGTGATGCGGGGGGCAAGCGCAACACCTCGGAAAGCCGCACCAGCATCATCGGTAACGGAAGCCAGGCCATGACGACTAACAAGGAAAACGGCTGGCGTGCGCTCGCGATCCGGTTCGGCATTGTCAAAGAGCGGAAAGCCGAACTGGCCGGTGAGGACGCCGGCCATGTGTTCGGCGAAGATGATGACGTTGGCCTGACCCGGTCGAGCCGGGTGGTGCTGATCGTCTTTGCGGGGTTTGTAGCCTTCCTGCTTTGGGCCTGGCTGGCCGATCTGGACGAGGTGTCGACCGGTACGGGACGCGTCGTGCCGACCATGCGGGAGCAGGTCATCCAGTCGCTCGAAGGCGGGATCCTCGCCGACCTCAAGGTTCGTCAGGACGATATCGTCGGGCCGGGCCAGATATTGGCGCGCCTCGATCCGACCCTGACCGAATCCAATGTCGATGAAACGGCCGCCAAATATCGCGCGGCGCTGGCAAGTGCCGCGCGGCTAACCGCAGAGGTGAACGGCGCATCGCTGAACTTCCCGAAGGAACTGAACGAGTATCCCGATCTGATCGCATCGGAAACCCGGCTCTATCATAGCCGGCGGGACAGCCTCGCCCAGTCGCTGCGCTGGCTTCAGGAAGCGCTGAAGCAGACCCGCTCCGAACTCAACATCAGCGAATCGCTGATCTCCGTGGGCGCGGCCAGCAATGTCGAGGTGCTGCGCCTGCGGCAGAAGGTGGCGGACCTCGAGCTTCGGCGGGCCGACCTCCAATCGCAATATATGGTCGCCGCGCGCGAAGAGCTCGCGAAGGCCAATGCCGAAATCGAGACGCTTTCGGCAACCGTCAAAGGACGCACCGATTCCCTTTCGCGTCTCATCCTTCGTTCACCGGTCCGTGGAATCGTCAAGAATATCGAAGTGTCCACCGTGGGCGGCGTCATTCCGCCGGGCGGACAGATCATGGAAATCATTCCGCTTGACGATCAGTTGCTGATCGAAGCGCGGATGTCGCCCCGTGACATTGCCTTCATTCACCCCGGGCAGCGGGCGACGGTCAAGATCACCGCCTATGATTATGCGATCTACGGCGGCCTCGAAGGAGCGGTGTCGAGCATCTCGCCCGACACGATCCAGGACGAGGTGAAGCGCGACGAATATTATTACCGTGTCTTCGTTCGCACCCGGACCAACGCGCTCGTCAACAAGGACGGCAAGCGCTTCCCGATCGTTCCCGGGATGGTCGCGACGGTCGACGTGCATACCGGCAGCAAGACGGTGCTCGACTACCTCCTCAAGCCTCTGAACCGCGCCCGCGAGGCGCTGCGCGAACGATGAGCCGCGCAGCCCTCCGCTCCGGCGCGGAAGCCGCCCGTCGCGATGATTTCAATGAGTTCCACATGACCGATGATGTGATTTCCGTTCTGCTCGACCCGATCTTCCTCCGCCTGCAGGACGTTGCCGTCCCCGTGGGAGAGGCCGGGTCGGAATATATCCTCTTCTTCTCCTATACCGACGGCCACACCCGCGCGCGGGTCGAGACATTCCGGGGGCAGACGCTAGCCGACGCGTGGCGCCGGGGAACCGCGCGGCTGCGCAAGGTCGCGGCAAGGAATCCGGACGCCATTCGCTGGTTGCGCATCGATATCGTCGACGAGATGCGCCAGAATGACTGGGGAACGCTGAAACGGCAGCTTACCCAGGTGAAGCGCAATTATTGCCGGCAGGGGATTTCGCTCGACCCCAATTGCCGCCACGCTTTTCTGGAAACCGAAATCAACGCTAACGCCATGTTCTATGGCGGCCCCAAATATTCGCATTGCGTCGTCAACGAGAAGAATTTCGTGCGCTATGCCAGGCGTCGTCATGGCCTCGCGAGCGTGGACTTCGAAGACAAAACGCCGGTTTGGATGTTTTCAACCCGCGGTTTCTTCGTCGATCAGGACAGATCCGACGGCGTGCACGAGATCGCCGGACCGGGCAGATCGGCGGGCCGCCGGATCGTCGAACCTTTGGACGAGGATGTTCTTTCCGCGCTGATCGAAAGCAGCAGCATTTTTCTGGCCGGACAGGTCGGGGAGGATGGCTGTTTCATCTATGGCTGGCACCCCTGCTTTGACCGGGAAATCCAAGCCTATAACGGTCTCCGGCACGCCAGCACCACCTATGCGATGATCGAGGCCTGGGAGGTAACGAAGGATGAGACGTTATGGGCCGCGATCGAACGCGCGCTCGCCTGGCTCCGCCGGGAGGCGATCCGCACAATAGCTCTACCCGACGGCACCGAAGCGGCGTTTCTCGTCGACGTCGGCAATGAGATCAAGCTCGGCGCCAATGCGGTGGCGATCCTCGCCTTCACCCGGCATGCCATGGTGACGGGATGCACTGATCATCTTCCGATGCTCGAAAAGCTCGCCCTGGGTGTCCAGTATATGCAGCGCAGCCGGGATGGCTCCTTCGTCCATGTGCTGAACTATCCGGATCTCACGCTCAAGGAAGCGTTCCGCACCATCTATTATGAAGGCGAGGCCGCCTTCGGATTGATGCGCCTCTACAGCCTGACGCGCGACGAGCGCTGGCTGGAAACGGTGGTGAAGGCCTTCGAGCATTTCATCGCGAAGGAGCATTGGAAGCACAACGACCATTGGCTGAGCTACTGCGTCAATGAGCTCACCCGCTATCGTCCGGAGGAACGCTACTTCCGCTTCGGCATCCAGAATGTGCAGGACTATCTCGATTTCGTCCTGAACCGGATCACGACCTTCCCGACCCTGCTCGAGCTCATGATGGCTGCCCAGGCGATGCTGGAACGCATCGGAGAAATACCGGACATGCGCCACCTGCTTGATGAGGTCGATCTACCGAAGTTTCATCGCGCGCTCCACTTCCGCGCACGCTACCTTCTGAACGGCTATTTCTGGCCTGAATTGGCCATGTTCTACGCCAATCCGCAGCGCATCGTCGGCAGCTTCTTCATCCGCCACCACGCCTTCCGTGTCCGCATCGACGATGTGGAGCACTACCTGTCCGGAATCGTGGCGTACCGCAGCAAGATTGGCGGGAAAACCAGTCAAATCGAAAAGGAGGAGGTTTCGTCATGAAGCCAGAGAATTATATGTTCGCCAAGCTCAATGGATTTTCGGCGGACGTGGACCGGCTCAAGAAGCATTTTCTTGAGGAGGTGACCAGTGTCGACCCCATATTATACAAGGACAATAACGTTAAATATTATGGATGGGCTGTTCTGAGCCGTGACGGCAGCCTAGAAGACGGCATCAAGCGAATATCCGCCAACGTAAAAAGCGTTCGCGGCGTGACGCCAACGAAGATCTGTTCGGGGTATCTGCTGGAAGTCATCCAGCGCCTGAAAGAAATGGGCGTGGCACCCTATCGCGCGCGTCTGATGCAGCTCGAAGCGGAAGGCGACGAAATGCCCTTCCACACTGACGCGGCCAAGGAAACCTGGCGCCTTCACATCCCCATCGTCACCAATCCGGACAGCCTCTTCGAATGGCGAAGGGAGGATGGCGAAATCGAGTCCGTCCATCTCCCGGCGGACGGCTCGGCGTGGTTGGTCCGCGTTGACGTCAATCATCGTGCCATCAACAGAAGCAAAGGTCAGTCGAGCCGGGTTCATCTTCTGATGGGATGTGGTGACGGGCTGAAGCAGGGCATGCTTTCAGAGCCCGCTATCCAGCTCTGACATCGATCGGCCAAGCTCGTGCGCCACCGCGTGCTTCAGCAAATCTGCCCTTTTCCTTGGAACAGCCAATGCATGTTGGCCTGTCTAGTGTGAATGACCATGTCGACACCAAATAGCAGCCGCTTCCGGCGTCAGTCTGTGACGAGAGCCAGGCGAGGGCGGCACGATACTACTCAGAGCTTTCTGGAAGCCGTCGAGCGCCTGGAGAAGGCAGTCGGTTCCCTGAGCCATCTGATTGCCGATCACGCTCAAGCAGTCGCGAGTATGGCGTCTGGCGAGGTTCGCGCCGACGTCCAGAGCGATGGCCCAAGCATCGAGGAAATCGGTGACGTATTCGGGCTGCCCAGAAGAGGGCCTGCGCGTATCGTTCATGCCTTGGCGCAGACGGGCGGCGAGGTCATCCCAGATACTGAGCTTTGCGCGCTCATTGGCTGTTCGATGCCGACGCTGAAAGTCTATACCAGCGAGGCACGCACGGCGCTCCACGATCTCGGGATAAAGGGCGGCATCAACCGGGAACGTGGCGCGGTTATTATATGCGGCGCAATGCGATCCCGAGCCTGATCCAGCTATGTGCTACCGCACGACGCGGACGCGGAACGTATCGATGATCGCGCGCGATCCCGCTGAGTATCGCGCCATCCCCGCAAGTGATGAGCGTTTCCGCGAGGACCTGTTGCAGGAATTTTTCGAGTTTCGGAAGGACGCGCGCCTCCACCTGCGGAGCATGGACAGCGGCCTATCGATCTTCCGCGGAGAAGCAAACGCCTATCAGCGAACATTTACGTCAGCGACGCGCTGGATGCGCTCTCTGCTTCTGATCCTGATCGCCCTCCACATCATCGCGATTGGGCTCATGATCTATCTGATCGCTGCCGATTCATGAATGCTGCCAGCCTTCACGCAGTTCGCTCGAATTCGACAAGTCTACTGATGGCGTGGCGCGATCAATGCAAATTGTTGAGGAGCTTTGTCACGACGGGCCGGGTTCGACGGGGCATCGCGAAGAGAAAATGGGAACGACGGTGAAATGATTGAAGAATTTGGTTCCGCTGCTTTGGGCATCGGTTTGGCCATGATGCGAGAATTGCAATGACAAGCAAGCATATTGCCGTGCTTGCTGGAGGCTTTTCAACGGAACGGGAAATCTCTCTCGCTTCTGGTGAAGGCTGTGCCGCTGCGCTCGATGCGGAAGGCTATCAGGTGAGCTTTGTCGATGTTGGGTATGACATCGCCGAGGTTCTTGCCAAGTTGAAGCCCGACGTCGCTTTCAATGCACTTCACGGTCCTTTCGGCGAGGACGGCACCATTCAGGGCATCCTCGAATATCTGGGCATCGCCTACACTCATTCGGGCGTCCTCGCCTCCGCGCTGGCTATGAACAAGGAGAAGGCCAAGAAGATCGTCGCGCTCGCAGGCGTGCCGGTCGCCGAATCCCTCATCGTTGATCGCCGATCGATCGGGAACGCCCACCCTATGGCGCCGCCCTATGTGGTGAAACCTGTCAACGAGGGATCGAGCTTCGGCGTGATCATCGTGCGGGACACGGGCGAACAGCCGACACGGATTTTCGGCGCTGAGGATTGGGGATTCGGGGATAGCGTCATGGTCGAACGCTATGTTCCCGGAAGGGAACTCACCTGCGCCGTCATCGGCGACAAGGCCCTGGATGTGTGTGAGATCATCACTGCCGGGCATGCCTTCTACGACCACGATTCCAAATATGCCCCCGGCGGGTCAGAGCATGTCGTGCCGGCGAGAATTCCCGATGACATCGCTGCGCGGATAAAGGATTTGGCGCTCACGGCGCACCGCGAGATCGGGTGCCGCGGCGTCAGCCGATCGGACTTCCGCTACGATGACCGGGCGGTCGGTGGCGGTGAGATCATCTGGCTCGAAATCAACAACCAACCCGGCATGACGCCAACTTCGCTTGTCCCGGATATCGCCGCAAGGGCAGGCATGTCCTTCGCCGAACTCGTTCGGTGGATCGCAGAAGATGCGTCGTGTCCTCGGTAGCATCGGACAAGAGCGCCCCCATGCAAGACGCGCGAGAGTGGCTGGCATGCTGAGGATCCGCTTCCGGCGATGGCTTCCCGCCACATTGCTGGCTCTCACTTTCGGCACGAGCGGTTCGATGGCGGCGCCATCGGAGACGGAACCGCTGCGCTGGAATGTTCCTGCCGAGCAAGCTGAATGCCCGGCAGGCGATACTGCCGTCTGGAGTCGGTATCGCGGAGGGCGCGATTGCATTCGCTATTTTGCAGCGGGCGATCTTGATAGCGCGCCCCTCGCCATGATCGTCTTCTATGGCGATCGAACGTCGAGGGCGCGCCGCGACCCTTCCATGATCCCGAACAATACGGTTCGCGCCCAGCGCGCCTATGCCGCCCGTCTATCAACCAGGTTCGGGTTGCCGGTGATCATTGTCGCAAGGCCGGGAACATATGGATCGAGCGGCAATCATTTTCATAGGCGGCAGGCGGCAGAATTTCTGGCCCTGAATGGAGCGCTGGACGCGATCCGCAAGCGCCATCGCATTGGTCGCTTCGTACTCGTCGGGCAGAGTGGCGGGGCAACGGCGGCGGCTGCGCTCCTAACGCTCGGCCGTACGGATATTTCCTGTGCCGTACTGACGTCCGGGGCTTACGCGTTGGTGGAGCGGGCCGAGTTCCTGCGCAGGCAAAATGGACTTCCCTCGCGTCCGGGGCGCGATGAGACGGGCCTTCGGAACCCCTATGACCCGCTGGCGTATGTAAGTGGCATCGCCCCCGACAAGAACCGCTTGATTATCGTCATCGGCAGTCCGGAAGACCGGTTGACGCCGTTTCGTTTTCAGAAGGAGTTCGCGGACGCCGTCGAGGCGCGGGGTCATCGCGTGCGCCTGACAGAGCACGCAGCGCCGCCGCCTCTCCATCATGTTCTGACCGGCGTCGGTCTGAGAACTGCCGCACAATGTGCAACCGGCGGAAGAGGGCGAGGCGCCACAGTCGAGACCCTGTCCGGTCGCTCGCAGATCGTACCCAGCAAAGCGCCTCGCGGCCCCTAACGGTCAAATCAGAAATATCCTTAGCGCAACGGCATTATAATAATTTAATATGGGAAACAGATAATGGACAAGTATAAATCTCTAATGGATCTGAGAGAGCTGACGGATAGAATCGGACCTTACTATGGCACCGAAACCAGGAGCATGTTCCTATATTGTCTCATTAAGATGCACAAACCCACTCGCGTGTTGGAGCTGGGAACGGGTTTTGGCATTTCGGCTTTGTGGATGGCTCGTGCTCTCTGGGAAAACGGAAGCGGGACCGTTCATGTCGCCGATCGGGGCTTTGTGTTCGACGAGAAGAAGAGCAGCCTCTTTCGCCCTGACGAACTGAAGCCGACCTTCCCCGAGTATTTTGATGCGATGGTTCGCCGGCACGGCTTGGAAGATCATGTCAATTTCATAGAGACGTCATTCCCTCCTTACCCTGCCCCGGAAGCCGAGCTCGATTTCGTTTTCTCGGACTTCAAGCATGGGCCGGCGAATTTGCTGGAGATTCTGGGTTTCTATCTCCCGAAAATGGCGAGCGTATCCAATTTCTTCATCGATTCTGCACCTTCCCTTTTCGGGTCGTACATGATGCTCCAGGAGCTCATGGCTATGTTCAGTCGCGGACAGGTTCCGGAATTGTTGCTACAACGAACCGCCCCCGGCGAAGTTGAAAAGCTAAGGCAGTTTGTTCAGACGCACAGCATCCAAGCAATTCCCGTAACGGAAAATATCGATCGTAGCCAGAATTCCTTCATGTGGCTGCGCATTCAGCCGATTGATGTCATGCCGAGACCGCTTCATCATTACAGACTGGACGACAAATATTATATGTCGTCGAAGCGGATAAATCGCAACGTCGATTGAAAGGGCCTGGGCTTGGCTGACGAGAGACCCGGCCCGGCCCCCCAATGCCGTCTGCCATCTGACTGCCCACAGGCTGAGCGAGCCGGCAGTCGGCATCGGAGAAATAATGATCCCGATAGCGCGAATGGATCGCGGCGACCAAGCAGGAGGATTAAGTGGTCGAAGATATAGCGAATTGTGGCTGGTCCTCTGCAGAATTGGAAGTGGTGGCAGGCGGAAGATGGGTCGTGCGTCCCGACGATGGCTGGAGAATGACCGGTGTCTGCGCCGACGTGACGCAATTCACTGAAGGCCAGATGCTGCTTGCTCGGGCGGGCAAGTACGGACTGGGTCCTTCTGTGATCGGCAAGCTTCATTCGAGATCGACCGGTATCATCACCGAAGCGGCAGAGGCCTATACCGGCTATGGCGTTCCGATCCTGGAAATTGCTGACACATTCAAGGCCGTGACGGCGCTTGCCGTCGCCGCGCGCGAGCAATTTCCGGGATGCATGATCGGAGTGACCGGCAGCGTCGGCAAGACCTCGACTGTCGCGATGGCCGCTCATGCGCTTTCGGGCCTGGGGAAGGCCGACAGAAGTCGGACTTCGGCTAACTCGCCCTATGGCATCGCCTGGAATCTCGCCTCGATGGACCGAGCCGCTGATTTCTGGGTCCAGGAGATGGCGATTACAAAGATGGAGGTTTGTTCGCAACTTGTGCGGCCCGACGTCGCGATCGTCACTGCGATCGCCCCTGCGCATACTTCCCGCTTCGGCTCGACCGACGACATCGCCCGTCTCAAGGCGCGCATCTATGAAGGCATGGTCGCCGGCGCGATCGCCGTCATCAATGGCGACATGAACGAGGCGGGCATCTTCGAAGCTCTCGCACGCGATGCTGGTTTGCGTATCGTGCGTTTCGGCGAAGGCGAAGGAAACGACGCCCGGCTTCTCGGCCTCGAGCGCTCCACCGTCCATGCCGAGATTTTCGGCACGATCTGCTCGTTCGCGCTCGGTGCGCCAGGGCGCCATATGGCAATGAACGCGCTTGCGGTGCTCGCGGCGATCGCTGCGATGGGACGCCCGGTCGAACCGGCAGCGGCCCGACTAGAGAGTTTCGAGGCGCTGCCAGGGCGAGGCAGGCGCAGCCAGCTCCTCTATGAAGGCAAGTCGATCGAAATCTGGGACGAGGCCTTTAACGCCAATCCCGCCTCGATGCGGGCAGCGCTCAAGGTGATGCGGGATGCCAAGGACGTTCTGGCGGAAACACGCGTGCTGGTGCTCGGCGATATGCTCGAGCTGGGGCCCGGCGCGCAGCAAATGCACCTCGAGCTCGAAGCGGATATCCGTGCCATTGCACCTGATCGGGTATTGTTCTGTGGCCCGCTCATGCAGCCACTCGCGAAGCGCGTGCTGCCGGATTTCAAGGGCTGCGCCTTTCCCGATGTGCAGGCGCTCATCCAGGACATTCCCTATTGGTTGAAGGATGACGACGTCGTCCTGGTGAAGAGTTCACATGGAACCGGGCTTGGCAAGCTCGTCGCCCATTTGACGGCAAACGCGCGCACCGGGGCAGTGTGACAATCTCTGCGTCCATCGTGCAGCTGCGCCGCTGTGCCTCGGGAGTGATCAGGTGCAGTCAGCCTCGCGAGCATGTTTCTCATGTCGGCGTCGACGTGGCCCGGGGCCGGATCGTTGATCCGGTATCCGGGACGTGAGTTGAGGGCAGGAGCCGGCTTTGGGCATTTTGATAAGAACCGTCCCCATCTCGCTCAGCAGATGCTGGCGCATCGTCAAATGGACCTGCATCAAATATTCCTATCGTCTTCTGGGATGGCCGAGGATCAAGAGCACTCTCGACGCCGATCTGGAGACGCTCGGTCCATTCGACAGGCTCCGCCCGACCCCGCTCTCCATCACGATAGGTAATACACCGTTCCCGGCAGAAGAGGCGCTCCATGGAACGACGGCAACGCCAGAGCTCTGTGCACGGGTTCCTGACAGCCTGTGGGTCGAGGTCGATGGCCAGGGAGAGTGCATTCGTTACTATGGCCATGGCCTGAAGGACGGTGAGAATCCTCAGCTACTCGTCTTTCTGGGTGGCGATCTTCTTTTTACGGCCAGCAATGGCGTGCGTCACATCGCTCCCTCCTATCAGTCACAAACCCCCGCCCAGCTCCAAGAGGCGATGGCCGACTGGTCGCATCAGGCCAATGCGCCGGCTCTGTTTCTGGCGCGTCCCGGCATTTATGGATCCTCTGGCAATCATCACTTGCGACGGGAAGCCCGCGAGATCGCCTTGATCGACCGGGCGCTGGATGCCCTCAAGAGCCGGTTCAGTATCGGCGCCTTCATTCTTGCCGGTCAATCGGGAGGCGGAGGAATCGTGGCGGCATTGCTCGGGCGCCGGCGGGATATTGCTGCTGTCGTCCTTTCCTCTTCGCTGCTTTCCGTCAGACAGGCGGCCGCGCATTGGGAGTTCCAACGCGATATTCCCGGACGCTTCCTGCGCGACGCGCGAAGACTCTACGATCCGATCGAAGATATAGAGCGGATTCCGAGCGACCCAGCCCCCGCCATTTACGTGATTTCGGACCCCGAGGACCAGGCCGTCTCCTTCAGCCTTCAATTGCGCTATGTTCGCGCGCTGCGCGAAGCCGGGCGCGAGGTGCAACATATCTTCGCACATGCCCCCGCTCCCGCCCATCATGTACTGACCGGACATGCGCGGCTGGCTGCCGCATTAATCGCTCGGGGGGAGACGGCGCGGAACATACGAATCCAACTGGGCCGGCTGGACCGGCAAATTCTTTTCCAGGACCAGCAGCCTGCGGCACCGCGCCCCTTCCGGCTCTACAGCCCACCCGCGATCGAAGCGCAAAGCGCCATCTGCCTGAAGGTGGGAGATGGAGAAATTGGCGAGGTGCTGTTCGAAAAATCGCCGAACCGGCGACTGCCGCCTGCTTCGCTCGTCAAATTGATGACGGCGCTTCTCCTCCACGGGCTGATGGAACGATTTGGGCATTCCTCGACTGACTATCTGGCCATTGAGGAGGCGGATATCATTGGCGGATCGGGCCGTAACGTGGGGCCGGGGGAGCGGATCAACTTCGGCGACGCCTTTGCCAATCTCATGCTCCCGTCCTCCAACATCACCGCGAATGCGGTTGCGCGAACATTCGGGCAATTGCTGCTGGATGCCGACGGCCTTTCTACGGGTGACCCCCGGGCACGCTTCGTTGCCGAGATGAACGCAAAGGCCAGTTCAGTTGGAATGGACCGCACGCTGTTCAAGAATCCCAGCGGTGTGCCCGCGCGCGGGCAGGTGACGAGCGCTGCCGATATGGCAAAACTCATGCTGGCCGCAATGAAGGTGCCGGAGATCACAAGTTGCTGGGGGAAACCCAGCCACGTCATGCGCGTGAAGGGCCAAAAGCTCCGAAATCAGAAGATCAGTTCAACGATCAAGATTGTGAACGACTATGACGTGCTTGGCGGGAAAACGGGGACGCTGCTGCCTGGCTGCTACAATCTCGCGCTGGTGTCGCGAGCGCCTGACGGAGAGACTATCGTCACCGTCCTCCTGCGGGCGCCTGACCCCCAGGCGCTCTATACGGACACGCGGCGCATTCTCGATGCGGTCAAGCGAGGCCGGGATTGGCCGCTGAAGTCGCCGATATGAAGTCTATGTGCACCCGCCGAGATCCAGACAAGCGCCAATTCAAGTCAAAGGGATTTTCCAGCAGGACATCAGGTACGGCGTGAGACAAGAAATCTGGTGTCCACCAGTCGAAAGGCGATCCGCGCGCTGCGGGTTGGGAACGCGCGCGCGGTCGTAATGGGGCACTATGAGACTTGGTTTGGTGGAATTACTTGGTGACTCGATACTGACTGCACCTTCCATCGACGAGCTGCATGAATCGTTGGCGCGGGCGACCCGTGATATGGGTTTCGATCATTTTGCGTTGGCACTGGAGACCGGAAGCAGCAGTGATAGCGGTGCATCCGTGTTGGTCCATGATTATCCGGCGAGCTGGGCCGATGTATATATAAGTCTCAATCTGGCGGCGACAGATCCTGTGCGTCGTGCGGCTGAACGCAGCGTACTGGGCTTCAGGTGGCGCAACATGCGCGACCTGATCCCGATGACCGAGATCGAGGAAACCACCTTCGAAACCGGCAGGCGGAATGGCCTTGCCGATGGATTCACCGTCCCGCGGCACCTTCCCGGCGATGTCACTGCGTCGTGCACATTCGTGACCGGTATCGGAACGTCCATGCCCGAAGCCATGCTGATCGTTGCGGAGATGATCGGCGCAATGGCAATTGATAATGCGCGACGGATTTCTGGATGGAGGGGCCAGACCGAGCGCGCCAGACTGACAGATCGGCAGCGCGATTGCGTGCTGTGGGCCGCGCGAGGAAAGACCGATTGGGAAATCTCACGAATTCTCGGCATCAGTCGAGGCACGGTGACCCAGCACCTCAAAGACGCTCGCGAACGCTACGACACGCACAAGCGTGCGTCGCTGATCCTTTGCGCCTTGTACGACGGCCTTATCAGCTTCGCCGACATTTTCCGCTGGTTGGCTCGACGCTAAAGATCGATTCTCGGGCCTTCGACCGCACGTCCCTCCCCATTTCTTGGTATAGGCGGCTCATAGGCCGTGATGCTCTCTCCCGTTGGGTTCAACCAACGGAGAGACGATCATGCCAGAGGAATTAGGAGGAGAGATCAACGTCGGGGAGGACGGCGCGCTGCGGGCAATGTTCCGGGCGCGCAAGGAGGTGTTCGTCGATCTTCTGAAATGGGATCTTCCGGTCCTTGCCGATCGCTTCGAAGTCGATCAGTTCGACACGCAGGCGGAATATCTCATCTTGCTCGAGAAGGATATCAAACACCGCGCTTCGGCGAGATTGCTGCGAACCGACAGGCCCCACCTGCTCGGCGACCTCTATCCGTTCCTCTGTGCCGGGCCAGTGCCGACCGGGCCGACCATTCGGGAGATCACTCGCTTCTGCCTCGACCGACACCAGAAGGCGGAGGAGCGGAGGAGCGCGCGCAACCAGCTCGTCACCGCGCTGGCGGAGTATGCCCTGGCGGCCGGCATCACTGCCTATACCGGCGTGGCTGAACGGCACTGGTTCGAGCAGGTCCGGCAGTTCGGCTGGGCGTGCGAAGGGCTTGGTCAGCCGGTCCGGTGCGATGGACGCTGGCTGACCGCGCTTCGCATCGAGATCGATGAAGAAACAGTCGCCGGGCTGAAGGCGACCGGTGTTTATGAGCAACCAGGACTGACTTTGGCAGCCCCTCGGATCGGAGGACAGTGGCAATGAACGCGGCCACATCCCGCCAGTCTGTCGGCAGTCACTGGACTGCGCAGTTGCTCAGCGAAGGCTATTGCATCATTCCCGATGCGCTGCCCGCCCGGATCATCGCAGGTCTTGAAGCCGATCTCGATCCCGTCTTTACCGCTACCCCCTTCTGCGAAGGGCGCTTCTACGGCGAAAGAACGAAGCGGATCGGCGGCCTGCTCAAGCGCTCGGTCCATGCCAGCGCACTCGTCCTTCAACCAACGATCCTGGCGATGGTGCAGGAGGTACTGGGGGCCGCCTGCGACAGGATTCAGCTCAACGTCGCCCAGGCGATCGAGATCTATCCTGGAGAGGCGCGCCAGTTTCCACACCGCGATCATGACATGTGGCAGGGCGAGAAAGGGACTTACGAATATCTGGTCAACGTGATCTGGCCGCTTTCGCCCTTCACCCGCGAAAACGGCGCGACGCTCATCTATCCGGGGAGTCACGGAGCGGATGGCATGGCGCGCGCGGATCAAGGCGAGCCGATCGCAGCCGAATGCGGCGCGGGTTCGGCGATCTGTTTCCTGGGTTCGACGGCACATGGCGCCGGCGCCAATCGCACCGCGGAGGTGCGGCGCGGTGTTGTGATCGGATATAGCCTCGGCTGGCTCAAGCCCTATGAGAACCAATGGCTTGCCTACCCGCCGCAGATTGCCCGAGGCTTTTCGCCGGAGCTGGCGGCACTCGCCGGATATGTCCAGCATCGGCCCAATCTCGGCAATTATGAGGGACAGTGCCCCTCGATCCTGCTGGGCGAGACGGTGCCGGAGCATATCGGTGCGATCGATGCGCTCAGACCCGATCAGGAAGCGACGATCGCGCAGTTCAGCGATCCGCCTCGGGAGCTGGCGCCTTGAGCCCGGCCTTTGTCCTCGAGCCGACATATGACACGCTGCGGCGCCGGATCCTCACCGGCACCTGGCCATCGGGCCATCGGATCGAAGCCGCCCGGCTCGCCGCGGAACTGGGCGTCAGCGTGACCCCAGTGCGCGACAGCCTGAATCGACTTGCCGGCGAACGGCTGGTGCATGCCTCACCAGGCGCCGGCTATCAGGTGCCGCTGCTGGACGAGACCGAACTGCGGGGGCTGATCGACTGGCATCATCGATTGGTCTCGATCGCCCTTCGGTCATCGGAGGCAGAGGCGCTGGCCGTGACGATCCCGCAAGGTCATGATGGCGTTGGTGAGCGGACGGCGCTGCTGTTCGCGACGATTGCCGGTGTGGCGCGCAATCGCGAGCTCGACTGGTCGATCGCCAATGTGGCTGCGCGGCTGGGGTCATACCGGCGCCATGAGGAGATGGTGCTTGGCGATGCGGTTGCCGAACTGGAGCAACTCGAACTGCTGGCTCATAAGGGTGACCAGAACCAGCTTGTGCAAGCGGTCGAGCATTATCACGATCGCCGTCATACGGCGGCGGCAGAGCTCGTACATGCCGCGCGGTCTGCAGACTTTCCGGACGGATGACGGCAGCCATGCAACGCGCTTGCACAGCAGATCTGAAAAGGGAGATCGTAACGATGAAGAAATTGATTCTGGTCGCGCTTGCCGCCGCCCAAGGGTTGACAGGGTGCGGCAAAGCCGAGCCACGAAGCACGCAGTATTTCGCGGAGCATCTGAACGAGGCGCGCGAAGTCGTCGCCGGCTGCCGTGACGGATCGACGCGCGGACAAGAATGCGCGAATGCGGGCCTGGCGGTCGAGGAGGCCGATGCGAAGGAACGGTTCAGGCGGTTCAGAGGCCGATAAGGGCGTGGTTTGGGGCGAGTGGCAGCTTGGCGGCCGCTATCGCGCGGACCGCGAATGCGGCGATGGGCGACCCTATTCACCGCAGAGAGTGCGGTGAATAGGGCCCGTAGGTGACATCGCTGGCGCTCGAGAAATGCAGGTTACCGAATAACCTGCACGTTCACGCCGGCGGCATCCGCGATCATCCGCCACCTCTTGTCCGCCGTGAGAGCGGGCAGCCCGTCGCGCAGCGCGAGCGCCAGGCAGAACCGGTCGCCGAGGGACAAGCTCGCTTCGGCCGTCACGGCCCTCAACCTTCCAGCGATGGTTGCGAGAGCCTGGTCCGCCTCGACAATGGTCATCGGCAAGGGATGCAGCATCGCGTCCGCTTCATTTGCAGGCATGCCCGCATGGATGAAGTGGCTCACCACCTCGGCATAGTTGACCGAGGTCATTCGCGATGCGGCGATCGCATCGGCTACCTTTCCGGCTCCGGCTTCTTCCTTCAGCAATGCCAGCAGCGCCGACGCATCGAGGACGGCTTCGCTCATTCGCCGGAGTCCTCGCGGCGGCCCGCAAGGAACGCATCGACCGACGCCTGGGGCTTTCCGGCGGTATATTTTTTCGCGAGCGCCTGCGCATGCGCGATCGACTGGGCAACGGTTCGCAGGATCACGCCGTCAGCCGTCTCTTCGACGAGCAGCGAACCGCCGCCCGCAAGGCCCAAGCGTTTGCGGATATCGGCAGGTAAGCTCATCCGGCCGTTCGGCGTGATCGTAACCTGAACCGTCATCGCGTACCTCTTAAATCCTTCGCTCCGTGCGTATCGAAGCCAATCGTTACTCAATGGCATTGATATGCCATAAATTTCCACTCATGTCGCGATTCAATTTTCGAGGCATAGCGCGTGTTTCATGGGTGCAAAGCGCCCCCTGTGCTGTTAGGGTCAGGACCCATTGATTTGCGGTGACGGCTGTGATTCAGGCTCACGGTGAGGAGCCTGAAGGATGAGGGATTTGTTCTGGCTGACGGACGAGCAGATGGCGCGTCTTCAGCCCTATTTTCCGA
>Ga0180223_1001208_pt1 | contig 21364 bp, 15 predicted proteins | sample eDN5th30CKraftOP_FD_151337 | JGI IMG/M metagenome (GOLD analysis project Ga0180223, IMG submission 151337) | Enriched Organic Plus compost microbial communities from Emeryville, California, USA - eDNA 5th pass 30_C Kraft OP (version 2) (version 2) ... | reverse complement strand
AGGTCAAGATCATCAAGATCAACCACGAGACCCACCGCATCTCGCTCGGCATGAAGCAGTTGCTGGACGATCCGTGGCAGGGCATCGAGGCGAAGTATCCGCTCAACGCCCGCGTCACCGGCCGCGTCACCAACATCACCGACTATGGCGCGTTCGTCGAACTGGAGCCGGGCATCGAAGGCCTGATCCACGTCTCCGAGATGTCGTGGACCAAGAAGAACATGCACCCCGGCAAGATCGTTTCGACCTCGCAGGAAGTCGAAGTGCAGGTGCTCGAAGTGGATTCGGCCAAGCGCCGCATCTCGCTCGGTCTCAAGCAGACCATGCGCAATCCGTGGGAAGTGTTCGTCGAGAAATTCCCGGTCGGCGCGACCGTTGAAGGCGAAGTCAAGAACAAGACCGAGTTCGGTCTGTTCCTCGGCCTCGAAGGCGACGTCGACGGCATGGTGCATCTGTCCGACCTCGACTGGAAGCAGCCGGGCGAGCAGGTGATCGACAACTTCAAGAAGGGCGACGTGGTCAAGGCCGTGGTGCTCGATGTCGATGTCGAGAAGGAGCGCATCTCGCTCGGCGTGAAGCAGCTCGAAGGCGACCCCTTCGCCGAGCCGGGCGACGTCAAGAAGGGCGCGGTCGTGACCTGCGAAATCCTCGACGTCAAGGAAGCCGGCATCGACGTGCAGATCGCCGGCACCGACTTCACCACCTTCATCAAGCGTTCGGAGCTTGCTCGCGATCGCAACGACCAGCGCGCCGAACGCTTCGCCGTCGGTGAGAAGGTCGATGCCCGCGTCATCCAGTTCGACAAGAAGGCCCGCAAGGTCCAGGTGTCGATCAAGGCGCTCGAGGTTGCTGAAGAGAAGGAAGCCATCGCGCAGTACGGGTCTTCGGATTCGGGTGCGACGCTCGGCGACATTCTCGGCAACGCGCTGAAGAAGCGCGAGAAGTAAGCCTGTTTCAGGCACTTCTTTTGCCATACGAATTGAAAAGGGCTCCGGTTTCGGAGCCCTTTTTGTTTGCGCTTTCCCGGCTTATCTCGATGTCATGGCCGGGCTTGTCCCGGCCATCTCATGAGATGATTTCATCGTAAAGATCGGCCCAAGCCGGATTTGTTTCGGTAATAAGGTTGACTTTGTAAGCGCGGGGCCATCGTTTGATGTTTTTCTCGCGCTGGAGAGCGTCCCGAATATCAGGGAATATTTCAAAATGAACGAGCTGCTTGATGTTGTAGCGCCTCGTGAACCCGCCGCCCAATCCCTCCCGGTGTTCATACACGCGACGGATAAGATCGTTCGTCACCCCAACATATAATGCGCCGTCGGGCCGACTGGCGAGAATATAGATGTAATAGGGCATATGCTGGAGCATGGCCGCGCAAGATCACCGGGACAAGCCCGGTGATGACAGGGGGAGGGCCAGTACCTTCAAATTCCCCCGCATTTGATGTATCCCATCACTCAATCGCAAGCATTGAGCGGGGATAACGCGCCGCCCACCGGAGAACCGCATGTCGTTCGAAGCCGACCTGATCGTTGATCGCCGCCGTATCCGCCGCAAGCTGACGTTCTGGCGCGTGGTGAGCGGCCTGCTCGTCATCCTGGCGGTGGTTGGCGGCGGAATGCTGCTCACCCCCGGCGGCCGTCAGGCGCTGACCGGCAAAGGTGCCATCGCGCGGGTCAAGATCGAAGGGCTGATCCGCAGCAACGACGAGCGCGTCGCTGCGCTGGAGCGGCTCGGCAAGTCGAACGCCGCCGCCGTCATCGTGCACATCAATTCGCCGGGCGGCACCACGGCGGGCTCCGAGCAGTTGTTCGACGCTCTGACGCGGCTGAAGGCGAAGAAGCCGCTGGTCGTGGTGATCGAAGGGCTCGGCGCATCCGGCGCCTATATCACGGCGCTGGCGTCCGATCACATCATTGCGCAGCAGACCTCGCTGGTCGGCTCGATCGGCGTGCTGTTTCAGTTTCCGAACTTCACCGACTTGTTGAAGACCGTCGGCGTCAAGGTCGAGGAAGTGAAATCCGCGCCGCTGAAGGCCGCGCCGAACGGCTACGAGCCGACCTCGCCGGAAGCGCGCGCCGCGCTCGACGCGCTGGTGAAGGATTCCTTCGCCTGGTTCAAGGATCTGGTGAAGACGCGGCGGCACATGGACGATGCCACGCTGCAGACCGTCTACGATGGGCGGGTGTTCACCGGCCGTCAGGCGATCGGGCTCAAGCTGATCGACGAGCTTGGCGATGAGAAGACTGCGGTGAAATGGCTGCAGGCGCAGAACAAGATCAAGGGCGACCTGCCGGTGCGCGATTACAAGCTGGCGCCGCGCTTTTCCGACATGACATTCCTGCGCGCGGCCGCCGCCACGGCGCTTGAATCGCTGGGCCTGCCCGCTGTGGCGCGTTTCGTCGCCGGCAATGACGTGACCGGCCTCAGCGCACAGTTGCAGCTCGACGGCATGCTGGCATTGTGGCGGCCGGCAGGCGCGAATTGAATGTCTGAATCGTGTTTCATCGCTCCGGCGGCCTCTTCGCAGGAGCGAATGTATTCAACTGTCACGCAAATTCGCTGTCTCGATGGACGTTATGCGACTTGACAGTTCAAGGCTTTTTCAAGGAAATGGCACCCGCAACGACCGCGAGCCCCCGAACCGATGATCAAATCAGAACTCGTTCAGCGCATTGCCGAGCATAATCCGCACCTCTACCAGAGGGACGTGGAGAACATCGTCAACGCGATCCTCGAGGAGATCGTCTCGGCGCTGTCGCGCGGCGACCGTGTCGAACTGCGCGGCTTCGGCGCGTTCTCGGTGAAGCATCGTCCGGCGCGCGCGGGCCGCAATCCGCGCACCGGCGAGCATGTGCCGGTCGAGCAGAAGAGCGTGCCGTTCTTCAAGACCGGCAAGGAAATGCGCGAACGGCTAAACCGCAACGGCCACGACGAGGAAGCCGCGGCGTCCTGATCGTCCCGCGCGGTTTGATCGCGCGGCGGTCTTCGTGGTGCGCGTGATGCGCCGGACCATTCGGGAAAGGACGGGATGCGCAAGATCGTCAATACCGTGGTGGTCGTGCCGCTCGCCCTGGTGCTGCTGGTTTTCGCGCTCGCCAACCGCCGCTTCGTCATGGTGTCGTTCAATCCCTTCGATCCCAACGATGCCGCGCTGGCGCTGACCCTGCCGCTGTTCATCGTCATCATCGCCGCCGCTATGCTGGGCGTGCTGGTGGGCGGGCTCGCCGTCTGGTTCGGGCAGCGCCGCCACCGCAAGGCGGCCCGCCGGCTGGAGGCCGAGGCCGCGCAGGCCCGCTCAGAACTCGCGGAACTGCGGCGGAATGCAGCTTTTTCAGCTCCCCCGGCACGTCCCGGCGTTCCGCCGCTGGCCATTGCACAAGACAAGCAGCACGCGACGTTGTAGAACGCGCCTTCACTGCTTGGATCGCTTGAAACCAGCCCGAAACCACATGTCCCTGATCGTGAAAATCTGCGGCCTGTCCGAACCGGAGACGCTTGAGGCGGCTCTGGATGCGGGTGCGGACATGGTGGGGTTGGTGTTCTTCGAACCCTCGCCGCGCAATGTCGATCTGGTGCGGGCGGCGGAGCTGGCCGCGCGGGCGCGCGGGCGCGCGGAGATCGCGGCACTCACCGTTGATGCCGACGCCAAGCTTCTGGACGCCATCGCCGAGCAGGTTCGTCCCGACTGGTTTCAGTTGCACGGCGATGAGACGCCCGAGGCCGCCGCCGCGATCCGCGAGACCTACGATACGCGAGTGATGAAGGCGATTGCGGTCGCAACCTCCGCCGATCTCGGCAAGGTGGCGCCCTATGTGTCCGTCGTGGACCGCATCCTGTTCGATGCCCGCGCGCCGAAGGATGCCACGCGGCCCGGCGGGCTCGGCGTGCCGTTCGATTGGCACCTTCTCGAAGGGCTTGCTCTGGCTAAACCGTTCGTGCTGTCGGGCGGGCTCAATCTCGGCAATCTCACGCAGGCCGTCCGCATTGCGCGGCCGCACGGCGTCGATGTGTCGTCCGGTGTCGAGCCGGCCCTCGGCGTCAAGGACGCCAACATGATCCGCGCCTTCATCGGGACCGCGCGGGGGGCGTCGTCTTCTTTACCTCTCCCCGTTGACGGGGAGAGGTCGGCTTTCAAGCGAAGCGAGAAAGCCGGGTGAGGGGCGATGGTCGTGTTTGAAAAATTCTTGCCCCTCACCCCAACCCTCTCCCCGCAAGCGGGGAGAGGGAGCAGAAGGGCTGTTATGTCCTTCTGCCATGACGAAAGTTAGAGATGAGCTTGCCAAAACCCAATTCCTTCCGTTCCGGCCCGGATGAGCGCGGCCATTTCGGCACGTTCGGTGGCCGCTTCGTCGCCGAAACGCTGATGCCGCTGATCCTCGATCTGGAAAAGGCCTATGCGCAGGCCAAGGCCGATCCGGCGTTCCAGAAGGAGATGAACGCCTATCTGAAGGACTATGTCGGCCGTCCGTCGCCATTGTATTTCGCAGAGCGGCTCACCGAACATCTCGGCGGCGCGAAAATCTATCTGAAGCGCGAGGAGCTGAATCACACCGGCTCGCACAAGGTCAACAACGTGCTCGGCCAGATCATGGTCGCGCGCCGCATGGGCAAGAAGCGCATCATCGCCGAGACCGGCGCGGGCCAGCACGGCGTGGCCACCGCGACGCTGTGCGCGCGTTTCGGGCTCGAGTGCATCGTCTATATGGGCGCGGTCGACGTCGAGCGGCAGCAGCCGAACGTGATCCGCATGGAAATGCTCGGCGCCAAGGTGGTGCCGGTGCAGTCCGGCACGCGCACGCTGAAGGACGCGATGAACGACGCGCTGCGCGACTGGGTCACCAATGTCGCGACGACGTTCTATTGCATCGGCACGGTGGCGGGCCCGCATCCGTATCCGGCGATGGTGCGCGACTTCCAGTCGGTGATCGGTCACGAGACGCGCACGCAGATGATGGCGTCGGAAGGTCGTCTGCCGGATTCGCTGGTGGCCTGCATCGGTGGCGGCTCCAATGCGATGGGACTGTTTCACCCGTTCCTTGACGATCCGGGCGTGGAAATTTTCGGCGTCGAAGCGGCGGGCCATGGCCTCACCAATCTGCATGCGGCCTCGCTCGCGGGCGGCCGCCCCGGCGTACTGCACGGCAACCGCACCTATCTGCTGATGGACGATGACGGCCAGATCCAGGACGCGCATTCGATCTCGGCGGGCCTCGATTATCCCGGCATCGGTCCCGAGCATGCCTGGCTGCACGAGACCGGCCGCGTGACGTATCTCTCCGCAACGGATGAGGAAGCTTTGGCCGCATTCCAGTTGCTGTCGCGGCTGGAAGGCATCATCCCGGCGCTGGAATCCGCGCACGCCATCGCGAAACTCTCGGAGCTCGCGCCGAAACGGCCGCGCGATCATCTGATGGTCGTCAATCTCTCCGGACGCGGCGATAAGGACGTGCCGCAGGTCGGAGATATTCTGCGGGGGCGCAAATCATGACCACGCGCCTCGACACTCGCTTTGCTGAACTGAAGAAAGAGGGCCGCGCGGCGCTCGTCACCTTCGTGATGTGCGGCGATCCCGATCTTGAAACCTCGCTCGAAATCCTCAAGGCGCTGCCGAAGGCGGGCGCCGACGTGATCGAGATCGGCATGCCGTTCACCGATCCGATGGCGGACGGTCCCGCGATTCAGGCCGCCGGCCTGCGCGCGCTCAAGGCCGGCACCACGCTGAAGAAGACGCTTCAAGTCGTGCGCGACTTCCGCGCTGGGGAGCCCGCGACGCCGGTGGTGCTGATGGGTTACTACAATCCGATCTTCATCTACGGCGTCGACAAGTTTCTTGCCGATGCCAAGGCCGCCGGTGTCGACGGCTTGATCGTGGTCGATCTGCCGCCTGAGGAAGACGAGGAATTGTGCATTCCAGCGCTGAAGGCGGGCGTGAACTTTATCCGCCTGGCAACGCCGACGACCGACGACAAGCGGCTGCCTGCGGTGCTCGCCAACACCTCGGGCTTTGTCTATTACGTCTCGATCACCGGCATCACCGGCTCGGCCTCCGCCGACGACAAGCAGGTGGGCGAGGCGGTGGCGCGGATCAAGCGCCACACCAAACTTCCCGTCTGCGTCGGCTTCGGCATCCGCACGCCCGAGGCTGCGGCGCGCATCGCGGGCCATTGCGAGGGCGCGGTGGTCGGTTCCGCGCTGATCGACGCGCTGCGCGGCTCGCTCGACGCCAACGGCAAGGCCAGCGCGAAGACGGTACCTGCGGTCACCGATCTGGTCGCGGCGCTGGCCAAGGGCGTGCGCGGGATCAAGGCCGCCGCGCAATAGATTTATTTGAAAATGTTCGGGTTGCCCGGCTCGCGCCGGGCGTCCATATATCGGCTGTATCGAAGCGGGAGCCCGCCCATGAACTGGTTGAACAACGTTGTCCGGCCCAAGATCCGCAGCATTCTCAAGCGCGAGACGCCGGAGAATCTCTGGATCAAGTGCCCGGATTCCGGCCAGCTCGTATTCTACAAGGATGTCGAGGCCAACCAGTTCGTCATCCCCGGCTCGAACTATCACATGCGCATGGGCGCGACGGCGCGGCTCAAATCGGTGTTCGACAACGAGACCTGGTTCGATGTCGCGCTGCCGGACGTTGCGGCCGATCCGCTGAAATTCCGCGACGAGCGCAAATATGCCGACCGCATCAAGGACGCGCGCACCAAGACCGGCATGAACGACGCCGTGAAGGTCGGCTACGGCCGGATCGAGAATTCGCCCGCCGTGGTCGCGGTGCAGGATTTCGATTTCATGGGCGGCTCGCTCGGCATGGCGGCGGGTGAAGCCATCGTCAAGGGATTGCAGCTCGCGGTCGAGAAGCATTCGCCATTCATCATGTTCGCGGCTTCGGGCGGCGCGCGGATGCAGGAAGGCATCCTGTCGCTGATGCAGATGCCGCGCACGACAGTCGCGATCCAGCTGCTGCGCGAAGCGAAGCTGCCCTACATCGTGGTGCTGACCAACCCGACCACCGGCGGCGTCACCGCGTCCTATGCGATGCTGGGCGACGTGCAGCTGGCCGAGCCCGGCGCACTGATCGGCTTCGCCGGTGCGCGCGTGATCGAGCAGACCATTCGCGAGAAACTGCCGGAAGGTTTTCAGCGCGCTGAATATCTGAAAGACCACGGCATGGTCGACATGGTGGTGCATCGCCACGACATGCGCGCGACGCTGGCGCGGCTGTGCCGCATCCTGATGAAGGCGCCGGCATCGCCTGCGGACAAGACCGCGCCGCCGCTGCCGGATGTCGAAATCCTGCCGCCGGACGCGGCCCCGTCGCCAGCGTGAGCGCCGCCGCACCCGCGCCGCGCGAGCTTGACGATCTTCTGACGCGGCTTGCGGCGCTGCATCCCAAGCGCATCGATCTCGATCTGTCTCGGATTCAGCGCATCCTCGCGGCGCTGAACCATCCCGAGCGCCGCCTGCCGCCGGTCATTCACGTCGCAGGTACCAACGGCAAGGGCTCGACGGTGGCCTTCCTGCGCGCGATCCTGGAGGCGACGGGCCTGCGGGTGCATGTCTATACCTCGCCGCATCTGGTGCGCATCAACGAGCGTTTCCGTGTCGCGGGGAAGCTTGCGACCGATGAGCAGCTTGAAGATGCGTTTGCCCAATGCGAGCGCGCCAATGACGGCGCGCCGATCACCTTGTTCGAAATCGAGACTGCCGCGGCTTTCGTGCTGTTCTCGCAGCATATCGCCGACGTGGCCCTCCTCGAGGTCGGCCTCGGCGGCAGGCTGGATGCGACCAATGTGGTGGATCAGCCGCTCGCCAGCGTCATCACGCCCATCGGCATGGATCATATCGAATTCCTCGGCGACACGCTGATCAAAATTGCGGGCGAGAAGGCCGGCATCATCAAGCGCGGCGTGCCGGTGATCGCGGCCGAGCAGCAGGCCGAAGCGCAGGCGGTGATCGAACAGACCGCGCGCAAGCTGCGCGCGCCGCTGCTGTCCGCGACGCAGGAATGGCATGTCGGCATCGAGCACGGGCGTCTTGTCTATTCCGACGAACGCGGCCTGCTCGATCTCGCCGCACCGCGCCTGTTCGGCCGTCACCAGTTCGACAATGCCGGGCTTGCGATCGCCACGCTGCGCGCGATCGAGTCCCTGTCCATTGAGCCGTCCGCATTCGAGCAGGGCATCGCGCGCGCCGAGTGGCCGGCGCGGATGCAGCGGCTGCCTTCGGGTGCGCTGTTCGCCCACGCGCCGGAAGGCTGCGAGCTGTGGCTCGACGGCGGCCACAACGCCGATGGCGGGCGCGTCACCGCCGCCGCATTGGCCGATCTCGGCGAGCGCATCGAGCGTCCGGTGGTGCTGATCACCGGCATGATGGGCAACAAGGACGCGCGCGCGTTCCTCGCGAACTTCTCAGGCCTGACCCGTCATGTCGTCGCGGTGCCCATCCCTGAGAATGACAATGCGATGGAGCCTGAGCAGTTGGCGGCCATCGCGCGCTCGCTGGAGATGCGCGCCGACATTGCGCCCGGCGTGCCGGAGGCGTTGGGCTCCATCGCATCGCTGGCCTACGAGACCCCGCCGCGCATTCTCATCACCGGCTCGCTCTATCTCGCCGGCCATGTGCTGGCGCTGAACGGCACGCTGCCGCAGTAGGCGTCATTATGAGGACGACCTTTTTTCACCTCGCCCCGCTTGCGGGGAGAGGTCGGATCGCGCTTGCGATCCGGGTGAGGGGGAGTTGTGACAGCTCGAATGTGCCCCTCACCCCAACCCTCTCCCCGTCAAGACGGGGAGAGGGAGAAGCCCAAGAACAAAACGGCCGGTGAAATTCTCACCGGCCGTTGTTCAAATCCGAATACGCGGACTGCTTAGACCGCAGCGGTGATCCACTGCTGCAGCTTCTGCTTCGGCGCGGCGCCGACCTGGCGCGAAGCCATCTCGCCGTCCTTGAAGATCATCAGGGTCGGAATCGACATCACGCCATACTTCGACGCGGTCTTCGGGCTCTCGTCCACGTTGAGCTTGACGATCTTGACCTTGTCGCCCATCGCGCCTGCGATCTCGTCGAGCGCCGGAGCGATCATGCGGCAGGGGCCGCACCACTCCGCCCAGAAGTCCACCACGACCGGACCGTTCGCCTTGAGCACTTCCGCGTCGAAGTCCGAATCTGAAACCTTGCCTACGCCCATGATCTGCCTCGTTGATAAAGGCGCCGAATTGAGAATCGGCGCCCGTTTGATGGGCGCAAACGTATGAATGCCCCTCAATCCGGTCAAGGCTGGCAAAGCATCGGTCTTGCTGCTATGCCGAATCGCGGGTCGTGAAATTATGCAATAATATCAATGATTACCATGGAACCCGGACAATGCGGCCGCAAGCCCTGAGTCCAATGTCGCAGGCGGTACCTCAATCATGCGCGCCGCCTCCGTCCACAGCAGGGCGCCGCGCACGGCCCGCCCGGGATAGAGTTTTGCGAGCACCGCGCGATACAGCGCGAGCTGACGGACATAATGCGTCGGCATTTCCGCGAAGGCTGTGCGTGGCGCGGGGCCGGTCTTGTAATCGACGATCATGATCTCATCCGGCGTGATGACGAGACGATCGATCTGCCCCGACACGCGCACGGTTCGGTCCGGCGTGCCGATGCGGCCGGCGATCGACACTTCGGCGCGGCTGCCCGGCGCAAACAAGGATGCGAATTGCGGCGCTTCGATCAGGCCGACGACCTGCTGCGCGATCTGATCCAGCTCATCCTTGCTGAATCCCTCTTGCGCATGACGGGCGAGAAAACGCTCCGCCGCCGCCTTGCGCTGTTCGGGCGCGATGTCCGGCAGCGATTGCAGCAGGCGATGCACCCACTGGCCGCGCAGCCGGGCGCGCTGCCGCGCGAGTGCAGCTTCCGGTGTCAGCACGGGTGAAGGTTCGCCGCCGCTCGCGTCCGACGGCGCGATCGATTGTTCGCGCGGCGTCTCGGCAGGTGCGTCGGTCCGCAGCCAGTCGGGCAATGGGTGCATCGCTGCGGGTTGTATGGTTGAGTCCGGCGTGGCTTCGGGTTCGACATCGCCCACGCGGGTGTAGCGCCTGACGGGCCCGAACGGCGTCTCGATCTCGGTCATGGAAAGAGACGAGGCGCCAAGCCCCTTGTCGATCAGGTCGTACCACGACAGCTCGCGCACGTTGTTGCGGTTGCCGGGCTTGCAGCCGCCGACAATCAGCCGCTCTGCGGCGCGCGTCATCGCGACATAGAGCAGGCGGCGGTATTCGTGCTCGGTTTCCTCGAGCATCGCTCCGCGCGCCAGCGCCACCGCTTTTGTGTCGTCGCTCTTGGCGCCCGCCCACAGTACAACATCGCCGGGCCCGGCATTGCCATGCGGCATGCGGATCAGCCTCAGCCGCTGCGAATCCGAAGGCGAGGTGGTGGTATCGACCAGAAACACCACCGAGGCCTCGAGGCCTTTCGCGCCATGCACGGTCATGACGCGAACCTCGTCGCGCAGGATTTCCATGTCGCGCTTCACCTCGGTGTCGGCGGCGCGCAGCCATGCGATGAAACCCTGCAGCGAGGCCGCCGCCTTGCGCTCATAGGTCAGCGCGAGTTCGAGGAATTCATCGAGTGCGTCGTTCGCCTCCGGCCCGAGCCTGCGCAGGATGCGCGCCCGCCCGCCATGGCCGCCGCCCTCGCCGCCGAGCAGCCATGCGAAGAAGGCGAATGGGGTGAGTTGTGCGAAGCGCCGCTCGCATTGCACGAGAAAATCGTTGGCCGATTTCAGTTTCGGCGAGCTATCGGCATGCGTCACCAACGCCTCGCGCAACGAGCCGGTGCGGGCAGGCGCGATGGCGAGCAGGTCGTTATCATCGAGCCCGAACAGCGGGCTTTTCAGCGCCACCGCCAGCGCGAGATCGTCCTGCGGCAGTAGCAGCGCATCGGCGAGATGCATCAGGTCGATCACCGCGATATGCTCGGTCAGTTTCAGCCGGTCCGCACCCGCGACCGGAATGCCCGCGTGCTTGAGCGCCTGAATCACCGCATCGAAGGTCTTGCCGCGCCGACGCACCAGAATCATCACGTCGCCATAACGCAGCTTGCGGCGGCGGCCCGCGGTGCCGGTCATCGTACCCGTGCCGATCAATGATTTGATCTCGGCCTGCACGCGGCGCGCGAGCTTCACATCGGGGCTGGTGGTGGAGATGGTATCGAACGGCGCGTCCCAGCCCTCGATCTCTTCGCGGCTGTCCGGCTCTTCCAGATTCCACAGATCGATCATCGCGGGTGCGGCATCGGGCAGCGCGTCGTGAACCGGATGGGCGTCGTCGTTATGGATGCTTTTGTAGATCGCCTGCTCGCGGAACACGTAATCGACCGAATCGAGGATCGCGGCACCCGAGCGGAAGGAGTGCTTGAACGACACCGATTCGAAGGCCAATTTCGCGTGGACGTGGCGCCTTTCCATCGCGCGGCGGCGCAGATCGAATTCGTGCGGAGCCGCGCCCTGGAACGAGAAGATCGATTGCTTCTCGTCGCCGACCGCGAACACCGTTCTCCAAATATCGCCGCGCGCACCCGCGCCTGCGGTGAATTCGGACACAAAACTTTCGATGATGTCCCATTGCCGGGGGCTCGTGTCCTGCGCCTCGTCGATCAGCACATGATCGATGCCGCGGTCGAGCTTGAAATGCACCCAGGAGGCGTAGCCGCCGGTCAGCATCGCGTGGGTCTTGTCGATCAAATCATCATAATCGAGAAGTCCGCGCGCCTGCTTCTCGCGCCGGTAGTGCGCCGCGACCGCGCTTGCGATCACCAAGAGTGCGTGGGTGCGGTCACGCTGGATCACCGCGCGACGCTGCTCGTCGAGAAGAAGGAGGCGCGGCTGCTCCTGTGCGAGCGCGGCGGCGAGCGTGCCCTGCGAAGCCGCGAGCGGCTTGGTTATCAGCGACTTGCGGGGATCGCCGTCGCCGGTGATGAACAGGCTGAGATAGTTGTCGAGTTGCGCGGTGCCGGACGATGCGGCGGCGCTCCGCAGGCGGCTGCCTTGCGCCGCATCGTTCTTGCTGCCCTGTTCGAAGGCGTCCGCCGCCGCGAGCCAGCGGCTGCGCGGCAGATGGGGGCCATCGACCATCTCGCGCTCAACGGCGTCAAGCTGCACGTCGGGCGCGACGCCGAGCGCGCGGCAAACCTGCGCCATCGCGGCTTCGATGCTGCCCGCGCCATCCGCCCATGCTATGAAATGCTCGCGGCTCAGGCACGCTTCATGCACCACCTCCTTGAAGGTGGTGTCGGCGGCCTGCGCCATGGCGAAAGCGAGCGCGCGGCCGAGCGCGCCGTCCGGCGCGCGCGCGGCCTCCAGCAGCACAGCGAGGTTGGCGCGCTCCATCATGTCGGTCTGGTCGCGCTCGTCGAGCACGGCGAAATGCGCGGGCACGTTGGCCTCGAACGGAAACTGCTGTAGCAGACGGGTGCAGAGCGCGTGGATGGTCTGCACCTTCAGGCCGCCCGGCGTTTCCAGCGCGCAGGCGAACAGCTTGCGGGCTCGCGTTCGCGCCTCACGCGTGACCTGCGCGCCGGAATTGCGGATCGCGGCATCGAGTTCGTCATCGGAGAGCGCGACCCATGTCCCCAGCATGTCGAACACACGCTGCGCCATGTTGGCCGCCGCCGCCTTGGTGAAGGTGATGCAGAGGATCTTTTCGGGCGCGACGCCGTCGAGCAGCAGCCGGATCACGCGGTTGACGAGCACATAAGTTTTGCCCGAGCCGGCATTGGCCGCGACGAACGCGGAGGATTGCGGATGCGAGGCGCGTAACTGCGCATCGCGCACCGCATCAGGAATGTTGGCGCGCGGCGTGCTCATTCGCCGCCTCCCGCAAGGCCTGCAGCCGACCATTCCTTGATGCGCGCGAGGTCGTCATAGGTGCCGTAGCGGTTCGACCACATCGCAAGATCGAGCGAGGTGTAGGCCTGCCCGGGGTTCTCGAATTTTTTGATCAGGGCGGTCAGCTTCGCCAGCGCCTCGTCGGCGGCCTCGTCCGGCAACTGGTCCGCGCCGCCATGCTTGAGGTTGACGGGTTTCGGCTCGCCTGCCGGATTGTTGCCGCTCAGTTTGATATAGAGCAGTTCGCTGACACTGAGAGGCGCGGCGAACGGCTTGAATCCGCCGCCGCGCAGGATCGCGGCTTCCAGCGTGAGCTGCGGCGACAGGCCGAGTCGTACCTGCTTGCCGCTCGGCGGCGTGCCGGTCTTGTAATCGACAATCGCGAAAGTGCGATCGGCGCGCCGCTCGATGCGATCCGCGCGCGCGCTCAAGGTAAAGCGGCGTCCGTTCTCCAGCGGAATCGGAATCTCGCCGCGCAACTCGGCGGCGATCTCGGCGACGTCCTTGCGGCGCTTGGTTTCCCATCCGGCAAACCATTCCGCGATGCGCAGGAAGCGCGGCCACCACAGCGCTCGCGCCTCGGGATGCTCCATCAAGCCTGCGAAATGACGTTCTCCGAAAGACCGCAGTTCAGCCACAATGCTGCCCGGCAGGATTTTGCTGTGCGCCTGCGTGAAATCCCCGAGCGCGTTATGGATCGCGGAGCCGCGATCCGCCGCCGTTAAAGGAAGATCGATCGGATCGAGCGGCGTGAGTTTCAGAATGCGTTTGGCAAAAATCGTATAGGGATCGCGCAGCCAGTCCTCGATCTCCGTGACCGACATTTGCAACGGCCGCAGCGCCACCGGCGGCTTCGGCGCCGGCTGCGCAATCGGCTCAACAATATCGGGATGATCGAGAGATTCGGCGCAGCGGACATAATATGCGCCTCGATCAATCGCAGTCTTCCATATCGCCGGTTTGGCAATCGCCTTCATTCGGTGCAGGAAGCGCGATGCGACCGACGGCGCGCCGCCGACCTTGGTGGCGTGGGTGAGGATGACCTCATTCGTGCCGAGCAGCTGCGCGAAGTCGTGTGCGGTGAGACCGATGCGACGTTCCGGCAGATCGAGCCCGAGATCGTGACGCATCGGGCGCGATAGCCACGGATCGATGCGCGGCGCAGGCGGCCACACGCTTTCGACAAGGCCGCCGAGAATGACGCGGTCGCATTGCGTGAGGCGCGCTTCCAGGAGGCCGTAGATCCGCAATGACGCATCTTCGTTTTGCGGCCGTCGCACCACGCGATTGGCAAAGGCGGTCGAAAACAATTCGGGATAATCCGCGATCTCAAGTGCGACATGCGCCGGTATGGACGCAGGCAGTTCGTCGAAGGCCTGTGCGAGTTGCTGGCCGTCATGGCCGTCGAAGACAGCAATGCGGCCATCGCCGTCAGCGGACATGCGGGTCAGCGTTTCGTGGTGGAGTTGCGCCAGCGTTGCGAAGTCGTGCGTGCCACGCGGAAGATTTTCCAGCGGCGCGAGCGCGTCCGTGAGCGTGGCAAGCAGCCGCGTGATGCCGTCGAGATCGTCTTGCGTGAGCCTGCAGCGCGGCTCGGAGCGATGCAACGCGGAATGTTCCTTGCGCTGTGCCTTGCTCCATTCGCCGGCAAACCACGCAAATGACGCCTGCAATCCCTTGCAGCCGGGCGTGGGGCGGGTGCCGCGCAGCACCGCGAGTTCGAGGTTGAAGATGGCTTCAGCCCACGCGCCTTTCGCCTGTCCGAGCCGCAGCAGCGGGTGTTTCAGCAGTGCGAGCAGCGCCGGTGGTGCAAGCTCGCTGGTCACCGTCTCGACCGCAAGCCGCGCAAAAATTCCCGCTGGCGTGTCCATCAACGAATCGCCGCCGGAATCATCGAAGGCCAGTTTCCAGCGGCCGAGCGCCGCCATCACGCGGCGCGCCAGCGCGCGATCCGGCGTCACCAGCGCCGCCGTCTTGTTGTGTTCTCGCGCCTCGCGCATGGCGACGGCGATCGCGAGCGCCTCCATTTCCGGATTGGCAGCCTCGACAATGGCGAGATTGTCGAAGCCGCCTGCGATCCGCGCGGCTACGTCCTGCTTGGCAAGACGCTGATGCCATTGCGCGGTTTCAGTGGCAGGCCGCATCGCTTCGGAGGCGAGCAGTTCGCGGCCATGTGGAGCGGGTTCGGTGAGCGCCCGCACGTCACGGCGTTCCAGTCCGAGCAACTCCAGCAGGCCATGCAGCGCAAACTGCGGATGGCTCGATAAAGGGTGTTCGGTGAAACGGCCTTCGGAATCGCGATTGCCGCCGATGGCGCGCCATGCCTCGTTATCGAGATCGGTGTCGAGCCCCGGCAGCACCACTGTGCCTTGCGGATGCTGCGCAACGGCATGCAGGAATTTCGCTGTCGATGGCATCGAGCCGGTCGAGCCTGCCGCGATGAAGGGGCCGGGCGAGGCTGTAATCCGCGCGGCTTCCGCCGCGATCAGAAGATCGCGCCGCCGTGCGGGCTCGATCAAATTTTGTTCGAGCAGGTGCGCGGGCCATGCCACGCTGGCGATCTTCAGGAAATCGAGCGTGATCTTCCAGTAGTGATCGAGATCGTCCGGCACCAAATTGTCGAGCGCGTCCCAGTCGACGCCGCGCGTCGTCATGTCGTCGATCAGCCGGGCGAGGTCGTCTGCCAGCGCCAGCGTGGATGCGGGGCCGCCCGCAACCAGCGGCGCGGATGCAAGTTCACGCGATCCGAGTTGCTTGGCCCAGGCGCCGACGAGCCGCATCAGCACGAGGCGGCGCGGCAAGCCATCGAGAGCTTCCGGAACGGCGAGCGAAGAAAATTCCGTTGTGTTGCCTTGCGTGAAGTCGAGTTCATCCTCATCGGCATGGCCGAGGGCGACGATGCGCGGCAGCAGCACGGCATCCTGTCCCATCACGTCGAGAAAAATCTCGCGCGCCATCCGGCAGGCGCGCTGCGTCGGCAGATAGAGCGTCGCCTGCGCCAGCCGCTCAGGTGCTTCACGTGCGCGAAAACCCTCGATCAGGCGGCCATCCACCAGCGATTCGAGAAGCGTGCGCAGGAACGGCGCGGACGAAGGAATGTTGAAGACAGGCATGAAGGATTCCGCTGACAACCGAACGGATCACGGCCGGGCAGGGTTTGTCGAGATAATTTATGCTATCAGGCGGCGCTGGCGAGGACGGCTTTTTCCGCTGCCGCGATCGCCTCGGGCGTGCCGACATGCATCCACACGCCTTCCAGCCGCAGGCCGAACAGCCGTTCCCGCGCAGCTGCTTCGTCGAACAGTTTTGTCAGCGAGAATTCACCTTGCGGCGCGTCCTTGAAGATCGTGGGCGACAGGATCGCCACGCCCGCATAGACGAACGGCACCACATGCTGCTCCTTGCGCCGTTGCAGGCGGCCATCGGTCAGCATGGTGAAATCGCCGGTGCCGTCGTAACCGATGCTGCCGGCGGTCGGCGCCATCAGCAAGAGAATGTCCATCTGCGCCGGATCGAATGCGTCGGCCAGGCGCTGCAGGTTCGGCGCGACGCTGTCGATCCACAGCGTATCGGCGTTGAGGTGGAAGAACGGCTCGTGGCCTAGCAGTGGCAGCGCCTTGACCACGCCGCCGCCGGTGCCGAGCACCTCGTTGCGCTCATCGGAGATGACGACCTTCGGCGCCTGACGCGAAGCGGTATGCGCGATGATCTGTTCGCCGAGATAGTGCACGTTGACGACGGCTTTATCGACGCCCGCTTCTGCGAGTCGATCCAGCACATGATCGAGCAGCGGCTTGCCCGCGACCTCGACCAGCGGTTTTGGCTTGTGATCGGTCAACGGACGCATCCGCGTGCCGAAACCAGCGGCAAGAACCATGGCGGTATGGGGCTGAACAGGCATCGTCGTCCTCAAGCGAATCGTCATGAATCGCAGCCAACTCTACCATCGCAGGAGCCGCGACGGCAGTTGAACCGCTGTAATTCGCTTCTATGACGGCAATGCGACTCCCGTGCGGGCGCACGAGATCAGATTTCGACGACCTGATTGTTGCTGTTTTTGCGCGCGGATGCGCCGCGGCGTTTCGGGTCCTGCTTGAGGAACTGAACGCCGATCTGCTCGCCATTCACCCAGCACAATTCGCAGCGACGGTAGGCGAGACCGGTCGATGACAACAGCAGGAAGAACTCCTTCAGCGCCAATCCCTCGACATTGCCCTGCACGGTGAGCTTTGCGCCGGACTCGGAGATGTCCTCGACGAGGCAGCTACGCCGCCATGTGCCGTCGATGCCCATCATATGCGCTGCGAAGCCGCGTTCGAAAACGACCCGTTCGCCTTTGCGTCGCTCTGTCGCCATTCCGGGGTCTCCACCGGTTGTATCCTGCAGTCGTTGTGATAGCCGCAAGACGAGGTCGCCAAAAATACCGTCGGGCGACCTAATGGCACGTAAATTTTCGTTTCAAATGCGCTCGATCGGGGCCGGAACGTTCAAGGTAAACCAATCCTTAAGACCCTCGAGAGCGGGGTGGGCGAACGCGCGCTGCAAGTAGCCCCATATCCGCGGCTGATGCCGCAGATATTGCGGTTTGCCGTCACGGCGGTTGAGCCGCGCGAAGGTGCCGAGCAGGCGCGTATTCCGCTGGGCCGACATAATCGCGTATTGCTCGACGAAACTTGCGGCATCGAAGGCCGGATCGGCCTGGCGCCGGGCCGCGACATAACGGCCGAGCAGTGGAATTTCGACAGTGTCAGGCACGTCGATCCGCGCATCCTGCAACAGAGAGACGAGGTCGTAGGCCTCGGGGCCCATCACCGCGTCCTGAAAATCCAAGAGGCCGACCCGGCCGGTGTCCTTGCGGCCCCCAAGCCAGATCAGGTTAGGGGAATGGAAGTCGCGCAGCACCCAGGTTTTGCGCGCGAGGTCCAATCGCCCGAGCAGATCCTTCCAGATCACCAGAAAGTCCGCATGCATCATGCCGCTCAGCGTCACGCCATGGTCGGGCAAGTACCAGTCGAGCATCAGCCCGACTTCGGTCATCATGGCGTCGAAGTCGAACTCCGGGATTTGATAGGTGATCTTCGGTGCGAGCGGCAGTGTGTCGGGCAACTCAATACCGTGAAGGGCTGCAAGCATCGTGGCGGCGGCCTGATAACGCTCGATGATAGGTCCGGGCGGCTCGCCTTGCACGAAGGTCGCGCCGCCGAGGTCCTCGAGCAGCAGAAAGCCCGCGTCGAGATCGGCGTGATACACCGCAGGTGCCGAGAAACCCTGCCGGCGAAGTCCGTTAGCCAGCGCGACGAACGGGCGGACATCTTCGGCAAGATGCACGGCGGCGCTGTAGGACTTGCCGTTATGGATCGCAGGACCGTCGGGACGCGGCGGCGAATTCATCAGCACCAGCGAGCCCTGATCGCCGATCACGCGCGCATAGGAGCGTGTCGAGGCATCGCCCGCCATGCGTTGCCGTGGCGAGTTCGCATGGCCGGACAGATTGAGAAAGCGGCGTAGCGCGGCGAGGCGCGCGACTTTTGGAACAGCATCTCCATGCCCCGTGATCTCGGCGGCGCGCGCCGCGGAGCCCAGCGACGGCCTGTGGCTGAACGCGATCTCGATGCGATTCTCGGGCATCGCCTCGGGCGCGCGCTCGGGCCATTCGATCAGCGTCAGCGTGCCTTCGGGGAACGGCGATAGTCCAATCTCTTCCAGTTCGCTTGCATCGGCGATGCGATACAGATCCGCATGCAGCACGGGAAAAGGCGGCAGATCGTAAGTCTGCGTCAGCGTGAAGGTCGGGCTCGGCACCTCGTAATCATCGTCGCCCGCGAGATAGCGGATCATCGCGCGCGCGGCGGTCGTCTTGCCGGCGCCGAGGTCGCCCGACAGCGTGATGGTGTCGCCGGGGCCAAGCAGCAGCGCGAGATCGGCCATCAGGTGGGCCGTCGCGGTCTCATTGGGAAGGGCAACCGAGAAGGATGATGGCTCGTTCATTCAGCGGCGCTGCGGTGGGCGGTCTGGTCGGAGGGAAACTCGCACGTCACCGTAGTGCCTTCACCCACCACCGAGTCAACCCTCACCCGGCCGCCATGCAGTTCGACAAAGGAGCGCACCAGCGACAGGCCGAGGCCCGCGCCGCGGTGGCGCGAGCCGTTGGCGCGGCTCTCGAACCAGTCGAACACCTTGTCGCGCACGTCGTCGGGGATACCGGGGCCGGCATCGGCGACGGCGCAGCAGATCAGGCCGTTTTCGCGCCAGGCGCTGAGGCGGACGGTGCCGTTGGTGGGCGAGAAGCCGATCGCGTTGGCGAGCAGGTTGTAGAAAATCTGCACGATGCGCCGCTCGTCGGCGATGAAGCCGCCGACGGAGGGATCGATCTCGACGACGAGCCGGATGTTGTCGTGCACCAGCCGGTCCTGCAGCCCGGCGGTTGCTTCTTCCACCGTCTTGCGCAGATCGACCGGCCCGAGGTCGAGCGTCATCGCGCCCGCATTGATGGTGGCGAGATCGAGGATGTTGTTGATGATCGCAAGCAGCGCGTTTGTCGAAGTCGTGATGTAGTTGAGGTACTCGCTCTGCTTCACCGTCATCGGCCCGGTCGCCGGGTCGCTGAGGAAGTGGGCGAAGCCGATGATGGTGGTCAGTGGCGAGCGCAGCTCGTAGGAGACGTGGTGGACGAAATCCACCTTCATCTGGTCGGCGGCTTCCAGCGCATCGTTGCGCTCGCGCAGTGCGCGTTCGACGTTGACGCTGTCGGTGACATCCTGGAACGTCAGCATGGTCGCGCCGTCAGGCAATGGAATCGTGGTGCAGTCGAGCACGCTGCCGTCCTTACGCTCGATCCGTGCCTGCAGCGCCTCGCGGCTGTCGATGCCGGTGATGGCGGCGCGGATGGCCTGCCATGCCGCGGCGTCCTCGAACAGCGGCTTGCACCATTGCTCGATGGTTTCGATGTGCGGCTGCTGCTGCATCGCCTCGGGCGACAGCTTCCAGAGCCGCGCGAACGGCGGATTGAACAATTGCGCGCGGCCGTTGCCGCCGAACACCGCAACCGCTTCGGACAGGTTATCGAGCGTCTCGCGCTGAACGCGCAGGAGGCCGTCATGCTGGCGCTGGAGCTTGAGGCTTTCGGTGACGTCGTCGAACAGGTAGGTCACGCCGCCCTCCGGATTGGGTGTCGTGACGATGCTGACGGCACGGCCGTCCGGCAGGTACCAGGTGTCCTTGGTCGGTTCGATGGCGCGATAGGCTTCGTGCAGCTTGGCCTTCCAGGCCCGGAAGTCCGGCTGCTCGGAGATCTTGCGCATCGCGCGCAGCTTTTCCAGCACACTGGAATCGTTCGGGCTTGAGTCGAGGAAGGCGCGGTCGAGGCCCCACAGCCGGCGATAGGAATCGTTGTAGAACGCCAACTGCTTGTCGGCATCGAACACGGCGACCCCGGACGACAGTTGATCGAGCATCCGCCGGTGGGCATCCGCCATGCGCTCCAGCGCATCCTTGAAAGCCACTGTCTCGCTGCTGTCGATCGCCACGCCGACGCTGCCATCGGCGACGTTGTAGGCGAACACATCGAAGATGCGGCGCTCGCCGCCGATCGCGACCGGCAGGCGTGCGCGATAGGGCTTGCCCTCGGCGAGCGAGCGGGACATTGCTGCGCGATCCTCGCTGTCGAGCAGTTCGACGCCGCGCTCGATGGCGTCCGATGGACTCGCGGCTTCAGCAGCGCGGGCGTAGGCGGCGTTGGCGTAGCGCAGGGTGCCATTGGCGCGGCGCGCCCACAAAGGCTGCGGAATTTCGGCGGCGAAGGCGCGCAGTGCGTCGGTTTCTTCAATCAGGTGCAGGTGACGCTGCGTCATCTCCGCAAGTTCGAGCCGCACGCCGCTCAACTCGCGAATCCGCACAATGGCCTGTCCGCCGACCGCGCGTCCCAGCGCCTCGACGGCGCGGCCGTTCGAGGTCGACATGGTCAGCAGGAAGCTTTCGCCGCGTTCGCGCAGGGCATCGACGGCGTGATCCATCGCGAGCGCCTGCTCGGGCAAGAGCCACGTGCCGAACGCGAGAATACGCTGTGCTTGTGCGGTCTGGCCTTGCGGCATCAGCAGTGCGACATCGCCAGAGATGTCGGGTCGCTCGTCGCCGGCGGACCATGCGATCAGCACCTGCGGCTCGGCGAACAGCAGTGCGCGCAGGCGGTCGGCTTCGTTTTGCAGCGCCTGATTGTCGGCGCGCAGTTGCGCCTCGATGGCTTCCGCGCGAAGCCGCGTGCGCATCAGGAGGCCAGCCGACACCACCGAGAAGCAGAGCACCGAGGCGGACAGTGCGAGGATGGTGATCTCGGGCCGGGTCAGGCTGCCGAGCACGGCGAGTGTGGTTTCGAGGGCGCCATTTCCGGCGGCGTGAGCAGGCACCGTTCCTGCGAGGATGGCGAAGCCGCCCTGCACGATCGACGTGCATGACAACAAGCTTCGACGCATCGTCCGAAGGACGCCTGACATTCCTGAT
>Ga0180223_1001206_pt1 | contig 21381 bp, 13 predicted proteins | sample eDN5th30CKraftOP_FD_151337 | JGI IMG/M metagenome (GOLD analysis project Ga0180223, IMG submission 151337) | Enriched Organic Plus compost microbial communities from Emeryville, California, USA - eDNA 5th pass 30_C Kraft OP (version 2) (version 2) ... | reverse complement strand
GTAGTTGGAGGTGCCTCATTTGCAGCAGGCTCGACCGGTGAGAAATTTGGTGAAACGGCTGGAGAGAAAATCTATGAAGGAGTCCACAAGAAGTGAGCTTTGAAAGCTGGTTTGACGATTGGCCATTTTTATTACAGATAACATTTTTCTTAACGCCCTTCGCTATAGGGGTAGTAGGAAAATTAATCACTCTCTTCATGGTCAGACACGATCTTGAAACATTGCTCTCAGTATTTCCAAAAAGCATCTACATGAAAAGACATACTATAATCTGGAAAGGCTCTGGCTTTCTCTCCCGCTACATGCAGCCAAATACAATATGCGGGGCAATACTCATGTCTCGGTACTACCTGAGCCGCGGAGAGCTTGAGTACGAAGAACTACTAAACGTCCCCCAAAACATTAAGCTCAGGGCACTCCTCTCGTCTTGGCTACTTGGCATAAGTCTGATATGGATAATCACAGGAGCACTATTATTTAGTTAATCATTCTTCCATCCTGAAGCTCTGAAACTCTTTCAGGCCGAAGTGGGAGCTTTGCAAAAATCACAAATCAAATCTACATCCTACAAATAACAATATGAACGAATTCTGGAATTCATGGCGGGCATTTTCATTCATGCTTAGCCCATTCCTAGTTAGCCTGTCCGGTATTGCTCTTGGCATCTACATTGCTTGCAGCCGCGATTTCAAGGGCATACTGGTAGCGCTTTCAAATAGCGAACTACCCAAACGAACAAGTCTCATCTTGGGTAGCCAAGACCTTATCTCTCGCTGCTATCTAGTCAACTCCATCGGCGGTGCCCTTCTGCTTCCCGACAGGAGTATTCGCCGAGGCCTTCTTGATAGGGAGGATATGCGCAACTTCCTTCCCGCACTCAGGCGCCGCCTACTGATTTCAACCTGGATGGTTATCGTGGGAATGGCTTGGCTGGGCCTGATGCTCGCCCTACTGAAGCTAAGTGGTGTGAACTAACAGCCCCCATGCAGTTCGGGTCTCATCGGTACGTAAAGCTTCACCACTTAGAAATTTCTGATGGCGGAAACTACAAGTTACGCTGGGAGGCAAAGGCGACGAATGGTTGTGGGAGATTGCAGGGGAAAATATATGAAAGGAGCCAGCTATGAATTTCGGCATGTGGTTTGAATCCTGGCCCTTGGATGTGCAAATTGCTTGTCTTCTTTTACCCTTCGTAATCTTGCTGTCCGGGGACGATCACGCCGCCTGATGTTCTATGGTCAGGCCGATGGACAGTCCGGCGTGAACGGCGAGCACAACCAGGGTATCCAGGCTGAACTCACCCAACTGGCCGCGCTTGAGCAGGGTATAGCGCGGCGCGGTGATACCCAGACGTTTGGCGCGGCTGCGGTCGGTGCCATCCCAGTCATGGTGATGGGTATCGCTTCGCTCCACCCATCCTACGGGGCGGCGTCTTTTCGTAGGAGCCAGGGGATGCGCGGGCACGGTACGTAGGGCGAATAACGCTCCGCGTTATCCGCCGTTTGACCTCGGCCCAATCCCGCTCGCCGCCGAGCACGGAGCCGCCCTCGAAACCGCGCCAGGCTCAACCACGGCGTTGCCGGCAAGGAAGGTGTAGCGGCGGATAACCGCGAACGGTTATTCGCCCTACGGGGCGGTGTTGATGTCCCTTTGGAAATCCGTAGGGCGCATAACGCCCACGGCGTTATCCGCCTGATCGCGGACGGAGTCCGCTCCTACGGGGAAGCTTCGTGCCTCATTGCAGACTGTAGGAGCGGGCCCTGCCCGCGAATCGCGCGCAGGGCGCGCTCCTACAGGTGGATGATACGGGTGGCACTCACGTCACGACCGAGCCCCATGCTCGGGGCTGTCGTCCAGGGTGATGCCTTGCACCCCGATTTCCTTCTCCAGCGCCAGCAGGTACTGGCGCAGGGCCTGGCGGGTGGATTCTTCGCGCAGGCTGTGGCGGACGCGGGTGCTGACCTGGGCGTAGGGCAGCGGGCGGCTTTCCTGGCGTTGGTCGATGCTGACCAGGTGCCAGCCGTAGCGCGAGGCCAGTGGGCGGTCGTGCAGGCCCAGGGGCAGGCGGTGCAGGGCCTGGTCGAGTTCGGCGACGGTTTGCCCGGCGCGCAGCCAGCCCAGGTCGCCGCCTTCTTCTTTCGACGGGCAGGCCGAGTGGCGTTGGGCGAGTTCGGTGAAGCGCTGCGGGTCGCGGTGCAGTTCGCGCAGCAGTTTTTCGCCCAGGTGGTAGTGGGCGTCGCGGGCGCTGGCGTCGTCCGGGGCGGCGGGCAGGAGGATGTGGCGGACCTTGATCCTGGCCGGCTCGGCGAAGCGTTCGCGGTGGGCTTCGAAGTAGCGCCGGCAGGCGTCCTCGTCGGGCTCGGGGACTTGCAGTTCGCGCTCCAGCAGCGCCGCCACCGCCTGGTCGGCGCCCTCCTCCGCCAGTTCGCCCGCGGGCAGCAGGCCGAGGCTGGCGGCCCTTTGCCCGAGCAGTTCGCGCACCACCAGGGCGCGGGCCGCCTGCAGTTGCGCCTCAGCCAGGGAGGCGGCCGGGTGGAAGGGGGTTTCCCGGGCGATGTCGGCTTCGCTGAGCCGGGCGCTGCCGACGCGGATCACCGCGACGGGTTCGGCCGGCAGGTTCTCGACGGCGATCATTTGGGCCATGGCTTCGCTCCTCAGCCGCGCCGGCGGACGATCTGGTAGTTACGCCCGAAGTAGCCCAGGGGGATGCTCCAGACGTGCACCAGGCGGGTGAAGGGGAACAGCAGGATGATGGTCAGGCCGATGAAGATGTGGATCTTGAAGATCAGCGGCGTGCCGATCAGGAAGCTGGCCGCGTCGCCGCGGAAGAACACGATGGACTGCGCCCAGCCGGCCAGGGCCAGCATCATTTCGCCGTCCAGGTGGTGCAGCGAGAAGAAGATGGTGATCAGCCCCAGGCACGCCTGCAACAGCAGCAGGGCGATGATCAGGTTGTCCATGAAGCTGGACGAGGCGCGCACCCGCGGGTTGAACAGGCGGCGCCAGAGCAGCATGCCGCCGCCGATCACGCAGAGCACCCCGGCCGCGCCGCCGAAGAGGATGGCCATGAGCTGCTTGTGGCCGGCGGAGAGGAACGGCTCGTAGACCCAATGCGGCGTCAGCAGGCCGACCAGGTGGCCGAAGAAGATCGCCAGGATGCCGATGTGGAACAGGTTGCTGGCCAGGCGCATGTGGCGGCTGGAGAGCAGCTGGCTGGAGCCGGTCTTCCAGGTGTACTGGCCGTAGTCGTAGCGCAGCAGGCTGCCGAGCAGGAACACGGTGCCGGCCAGGTAGGGGTAGTAACCGTAGAGCAGGTGCAGAACGTAGTCTTCTAACATGGTGAGCCTCCGTTCATTGGCCGTCCGCCAGGGGCGACGGGGTGGCGGGCAGGACCTGGACGACCTGGGGCAGCGCCTGGTACTTGCGCTCGGCCAGGCGCCGGCCCTCGGCGGACTGCAGGCTGCAGTCCTGGTCGGTCTCGGCGTTGAAGCGGACGATTTCCTCTTCCCACACCGCATCCAGGGCCTGCGGGGTGTGGTCCGGCGCCTCTCCCTCGACCGCCGGGCGCTGCTGCTGGATCAGCTCGCTGCGGCCGATCAGCGCCAGCAGCGCGTGGGGCACCAGGGCGTGGTCGGCGCCGCGCTCTTCCAGGCGCGCGGCGAGCAGCGCGAGGATGTGCTGGATGTCGCCCAGCCACTGGCCGATCTCGGCGTGGCTGCGGGTGGAGAGGTATTCGAGGAACAGCGGCAGGTGGTCGGGCAACTCGCGGGCGTCGAGCTGGAAGCCGGCGGCCTCGTATTCGGCCAGCAGGTCGACCATGGCCTGGCCGCGGTCGCGGGATTCGCCGTGGACGTGCTCGAACAGCAGCAGCGAGACCGAGCGGCCGCGGTCGAAGAGTTCGACGTAGGCTTCCTGCAGGTCCAGCAGGTCGCTCTGCGCCAGGCGTTGGCACCACTGGCCCAGGCGCTTGCGCAGGGGCTCGGGCAGGCGCGTCTCGTCGTCGAGGATGGCGGCCAGCTCGCTGGCCGCTGCCTGCAGCTCGGCGCAGGGGTAGTCGAGCAGCCGGGCCAGCACGCGCAGGCTCAGCAGGCCCTGGGGCTGGCGCTCATCCATGGCGGCTGTCCTCCACCGGGTCGAAGGTCTGCACCGGCTTGACCAGGGTGGTGGTCTGCTTGCTGCCGCCGAACAGGCTGACCTCGCTGTTGCCGCCGTGGCAGCCGTTGCCGAAGGTGAAGCCGCAGCCGCTGCGCTCGGCGTAGGCGTCGGGCAGGGCCTCGCGGTGGCCGGTGGGGATGACGAAGCGGTCCTCGTAGTTGGCGATGGCCAGGTAGCGGTACATCTCTTCCACCTGGCGCTGGCTCAGGCCGACCTGTTGCAGCACTTCGCTGTTGAGGGTGCCGTCCACGTGCTTGGCGCGCATGTACACGCGCATGGCCATCAGCCGCTTGAGGGCCAGCACCACCGGCGCCTCTTCGCCGGCGGTGAGCATGTTGGCCAGGTAGCGCACCGGGATGCGCAGCGATTCGATCTTCGGCAGCACGCCGTCGAACTCCACGTGGCCGGCCTCGGCGGCGGACTGGATGGGCGACAGCGGCGGCACGTACCAGACCATGGGCAGCGTGCGGTATTCCGGGTGCAGCGGCAGCGCCAGCTGCCAGTCGATGGCCAGCTTGTACACCGGCGAGGCCTGGGCCGCGGCGATGACGCTGTCGGGCACGCCGTCCTTGCGCGCCTGCTCGATCACTTGCGGGTCGTGGGGGTCGAGGAAGATTTCGCACTGGCGGTGGTAGAGGTCGCGGTCATCGGCCGAGGCGGCCACTTCCTCGATGCGGTCGGCGTCATACAGCAGCACGCCGAGGTAGCGGATGCGCCCCACGCAGGTCTCGGAGCAGACCGTCGGCTGGCCGGTCTCGATGCGCGGGTAGCAGAAGATGCACTTCTCGGATTTGCCGCTCTTCCAGTTGTAGTAAATCTTCTTGTACGGGCAGCCGCTGATGCACATGCGCCAGCCGCGGCACTTGTCCTGGTCGATGAGGACGATGCCGTCTTCCTCGCGCTTGTAGATGGCGCCGCTGGGGCACGAGGCCACGCACGCCGGGTTCAGGCAGTGCTCGCACAGGCGCGGCAGGTACATCATGAAGGTGTTTTCGAACTGCCCGTAGATGTCGGCCTGGACCTGCTCGAAGTTGATGTCCTTGCGCCGCTTGGCGAACTCGGTGCCCAGCAGTTCCTCCCAGTTCGGCCCCCACTCCACCTTGTCCATGCGCAGCCCGCTGATCAGCGAGCGCGGCCGCGCCACCGGCTGGTGCTCGCCCTGGGCGGCGCTGTGCAGGTGCTGGTAGTCGAAGGTGAAGGGTTCGTAGTAGTCGTCGATCTGCGGCAGGTCGGGGTTGGCGAAGATGTTCGCCAGCACCCGCCATTTGCCACCGATGCGCGGGTTGATGGAGCCGTCGGCGTTGCGCACCCAGCCGCCGTTCCATTTCTTCTGGTTCTCCCATTCCTTGGGGTAGCCAATGCCGGGCTTGGTCTCGACGTTGTTGTACCAGGCGTACTCGATGCCTTCGCGGCTGGTCCAGACGTTCTTGCAGGTGACCGAGCAGGTGTGGCAGCCGATGCACTTGTCGAGGTTGAGGACCATGCCGACCTGGGAACGGATCTTCATTTCACCGCCTCCTGCTGGTAGTCGTTGCCTTCGCCGTCGAGCCAGTCGATGCGCTTCATCTTGCGCACGATGACGAACTCGTCGCGGTTGGAGCCAACGGTGCCGTAGTAGTTGAAGCCGTAGGACAGCTGCGCGTAGCCGCCGATCATGTGGGTCGGCTTGGGGCAGACCCGCGTCACCGAGTTGTGGATGCCGCCGCGCGTACCCGTCACTTCGGAGCCGGGGATATTCAGGATGCGTTCCTGGGCGTGGTACATCATCGCCATGCCCGGGCGCACCCGCTGGCTGACCACCGCCCGCGCGGCGATGGCGCCGTTGGCGTTGTAGAGCTCGATCCAGTCGTTGTCGACCACGCCGATGGCGCGCGCGTCGTCCTCGCTGATCCAGACGATGGGCCCGCCGCGCGACAGCGTCTGCATCAGCAGGTTGTCGCTGTAGGTGGAGTGGATGCCCCACTTCTGGTGCGGCGTCAGCCAGTTCAGGGCGATTTCCGGGTTGCCGTTGCTGCGCGGCTCGGCGACGCTGGCCGCGGCCTTGGTGTCGATGGGCGGGCGGTAGACCATCAGGCTCTCGCCGAAGGCGCGCATCCAGGGGTGGTCCTGGTAGAACTGCTGGCGGCCGCTGAGGGTGCGCCAGGGGATCAGCTCGTGGACGTTGGTGTAGCAGGCGTTGTAGCTCACGTGCTCGTCCTCCAGGCCCGACCAGGTGGGGCTGGAGATGATCTTGCGCGGCTGCGCCACCAGGTCGCGGAAGCGGATTTTCTCTTCCTGCTTGGGCCGCGCCAGGTGGGTGTGGTCGCGCCCGGTGATCTTCGACAGCGCGGCCCAGGCCTTGACCGCCACCTGGCCGTTGGTTTCCGGGGCCAGGGCGAGGATCATCTCCGCCGCGTCCACCGCCGAGGCCAGCCGTGGCCGCCCTTCGGCGGAGCCGTCGAGCTTGCGGTAGTTGAGCTTGCCGAGCAGGTCGACCTCTTCCTGGGTCTGCCAGGCGATGCCCTTGCCGCCGTTGCCCAGGGTGTCCAGCAGCGAGCCGATGGAGCTGAAGCGCTCGTAGGTTTCCGGGTAGTTGCGCTTGACCTCGATCAGCGAGGGCATGGTCTTGCCGGGGATGGGCTCGCACTCGCCCTTCTTCCAGTCGCGCACGTCGGGCTGGGCCAGCTCGCCGGGGCTGTCGTGCTGCAGCGGCAGGGTCACCAGGTCCGTCTCCTCGCCCAGGTGGCCGACGCACAGGCGCGAGAAGGCGCGGGCGATGCCGTCGTAGATCTGCCAGTCGCTGCGCGCTTCCCAGGCCGGGTCGGTGGCGGCGGTGAGCGGGTGGATGAAGGGGTGCATGTCCGAGGTGTTGAGGTCGTCCTTCTCGTACCAGGTGGCGGTCGGCAGCACCACGTCGGAGTACAGGCAGGTGGTGGACATGCGGAAGTCGAGGGTCACCAGCAGGTCGAGCTTGCCCTCGATGGGCTCGTCCTTCCAGACCACTTCCTCGGGCTTCTGCTTGCCGGCCTCGCCCAGGTCCTTGCCGAGCACACCGTTCCTGGTGCCCAGCAGGTACTTGAGCATGTATTCGTGGCCCTTGCCCGAGCTGCCCAGCAGGTTGGAGCGCCAGACGAACAGGTTGCGCGGGTGGTTCTGCGGGTTGTCCGGATCTTCGCTGGCGAAGCGCAGCTGGCCGCTCTTGAGCTGCTCCACCACGTAGTCGGCGGTGCTCTTGCCGGCGGCCTGGGCCGCGGCGGCCAGGCGCAGCGGGTTGGTGCCCAGTTGCGGCGCCGAGGGCAGCCAGCCCATGCGCTCGGCGCGCACGTTGAAGTCCACCAGGCTGCCGCTGAAGTCCTGCGGCCGGGCCAGGGGCGAGAGCAGTTCCTTCACTTCCAGCTTCTCGTAGCGCCACTGGCTGGAGTGGTTGTAGAAGAACGAGGTGCCGTTCATGTGCCGCGGCGGGCGGTGCCAGTCCAGGGCGAAGGCCAGGGGCGTCCAGCCGGTCTGCGGGCGCAGCTTCTCCTGGCCGACGTAGTGCGACCAGCCGCCGCCGCTCTGGCCGATGCAGCCGCAGAGGATCAGCATGTTGATCAGCCCGCGGTAGTTCATATCCATGTGGTACCAGTGGTTCATCCCGGCGCCGACGATGATCATGGAGCGGCCGTGGGTCTTGTCGGCGTTCTCGGCGAACTCGCGGGCGATGCGGATCATCTGCGCCGCCGGCACCCCGGTGATGGCCTGCTGCCAGGCCGGGGTGTAGGGCTTGAGCTGGCCGTAGTCGCTGGCGCCGTCGTCCTCGCCGGCGCCGCCCACGGTGGGCTGCAGGCCGCGGTCGATGCCGTAGTTGGCGGCCATCAGGTCGAACACGCTGGCCACCAGCGCCTCGCGGCCGTCGGCCAGTTGCAGGCGCTTGGCCGGCACGTGGTGGTAGAGCACGTCGCGCACCGGCACGTTGGGGAAGTGCTTGCGCTCGATGCCGCCGAAGTACGGGAAGGCCACCCGCGCCACCTCGTCGTGGCGGCCCAGCAGCGACAGCGCCAGGCGCACCTCGCGGCCCTCGGCGTCCACCGGTTCCAGGTTCCAGTGGCCGGACTCGCCCCAGCGGAAGCCGATGGAGCCGCGCGGCACCACCAGGCGCTCGCCCGCCTCGTCCCAGGCCACGGTCTTCCACTCGGGGTTGTTGGCCTGCGCCAGGTTGCCGGCGAAGTCCGCGGCGCGCAGCTGCTTGCCGGGGACCAGGCCGCCTTCGGCGCGCGGTTCCAGCTCCACCAGGATCGGCAGGTCGGTGTAGCGGCGCGCGTAGTCGGTGAAATAACTCCGCGGGTTCTCCAGGTGGAATTCCTTGAAGATCACATGGCCCATGGCGATGGCCAGGGCCGAGTCGGTGCCCTGCTTGGCGCTCATCCACTCGTCGCAGAGCTTGGAGATTTCCGCGTAGTCCGGGGTGATGGCCACGGTCTTGGTGCCCTTGTAGCGCACCTCGGTGAAGAAGTGCGCGTCGGGGGTGCGCGTCTGCGGCACGTTGCTGCCCCAGGCGATGAGGTAGCCGGAGTTGTACCAGTCGGCGGACTCGGGCACGTCGGTCTGCTCGCCCCACACCTGTGGGGATGCGGGCGGCAGGTCGCAATACCAGTCGTAGAAGCTCAGGCACACCCCGCCGATCAGCGACAGGTAGCGGGTGCCCGAGGCGTAGCTGACCATGGACATGGCCGGGATCGGCGAGAAGCCGGCGACGCGGTCCGGGCCGTAGGTCTTGATGGTGTATACGTTGGCCGCGGCGACCAGCGTCTGCAGCTCGTCCCAGTCGCTGCGCACGAAGCCGCCGCGGCCGCGGATGGACTTGTACTGCTTCGCCTTCTGCGGGTCTTCGACGATGCTCGCCCAGGCCTGCACCGGGTCCTTGTGCGCGGCCAGCGCCTCGCGCCACAGCTGGATCAGCGCCTTGCGCACCAGCGGGTATTTCAGCCGGTTGGCGCTGTACAGGTACCAGGAGTAGCTGGCCCCGCGCGGGCAGCCGCGCGGCTCGTGGTTGGGCAGGTCCGGGCGGGTGCGCGGGTAGTCGGTCTGCTGGGTTTCCCAGGTGACCAGGCCGTTCTTCACATAGATCTTCCAGCTGCACGAGCCGGTGCAGTTCACCCCGTGGGTGGAGCGGGCGATCTTGTCGAACTGCCAGCGCTGGCGGTAGCCGTCCTCCCAGGCGCGGCTCTCGTCGCGGGTCTCGCCGTGGCCGCCGGCGAATTCCGGCGGGCGTTTGACCAGGTAGCGCAGGCGGTCGATGAAGTAACTCATTTCTCTCCTCCTCGGCGCGGGCCGGATGGCTAGCAGCTCACCTCGGCGTTACGGCGGGTGTAGTAGAACCAGGTCACGACGATGCACAGGGCGTAGAAGACGATGAAGCCGTAGAGCGCCCACTCCGGCCCACCGGTCAGGTCGAACGAGCTGCCGAACGACTTCGGGATGAAGAAGCCGCCATAGGCCGCCACCGCCGAAATGAAGCCCACCGCGGCGGCGGACTCCTTCTCGCTCTGCAGCGCCTGCTGCTCGGCGGGCAGGCCGGGGAACAGGCGCGGCGTCTGGATGCGGAAGATCGCCGGGATCATCTGTGTGGTGCTGGCGTTGCCGACCCCGGAGAAGAAGAACAGCAGCAGGAACATGGCCAGGAAGCCCCAGTAGGCCCCCGGCTGGTCCTTGATGCCGATGAAGAACAGCACGCCGCCCACGCACACGGCCATGGCGACGAACACCCAGAAGCTGATGCGGGCGCCGCCGAAACGGTCGGCCAGGCCGCCGGAGAAGGCGCGGCTCAAGGCGCCGATCAGCGGGCCGAGGAAGGCGAAGCGCAGCACGTCGACCTGCGGGAACAGGTGCCCGGCCAGCAGCGGGAAGCCGGCCGAGAAGCCGATGAAGCTGCCGAAGGTGCCGGTGTAGAGCACGCTCATCAGCCAGGTGTGCTTGCGCTTGAAGATCGCCATCTGGTCGCTGAACGAGGACTTGGCGCTGGCGATGTCGTTCATCCCGAACCAGGCGGCGAGGGTCGCGGCGATGATGAACGGCACCCAGATGAAGCCGGCGTTCTGCAGCCACAGCGGGGTGCCGGCGGCGGTCGTCTGCGGCTCGCCGCCCAGGCTGCCGAACACCGCCAGGGTGATCGCCAGCGGCACCAGGAACTGCATGACGCTCACGCCCAGGTTGCCCAGCCCGGCGTTCAGGCCCATGGCCGCGCCCTTGGCCTGTTTGGGGAAGAAGAACGAGATGTTGGCCATGCTCGAGGAGAAGTTGCCGCCGCCCAGGCCGCACAGCAGGGCGAGGATCAGCATGATCAGGTAGGGCGTGTTGGGGTTCTGCACGGCGAAGCCGATCCACAGCGCCGGCAGCAGCAGCGAGGCGGTGGACAGCGCGGTCCAGCGCCGGCCGCCGAAGATCGGCACCATGAAGCTGTAGAAGATGCGCAGGGTGGCGCCCGACAACCCGGGCAGCGCCGCCAGCCAGAACAGCTGGTTGGGCGTGTAGCTGAAGCCGGCCAGCGGCAGCTTGGCCACCACCACCGACCAGACCATCCAGATGGCGAAGGCCAGCAGCAGGTTGGGGATGGAGATCCACAGGTTGCGCGTGGCGATGCGCTTGCCCTTGGCCTCCCAGAACGCGGCGTCCTCCGGGTGCCAGTCCAGCAGCACGAAGCTGCTGGGGGTGGACAGTTCCGGCAGGTCGCGGCCCTCGCGCTGCTCGGCCCATTCCACGCGCTCGGCCATGCGGATCGCGTAGTGCATCCAGGCCAGGGCGCCTGCGGCGATCAGGAACAGCAGCATGAAGCAGCTCTGCCAGACGCCGATGACGTCGTTGAGCATGCCGAAGGTCAGCGGCAGCAGGAAGCCGCCCAGCCCGCCGACCATGCCCACCAGGCCGCCGACCACGCCGACGTGCTGCGGGTAGTAGCTGGGGATGTGCTTGAACACCGCCGCCTTGCCCAGCGACATGAAGAAGCCCAGCACCACGATGACCGGGATGAAGCCGGCCAGGCCCAGGTGCAGGGAGAATTCCAGGTCGCCGCGCACGCCGCTGACGATGTAGCGCGTCGGCGGGTAGCTGAGCAGGAAGGTGCACAGCACCGACACGCCGAGGGTCCAGTACATCACCCGGCGCGCGCCGTAGCGGTCGGACAGCCAGCCGCCGAGGATGCGGAACAGCGACGCCGGCACCGTGTACAGCGCGGCGATCACCCCGGCGCTGGCCAGGCTGACGCCGAACACCTGCATCAGGTAGTGCGGCAGCCACAGGGCCAGGGCGACGAAGGCGCCGAAGACGAAGAAGTAGTACAGCGAGAAGCGCCAGACGCGCAGCTCCGCCAGCGGCGCCAGCTGCTCCGCCAGGGGAATGGGCTGCTGCTTGCGCGCCTGGCTCTGCGGGTCGGACTTGGCCAGCAGCATGAAGGCCACGCCCATGACCGCCAGCACCGCGGCATACACCAGCGCGGCGCCGCGCCAGCCCAGGGCCAGCAGCAGGAAGGGCGCGGCGAAGTTGGTGATGCCGGCGCCGACGTTGCCGGCGCCGAAGATGCCCAGCGCGGTGCCCTGGCGCCCCGGCTCGAACCAGGCCGAGGTGTAGGCGGTGCCGACGATGAAGCCGCCGCCGGCCAGGCCCACGCCCAGGGCCGCCAGCAGCAGGCTGTAGAAGTCCGTGGCGAAGGTCAGCAGGTAGACGCACAGCGCCGAGGCCAGCATTACCAGGCCGAACACCCAGCGCCCGCCGTAGCGGTCGGTCCACAGGCCGAGGAAGATCCGCGAGATGGAGCCGGTCAGCACCGGCGTGGCCATCAGCAGGCCGAGCTGGGTGTCGGTCAACCCGAACTCGTCCTTGATCTGCAGACCGAGGATGGAGAACAGCGTCCACACGGCGAAACAAAGGGTGAACGCCAACGTCGACAAGCCGAGGGCCCGGTATTGGTCCCGGGCGGGAACGGTCGTAACCATGCGCACGCAGTCCCTGGCGAGCGCCTCGAACGGCGCTTGCTCTACAGGCCCGGGGGCGAGTCCCGATACCGGCGGCTACCGGTCCACAGCGAATAACGTCGCACTCAGGCCAATCACGGTTGATGTTGCTGCTTTCGTTATCGTGGCACCGCTTTGGTGCAAGAACTGAGCGTAGACAGGTTCCGCGAGAATTCCAGAACGCCGCCTCAGGCAGGCGCCGCCGCAGAGGCGGCTCAAGTTGTCCCCTTGCGGGGACATCGCGGTAGCGCGCGGGGGGTAGAGTCGTCGGCGAATCCGCCCACAAGCACAATAATCCCGGAGACGCACCGCGATGCACTGCCCTTCCGTCGAGCCCCGGCGCTCGCTGTATTTCGACTACCAGGTCCACCCCGCCTTCACCGCCGCCGTGGGCGCCGCGCAGGCCGAGCGGCATGCCGTGGTCATCGTCGGCGCCGGCCCCATCGGCCTGACCACCGCGCTGGACCTGGCCCGCTACGGCATCCCTTCGGTGCTGCTCGAAGCCGAGCAGCAGGTCAGCGAGGGCAGCCGCGCCATCGTCTTCACCCGCCGTTCGCTGGAAATCCTCCAGCAGGTCGGCGTGGCCGACCGGGTGACCGCGGCCGGGCTGGACTGGCGCTTCGGCAACTCCTTCTACCGCAACCAGCGGGTGTTCCGCATGGAGGCGCCGCAGGACGCGGACGACCGCTTCGCGCCCATGACCAACCTGCAGCAACCCTGCCTGGAGCAGTACCTGGTGGAGGCCGTCCAGGCCAACCCGCTGATCGAGCTGCGCTGGGGCAACAAGGTGACCGCCGTGGCCCAGGCCGCTGACCATGCGCGCCTGGAAGTGGACACGCCCGCCGGCCCCTACGCCCTGGAAGCCCAGTGGGTGATCGCCGCCGACGGCGCGCGTTCGGCCCTGCGCTCGCTGCTCGGGCTGAAGCTGGAAGGCGCGGCCTACGAGGGCCGCTTCGTGATCGCCGACATCCGCATCCGCCTCGACCTGCCCACCGAGCGCCTGGCCTTCTTCGACCCGCCGTGGAACCCCGGCAACACCGTGCTGATGCACCGCGAGCCTGGCGACATCTGGCGCATCGACTACCAGCTGCCGGCCGACGAGACGCCGGAGCAGGCCCTGGCGCCCGAGTCCCTGCGCGCGCGCATCGACGCGCAGCTGGCCCTGGTGGGCGTGCGGGACCCGCAGTGGGAACTGGACTGGTGCTCGGTGTACTCCGCCCGCGCGCTGACCCTGCCGGACTACATCCACCAGCGGGTGATCTTCACCGGCGACGCCGCGCACCTGCTGCCGATCTTCGGCGTGCGCGGGGCCAACACCGGCTTCCAGGACTGCAACGGCCTGGCCTGGAAACTGGCCCTGGCGCTCAAGGGCCTGGCCGGCCCGGCGCTGCTGCCCTCCTACAGCCACGAGCGCGTCGGCGCGGCGCGGGAAATCATCGCCGAGGCCGGCAAGAGCACCCGCTTCATGACCCCGCCCACGCCCGGCCAGCGCCTGGTGCGCGATGCCGTGCTGTCGCTGTCGCTGAGCCAGGCCTTCGTCCGCCCGCTGTACCACTGGCGCACCTCGCGGCCCCACGACTACACCGACTCGCCGCTGAACTGCCGCGACGACGACGATGCGGCGTTCCCCGCCGGCCCGCGCCAGGGCGCGCCGCTGCCGAACGTCCGCCTGGGCGAGGACGACTACCTGTTCGACCACCTGGGCGCCGCCTTCCACCTGCTGTACTTCAGCGAAGCCAGCGAACTGCCCGCAGACCTGCGGGCCCGGGCCGCCGCCCTGCGCGAGCGGGGCATCCCGCTGCGCATCCTGGCCATAGGCGCGGCCGATGCGGTGGACGGCGCCGACCTCAGCCTCGCCGACGCCGACGGCCACCTGCGCAGCAAGTACGGTGCTCAGCCGGGCTGCGCCTACCTGGCGCGCCCCGACCAGCACGTCTGCGCGCGCTGGCGGCAACTGGACGGCGCCGCGCTGGGCCGGGCCATCCACACCGCACTGGGCAACGCCTGAGGGAACCGCCATGCAAACACTGACCATCGCCGGGCTGGAAAGCGTCTACGAACAACTGGCCGAAGCCCTGGACCGCGCGCCCCAGGCGCAGCGCGAGCTGTTCCTGGTCAAGCTGGCGCTGCTCGCCGCCGAGGCCCTGGGCGAGCCCGAACGCTTCGCCGAACTGACCGAGGCCGCCCTGCTGGACCTCTGAGCCCGGCCGATCCCCGGTCCGCCATGGCGGCGGCCGGGGTGCTACAGTGGCCGGCAAGAAAGGTGAAGCGGCGGATAACCGCGAACGGTTATTCGCCCTACGTTCATGGTGGGCTTGGCGTAGGGCGCATAACGCCTCCGGCGTTATCCGCCGTTTGGCCTTGGCCATAATCCCGCTCGCTGCCGGGCACGGAGCCGCCGTCAAAGCCGCGCCAGGTTCAGCCATGCAGGGGCCGGCAAGAAAGGTGAGGCGGCGGATAACCGCGAACGGTTATTCGCCCTACGTCCATGACAGGCTTGGCGTAGGGCGCATAACGCCTCCGGCGTTATCCGCCGCTTGACCTTGGCCACACACCGCTCGGTGACGAGCCCGGAGCCGCCGTCAAAGCCGCGCCAGGTTCAGCCATGCAGTGGCCGGCAAGAAAGGTGAGGCGGCGGATAACCGCGAACGGTTATTCGCCCTACGTCCATGACAGGCTTGGCGTAGGGCGCATAACGCCTACGGCGTTATCCGCCGCTTGATCTTGGCCACACACCGCTCGGTGACGAGCATGGAGCCGCCGTCAAAGCCGCGCCAGGTTCAACCACGGAGTTGCCGGCAAGAAAGGTGAAACGGCGGATAACCGCGAACGGTTATTCGCCCTACGCCCATGACGGGCTTGGCGTAGGGCGCATAACGCCTCCGGCGTTATCCGCCGTTTGGCCTTGGCCATGCCCCGCTCGGTGACGAGCACGGAGCCGCCGTCAAAGCCGCGCCAGGTTCAACCACGGAGTTGCCGGCAAGAAAGGTGAAACGGCGGATAACCGCGAACGGTTATTCGCCCTACGCCCATGGCGGGCTTGGCGTAGGGCGCATAACGCCTACGGCGTTATCCGCCGTTTGACCTTGGCCATAATCCCGCTCGCTGCCGAGCACGGAGCCGCTGTCCAAGCCGCGCCAGGTTCAGCCATGCAGTGGCCGGCAAGAAAGGTGAGGCGGCGGATAACCGCGAACGGTTATTCGCCCTACGCCCATGACGGGCTTGGCGTAGGGCGCATAACGCCTACGGCGTTATCCGCCGTTTGGCCTTGGCCATGCCCCGCTCGGTGACGAGCATGGAGCCGCTGTCCAAGCCGCGCCAGGTTCAGCCATGCAGTGGCCGGCAAGAAAGGTGAGGCGGCGGATAACCGCGAACGGTTATTCGCCCTACGTTCATGGTGGGCTTGGCGTAGGGCGCATAACGCCTACGGCGTTATCCGCCGTTTGACCTGGGCCATAATCCCGCTCGCTGCCGAGCACGGAGCCGCTGTCCAAGCCGCGCCAGGTTCAGCCATGCAGTGGCCGGCAAGAAAGGTGAGGCGGCGGATAACCGCGAACGGTTATTCGCCCTACGCCAGGTCCGAGTTTCGTGTAGGGCGAATAACGCGAAGCGTTATCCGCCGCCTCCCCGGGTACCCTGCCACATGGCAGAGCCCAGGGAGGAGCACCGATGCCGAATTACCGACGCGCCCGGATTGGCGGCGGCACCTACTTCTTCACCGTCACACTCCGCGACCGCCATTCGGACCTGCTGGTGCGGGAGATAGCCCTGCTTCGCCAGGTCGTCGCCAGGACCAGACGCCGCCATCCGTTCCGGATAGATGCGTGGGTAGTACTGCCGGAACACATGCACTGCCTATGGACGCTTCCACCGGGCGACACCGATTACGCCACCCGCTGGAAAGTCATCAAGACCGGCTTCGCCCGCCACATCCCACCGGGGGAATGGCTTTCCATCGCACAGCGCCTGCGCGGCCAGCGGGGAATCTGGCAGGCTCGCTACTGGGAACACCTGATCCGTGACGACAGCGACTACCAGCGGCACTTCGACTACATCCATATCAACCCGTTGAAACATGGGTTGGTCACGGCGTTGAAGGATTGGCCATTCTCGACCTTTCATCGAGCTGTCGCCGAAGGTATCTACCCCGCGGATTGGGTCGGGGACCTATCGCTGGAGGTACAGGCGGCGGAGCGGTATTGAAGCCCCGCCAAGTTCAACCACGGAGTGGCCGGCAAGGAAGGTGAAACGGCGGATAACCGCGAACGGTTATTCGCCCTACGCCCATGGCGGGCTTGACGTAGGGCGCATAACGCCTCCGGCGTTATCCGCCGCTTGACCTTGGCCACACACCGCTCGCTGCCGGGCACGGAGTTACCGAATGAAAAACGCCCGCGGATCACTCCGCGGGCGTTCTTTCATTCCAGCGTCGCCTTCAATCCGGCAGCGCGAAGGCCATCACGTAATCCCCCTGGCGGGTCCCCAGGGAGCCATGCCCGCCCGCCATGACCAGCACGTACTGCTTGCCGTCCTTGCCGGTGTAGGTCATCGGCGTGGTCTGGGCGCCGGCCGGCAGGCGGCCTTCCCAGAGGACCTTGCCGTCGCGCATGTCGTAGGCGCGCAGGTACTGGTCCAGGGTGCCGCTGAGGAAGCCCAGGCCGCTGGCGGTGGTGATCGGCCCGCCCATGCTGGGCACGCCCATGGTCAACGGCAGCGGGACCGGCGAGTTGTCGCGCACGGTGCCGTTCTTGTGCTTCCAGATCACTTTGTGGGTGGTCAGGTCCACCGCCGCCACGTAGCCCCAGGCCGGGGCCTGGCAGGGCAGGCCGATGGGCGACAGGAAGGGCGCCATGATCACGCCGTAGGGCGCGCCGGCGTTGGGTTGCACGCCTTCGGTCTCGCTCTTGCGGGCCGGGCCGCCGGCGACTTCCTCGCGGGGCACCAGCTTGGACTTGAAGGCCATGTAGTCGGGGTTGACGAACATGATCTGGCGCACCGGGTCGACCGACACGCCGCCCCAGTCGAACACCCCGAAGTTGCCCGGGAACACCAGCGAGCCCTGCAGCGACGGCGGGGTGTAGATGCCCTCGTAGCGCAGCGACCTGAAGTCCAGGCGGCAGAGCATCTGGTCGAACGGCGTCACGCCCCACATGTCCTTCTCGCGCACAGTGGGCGGCATGAAGTTCAGCTCGGACATCGGCTGCGTCGGCGAGGTGTGGTCGCCTTCCACCGCGCCCTGCGGCACCGGGGTTTCGTTGATCGGCACGATGGCCTCGCCGTTGCGGCGGTCGAGCACGTAGATGCTGCCCTGCTTGGTCGAGGCCAGCAGCGCCGGCTTGATGCCATCGGCGGTCTTCAGGTCGACCAGGGTCGGCTGGCCGCCCACGTCCATGTCCCACAGGTCGTGGTGGGTGAACTGGTGGGTCCAGCGCACCTTGCCGGTGGCCAGGTCCAGCGCGGTGACACCGGCGCTGAACTTCTCCGCCTCGGGGGTGCGGTTGCCGCCCCACTGGTCGGGCATCTGGTTGCCCATGGGCAGGTAGACCAGGCCGAGCTTCTCGTCGACGCTGGCCACCGACCACATGTTCGGCGAGTTGCGGGTATAGGTTTTATCGGCGGCGATGGGCGCGGTGGCGTCCGGGTTGCCGCTGTCCCAGTTCCACACCAGGTGGCCATCGCGCACGTCGTAGGCGCGGATCACCCCGGAAGGCTCGTCGGTGGAGACGTTGTCGGTGACGTGACCGCCGATGATCACCAGGTCGCGGGTCACCGCCGGCGGTGAGGTGGAGTAGTAGCCGCCGGCGGTGAAGCTGCCGATGTTGGCGCGCAGGTCGATCTCGCCCTTGTTGCCGAAGCCTTCGCAGACCTTGCCGGTGTCGGCGTCGAGGGCGATCAGGCGGGTGTCGGCGGTGGGCACGAACAGGCGTTTCGGGCAGCTGCCGGCGGCCGGCGCCGGGCTGGCGACGGTAGTGCCGTCGGCGGCCTTGGCGGCGTAGGCGGCCTCGTCATGGTAGGCCACGCCGCGGCAGGTCATGTGCGCCCAGCCCTTGAAGTTGGCCGCGTTCTGCGTGCTCAGCTTGGGATCGAAGCGCCAGAGTTCCTTGCCGGTGTCCGGGTCCAGGGCGATCACCTGGCTGTGCGGGGTGCACACGTAGAGCTTGCCGTTGACCTTCAGCGGGGTGTTTTCCGCGGTGGTCTCGCCCGGGTCGTTCGGGCCAGGCAGGTCGCCGGTGCGGAAGGTCCAGGCCAGCTTCAGTTGGTGGACGTTGTCCGGGTTGATCTGCGTGAGCGGCGAGTAGCGGTCGCCGAAGGCGGTGCGCCCGTAGGCCTGCCAGTCGCCCTCGGGCTGCGCCGGGGCGGCGTTGGGCACGCCGGCGCTGGCGCGGTCGATGCGCCCTTCGATGCGGCCCGGGTTGGTGAACTGCGAGGCGATGGCGGTGGCGCCGGCCAGCACCACGGCCAGGCCCAGCAGCGCGGTGGCCTTGGGCGCCGGGCCCGCGCTCAGCAGCGGGCGGCGCAGCCAGGGCAGCAGCAGGACGATGCCGAGCGCGAACCACAGCGCCAGGCGCGGCACCAGTTGCCACCAGTCCAGGCCCACTTCGTACCAGGCCCACAGGGTGCTGCCCAGCAGGAACAGCGCGTACAGGCCGATGGCGGCGGCGCGGCCGAGCAGCAGCAGCACGCCGGTCACGACCAGCACCGCGCCGGCCACCAGGTAGTAGAGCGAGCCGCCCAGGCTCAGCAGCTTGACGCCGCCGGCCAGCAGGGCCAGGCCCATCAGCAGCAGCAATAGTCCGAGCAGGCTCGGCAGCAGGCGTGACCTGCCAAACGCACCGTCAGTGCTCATGCGTGTTCTCCTTCGGTCTTTCAGTGAGCGGGTACTGCTTGGGTTCAGAACTGGTATTGGAGGCCGGCGCCGGCGTACCAGGAGCGCCCCGGAGCGGCCTCGTAGTAGCGGCCGTTGCTGTCGCCGACGATGACCGAGCCGACGTACTGGCGGTCCAGCAGGTTGTCCAGGCGCAGCAGTTGGTGGAACGTCCAGGGGCCGTAGCGCTGTTCGAAGCGTGTGCGCCAGTTGAACACCGCATAGCTGGGCGCCGGCTTGTCCTCGTTGCTGTCTTCAACATAGACCTTGCTGCGGTACTGCCCTTCGAAGCCCATGCTGACGTCCTGGCGCGGCTTCCACACCAGCTCGCCGTAGAGGCTGCTGCCGGGTACGCCGGGCAGGTGGTTGCCCTTCTCGATGAGGTTGCCGCCCTCGACGAAGTCCTCGTCATAGGTGGCTTCCAGGCGGGTGTAGGCGAGGGTCGCGTCCCACTGTTCGTTGAGCTGGCTCTGCACGCCCAGCTCGAAACCGCGGCGCAGCGTCTTGCCGGCGTTCTGGTAGCTGGTGCGGCCGCCGGTGGAGCTGGCGACGACGATCTCGTCGTCGGTGCGGATTTCGAAGACCGCCGCGTTGATCCGCGTGTTGTCGCCGACCTTGGCCTTCAGGCCCAGTTCGTACTGGGTGCTGGTGGCCGGGTCGAGGCCGAAGTTGAAGCTTTCCACCAGGCCCGGCGCGTAGGCCATCTCGGCCTGGGTCGGCGTCTCGAAGCCCTTGCCGGCGCTGACGTAGCCGTGCAGCTCGGGGGTGAAGGCGTACATCACCGACAGCGAGGGGGTGTTCTTCTGGTACTTCTTCGAACCGCTGGAGTCGCCGTTGGCCAGGTAGTGGTCGTCCACCTCCATCTTCATGGTGCTGTGGCGCAGGCCGGCGTCGAAGGTCCAGTCGCCCAGCTCCCAGCGCGCCTGCACGTAGGGGTCGAGGCTGGTGGCGGTGTCGTCCTCGTCGCGGCGCAGCTCGCCCTTCACCCCCAGCTGGTCGCCGCTGTAGTTCTGGTAGCCGTGGCGGTCGTCGCGGCTGCGGTCGTAGTCCACCCCCGTGGTGACGGTCAGCTCGCCGGGCACCCCATGCACCGGCTGGATCCAGCGCAGGGTGCCGCCGTGGAATTCGCGGTCGAAGTCCACCACGCCGCCGCCGCGCTGGGTGTTGGAGACCACGCCCCTGGGGATCGACAGGTACTGGATGACGCTGCGCTGCCCGGCGTAGAGGTTGAACTGCAGGGTGGCGTCGCCGAAGTAGCGCTCGTAGTTCATGCCCACCTGCTGATGGTCGATGCTTTTGCGCGTGTCGTAGGTCTCGGCCGCCGATGCCACCGAGCGCGGGTCGTGCTTGTAGGCGTCCCAGGTCTGGCCCAGCGGGTCCTGCGTGTTGTTCTGCTCCAGGCTGCTGTAGATCAGCGCCAGGCGGCTGTCGTCGTCGGGCCTGAAGTTGAGCTTGGCGAAGGTCTGGTCGCGGCGCGCGGCGCTGTGGTCGCGGTAGCCGTCGGTGTCCATGCGTGAGGCGTCGAGGAGGAAGCCGGCCTTGTCGTTGCCGCCCTCGGCGTAGAGGTGGTTCTTGTTGAAGCCGTCGCTGCCGAAGGTGGTTTCGGCGCCCACCTTCGGCGGGCCGGAGCCATCGCGGCTGAACATCTGGATCACCCCGCCGGCGTTGCTGCCGTAGATAGTCGAGGCCGGGCCACGCAGCACCTCGATGCGGTCGGCCACATCGAGGTTCAGCGTCGCTGCCTGGCCCTGGCCATCCGGCGTGCTGGCCGGGATGCCGTCGCTGAGCAGCTTCAGCCCACGGATGCCAAAGGCCGAGCGGGCGCCGTAGCCGCGCGAGGAAATCTGCAGGTCCTGGGCGTAGTTCTGGCGGTTCTGCACCACCAGGCCGGGCACCCGCGGCAGCACCTCGGAAAGGTTGACGCCGAGCTGGCCATCGCCGATCTGCGGCTGCTGCACAGTGTCGATGGAGAACGGCAGGTCGAAGCTGGAAACCGGCGCGTAGGCGCCGGTGACAACCATCGGGGCGAACACCTCGTCGGCGGGCACGGCGCTGTCCGTGGCAAGGGCGAAGGTGCCTGTGCTCAGGCCCCAGAGCAGCAGCGGCGGCTGCAGGGTCATGGCGAGGCTGAGCGGGCGAAAACGCAAGGTCATGCTGGGGTTCCTGCTCCCTGCCCCGGCGCTGGCCGGGGCCTTGGTGATGACTGGGCGGCTCAGAAGCTGGACTGGATCTTCAGGCCGGCGAGCAGGGCGTTGTCCACCTCGTAGACGCCGCCGGGATGCTTGATGTACTGCAGGTTCGGCCGCACCGTCAGCCAGTTGGTCACGTGCACGCCGTAGTACAGCTCGGCGTCGTATTCGCTGTGCTGCACCGGCTGGAACAGCGGGTTGTCGTAGT
>Ga0180223_1001200_pt1 | contig 21502 bp, 18 predicted proteins | sample eDN5th30CKraftOP_FD_151337 | JGI IMG/M metagenome (GOLD analysis project Ga0180223, IMG submission 151337) | Enriched Organic Plus compost microbial communities from Emeryville, California, USA - eDNA 5th pass 30_C Kraft OP (version 2) (version 2) ... | reverse complement strand
GAACGCGGATCGCCGTCTTTCAGCGCCTTCATGAAAGCCTGGTTGGCCTGGTCCCTGCCGGCCTGGTCCACCTGCAGCGTCTCCAGCACCCCCGACAGCGGCTGCTTATTGGCCAGCCGTGCATTGGCCGCCGCCCACTCCTCGAAAGTAATGCCGTTCACAGGAGGCGGCAGCGGCCCGGCGGCGTGCGCATGCAAAGACAAGGAAAGAAGCAGCGCGGCGCCGGCGCAGCGCAAAGCGTGGGGTAGTTTCATATCAGGTGTCAGGGCGGCTAGGCCCCATGCTGGCCAAAAACGGGCGCAGCCTACCATGCGGCGCGGATCGCGGGCAATGAAAGATACCTCCGGAAACAGGGGGTTTGATTGTTGGCTGGACGGCACAACTGGCATGCGCAGAAAAGTCCAGTTGGCGAACCCGCCGGGTCTTGTTGGCCGGAGAATGCGAGATGGCGATTCTCCACCTATCCTTCTGCATATCTTTTTTGATGCATTGTTTTTGATACAATAAGCATGAACGGCAAAGAAATCATCAAAAAACTCATCGACCATGGATGGACAGTTCTGCGCATGAATACCCGCTATCCTGCTTTGATTACGGACGACCCGGACGGCGGCTTCCATGTGCAGTTCGTCGACCTTGACGAAGCCTTCACCGAAGGCGACACGCTGGAAGAGGCCTTGTTCAATGCGGCCGAAGTCTTGACGCTGACGCTGGAAGGGCGGCTGTCCGAAGACATGGAAGTCCCCCCGCCCAGCACTGGCGTCAAAAAGGCCCACTACATTGCCCCCGATGCAAAAACCCAAGGCGTCCTGCTGCTGCGCGCCGCGCGTGGCGAACGCAGCCTGGCCGACCTGGCGCGGGCGCTTGATACAAGCTGGCCCCAGGCCAAGCGCCTGGAAGACCCCCATCACTGGCCCAGCCTGAAAACCCTGGACCGCGCGGCACGGGTGCTGGGCAAGCGGCTGGTGCTCAGTTTCGAATAGCACCGCCATACAAATATCCCTATTCATCGACACGACCTAGAGACGTCCATGCGCACGGTTTCCATCTTCAGAAACAACCGCAACCAGGCCATCCGCATACCTCGCGACCTGGAATTCCATGGCGTGTCCGAGCTGAAGATCATCCGCCAGGGCGACACGCTGATTCTTCGTCCCGCTCGTCCTTCATGGGGCTCACTGCGCGACATTGCGCCGGCGGACGCCGACTTCCTGAAGCAAAGGGAAGATATCATCGAAGAAGGCCGCTTCGAGGCTGACCTGGAATGACTTCCTCCACCCGCTGTAATGACCCAGTAGTTTCTGCTCAGTTCATGCGGCTAATGCAAATGCTTGAGCCGGGGTTTTCATGTTCAGCGCCTGGTGTGGGCGCCGGTGGTTGTAAAAGCGTATCCAGTCGCCGATGACGCGGCTGGCATGTTGCAAGGTTTCAAACCGGTGCCCGTGAGCACACTGCTCTTTAAGCGTTCTGATGACTCGCTCCACCATGCCGTTTTGCTGCGGGCAGTGCGGCGTGATGAACTCCTGGCGAAGCCCGTAGCTGCGAACCAATGCCGTGTAGCTGCGACTGGTAAAAACGAGCCCGTTGTCCGACCGAAGCAGGAACGACTCAGGGACACGGCCCAACGTGCCGAAGCGGGCGATCAAGGCGTGCTCCAGGGCGCTGCCAGCGGTTGTAGCCTTGCCGCTGCGTGATAGGTGCCAGCCGAACAATTCGCGCGTATGGCAGTCGATAACCAGCGCCAGGGTTGCCCAACCATCACGGCCGGCCCAAATGCGGCACAGATCGGTTGACCAGCGTTCATTCGGCGCACTCGCCACTGAAGGCAAGGCTTGGATGCGGGCCTGAACCCAATGGCACGCTTCTTCACCTGCCAGCCCTTGAGCTGGAAGATGCGCTGCACCGTGTTCTTGTTCATGCCCAGCAAATAGGCCACAGTCCGATATCCAAACGACGGCGATTGTTCGATCATCGCCTTGATGGGCTCTGCCAGTTCAGGCTTGACCCTTGGTGCGGCCTTCGTGGGCTTGTAGTACACCGTGCGTCGGGCAATACCGAACCACTGGCACAGCTTGGAGATCGAGACGGTAAACCCATCTTCCTTCAGTCCCTGGCGGATCGTCTCGATCATTTCTCGTCCTCGCCCAACAGGGACTGCAATTTTTTTCTCGCACGCAGCTCCAACATCGCTTCGCCGTACGCCTCTTGTAAGTCCTTGATCTGGCGTTCGTATTGCTCTTTGACATCCAGAGGATTGGCCCTTAAGGCATTCTCCATCCCGCGCTTGGCATCATCGACCCATTTCTCTATTTCCGACGGGGAAAGGTCGTAGGCGCGGCTGGCCTGGGCGACGGTCGTCTTGCCTTGGATGATGTCCACGACCAGCGCGCTCTTGCGCTTGGCTGTCCAGCGTTTGATGTCTTCGTCCATCTTCAAACTCATGGTGATTTCCTTAATTATCACCTGAGCAGGTTCCTACTGGGTCATTACATACCCGTACCGGAGTGACCATAGACGACAATTTGTTTGCCAGGTGTGGTGAGCGAGTTAACTAACTTGTCATTTACCGAATCGCGCTCCACAAATGCGATGCGAGCAGGTTTTGTGGGTGTAAATACGTCGCGAGTCAAATTCGGCATAAAAGACACTTCCTAATGGGCAAAAAGGGACAGGTGTTTTAATTGTGCGCATGAATGTAGGAGCACAACAAGCGCAGCCTCCGCTTAACATCGTAACCGCGCTGTGAAGCCACCTAGGCAAGCAACTTATTTGCCTCTAGGGCAAGCAGGGCTGCGCGCTCGGCGATGAAGGCACCATATTCCTTATCTATCGCCTGTGATGGAATAATCGATGCTTCTAATATTGCTTCTACTGAACCGGGAGGCATCATCTTCACATAATCTGCGGGGGCCTTGTCCTGAATACTACGATTATCCTTCTGGGAAAGAAATGCGAAGTTGGCCAGCATAAACTGTTCGGGCTTATTAGGAAAGCCAATGCCGGACAAATAACTCTTCGGAAAGATGTGATGAAATTCAGTGCGATTGCAAGAGAGAAGCACCTCATTTAAATCGACATCAGCAGCGGACAGAAACGATTTCGGCCGCGCTTGCGCCAAGAGAAGAACAAATACTTTGGTATTTACCGAAGTCAGCGCAAACTGGTTATTAGTGAAGAAATCACTAGCCACAGTCATTGAACGTCGTTGGAACTCTCCGGGGTTTCCTGCCAATAGCTGCTGAACCGCAGCGAGGTCTTGAGCAATAGCCGTATCGACGCTGTTTGAATAACGTCTAGAAAAACAGCTATGCCAGAACCATTTACGCAATGCAGCTCGCTGCTCCGCGTTTGGATGGAAACCTGCGGCTTTATCTGTAGCAAAGCATCGCGTAAGTGGGATGATCATAGACTTGTACGGTAGCACTTTGAGCGACATAGCACCGATGTCGCGTCGTAGAAACTCAATTGCACCGAACAGCCCCGTTCGAAAAATGGCGAATGAGTCCCGAACCTCTGCTCCCTTGAGATCAATCACCGCATGAGCCGACGCGTTATTGCGGACAACCGCAGCGCAGCACTTGAGTAATAAGTCTGGATCATCACGCAAATCGAAATATCCTACTTCGTCAAGCTCTACCGCAAGCTCGTCAAATCGTTTACGTAAATCGAACTCTCCGCTCCAAGTCCAGGCCGATAGGAGCTGATAAGTATCAAGGGGTACACCACCACGATTGATGCGCTCGAAAATAATCGCTATTTTTGAGTGATCCTCCGTCTCAACTGTCTCCACAGGAATCTGAGCTTCCTTAAAGAGTGCTTGCAACTTATCGATAGTCTCCAAGTGGCTCTTGTCCGTGATATTGCGAGTGTAGTTTGCCCATTCAGAAACATCGAAAAGGTAGCGAAGCGGGACGTGGTGACCCTGCACTTCAGAGTCGTCTAAAGCAACGAACTGCGAGTCCTGGGCGTTAGGTGCTGCAGAGAGATCAAAATAAATGTCTGTCCATTTAACGCTGCTATTTTGACTCTTCGTCAACTCCGTTTGGAACGTCGAAAAAATGGACGTCAACCGCTGCTGACCGTCGAGCACATAATCGATCGGGTATTGCGCCTTAGGGGCTGGTAAGGTAAAAGGCCCAAGATCACGATCATGAAGTAATTGTTCCTTAGTCCGCCAGAAGAGCACTGTGCCAATGGGATAACCCTTGTAGATACTGTCCATCAAAAACTGCACACGGTCCGGCTCCCAAACGAAGTCCCTTTGGAATGCAGGAATGCGAATTTCGCCCTCGGTGATACGTTGCAGAAGTTGCCTGATGGTGATTGTGTTTATTGCCATCCTTTTCCTTTTGCGTCGTCCTTAACGACCTATCAATCTGTCCGTATATCCAGCCTCTGCACACTCATACTGCCAGAGCAAATCAACTTGGCTGTTGTACGCACCATATGGAAGCTACTGCTTATTATTTTTACTTACGTCAGATAAATACAAAATGTATCATTAGAGAGACTTTAAATTAAAAACCCTGCTGCGGCAATGGCGGCATTCACGATTCGCCCCCTATGCCGTGCCTTGCAGTAGCGAGACTCCACTAAAACACCACCCTCCCCCATCCCCCAACCCCGTGGTCGCTTACCCCGCCACCCACCCTCCCCACATACCCAAACCCCACCCGCATCCCCTTCCCCACGCCGGCATCCATTCCCACCTCCAACGACCACGCCCGACGCGCCAACGGCAAGCCATGCGATGAAAACACCGTCTGCGTCGCGCTGTCGCGAAAGCGCTGGACACTGATCACCCGTGGATTGCCCGCGTAGTGCCACGCCGCCTGGGCATACACAGAGGCCTGCCCGCCGCCCGGCACGGCACCCGCCACCGTGGCGGCGGCGCGCAGCCCCAGGGCACCGAGCCAACTGCGGGCCGAGGCCGCGCGCACGTCCAGGGCCGCGGGGCCGCCTTTTTCCGTGAAGCCGTCCAGCCTGGCCCGGACCCACGCCAGGCGGGCAAAGGGCTCCAGGCCCACAGACATGGGCGTAGGCGCGGCTTCCAATGAAACGGGGCGGCCAGTTTGGCCGCCCCGCTTGGAGTCCGCATCCACCGCACCGCCCGCCTCTGCCGGCCTGGCGACGGCCCAGCGCAGGGGCCATCCGACTTCGCCGAACACCTGCAGGCTGCGGCCCCTGTAGCGTGCGCCAAGCGCGTCGCGCAGGGTGCCGGCGGCAATAGTGCGTTGGCTGCGCACGATGTGCCAGCTGTGCGCGACGCCGGCGGCAAGACGCCAGCCGCCTTCCCCTTGGCGCCACACGCCCGTGCCCAGGTGGGTGGTGTCGATGCGGGCCTGGGCCAGGCCGTGTACGCGATCAAGCCGGCTGCGCTGCGCCCCCGCAAAAACGCTGGCCGTCCATTGCCCACCGACAGGGGCATCCAGCCCCAGCAGCAGCCCATGCAGGGACCGCGCATCGCCCGGCACGCCATCGTGCCCGTTGCGATCCGCCGAGGAATAGAATGCCTGAGCCCAGGCGCCTGTGCCACCGAGCCGCGCCAGTGCGGATGCCGACCCGTTTCCCGCTTCGCCGGGTGCGGCCCCCTCGAACACACCCCCCTGCACCGCCGCCCGCCGCAGCACGGCCTGGCGCACAAAGCAGCTGTCGTCCAGAACACTGGAAAGCACCGAGGCGGCCCAGCTGCCGGAAAGCTGCCGCAGCGCCTCGCGCGCCGTGGGCTCGTCCAGCCCGGCCACGCCGTCATTCAACCCCGGGTTGGCCTTGGGCGGCGCGCCGCCCGGCCCGGACGGCTGGCCCGGCTCGTCCACCGCGTCGGCCACATCTTCCTCGTCCGGCGTCTCGGCCGCATCGTCCAAAGGGGTGTCGTTGCGCACCAGCGTCAGCACAACCGCCGTCTCGCCATAAGACAGCCGCGGCGACAGGAACGGCAGGGAGGAAGACGCCGAAGCGAAACGGGTATTGTCCAGGCCGCCGTCCGCCTGCAGCACCACATATTGCGTAGTAGGCTTCCAGTCGCCCGGGGCGGCGACCGCCCGCAATTCGCCGTCCAGCAAGGCCTTGCCGCCCACATGCAACATATCGGCCCCGCCTGAAGCGTCGGCCTCCACCACAAAACGGCTGCCGGCCTGGAATACCGCATCGCCCGCCACGGACAGCGTGCCCATGCTATTGCCCGGCGCCAGCATGCCGCCCGACAACACCCGCAACGCGCCCACCGTTCCCGTGCCTTGCAACACCGCGCCGCCCTGCACCGTTACAGACCCACCAAACAATTCATTGACCGCCAGCCCCCCTTGCGCCACCGTGGCCTGCCCGGTATACCCCAAGGCATCGCCGCTGATGTCCAGCAACCCCTGGCCCAGCTTGACGAAGGGCGCCGCGCCCTGCAACAAGCCGGCATGGCGGGCCTGGCCTTCAGGCACCCGCCAGCGGACCACGTCTTCGTAGCCCGCCGGCGGCGACACCGGCGCATAAGAGCCGGGCGGCAACACCGTCGCCAGGTCCACCGCCTCTATCAGCACCGGCCGCCGCATGACTACCCCCGGCGCATAGCCCAGCAGCGTTCCCGTATTGGCCTGCACGGCGCCCACGCCAAAAGCCTGCCCGCCGCCGGCATGCAGCTCGCCTTGCAGCAGCAGCGTCGTACCGCGATAGGTATTGTCGCCGGACAAGCGCAATGCCCCGGCGCCCAGCTTGGTTAAGCCATAGGGGGAGCCGGACACATTGGACACCACGCCGCTGATATGCGCGGAGGCCCCATCCGCCACATCGATGCGCGCGGGCTCGAGTATCTGGTAGGAAAGGTTTGACTGGAAGTCCGGCTCGGTGATGGCGAGGGTTTGGCCCATAAACACATAAGGCGCAGAGGACGGGGCCGTCTGCGCCTTGGTGGGGAGAGCCCAGAGAGCCATGGAAAGCATAGCCGGGGCGCAAAACGGTTGAAAAGCAGAGGCAAGCAGGCGAACACTGTGCGTGGAGCTGGTAGCGGCGGCGGTAAAGCTGCCAGATAGCGAAAAACGAGAAGCCATGGCGCACCTCCTTTTTGGCTTTGACAAACGGCCCGCATGATTTTTACATATATTGTTATATTTATCTTCATTTTGCAATATTTAGAGTATTCCCTTTAAAGACTCTGCAGCGCTGTGTAGCGGTTACAACCCACCGTCTGTCGTCGTCGGCATCTGTGGAACGTTACTTCTATAGAGAAAATGCGGTGTTCAGTCCTGCTGTTGAAACGCGGGGATACCTCGCCACATTTCATTTCGACACATCCCCTGCATTTCGGTGCTGAAGAAAGGGGTAGGCCCCGTATAATTACGGGCCAATGAAATCACTTTCGTACTTGCTGCGTCTTGGCAAGAACAATCTGGAGCGTACGTGGCACACAACGCACATACTAGATACCCACATGATGAAATCGACCTACGTCAACTCGCACAGATATTGTGGGCATCGAAAATATTGATCATCGCCGTGACGCTGGTCACCATTGGTGTGGCAGCTGCATATGCATTCTTAAGCAAGCCAATTTACGAAGCCACAGTGCAAACCTTGCCTCCAACAGCAAGCGGCCTCGTGAGCTACAACATCGCCAGCCAGTTAACGGGGGATGCAATTCGCGGCACGGTTACAGACACGGCGCCTGGCATTGAGCCTCTAACGCCTTCGGGAACATATAAAGTATTTTTGCGCTACTTGAACTCCAGTACCATCAGGCAAGAATTTTTTGAGAAGTACTATCTACCTGCCCAAGAAGAACGGGAAACAGAAGGCGATAAGCAGCAAGCCTGGAAACGGCTTGATAGTGAATTGACTATCACACTGCCCCAAAAAGCCGATGAATACGAGGCAAGCCTAAGTCTGGAAGGGGGTAACCCTCAAACTATCGCCCAATGGGCCAATACCTACGTCGACCTCGCCATACAGGCCGCCAGGAAAGACCTATTGAATGGGCTGACTGGCGAAGTAGAAATTCGCCGACAAAGTATCGCGAATCAAATAACAGCCCTGCGACAAGTAGCGGCAACTATTCGCAAAGATCGCATCAAACGACTTGCAGACGCCCTCGCCATTGCAGAAGCAATTGGCTTGGAAGCCCCTCCCGTTGGTTCGCCTCTGATAGCCATAGGTTCAACAAGCTTGAACACTGAAAATATCGACAATGGCAGCTTACTCTATCTTCGAGGCACCAAAGCCCTGCGCTCCGAATTGCAGCAGTTAAAGGCGCGCAAGACGGACGATGCCTATATTCCAGAATTACCTGACTTGCTCAAAAAGCAGAACCTGATCCAAAGTATCAATCTCAATCCGAAACTATTATCGGTAGCCGCCATTGACCGGCGAGCTGTGGCGCCAGAAGATCCAGTCAAACCTCAAAAAACGTTGATTCTTCTTTTGGGACTGGTGCTGGGTGGGATGATAGGCCTTTTGACAGCATCCATACGATGGATGTTGAAAATGCAACAGTGATAATCCAACCACGACTTTTCAGCCCAGCAGTCATCCGATACAGATTTCATGAAAATCGCATATGTAATAACTCGCTCGGACAGCATAGGCGGAGCCAGCATTCATTTACTTGATCTGGCCGATGGGATGCAAAAACGCGGGCTTGATGTTCATGTGTTCGTTGGTGGGGATGGCCCTTTTTGCGATCTTCTTTCCCAATACGGTATACCCTTTACTCAAATTCCCAGCCTCGTACGGGAAATATCGCCAGTACAGGATCTTCGGGCATATGTCGATTTAAAACGCTTACTGCGACGCTTCCAACCCGATCTGGTCCACTTACATTCCTCAAAAGCAGGCGTTATAGGAAGACTTGCCAGTCGGGCGCTTGAGAAACCTTGTGTTTTTACCGCGCACGGTTGGGCTTACACTGAAGGCGTGGCGTTGGCCAGGCGGAAATTCTACCGGTACATTGAGCAGCGTTTAGCCCCACTGGCCAGCGCCATCATTACCGTGTCGGACTACGACCGCAATTTAGCGCTGGCCAATCAAGTAGGCAGTGAAAGCCAATTAATAACGATTTTAAATGGCGTACGCGATATGTCCCGGCATGCCCCACTAAAACTAAAATCCAAACCTGTGCGCTTGATTATGGTTGCGCGCTTCGACGCACAGAAAGATCATCTGACAGTAATCCACAGTCTCTCCAAGCTACAAAGCTTGGACTGGGAATTGGAGTTTGTAGGAGATGGCCCCCTCAAAAATAATGCAGAACAAGTAGTTAATGAATTAGGACTGGGAAAAAAGGTAATTTTCTCGGGGATTCAACGGGACATTCCGGACCGTCTGTTCGCAAGCGACATCTTCATATTAAGCAGTCGATGGGAAGGGTTACCGTTGTCCATACTAGAGGCAATGAGTGCCGCTCTACCCGTCGTTGCGACTAATGTAGGTGGCGTTCCAGAAACAATTGAAGACGGGTGCACGGGTTATTTAGTGGAGACTGGTGACACAAACGCCCTGGCCCACAAACTTGAACTGCTGATCAAAGATGACCACAAACGAAATGCGTTAGGAGCCCAAGGCCGAAAACTATATGAGGAAAAATTTGCATTAAAACGGATGATTGATGAAACTGAGCAAGTGTATGCTCAAATTCTTGCATCAAACGGCAAAACTGGGATGTCGATAACGCCAACTAACTCCAAGCGTATTAGCTACTCGTGAAGACAGACTGTACCCATAACGCCAAACAAATTGGCACAAAAAGATTAAGCCGCGTATTCAGTGGCAACAGCCTACGCGCCCAACTGTTGCGCGGCTCAGTCGGCAGCCTTGTACTCAAGGCCGCAAATGCTGGGCTCACATTCGCCATGGCTGTGGTGTTGGCTCGAGCCCTGGGGCCAGAACACTATGGCATATACGCATTTGCCCTTGCTGTTCTTATGCTGGTAGCCATCCCGGCTCAGGTCGGGATTCCTCAGTTGACAGTGCGCGAAACAGCTAAAGCGCACGCAAAAGGCAATTGGGGGCTAATGCGCGGTCTTTGGCTGTGGGGCAACCTGGCCATACTTGCAACCTCGGTCTTCGGTGTACTCGTTGTGTGCGGGGTATTACTATTTCTGGGGGTTGAACCAGGAGGGCAGCGAGCGATTGCCATTGCCGTAGGCATTCCTCTCATCCCGCTGATAGCATTAGGAAATGCTCGCGCCGCTTGCTTACGTGGATTGCACAAGATTATCTGGGGGCAACTGCCAGAAGCCATATTGCGCCCCCTGTTTATATTAATGCTCTTAGGTGCCTGGGTTGCCCTGCCAGGTGGGAAAGCAAATGCCTCTGTTGAAGACGTTATGGGATTCAACGTGGCGGCCTCTGCCATTACTTTCATGCTAGGCGCGTACATGCTTTGGAGGGTTCGGCCTGAAGGCATCAAATGCAGGCCCAAACGAAGCTACGAAGCAATCGCGTGGCGTAGGGCAATCGTACCTTTGGCTGCAATAACAGGTCTGGAGTTAATTAATAATTATGCCGATTTGATAGTTCTTGGCTGGTTTCGATCCGATAGTGAGGTGGGCATCTATCGGGCGGTATCCCAATTAGCACTCTTGGTAGTATTTGGTCTACAAGCCATTAACCAAGTCTTGCATCCACATTTTGCACGCCTACATACGGAAGGCGATATACATAAACTCCAAAAGCTGGTCACATTAAGCTCACGCGCAATTCTAGCAATGGCTTTTTTCCCCTTTCTTGTTTTTTTATTCTTTGGGAAGGAAATTCTGACGATGGTTTTTGGTACGGAATACGCTGCTGGATCGATAGCTTTGATAATATTAGCATTCGGTCATCTGGCAAATGCGGGATTCGGCTCCGTAGGCGCTTTGCTCAATATGACTGGACATGAACGCGACACCATGAAAGGCATGTTTGTGGCTATGGGCGCCAACGTTGTTCTTAATCTACTGTTTGTTCCATTTTACGGAATGAATGGCGCTTCTGCAGCCACCGCTATTTCGTTTATTTTATGGAATGCCGTTCTTCGGCACTATGTACGCAAACGCCTTTCGATTGAAAGCATCGCGCTGGGTAAGCGCAAAGCCGCTACCCTCTAGCGCTGGCAAAGACTATCCTCAACAGACGGCCTTTATTTCACGATTCGCGGCCATCCACAAACATTTTCAGAGACCAATATGAAGTTATTGATGATCGGGTGCGACGGAGTCAAAGCAGAAACATTCAATCGAGGCTGGACTCCATTTATACAGTCGCTCATAGACAAAGGTCATTCATTACATCTAAAGGAAGACCTAATCAGTCGCGGCTGGTCTGAAATTGTCACCGGCAGGCACGCCGTAGACACAGGTGCGCTCTATGAAGGGCCTCATGCCGACGGCTCGCTGCGTTGGGGCGAGAAGTTCAGACTGAGCGACGTTCCTGGGTTAGGTACTTCAGTGAAGCCTATCTGGCAGACGCTCAATGAAAATGGCTATCGAGTCGGGATTATGAATGTACCGACCACGTATCCAGCACCTGAAGTAAATGGTTTTTTTGTTTCAGGGGGAGGGGGTGGAGGGCCTATCACGCAGAGAGCTGCGCCAGAGCAATGTCATCCGCAGTCATTAGCCCCCTGGCTAAACGGTATGGACTATATAGTCGATGAACGTATGCCTACACTACTTGCGGAAAAAGGGCTTTATGCACCGGACGACTTCTTTAGCCGCTTGGACTTAATGACCCAGAAAAGAACCAAAGCTTTTATCGACCTTGCCAATAAACACTCTATAGACTTCGGTTTTATAGTATATAGATCAACAGTAACTGCTGAAACCTTACTACCTCCAGAGCTAGATAAGCTGGAAACAGGGTATAGAAACGTTAATCATGACTTTATTTCAGCTGCAAAAACATTTTATCAGCGCCTGGATGAAAAGATCAGGATCCTGACTGAGGCCTTTCCCAGAGCCGAGGTCTTGCTGGTTTCAGATCACTCAATGGATACACGCCGATATGCAGTCAATAGCAATGGTTTTTTAGTGGAATCCGGATACCAGGTGCCATCCAAAAGCAAGCAAAGCCTCTTTGGCATTGTCAAGTCATTCAAACATCTAGTCCCCCACACGATTCGCGCTCGGCTCAAGAAAAACCGGAAAATCCAAGTCGCCTATGAGTCTATGACGACATTCGACTCCACCGCTACCAAAGCATTCAGCATGGCATTCAGTAATGGGGCGCATGGCATCTATATTAACGACACGCACCGCTTTGGCGGCCCTGTGCCGTCGGCAGATATTGAACCATTGGTCAGCGAAATCATCGATAAATTCAATAGTCATCCACTTGCCCAGCAGCATGGTTTTAATGCTTACCCCCGGCCGCAAAGTTGTAGCCCGGTAGCGGACAAGTTCCCCGACATAGTAATTGATTTGCCCGATGGCTATCAGACTTCCAACCGCTTTTCCGCATTTGTAGTTGAAACCCCGCTCCCTACAAAACCATTCAATTTGCGAGATATGCATAAAGACCCTCGAACCACGGGCAAAGCGCATACCCCGCTGGCCGTCAACACCAAGAATGCCTGGAAGTGCGGTCCACAGCCTTACCCAGACAATTTGACTGCCGTATACCGTCATATCTTAGAGCAACTGCCCGCGCAACATGCAAGGGACCACATGACACCGTCGGACGTAGAGGCTAGCTGATGAAAAGCGTGTATCTAAGCGGCCAGCGTACTTTTGGCAACCGAGGATGCGAAGCAATTGTCAGGAGCACAGTAGACGCGTTGCGCCAAACCCATGGCGACGTAGAAGTACTAGTGCCATCCGACAATCTTGAACTTGACTCTAGACAATGGACTGATGCAGCAAAGTACGGCGTGAAGTTTGTTCCAGCCTACACGCCCCGCCATGCCCGTTATTGGGTACACGCGCAACGCCTACCCCTTCGCTTCCTAAAACAAGCTGGCTGGCCGTTCCCATTTCCAAATTGGGTAAAACAGCAGGTAAACTCTGTAGACGCTGTGCTGTCAATCGGCGGCGACAACTATTCGCTTGACTATCGCCTGCCCTCACCGCTGATGGGCATAGATAAGCTAGCGATGGACATGGGTAAGCCCGTTATTCTGTGGGGCGCATCAGTTGGCCCTTTCGAGCGAGAGCCCCTGTTCGTGCCCTCGATTCAGCGCCACCTGGCGAGGATGGACCACATTCTAGTGCGTGAAAGCGTCTCTTATGCCTACTTGACAGAAAAACTAGGGCTGACAAATGTGTCCAGAATGGTTGACCCGGCATTCATTCTTAAGCCGGAAACGCCACAGACGGCGAGCTTTTGGCCAAAAGATAATCGTCAAGGTGTAATCGGCTTGAATGTCAGCCCGCTCATAGAACGATATAAAAAACCCGGGCAATTCCTGCTAAATGAGGTTGAAGGCTTTATCCGCAGGATAGTGGCACGAGGATTTTCCGTGCTTTTGATTCCCCATGTAATGCCCTTGAATGGGGTACCCAAAAACAATGACGCGGAGTATATGAAGGCTATTCTGACACGATGCTCAGATTTGGGCAGCCACCTGTCAATGAGCCCTGACACTCTTAACGCAGTTCAAATCAAGCATGTGATAAGTCAAGTGCGTTTCTTTATCGGCGCACGCACACATGCCACTATTGCCGCACTTTCCATGGGTATACCCACTGTGTCCATTGCTTACAGCATCAAGGCGCGCGGCATCAATAAGGATTTGTTCGGAGATGAATGGATGGTCCTGCCCACCCCGGAACTCAGTGCCGCCACTCTTGCAACGGTGTTTGATAAGCTAGTAGCGCAAGAAATGGAATTGAGAGAGACGCTGCAAAAAAAAATGGCTACATATCGGAAAACAGTGCTATCCGCCATTGCGGATCAGATATGGCAGAAATAACAGAATCACGCCAAGAGGCTGAAGTCTCAGTAATCATCCCCTGCTACCGTTGCGCCGACACAATCCACCGCGCAGTGGCGTCCGTGGCTGCGCAGTCACTGCGTCCCAAGGAAGTAATTTTAGTGGAGGACTGCAGCAACGATGAAACCTTGAATACCCTTTACAGCTTGAAAAACACTTACCCCGAGGGATGGTTGCAGGTAATCCCTCTCGACGAGAATCGGGGTGCAGGTGAAGCCCGCAATGCGGGATGGGAGGCAGCCACACAACCTTTTATTGCATTTCTGGATGCTGACGATAGTTGGCATCCCTCAAAAATAGAGCTCCAATACCTGTGGATGAAGTCTCATCCGGACGTAGCCTTAACCGGGCATGCATGTGAACTCATTACTCAGGAAAGCTATCCCAGTAATATAGAAGCCAACATAACTGGAAAATTGTTTAAGCCAATAAATCCATCAAAGCTGCTTATGTTTAATATCCTGCCTACCCCCTCTGTAATGCTACGGCGATCATTATCACAACGCTTTACAATGGGTAAACGTTATTCTGAAGATTATTTATTATGGAACCAAATTTGCAAAGGGGGCACTAATTGCGCTTATACTTCTCTACCGCTAACTCGACTTCACAAAGCAAATTATGGCGAATCCGGTTTGAGCAGTAATTTATGGGCAATGGAGAAAGGAGAGCTGCATACTTACTATTCATTGTTCATTGAAGGGCGAGTAAACACCAGTACCATAATATTTCTTTACCTGTGGTCGTTTTCTAAATATCTCCATCGATCGATGAAAATCCTATTCAGAAGGTCTTATTATTAAAATTTCATCTCCCCTAAAAGCCCTCTAGTTGATAGGGCAAAAAGGGAGTAGGCCCAACCCCCGCTTCATTCAAAAAACCACGCCAAACAGCTCCCGCAGCAAGCAGGCCCGCGATGAATATGCCAATACGTGTAGAGCGACTTAGGTCTAAACCTTGTTGCTGATAACAAATAAGAATAGCAAGAGGAAAAGCATATGCAATTAGGTCGAGCAGGCGTAGCCCTGCATAGGTTACCTGCGCAAGGAGAAACCCTGTTGCAAGCGAACCCATACTAAGCACAAATAATTTTATTTTAATATTTCTTGGCAATTTTCCGCACAGCACCCCTAAAGCTATGATTAAAACCGGGATTATATTACGCAAACCAGAAAACATATTAGGCGCTTCCATCTGGTGATATATAGACATTTTTTTCAAGAAATAATCTTGCGCTATTACTATTAGCACCCCAGCTACAACACCGAGAACAACGACGATCAAAAGAGAGCTAAGCTTGAACCAACGACGTTGAGCTAAGGTGAGGAAGAGGAGAGAGAAAATAGCTGAATAGTGAAATAAGATGGATATAGCCCCGATCCTTTGGAGTGCAGTACCACCTCGAGTCCGAGCCATTTGAACGGCCAGCAATAGGACAGCAGAAGCGAGGCCAAGACGAAGAGCATTCATACTATATTGCCATATGAAGGCAGGGAAGATATAGGCAATTAAAATAAATCTTTCGTTTTGGTCGGATCGAAACAAATAGACCCCAAAACAACCAAAAATAAACACAGACACGAATCGGACGGCGAGTTCTATGGTGGGTAAAACGGCGACTAAACTCCTTCCCACAGCCACGAAGCCTGGCTCCCATCCATTCCAGTGGTAATCATCAAGAAAGTGGAAAAAAAGCTGCTCATAACTTCTCGTATCCGTCCCTACATCGCCCCTTAAACATGCAAGAAGTGTAAATAAAAAAATGAGCAGCACGAGAAAAAAACGCCCTCTATACCGGGTGACAGCTTGGATCATGAGCGTCACATACATAGCCGCCCATCCTAATAAATAAGCCATTATTTAGCCAATCCAAATAAATACCGAGCGCAAAAATTTGATTTCTAAAATTCTTATGCCTCATTTTTTAATAATGCCCTAAGCACTAGAACACAATTTTAACGTGCGCCATACCCAGAGACCATAGTTTTAATCGTTAAAAATACAATCAAAAAATCTAAGGCTAAAGAGCAATTCTTGATATAAAAAAAATCATGCTCGATCTTAACGCGGGTTTCATCGCTGTCTGCAGCATAGCCATGGCGAACTTGAGCCCAGCCTGTAATGCCTGGCTTAACGACATGTCGATAGCTATAAAAAGGAATGTCTTTATTAAACTTGTCAACAAAACTCGGTTGTTCAGGGCGCGGGCCTATTAAACTCATCTCACCTTTCAGAACATTAATAAACTGAGGCAGTTCATCGATTCTCAGCTTTCTGATAATGGCCCCAATTCGAGTCACTCTCGGATCGGCTTCCCCAGCGAACCTTTCATCCGCATTGAGATCAAAACGCATACTACGAAACTTATAGATGGTGAACGGCCTGTTTCCTTTACCGATCCGCGTTTGTGAATAAATGGCTGGACCAGGGCTTTCCAAGCGAATGGCCAATGCTGTGACGACTCCAATTGGCAGAACAATAGGGAGAGTTAATACAACGATAATCCAATCTATGACTGCCTTGACAAACTCATACATCGGAGACGGCAGCAATGAGCCAATATTGTTTTCCGACATTTTGTCTATTTTTACCCTACCAGTCAGCGATTCATATACCGTCTTGGCATTATATGCAGGGATGTTTTCCAATGCACACCGAGTCAGAAACCTTTCTTCTTCCGGACCAATTGCTTCGAAGTCGGCGACTATGCCATCGTACCGAATCCCGTTCAAATCCAAATTCTCGAGTAAACGAGCATCGCACTCCGGCAATGCAACTACTTCATCAGCAAAGCCGCCAGAAAGAACTGCAAACTTAGGCCTAAAATGCACTCTCGTCGTAATATACTCAATATGAAACCATACCAAAGCCGCCAGGCCACTTGACAATAGCAGCACTCTCGAAACTTCTATGCGTAATAATAAAGTTCCAATAATCAAAAAACCATAAAATATCAATACTTGAGAAGAAATTAATCCCTGGGAACGCCCGCCAGGATAGTTTGACAAGAGATTTTTTGCACCGAAATGGGATAACATAAAGGCAGCTGTCGTAACGATCAATGCAGTTCTTTGGCCCACATTTGGCTGATGCAGTACGTACACTCCCCAATATAAAGATGCAGGCAAAGCCACGGAAAAAAGCCAGCCCATAGCCAAAGCGAATATTCTGGACAATAGTATTTGTTCGTAGATTTTTTTAAAGCGCCTGGCACGTAGGGACTTCATAGTTTTTATTGACCGAATAAAATTTTTTGGGCTACGAGCTAACCTGGCCTACGCGATCCGTCTAAACGAGACACATCAAGTTGTCAGCCGTCCTTAAAATAAAGCGCCCAACAGCCTATAAGACCCTAGGCACTATTTTTTTAAACTACTGTCGGATTGTACCCGAAACGAATTCGCCGCCCCCCACAACAAAATCAAAGAAACCAAGAAAAATAGCAATGTATTATTTCGGCCCAACATGATTTGCGACATGCAAAATATGCTGTAACCGACTATCAAAGACACTCCACATATGGCTAATATCTGGCTAGGACGGTTATTCGAACGCAATTCTCTACCAAAATAAACCACGGTTCCGATCAATAATGCGATTAGCGCCACCAGAGCCCCCAATCCCTGAAATGCCCAATATTCCAAGTAATTATTGTGCGTGTTGGCCAAATGCAATACGACAGGAGGAGCGAGATTCTTGTTTACCAATTGCTTTTGTTCTGCCTTGTAATCTTGCTCTGACCATCCCAGCAAGGGTTTCTTTGCAATCAATGTAAGTGTGACATTCCAAATAGCCAGCCTGGCGCCAATGGACGTATTTACATTGCCATGTTGGTATAACCGCATGTCTTTGACCGCCTGCTGATAGCGAGTTTGAATATTAGGCACCGAACTGACGGCTCCAACTACGCTCCCCACCAAAACTACGACTGCCACTATAGCCCGTACAATGCATCGCTTGTGAACAAACGCGGTGAAAAACACAGCAATTATCGCCGGCAACACTACCCATCCGCCCCGACTTCCTGAAGCAATGGAGGTATACAAGCCGCAAAACATACCAATTGCCAAGGCAACGCGCCACGCCCATGCACGGCGGCATCGGCCAACCACCCCAAATAATCCGGCCGCACAGAATACGCCCATCATTAGGCCACTATTGCCGAACTGAATAGCGCCTGTAGTGCCAAACGCCCGTTGCAGTCCTTCCTCCTGCATCTGCCACAACGCCACGCCAGCCCCCGTAGTACAGCCTACAATCCATCCAGCCCGAAGCCATTCGATTCTGGGGGGATGCTTAAGCACCAACAATAGTATTGGGATTGCAAGCAGATAGCGGGTGGGCAAGTCTAAGCTGCGAAGCGGATCTCGGTGGTATGCATAGGTAAATAAGCCTATCGCGAACATCGCTGTCAGCAGCCATGCCAAAGCCTTGTCTTCACGCGATAGATTCAACTTCGGTTTGCGGGATAGATAGTACAGGCTAGCCCCAAACAATATGACCGTGCCTACTGTATAGCCTCGTGGGACTGACAGCATCAACGCAAAAAATAAAAACGCCCCTACCGAAACCACGGTATCCAGCCATCGATCAGGCACAATGCTTGCTTCGGCACAGGTCATATAAGGAAACATTTGGGTGAAAAGCCGCCATTATAGGCACTGGCAGCGTAGCATTGATGCTCTCCAGATGAGTTAGTGCCTCTGGTCAATGGTTACCGAGTTTGACTACATCCCCGGAAGCAACAAGCGGAAGCATCCTGCCCATGCATGCCAGTTACAATTAAATCGCTTCCATACATAGGAGAGACGCCTTGAACAGCGCCCTACCTGCCTCGACTTTGCCAGCCTTGGACCAATTGCCTCAATGGCAAGGGTTTGTCGATGCCGCCCGCTCCGCCAGGGTCCGCAGCGATGATCTCAATGTCCTGGAGGCCGCCGGCATCTCCCTGGATCTGACCGGCCAGGTTCGCTCACCGGAACTCATACAAGCGGGCAACGCGCTGCTGGCGGCCCGCCACTTCGAACAACAACGCGACCAACTCCTTTCCGGCCAGTTGGTGAACGCCACCGAAGAACGCGCCGCCTGGCACACCATGCTGCGTGCTGCCGCACCGACTAAAGAAGTCGCCGCCGAGCGCCTGCGCATGAATGAATTCATCCGCAAGGCGGATTCCGAGCGGCGCTGGCGCAATATCGTCCATATAGGCATTGGCGGCAGCGATTGGGGCGTGCGGCTTACCGTGGGGGCCTTCGGCTATGCGGGCGCCTGGCGCCAGGTGCGCTTTGCGGCCAGCATAGACGGCCATGCCATCGAAGGGGCGCTGTCGGGGCTGGACCCCCATGAAACGCTTATCGTGCTGGCTTCCAAGTCGTTTACCACGGCCGAGACGCTGCAGAACGGCAAGCGGGCCATTGAATGGCAGCGCAACGCTGGGGTTGAAGACCCTTATGCCAACTTGATGGTGGTGACGGCACGGCCGGATCTGGCCAAGGCCTGGGGGGCGCGCGAGGCGCAGATTTTCCATCTGTGGGACTGGGTGGGCGGGCGTTTTTCGCTGTGGTCTTCAGTCAGCCTGACAACGGCGCTGTCGGTGGGCTCGGACGTGGTGGCGGGCATGCAGGCGGGCGCTTCGGCCATGGACACGCATTTTGCCACCGCGCCTTTCGAGCAGAACGCGCCGGTGCAGATGGCGCTGGCCGGCATTGTGAATCGCAGTGCGCTGGGCTATGGATCGTTGAATATTGCCCCCTATGACTTTCGCCTGGCCAACCTGGTGCCCTACCTGCAGCAGCTGGAAATGGAATCGCTGGGCAAGTCGGTGGACTTGGCGGGCGATCCGGTGGGGGTCCCCACCGGTCCGGCCGTGTGGGGCATGCCGGGCACGGATGCGCAGCATACGTTCTTTCAATGGCTGCACCAAAGTAGCGACGGCGCGCCGGTGGACTTTATCGTGTGCCAGGAGGCGGGCCACCGCTGGCCCGAACATCACCGCAGCCTGCTGGCGAACTGCCTGGCGCAGCGCGAGGCGCTTTTGCAAGGCAAGACCTATGAAGAAGCCCTGCGCGAATGCCTGGACGCCGGCGTGCCCAGGGAAAAAGCCCAATGGCTGGCCAAGCACCGTGTGCACCCGGGCGGGCGGCCCTCCAGCCTTATCGTGCTGCCCAAGCTGACGCCCTATACGCTGGGGTCGCTGCTGGCGCTGTATGAGCACAAGATATTCGTGCAGGGCGTGGTGTGGGGCATCAACCCCTTTGACCAGTGGGGCGTGGAATATGGCAAGGTGCTGGCCAAGGGGATTACGGCGGAGCTGGGCGGCGAGACATCCGCCCAGACGGCCAGGCATGACGCCTCTACGAAGCATTGGATCAGCAGGTTTTCCAGCTAGGGGCTATTGGTCGGTCGCAGAACTGAGGCTTTGCCATAGTCCAAAGCATAACTAGGGCGACAAGAAAGAACAGCAATGTATTATTGCGCCCCAGCATAATCTGGGACAAACTGAAAATACTATAAGCCACGACCAGCGAAGCCCCGCATACCGCCGCTATCTGGCTTCGCGGATCGGGTGACCGCAGCCGCCGGTAAAAATAGACTAAGCTGACTGTCAACAGTGCCAACACCAACAATAAGGCAAATACCCCCTGAAATACCCAATATTCCAGGTACGTGTTATGGGTGTTGGCCAATTCCAGGATAGTGGGGGATGCTTGGTGCTCTTCCACCAGCTTCTCTTGGGCGGCCACATAGTCCCGCTCACTCCAGCCCAATATGGGCTTTTGTGGAATAAGCTGGAATAGCGACTCGTACATAGCGAAGCGCATACCCAGCGACGTCTTGGGATTCCCGAGCTGGTATTCTTGAATGTCCGAAACGGCTTGCTCGTATCGTTGCCCAATAGCCGGCACTGTGAGCAAAGTCGTACCCATGCCCAGGATCAACAGCAAAAGAGCAACTGCTACATGCCTTATATTTTTTTGCGTCAAGAAAGCCAAAAGAAATACCGTCATCACAGCAGGTATTGCAATCCATCCACCACGGCTACCGGATGCAATGGAAATATAGACCCCCCCGATACAAGCCAACACTAGCATCCATCGCCAAGCACGGGCGAGAAGCAACGAATGCCCTATGCCCGTAAAGGCGCCAGCCGCGCAAAATACCCCCATCATCAAGCCCAGGTCGCCAAACTGAATGGCGCCTGTCGTTCCCATGGCGCGTTCCATATCGCCAGATACGGTCTGGTAGAGGGCAATGCCCGCCCCCGACAGGCACCCTACTATCAGCCCTGCCCACACCCATTCTTGCCGAGGTGGGTGGGCCAACAACAGCAATAATATGGGGATTGCTAGTACGTATCGGCTGGCAAGATCCAAGCTACGTATCGAATTGCCGTGATATGTATAGCTAAAAACGCCAACACAGAAAATACCTGCCAATATCCATATCAGTATTTTGTCTTCTTTGGATAGCGAGATCGACGGTCGTCGGGCTAAGTAATAGACACTGCTCAACAATAAAATCACCGCACCGACTGTATAACCCCTTGGCACGGCCAGCATCAGAGCAAAAAACAGGAAAATACCTATTGAAACCACATTATTTAAGCTGTAG
>Ga0180223_1001197_pt1 | contig 21584 bp, 22 predicted proteins | sample eDN5th30CKraftOP_FD_151337 | JGI IMG/M metagenome (GOLD analysis project Ga0180223, IMG submission 151337) | Enriched Organic Plus compost microbial communities from Emeryville, California, USA - eDNA 5th pass 30_C Kraft OP (version 2) (version 2) ... | reverse complement strand
CTCTATCAACCGAAAGCTACTGGTAGCGGATATAGCTTCGCTCATACCATTCTCCTGAAACAAATCACCCAGGAGAACCTGATACTTCCAACCCAATCGCGCTACGTGGGAACGCCTACGCGCTTACGATGGGACTGGAGGGAAATGCGACTGAGTTTCCGGCCGAAACGCAGAAGCGGGTATTTCCAAAATTTGGCTCAGAGTAGAAGCATGATGCTTTCTTGCCACCTCGAGTCGAGTTATAGCTAATCACGTCATCAGCGAATGCAGCGTCTGCAGCAAATAGCAAAGCAAGAGCAATCGCGACTTTTCTGATAGAACTGGAATCCATACTAGCGTAATCTCAATTTAATTATTATAGTGTCCAATATTGTATTATGATATATTGCCAGCCTATTTAAGAATCAAATTTTGCTATAGAAGCTATTCGATTACCGGTCTCATTTCGCCCAGCACGTCATCTCCCAGCCAGCAAAGGCTGCGATGACCACGTCCGAGATCGCGGAACGGCGGTAGTTCGCGCTCGCAGAGCTTATCCGGCACCAGTTGCTTGTATGGACAGCGGGTTTGGAACGGGCACCCGGAAGGGGGATCGACCGGCGAAGGAATTTCGCCCTTCAGCACGATCCGCCTCTTCGTGGCTTGGGGATCAGCAAGAGGTACAGCGGAGAGAAGCGCTTCCGTGTATGGGTGATAGGGCGGCGAAAATATCTGCTCCGTCGTTCCCTGCTCCACGATATGTCCCAGATACATCACGATCACGCGGTCGGCGATATAGCGAACCAGCGACAGATCGTGACTGATGAAGAGCATGGTCGTCCGATTGCTGCGCTGGATATCCATCAGGAGCTCGGTAACGGCCGCTTGCACGGAAACGTCTAAAGTTGAGACCGGCTCGTCAGCCACCACCAATCTTGCATTGCCGGCGAAAGCGCGGGCAATGCCGACGCGTTGTTTCTGTCCTCCGGAAAGTTGGCGGGGCTTTCGGTTTGCAAAAGAAGGCGGCAGCTTCACCAGATCGAGCAACTTCAACATCCTGTCGCGCCGCTCACCCGCCGTTCTGCCAATCCTGAATTTCTCCAGCGTGCGAACGATCTGCGCGCCAACCGGCTGCGTTGGGTTCAAGGTGTCGAACGGATTCTGGAAGACCATCTGGATTCCCGCCACGGTCTTCCTGTCCCGCTCCTCCACGGGCGTGTCCTGGATCTCCGTGCGGCGATAGGCAATCCGGCCATTCGTGGCCGTTTCCAAGCCGACCAGCATTTTTGCCAATGTCGATTTCCCGCTGCCGGATTCGCCCACAATCGCAAGGGTTTCTGCTTCACGGGCATCAAAGCTGATCGCCTCGTTTGCCTTCACGACACGCGTGCCGCCGGCCAACAGGCCGTTTCCGTTCTCCTGATAGTATTTTCTTACGTCCTCCACCTCGAGAACGGGGGCGCCGGGCGCAATCGGCTCGTGCGCCGCGGCAGCTTGCGGCGGCGCATCCCAATCGATTTCACCGATGCGAATGCAGCGCGAGAAATGCGCATTCGCTGCGTCCACCGCAACCATCGGAATATCGGCGGCGTCGCACAGCCCTTCCCGGAAGTGCGGACAGCGCGGCCCGAAATTGCAACCTTTCGGTCGCTCCCTTGGGGCGGGCTGCTGGCCGGGAATGGCGATGAGCGGGTGCGCGTTCTTATCCGCTGTCAGCCGTGGAATCGCGCGGAAAAGGCCTTGAGTATAGGGGTGGCGCATGCGCTCGAACACATCGCGCACATCCCCGGTCTCCACCGCCTCACCCGAATACATGACCGCAACACGATCGCAAACTTCCAGGATGAGACCGAGATTGTGCGACACGAACAGCATGGCCGTGCCGTATCTGTGGCTCAAATCCTTGATGAGTTCGATAATGCCTGCCTCGACCGTGGCATCGAGCGCGGTGGTGGGCTCGTCCAGGATGAGGAGCGACGGCTTCGACAAGAGCGCCATCGCAATGACGATGCGCTGCTGTTGGCCGCCTGAAAGCTGGTGTGGATAGGTCTGCATGATGCGTTCGGGGTCGGGAAGTCCCACCGCCCGCACCATGTCGAGCGAGCGCTCCCATGCCTCCTGGCGTGAAACGCGTTCATGCACACGCGGCACTTCCATCAGCTGCTTGCCGATCCTCATCGCCGGGTTCAGGCTCGCCATCGGCTCCTGGTAAACCATGGCGATCTCCTTGCCGCGGATCTGCCGCAGTTCCCGTTCGCGCATGGAAATGACGTCGCGGCCTTTGAAGATGAGGCGCCCGCCCACGATTCGTCCGCCGGAAGGAAGGCCACGCATGATGCCGAGCGCAAGGGTCGACTTGCCGCTGCCGGATTCACCCACGATCCCCATGATTTCGCCGGGCATGATCGTGGTGGAGAAATCCCGCACGACCTGCACCTCCCCTGCCCGCGTGAAGAAGGAGATGGAGAGGTCTTCGATCTCCAGGAGGGGTTCGGGCACTGCCACGGTCATCACCTCAATCCTTCAACGCCTGCTCACGGATAGCATCGGCGAGCAGGTTGAGGCCCAGCACGAAGGACATCAATGCAATCACCGGCGGAAGAGCCGGATGGATGTGCGCGCGCAAGAGCCTGCTCGATTCCTTGATTGCGGTTCCCCAATCCGGACTTTCCGGAGCAAGGCCCAAGCCGAAATAGCCGAGCGTCCCGAGCAGGATCGTCGTGTAGCCAACCCTGAGGCAGGCATCGACGATCAGTGGCCCGCGGGCATTCGGAAGTATCTCCCACAGCATGATGTACCATGGCCCTTCGCCGCGGGTTTGAGCCGCCGCAACGTAGTCGCGCGTCCTGATTTCCATCGTAAGGCCGCGCACGATGCGGAAGACGCCGGGGCTCGAGGCGAAGACCACCGCCACGAAGATGTTGAGCTCGTTGGGTGCGAGAGAAATGAGCCCCAGCGGATCGACGTTGAAGACAAGACCCGCATAAAACCAGGCGCCGATGACGAGAGTTGCCAGGAGAAGCGGCGCGAGAAGCTTCGGCTGGCCGGAATACCGCGTCGAAACAAGTGTGGCGAAGAACATGACCGGAAAGACCAGGAAGAGGCCGGCAAGCACCTGCGGGATCGGGGTTTCGCTCACGCCGGGGGTCACGAGCAGATAGAAGAGCAGGATCACCGGAAAGGCGAGGACGAGATTGGCGAGGAATGAGAGAACACCGTCGATCCTGCCGCCGTGATAACCTGCGGGGAGGCCCAGCATCGTGCCCACGATCAATGCAAAGAGCGTGGCGGCCGGCGCAATGAGAAGCACGATCTGGCTTCCGAAGACCATGCGTGAAAACACATCGCGTGCCAGACGGTCCGCACCCAACAAAAACACCGCGCCCGTATCGGGGTCGATCGCTCCGGGGGGCGCATCCTTCATGATCGCGATCTGCTGCAGCGGTTCGAAAGGTGCGACAATGCTGGCGAAGATTGCCGTAAACAGCCAGAAGAAGCAGATCATCAGGCCGCTCAAACCCGCCCAATCGTCATGGAGCCGGCCATAGATCCCCAGCCGCTTTCTCAGGCGAAAGCCGACTGCGAGCACAATGGCTAGGGCGATCCAGACCGGCCAGAACCGCGCGATCACACCAAGGAGAATGCCGACGGGCCCGATGGTTTCGAATTGCATCGGCCGCCCCTATCGCACCCGGATGCGCGGATTGAGAAGCGCATAGCCGACATCGGAAACGAGCTGCGTCGTAAGAACCACGAAAACGGAGATCAACGAGCAGGCAAGGAGCAGGTCGATGTCGTTATTGGCGGCAGCCTCCACGAGTGTGAAGCCGAACCCCTGGTAGCGGAACATCACTTCCACCACGGCCACACCGGTCAGCAGCCAGGGAAACTGCAGCATTATGACAGTGAAGGGCGTGATGAGCGCATTGCGCAGCGCGTGGCGAAGTACGACTGCGCCGAAGTCAAGACCCTTTAGCCTGGCGGTACGGATATATTGCTGGGTCATCACCTCCGCCATGGAGGCTCGCGTCATCCGTGCGATGTAGCCCGTGCCATAGAGGGCCATCGTGATCACCGGCAGGGTGAAGTTATAGAAACTGACCCCCTGATTGGTGGCGGATGCGGCAGATCCGTTGAGCCAGCCCAGCCACGAGGCAAACACCACGGTGAAGAGGACGCCTGAGACATATTCCGGGGTAGCGGCGGTGGTAATGGAAGCCGCCGAGAGTGCGCGGTCGGTCCGGCTGCCTTCGCGCATACCCGCCAGAACACCGAGCAAAAGCGAAACGGGCACCATCACGGCCATGACCCAGAACATCAGGATCGCGGTTGCCTTCAGGGCGGGAGCAAGCCTCTGCCACACTGGTACCCGGAACTTCGTCGAGCAGCCGAAATCCCCCTGCAATATCCCGGAATACCGGGCTGCGGTCGTTTCATTACAATAGGAAAAGCGCGGCACTGCCTCCCCGGTAACCGGGTCTAGGGTCGGCTCCTTCGGCATGACGCCGAGCCACTGGCCGTAGCGGACGAAGAAGTTCTGGCGATAGCCGTTCTTTTCGAGCCAGGTCTCCAGCTCCTGGGCCGAGGAGCGCATATTGAGCTGGCTGATGGCCAGCCGCTTAAGATTCGGCTCCAGATTGACGAGATAAAAGACCGCCAGCGACAAACAGAGCATTGCCAGCGCCATGATTCCCAGGCGGCGGATGATGTAGCTCAGCAATATCTATGGTCCATCTCGGAACCCTTGGGCCGCGCTGTGTTGCTGACGCCGCGGGATCGTTCAGGCATGAAGGCTCGGTTTCCTTTGGAGATCGGCATCAAGCCTCGTCCAGCCAGACCTTCCCGAAATCCACCTCGAAGCTCGGGTGGATCCGATGGTTTTTCACCGCCTCCACGGAGTGGTTGTAAACCCTGCGCCAGTAGGGCTGGATGATGATTCCTGAATCCTGGATGTGCTGCTCGATATCCTTCATCACCGTCCGGCGTTCTTCCGGGTCCGGCATGGTAAGCGCCCTATCGATCAGCGCGTCGAGATCGGGATTGGAATAACCGGACTCGTTCCACGACTCGCCCGAGCGATAGGCAAGCGCCACCGTCTGTATCCCGAGCGGCCGCATCGCCCAGTTCGTCATGGAGAAGGGATATTTCATCCAGTCGTTCCAGAAGGTCGAACCCGGCAACACCTCCCGCTTCACCTTGAAGCCTGCTTCACGGATCTGGGCCGCGATCGCATCGCCCGTGTTCTTATGCCAATCCTCATCGACGGTGATGAGCACATGCTCGTAGTCGGTCTGGCCGGCCTCCTGCATCAGCCGCTTGGCTTCCTCGATATTGCGCTGGATCTTCGGAAGTTCGGCGTATTCGGGATGGATGGGGCATACATGATGGTTTTCCGCCACATCACCGGCCCCGCCATATCCCAAGGCAAGGACGGTGGCGTTGTCCACCGCCAGTTGAAGCGCCCGCCGCACGCGTTCGTCATCATAAGGCTTGTTGTTGACATTGGTGCGCGCGAGGATGGTCGCGGCAGTGAGTGTCTCGCTCTTTACAAGCCCCAGCCCGTCCAGGATGTCGACGTAATCGGCGCTCGTCTCGTAATTGGTATGGATTTCGCCCGCTTCGAAAGCCGAGACCATCGCGGAAGGGTCGGTGCCATAATCGATGAACTCCACGCCGTCCAGATAGGGCTCACCGCCCCACCATTGGCCGTTCTCACGCCGCTTGACCACAACCCGGTTGCCGACTTCATAGGAGACCAGTTCGAACGGGCCGGTGCCGATCGGGTTGGCGACGAAATCGCGGCCGGTCTCGTCAAAGCTCCGATGCACCACGAGCGCCGGATAGTCGGTGAAGCTTGCGATAATGGAGACGTCGGGCCTCTGCAGGACAAGACGCACTGTCTGCTCGTCCACCCTCTTGATGGCCCCGTCCCGCACTTTTTTTGTCGCCGGATCGATGAGCGATGTCAGCCGGGTAGCCATGGAGTTGCCCTCGGCCGTCTCATCGCACCAACGGGTGATGTTGTAGATCACGTCATCCGCCGTGAAGGGATCGCCATTGTTCCAGGTCACGCCGGGCCGGACATTGAGGACATATTCCGTCGCCTCCTCGTTCACCTCCCAGCTTTCCAACAGCCTTCCCTCGAAAGTGAAGTCGGCCGTGTACTTGACGAGCGGTTCCAGGGTCTGGCGCATCGCATTCGCGATCTCGGACCAGTCCGCCGTGCGGGGGTCCTTCGGATCCTTGATCCACATTGCCATTTTCAGAACGCCGCCCTTTTTTGGCTCCTGCGCGAATGCCGGACGGGGCAGCGTAAGGCCGGCCATCGAATAAGCCCCGGCTGCTGTGGCACCGAAAATACTGGCAAGTGCAAGGAACTCTCGGCGGTCGATCTGGCCTGCACGCGCCTTTTCGGCCATGCTTGAGATGCGGGCGGGGACGGCTCCGCTGTTGCTCTTGAAGAACTTCATGTGGCACTCTCCCCTTAACTTCCGATTTGCTGCGACTGGGCGGGCCTGGACCAGTAACATTCCGTCAGGCCAGCGGCATTGTCAAAGCGCTATTCTCCTGACAGCGCTCTGTCAGCTGACCTCGAACACAACACCGGAACGTATTCTAATAGTGAAATTTGGCAGTCGGCCTCATCAATTTCCCGGGATCGGATCGCGTCTCACGCGCCGATTGACGGCACCTGAACGCGTTGATAAGTCTCGGCCATTGCCTGAGGTGCCCCGCCCGGCGGGGTTAAAAGGGAATATGGAAGGGCGTGCGTCGCCCGAGCCATAGCTGCTCCCGCAACTGTTAGCGCCGAGGCTTCCTCAAAATGCCACTGGGCTTTGACCTGGGAAGGCGAGGATGCCGGAGAAGCGCAAGCCAGGAAACCTGCCTCGGGTCGTCACCTTCCGGATGCGGGCAGCTTTCGGGACTGTGGTTTCGCAGTGGTGGCGGATCAAGTCATCGCTGGCGGAACCGGGCTCAACGGCCGTTCCCCAGCAATTGCAGGGCTATTGGGGGACGATATGACCGCAGGACGCATCACATCCAGATTTCTCGCCGGCACTTCGGCGCTTTCCATCCTTGTAGTCGCGCTTCCAGCTGGCGCGCAGGACATTGAACTCGGGGAGATCGTGGTAACGCCAAATCGCGCGCCGACGGAATTGTCGGCGAGCGGTTCATCGGTGGAGATCATCGACCAAGAGAGGATCGAGGCCCAGTCCCGTCCTCTCCTGACCGATTATCTGAGCGAATTGCCTGGCATTTACGTCGCCACACAGGGCGGGATGGGCAAGGAGACGTCCCTGTCCATACGCGGTGCCGACAAGAAATACGTCAAGGCGCTCTTCAATGGGATCGATATCTCCGATCCCACCGCCACCCAGATACAGCCATCCTATGAGCATCTGCTGATCGGCGGCATAAGCCATATCGAAGTGCTCAAGGGTTCCCAGAGCACGCTCTATGGCGCGGACGCGGTCGCCGGTGTCATCGACGTTTCGACGCTGCGCAATGATCCGATCGGCCTCACGCACCGGGTGATGGTGGAAGGGGGCTCACATGAGACGGGCCGTGCGAGCTACGGCCTGTCCAACGTCACCGAAACCGGGCGCATGTCCTTCGATCTTTCGGGACTGTACACGGGCGGGATTTCGGCGGCGCTCGTCAATGGCGACCCGCTGATCGATTCGGGTCAGTCCAGCCTGGAAGACGATTTCTACCGGAATTTCACTGCCAGCTTTGCCGGCGAGCAGGAACTGGGCGAAAACGTCACCATTTTCGGTTCTGGCCTCTTGATCAACAGCAAGGGCGCCTTCGACGATTCGGGCCTGCCGCCCACCGATAACGAGTTCAACGAAGGGCACTACAGACAGATCGCCGGCAGAGCGGGCGTCTCTTTCGACTTGATGGAGGGGCGGTTCCGCAACACGATTTCCGGGCAATTATCGGAGGTTGATCGGGACATTTCCAGCGTCAGCGTCTTCGGAGGCTTCGCCAGCCCATTCGAGGGCCAATACAATGGGCGCCGAGGCAAGATCGATTACCAGGGCGCCTTTGATCTGAACGAGCGTCTGACGCTTCAGTTCGGCGCGGACTACGAGCGGCGGCAGGCGCATATCACCAATAATTTCGGCACCGATACGCGTGACGACGACTGGATTGCCGGCTTTTGGGGGCAGGTAACCGCCGAGCTGATCGAAAACCTCACCGTGACGGCCGGCTTGCGACATGACGACCACAGCCGGTTCGGAGGCTACACCACCTATCGCGGCACGGTGGCTTATCTGCTCCCCTCGACAGGAACCAAGCTGCGCAGCTCGATCGGCACAGGCTTCCGCGCCCCAAGCCTTTACGAAAACAATTATATAAGCTTCGATCCGACGGTGCCTCTCCCCGATCTCCAGCCTGAAGAGAGCTTTTCCTGGGATATCGGGGTCGATCAGAGCTTCATGAATGGACGAGGAACGGCGAGTCTCACCTATTTCCAGCTCGATACGGATAACCTGATCGATTACGACTTCATCCGGGACACCTACATCCAGTTCGAGGGCACGACGCGCCGCCGCGGCGTGGAGATGGCGCTATCTTATGACGTCAATGATTGGCTCTCCCTGGGCGGAAGCTACACCTACACCACGGCCGTGGAGGCCGACGACGAACGCCGCCCACGCATCCCCCGCCATATGATCGGGCTCGTCGCGGAGGCACGACCAGCGGAAAAATGGACCGTCTCCGCTTCCGCCAAGATCGCCCTCGATACGGTCGATTTCATCTCGCCGAGTTTCGGCACCTATGAGCGCGTCAAGCTTGACGACTACGTGCTCCTGGATGCCAAGCTCGCCTACAAAGCCACGGAGGATACGGAGCTCTACCTGCGCGTTGAAAACCTGCTCGACCAGGATTATCAGACCGTCTACGGCTATGGATCTCCCGGCATCTCCGCCTTTGCCGGGTTCAAGGCGAAATTCGGACCGTGATGACGGCGGGCCGAACAAGTGCGATCCGCAGATCTTTGATCGCCTTTTCGGCCGTGGCCTTCTCATGCGTTCAGGCAATCGCCGAAGCCCCCACCCGCGTCATGTCGCTCAATCTGTGCACGGACCAGCTCGCGATGGAGCTGGCCGCGCCGGGGCAGCTCGTCTCCATCTCCTTCCTCTCCCGCGATCCCTCCCTCTCGCCCATGAGCGGCCAGGCAGAGACCTATCCCGTGAACCACGGCCGGGCGGAGGAGGTCTTTCTGGAAAAACCCGACCTCGTCGTCACCGGCACCTATTCGCTGCAGAACACGACGGGGTTGTTGAAGCGGCTTGGCTTCCGGGTGGAAGAATTCAGCTTCGTCCAGACGATTGAAACGATCCCCGGCGACATCCGCCGCATGGGCGCGCTCCTCGGACGCAAGCCGGAGGCGGAAGCCCTGGCGAGCAGCTTCGAGAAGGAATTGGCGGGAATCGAGGCCCGCCAATGCGGTCAGCGCCCGACCGCAATCGCCTTCGAGCAGGGTGGCGTCGCGGCCGGAAGCGGTACGCTGGCTGACTCGGTCCTTGCCGCGGCCGGTTTCCGCAATCTCGCCGCCGAGTCCGGAATTGTCGGAATGGCACCCATGTCGATCGAGCTGATCGTCAGCCAGAAACCCGATGTCATCATCACCCGCGCAGGCGAGGAGGATACCCCCTCGCTGGGCGCGAAGGTCCCTTATCACCCCGCATTGCGGGCCCTCCAAGACACGCGCATAGGACCATTCGTGCCGCGTGGCACATGGTCCTGCGGCGGCCCCTTCGTCCTGGACGCCGTCAAAGCGCTGGCGAGACTGCGCGAGGAGATAGCGCCCTGCGGAGCCCTGCAATGAGGCCCGTCGTTCTCAACGCTGTCCTCTGCCTGCTGATGCTGGCTCTTTTCCTGGCCTCACTCGCCGTGGGCCCCGCCGAACTCGGCATTTCGGAGAGCGTGCGAGGTCTTCTTGCCGGCGGCGGTGAGGCGGCAGCCATCATCATGCGCGAAATCCGCCTGCCGCGTGCGCTGCTTGGCCTCGGCATCGGCTTTACCCTCGGCATTTCCGGTGCGGTGCTACAGGGATTTCTGCGCAATCCGCTGGCCGAGCCTGGCATTGTCGGTGTGTCGGCCATGGCGGCCTTCGGCGCCGTTCTTGTCTTCTATTCGGGGCTTGCCGGCAGCACGCTCTACGCGCTTCCGGCCGGTGCCTTGATCGGCGCCCTGATTGCAGTTCTCCTCCTGCTCGCCCTCGCCGCGCGCAGTGGATCGACCCTCACGCTGATCCTTGCGGGCGTTGCCCTGTCCAGCCTCTCCGCGGCACTAACCTCGCTCGTGCTCAATCTTTCGCCCAATCCATTCGCAAGCTACGAGATCATCTTCTGGCTCCTGGGCTCGCTCAAGGACAGATCGATAGAGCATGTCTGGCTCGCCTTGCCCCTGACGCTCGCGGGATGGTTGCTGATCGCGCTTTCCGCCCGCGCCATCGATGCGCTTTCTCTGGGCGAGGAGACCGCAGCCAGCCTCGGAATCGACATGCGGCGCGCGCGCCTCTTTATCGTGCTGGGCACCGCCCTCGGGGTCGGGGCGGCGACAGCGGTCGCCGGCACCATCGGCTTTGTCGGCCTGGTCGTACCGCATCTCGTCCGTCCGCTGACCAACCGGCTGCCCAGCCGGTTGTTACTGCCGGCGGGTTTCGCAGGCGCCGCTCTCCTCCTTGCCGCCGATGTTGCCGTCCGCCTCATCCTCCCGGCGGGTGAACTCAATGTGGGTGTACTCACCGCCCTCATTGGCGCACCTTTTTTCCTCTGGCTGGTGATACGCTCCCGCCGGGAGGTTTTCTGATGCGGCTTGAGGTCGAAAATCTCGACGTCGCGCTTTCTGGCCGCCCGGTGCTAAGGGGCATAGCCATGAGCCTCTCCCCTGGCGAGGTGGTGGGTCTTTTGGGGCCGAACGGCGCCGGCAAATCGACCCTGATGCGCGCGCTGGCCGGACAGGTCTCCGCATCCGGCAGCATGCGTCTTGGCAGCCAGGACCTGTCAGCCCTCGCACCGGCTGCGCGGGCAAGGCTTCTCGCCTATCTGCCGCAGACCCGTGTCATAGGCTGGAGCATTTCTGTTCGCGATGTCGTCGGCCTCGGGCGGATTCCATGGCGCCGCCTCGGCGTTCGTCCCACCGCGGAAGACGTGGAGATTGTCGACCGCGCACTGGCGCTCATGGATATCGCGCATCTGGCAGATCGTCCCGCCACCGAGCTTTCCGGTGGCGAACAGGCCCGCGTGCTCACTGCGCGCGCCGTTGCCCAATCCACTCCGGCGCTCATTGCCGACGAGCCTGCCTCGGGCCTCGATCCAGCGCACCAGATCTTGATGATGCAGGCCTTGCGCCGGCTCGCCGCGGAAGGGCGCATGGTCCTCGTCTCCCTCCACGACCTCACGCTCGCCGCGCGCTGGTGCGACCGCGTCATCATGCTGAAGGAGGGGCGGATCGCCGCCGGGGGGCCACCCGAAGCGGTGATGACACCGGAATGCCTTGCCGATATCTACGGAATAGCGGCCCACTTCGCGCGCGACGAAGGCGGACTCATACTAGCCCCGACGGGGCTCACGGCTGTGCCATGACTTCCTGGCCGGAGATCGTCCGCGTAGCCGAACGCGCCGATGCGGAGCCCATCGAACCGCCTCGGAGGGAATTCGGCATCGATGCGGACCGCGCACCGCCTGTTGACCTGGACGCGTCCGACCCGCCGGAAGAGGCTGGCCCAGCGCTCCCGCCCCCGACAGGGCCTGCACTCCCGCGCCGTATCCGGCTCTTTTCCGCAGGTCTCATTCTCGCGGTCGTCGCCTCGGCCATGATCCACACAGGAGTGCTCGCCTTCCTGCTGGAGCAGATCGTCAGGCCGGGAGTTGAGGCGCCAAGCGACGCGGTTAGCGTCGAGATCGTGCTCGAGGAACCGCCCTCCCCGACAGCCGGAGTAGCTTCTCGGCCGCAGGTTTCCTCCATACCGGCAAGTCCAGCCTCTTCTGAAGAGACATTCGTGCCAGATGAAGAGGAAGTGCCCGCCGCTCATTCTCGAGACGAGCCTGCAGTGGAGGCTCAGGAACAGAATGCGGGGGGATCGGAAGAAACCGCAGCAAGCGAACCGGCGACTGCCGAGCCGGACGATGCTGGCGTCAGACCGATGGCCGAACCAGCGCCTTCCGAAATCGCCTCAGAGGCTGAAAACAAGCAGAAGGAAGAGCCGTCTGATCCCGCGCCCGAAAAGGAAGCGACGACCGAGACCGATACACTCGCGCTGATCGCGCCGCCGACCGTAAACATCCCTGTTCCAACCGCGCGCCCCGAGCCTCCAAAGCCACGACGGGAACAATCGACCAAATCCACCAGCCAGGCCGCGAAGCGCGAACAAGGCGGGAAAGCCGCATCCAAGGCATCATCGAATCAAAGGCAAGTCGCCACCGCCAAAAAACCTTCGCCCATGCCGCGAAAATCGCCCTCACCCTCATCCGCCGGCCGGCGGGGTGGTGCGACCGCCGGCGAGCTTCAAGCCTATACGTCACGGCTGCTACGGCACATCGACCGCCATAAGCGCTATCCCCGGGCAGCGGAACGCCAGGGCATTTCCGGGACGGTACGGGTTGCGATAACACTCGATCCCCAAGGTGGCTTTCTCGGCGCGCGGATTGCCCGAAGTTCCGGGCAGCCGGTCTTCGATGAAGAAGCCCTGGCGGCTACGCGCCGTGCAATACCATATCCCCGTCCGCCCAGCAGCTATACTGGCGGCCGGGTGACGGTCTCGCTTCGCTTCGAACCGGGCCGGTGACCCGCTTGAATTCCGCCATCAATCGCCGATATCCGTCATGAAGGCGGCGCAAGGCTGCCCGAGTAGAACAGTCTGAGGCACGTAATGGCTCGCAGCAGCACGATAATCCGCTCCCTTGCGGGCACATACCGGCTTGCGGTGTTGACGCTCCTGCTTGGCGCACTGCCGCTTTCAGCCTCCGTGTCTCATGCGCAAAATCCCGCCTTAGGCGGCGGACAACGCCATCGGAACATCGAGCCCACCTGCCCTCCCGGCTCCGTTCTCGTGAACGGGCGCTGTGGGGTTCCGCAGGTACAGCAGCAATGCCCTCCGGGAACGGTTGGCGCCTACCCTACCTGCCGGCCGGCGGTCCGCTCTTTCTGCCCACAGGGGACGCTGGGCGTCTATCCCAATTGCAGGCCGACGCTCAACCTTCCGCCACCGCTCGACGAGCGGCTGAGGGTGCCGAACATTCCTCCACCCGCTCCCGAGGTACGAATCCCCTGAGCTGAGCAGCGGCAGTCATTGTGAAGGGCACCTCAGCAAATGCCGAGGTGCCGATCGGCAACTTACGCCGCATTTATCGCTGGCTCAGACTTCCACAGAGTCAAAGACGCGGATCTTCACCCAGTTCGGATTGCTCTCCGGGATGAAGTGGTTCACGTGCGCATCGGAAACCTGATACGCATCATGCGACTGCCGGTCGGAGAAGATCATGTGAAAGGCAACGTCGAAGTCGTCCTCGTTGAAGAGATAAGCGACCTGCTTATGGCGCGTGAGATTGTGTGCCAGCACGGTCGCGGAGAAAGAAAGCTCCCCAGGATGATTGGTCAGATATTTCCTCCCGAGTTCAAGCTGCCTTTGAACGTTCTCCGGGCTCTTGTCCTTAAGAGTAATGTATATATCATGATGAATATTGCCTTTCATTAAATATCTCCCTAATATGAAACTATACTGCACATACCAACCATCATCTCACTCAAGTTATTTACGGCAAATAAAGAGCGTCGCTGAAATTAAAACCACTATTGTGGCAGCTGGCGTCGGATCTTGTGACCTCCTCCTTCAGGCTTCTCTGGAGGTGGTGGCAAAATGGGCTATGCAGCTTTTCGGATTTTGCGGCACACGGCTCCCTTGGCGAAATTCTGCCCGGCCGGGGGAGGGAAACCGGCCGGGCGCCCTAGCCCTCCCAGCGGGAGGGCGGGGGAAAGCTAGCGGTTGCTTGCCACCGGGGCGACGAGCGGCGTGATGCGCCTGATAGCGACCCGCCTGTTTTCCCGCTCGCGCTCCTGAGTGTTGATCTTCAGATATTGCTCGCCGTAACCCTGGGTCGCGAGATTCTCGGGAGGAATACCGAAGACATTGGTGAGCGCTTCCGCCACGGCTTCCGCGCGCCGGTCGGAAAGTGCAAGATTAGCGACCTCCGAGCCTACGGCATCCGTGTGGCCTTCGATCAGGAACGTCTCCCCCGGGTTTTTGTCGAGGATCTGCGAGATGGCGTTTGCCACGCCTTCAAGCTTCGGGATCTCGCTCTCGGAAATGCTGGCCGACCCGAACTCGAAATTGATGGTATCGAGATCGATGCGGCGCACCATGTCGCGAACCCGGGCCGAGTAGCGCACTTCGTCCAGCGAGTAGAGCCGGCGCACGGGTTCAACCGGCGGCTGCTCGAGGAAGTTGTAGTAGACATTCGGGTCGTCTACCTGCTCCGCCTCGAGGATATACTCGTTGACCGGAATGGTCAGCCTGAGCGGCGGCAGATCTGCGGCCGGATCCCGGAACTCCAGCACGTCATCGTAGCGATCTTCCGGAACATAGACGAGCACATATTCACGTCCGTCCGGCGCCACACGCACCCGGCGGATGACATCGCCATACCGGTTGCGGACCGTGATCACCCGCGTGCCGTCGCGCCGCTCCACCACCTCGCGCACGCGCCCATTGCGCAGTTCCTCGTAATACACCTGATCGTCGCGACGGATCAGACGGTCATAATCGGGACTGTCGACATAGATGTGGTTGTTGATCTCAACGATCGTGCGGTTGTCGTTGAATTCCTCGACGACCCGGGCATTTTCGCGCGGCTGGAAAATCTCACGCCGCCGCACGCGCCGATCCTCCGGCGTTTGGCCGAGTTCGATCCGCTGCCCCTGCTCTTCCACGAGGGTACGGATTTCCTGCTGCACTTGCTGGGGATCAACAACGTTTTCCTGGGCCTGCGCATCCGATTCAGGAATGGGCGCAGGTTCTGCCTGGGGTGCAGGTTGGGCCTGCTCCTGAGGCTGTCCTGCTGGCGCCTGCTCTCCTTCGGCCGGCTGCTGCTGAGCGGGCTGTTGGTCCGCGGGCTGTTGAGCCTCGCCCGCAGGCTGAGCTTCCTTCTGGCTGTCGAGCACCGGCGCGGCATTTTCAGGGAGCGCCTCCTGCCCTGTAGCCGGAGCTTCTGCACCGGGCTGGGCCGCTTCGCCCTCGGGAGTAGGCTGGCCGCCTTCCTCGGTGGTACCCGGCTCCGCGCCAGGCTGTTCGGCCTGAGGCGCAGCCTCGGGCGCCTGCGGTCCTTCAGCCGGCGGGGCTTCCTGCTGCTCTTGCGCGGGTGCGGCTTCCGGCTGAGCGGGAGCCTCTTCCGTCGCGGGCGCTTGCTCGGTCGCTGGAGCTTCTTCCGTTGCAGGGGCCTGTTGCTCGGCTGGCGCCTGTTCTTCCGCTGGCGCAGTCTGCTCGGTCGGAGCCCCTTCTGGGGTGGGGGCCTCCTCGGTTGCAGGCGCCTCGTCTCTTGCGGGTGCTTCCGGCTCCGCTGGTGCCTGCTCTTCCTGGGGAGCTTGTTCTTCCGCCGGTGCCTCCTCAGCAGCGGGCGGCTCCTCTGCGGCGGGAGGAGCCTCCTCCCGGGGTGCAGCCTCCTCAGGTGCCTGCTCCTCAGCGGGTGCCTGTTCCTCGGCGGGTGCCTGTTCCTCGGCGGGCGGTGCTGCCTCCTCTGGAGCCTGCTCGGGCTGCGCCTCCTCGGCGGGTGCGGCAGGCTGTTCTTCCGCAGGAGCTTCAGCAGGAGGGGCTTCTTCAGGTGCGGGCTCTGGCTCGGGAGCCGGTTCCGGCTCCGGAGCTGCTTCCGGCTGCGCCTCCTGTTCTGGTGGTGGCGCCTCTTCCTCCTGGGCAGGAGCTTGCCCGACCGGAGCACATCCGCCGTCGGCCGGCACGGTTCCAGGCGGGCATCCACCGCCGGCGCCCTCCCCTTCGCCCGCCGGTTGCTCCGCCTGCGCCAACATCATCGGCGCGCTGAGATCTATGGGGCGCTCTCCAAAAGCGAGACGCGCCGTTTCGGCTTTTGCAGCGATCGGCGTCGCCATCAGCAGGCATACAGCGGTTCCTGCCCAAAACCGATTCGACTTTTTCATTCTTGTTGCTCCTGGTGGGCGTCCCTTCCGCAGGGTAAATCTGCGATTTTGAGCTTGGTTCCCGGAAGGGGCAGAAAGAAGGCTGCTCTGCGGCTTGACCTTGACCATCCGCCACGCCACATCGAAGTCAATGGAACCTTTCTGGAAAACAAAGCCCCTCGTGGCGATGGACGAATCGGAGTGGGAATCCCTCTGCGACGGCTGCGGCAAATGCTGTCTCGCCAAGCTGGAGGACGAGGACAGCGGCGAAATCCACTGGACGAGCGTCGCCTGCCGCCTGTTCGATGCCGGGACTTGCCGCTGCTCGGATTATGCCGACAGGCTGGCGCGTGTGCCCGATTGCGTACAGCTCACGCCCCGGAATGTCGGCGAGATCGCCTGGCTTCCTTCTACCTGCGCCTACCGGCTTTTGGCGGAAGGCAAGGATCTTCCCTCCTGGCATCCGCTCGTTTCGGGCCGGGCGGAGACCGTGCACGAAGCCGGGATCTCCATCCGCGGGCGCGTCAGCAGGCTCGAAGACGAGATTGAGGATCTGGATGAGTATTTTGAGCACGTCCTGGAGAAAGAACCGTGAGTGCAGCCGATACGGAAACCGTGATTGCCCGGGCACTGACAGCCTTCAAGGCAGGTGATATCGATGGAGTTGCAGCCTGCCTAGCGGAAGATGTGGCAGTGGATCTTCCTGGCACACCGCGGGAGATCGGTCTCGACAAGGCGCGCTGGCGGCTGGCGGACCTCTCCCGTTTCCTGAGGGCGGAGGCGATGGACATCGCCATCATGACAGACCGGGGCGGCGTTCGCGCCGCACTCGAGTTCACGTTGAGCGGTACTTATCTTGCAACCCTGCCTGGCTTTCCCGAAGCGCGCGGCCAGACTTTCCGGCTTCCGGCCGGCCTCTTCCTGGATATCGATGACGAGGACCTGATCTCCCGCGTCACCATATGCTGCGATCCGGCAAGGCTCTCCGCCTCGCTCCAGGAGGAATGATCCTCAGCTGAACCCAGGATGAACAGCGGATTCGCTCGCGGTTCAGACAGCCGATGCCATTGTGCGCCCATTCGCTTCGGCGTTTTTGCCACGGAGAGATCGGAGAGCCTCATGTTCCAGAAAATCAAAGTCGCTGCGCTTTCAGCCCTGCTGGGCTTCGGTGCGCTGGCTTCCATGCCTGCTGCAGCACATGCCGACGGGATCTATTTCAGCTTCGGCGGCGACAACAATCGTTCCGGCATCTATGTCCGCGATCATGACCGCCGCGACAACCATCGGCCGCGTTGGGCGGCTTCCTGCACCCCGCGGGATGCGGTGCGAAAGGCTTATCGGATGGGTCTGCGCGACGTCCATGTGCAGCGCGCGAACCGGAACACCATTCGTGTGACGGGTCGCACCCGCTATGAGCGTGCAAGCATCGTCTTCGCCCGCGCGCCGCATTGTCCCGTGATCCGCGCCCGCTGAGTCACGCGACACAAAAAAACGCCGCCGGTCCCGGCGGCGTTTTTCATTTATCGAATTTTGTTTACTGCTGGTCGAGCTCGAAGGTCACGTTGACCTGGACCGTATAGCTGTTTTCGCCGGCCTGGACAGGAACTGAGATGGCCTGGTCTGCCTCCATGCGCATCATCTTGGCGCCGAGCGGACGGGGCGGCGGCGTTCCCACCATGTTTTCGGAGATTTCCACCACGTCGCCAAGCTTCACGCCTGCGGCTTCTGCCAAGGTGCGCGCCTTGGAAACGGCATCTTGGACGGCGCGCTTGCGGGCATCGCTCAGGGCGGCGGACGGATCGTCATTGGTGAAGGAGATATAGCCGCCCTGGTTCACGCCGAGCGTGACGGAGCGGTCGAGGATCTCGCCCACTTTCTTGAGATCCCTAATCCGCACGGTGAGCCCGTTCGTCACTTGATATCCCGTGATCCGGGGCGCCTTTTCGCCGTTCTGTTCATTCGGATAGATATAGCGCGGTTCGATTGATAGCCCGCTTGTCTGGAGGTCACGCTCCTCTATTCCCGCTTCCTTCAGCGCGGCGACCACTGCGACCATGGCCTGGCTGTTGGCGTCCATCGCCTCGCGCGCCGTTGCAGCCTCGCGGACGACGGCAAGATTGATGACAGCCATATCCGGAGCGATATTGGCTTCCCCCTGCCCGGTCACCGAGATTTGCGGCTCTCTGCCGGCCTCCTGCGCTCCGGCTGGCGGCACCGCCAGGAACGAGGCGGCGAGCGCCAGCGGAATGAAGGGACGGGTCATGGCAATCTCCTCGGTTGGTTGATGCGAATCTGAAATAAAATCCGATTATGAACCGATTGCGGCACCGAAGCACAGTGATGCATGAAAGAGTTCGGTGGAGGATCGGCGAATGCGGCGCTCCGGACTTGTGCCTCATGCGAAAACCCACTAATTGAGCGTGTCCGGGCCTGTAGCTCAATGGTTAGAGCCGGCGGCTCATAACCGCTTGGTTGGGGGTTCGAGTCCCTCCGGGCCCACCAAAATACCTTTCTTTTCAATAGGTTGATTAGTGGTTCGCCATAAGGGTTAGCCAAGGTTCGCCAGCGATGCCCCTCCGCCTGAAATGGTCTCGCACCTGGCCGGATAAGCCGGAAGATTTCATCTGCCACGCCGAAGGCGTTGCTGGAGAGGTGGGGCGAATCTACAGCGACATCACGCCTGGCACGCTGAAGAAGCGATGGCGATGGGTAACGAACGGATATATCCCAGATCGCAAGATCTGGATGGGCCAGAGCGGGTTTGCCGAGACGAAGGATGAAGCCGCTCAAGCGGTCGAGGATGCTTACTTCCGCGTGCTGGAACGCTGAACGCAAAAAAAAAGCCCCGCCAGCCGGAGCCAGCGGGGCCTTCATGCAGTTGATGACGGGTCAACTGGACCGCGAACTAGACGGCGCCAGGAATGTTCCCTACGGCGGGATCGCGCGGCTCTGGGCGGCTTCTATACGTTGCAGGATTTCCCGGGTCACCTTCATGTCGGCCGCCAATCCGTTTAGCGCTGCTTCCACGGCGCGCATGGCGGTGGCAGCGTCGGTGGCCTGTTTCTCCACATTCGAGATGCGCAGCTCGTGATTATCCAGCGTGCGGGATGCTGCCTCCAGCGCCGTGACGCGCTTGTCCAGCCGCTCGATGTCCATGGCATGGTCGCCCTGCTTTGAGGTGATGCGCTCCCAGGCAGCGCCATAGGCCGCGATCGTGCCGATGAACCCGAGCAGGATCACCACGGTATTGAGGTTCCATTCCCATTTCCATGCTGGAGTGCGCATCTGCCGTTCCTCGTGCAAGCCCGCCATCTCATCCCCGTTCCTTGAATGCTTGTTGATGTGGTTGGTTCAGCCCCGGCTCTCACGGCCGTGTCGGGCGCATTCCGATGGTGTCCAGATCGAGGCGCCGCAGAGGCCGGCGGCGGTTTCATCTATCCTTAGTTGATCTTCCGGGGTCTTCCCCCGCGCCCCAACGAGCGACGTGCCGACTACGCTGCGCAGGCCATCAGCGCTCACAGGCGCCGGTTTCGAAGTCGTACAGCCCGCCGCCAGCAGTGCAGAGGCGATAACGAGCGCGCCATTCCTCAGCCGCTTCACTGGCATCGGCATTCTCCTTCCTGATCTGTTCGGAATAAGCGGCCTGCTCGACGGCACGGCCGGCGTGGTAGGCGGTTCGATGGGACCATACGAGAGCGGCAATCACCGCCACCACCGCCCCGATCTTGATCCAGGCCAGCATCATGCACCTGCCGGGGCGGCGTCGCCCTCATTCGTCTGACGGCTCTTCCACCAGCCATAAGCCGCCCAGGCAAGACCACCGAGCACCAAAAGGGCAGCTATGACGGTAAGGAGGCCCGAGAGCCACTCGAGGCCGGGCACAAAGGCGAGCCGGTCGGCCGCGCGGCTGGTGAGTGCTGACCAGAGGGCGGTGATCATGTAGCGGCCTCCACCTCGATGCCGCGGTCAATAATGAAGTTGACAAGCCAGTCCGTACGGTTCGGGAATAGCGCGACAATGACGGCAAGCCACGGCACCCACCATTTCTTGGTCACGCGAAGTGTTAGGTTCACGGTATCCGTCACGCCTCACTCCTATCCCGCTTAACCATTCGCCAAAGGCCATAGCCAACAGCCATCACCAGACACGCAGCAAGCGCCCACTGGATAGGACCGCTGCCCGCGGAAATCGCTCCCAGGCTCGACAAGACGCCGCCGATCGGCCCCCAGGCCTCGGGCTTCTTGAGTGTCTCTGCTATCGAAGTGTTGGCCGGATTGGCCTTGCCTCCGCCTACCGGCGGGTTCTCTACGGCCTGGGCGCCGGCGGCTAAGCGCAGTGCATTGCCAATGACCCCCGGCTGGTCTTTCCATTCACCCTTAGGATCCTTGCCGGTAACGCGGATGGTCCAGCCTCGACCATTAGAGCGCCATCCGGTATTGCCGCCAAGGCTACGCAAATACCGCATTCGCTCGTCGCAGTAGGCGCGAATGACAGCCTCAACGCCACCCGGATGGGCTTCAATGGCCGCGAGGGTCTGCGCGCCCACAATCCCGTCCTGCGCAACGCCAACCACCTTTTGCAGCTTGCGAACCGCCGTTCCTGGACCAGAGTTCACGCCGAAGTCAAATGCAGCGTAATCCAGGCCGACCGGGAGCAAATCGCCGCCAGACTGTACCCAATAGTTGGTCCGGTAAATCTGCTCTGCTTCGGCGATAGCAAGCGCTTTAACTTCAGCAGCAGTTGCCGCCCTTCCAAGCTTTCTATGCGCGCCGAGCGTCTTTGCCGTAATTCCGTATTTCGTTGGGCCGCCGCTGTCCGTCTTTCTGTTGACGTAGCCGCCCTCGTGCCCAAACATCAGCCGCAGCGCGACCGGTAGGGTTTGTTGTGCCATTTACTCTCTCGATGGTTGCAGTTTTGCAATTTGTGGATTAGGTAGAAGTCGGCTCGCCAGAAATGGGCGAGCTGGGGCTTCGAAACCCCACCGGTGGCGGCCTTCTGGCCGTAAGCGTCCTCTGGTCTTTCGGCCAGAGGGCGTGGTAAATCCGTACCGATTTGTCGGTCGGGGAGGCCGTTGCACGCGCAATGCGCGAGTATGTCCAGGGCGAAAGCCTAAAGGCAGCGGCGGCCATCCACCGGTGGCTTTCGAACTCCCCGACTTCAATCAGGGGCGGGCCAGTGTCTATATTGTTGTGGCAGTCGAGCCTACTTGCTCGCATCCGCCCCACTAGGTGGGGGCTTCAATGCTGCAAAATACCGCGGACTTGTCGGTAGCAACACCAATAGACGAAGCATTAGATTTCATCACTGTTGGCGTAACGACCTACAACAACGCCGGTGTCAACGGCGGTGCAAAATCCGGCCACGCGGCGGCGCAAAACCAGGCCAGGTGGCAGTGGCCTGCGCCATGGCGCGCGCGCTTACCAATAGCTGGCGCGTGCCATGGCGCATTGGCCTCTTTGGGC